>Ga0181536_10002454_pt1 | contig 20960 bp, 18 predicted proteins | sample PEATcosm2014_Bin_41_FD_121105 | JGI IMG/M metagenome (GOLD analysis project Ga0181536, IMG submission 121105) | Peatland microbial communities from MTU Mesocosm Facility, Houghton, MI, USA - PEATcosm2014_Bin17_60_metaG | ecosystem: Environmental > Terrestrial > Soil > Wetlands > Peat | place...
ACGTCGCGCAACCACCATTGCACGAGCAAAAGCACCTCCGCCCGCTGGCGGCGATATTCCGCTTCAATGGCCGCAGCCAGTTCGTCCTCCCACTTTTCGCGCAGGTCTTTTTCGATTTCATCGTGCTGTTGCAACGGCGAGCGCGCGGTCAGGGTCTCATCCACGCACACCCGGATTTCGCCGAGCCTTTGCAGCAGTGCGTCGAGCAACCGGTAGCGCCCCAGCAAACTTTTTTGCTCATTGGCCGCCAGCGTGTCAAAATGCGCGAGCCATTCCATTTGCGCCGGATCAAGCGACCCGGTGCCTTCGCCGAAAAAATTCAGGCGCAGACAGCGCGACAAAATCGTTTCCAAAATCCGCTGCGGCGCAGTCGAAAGCAAAATCAGAACCGACTTGCCGGGCGGCTCTTCCAGCGTTTTCAGGAAAGCATTGGCGGCTTGAACATTGAACCGGTCCGCCCCCGCGATGATCGCCACCTTGTATTCGGCCCCGGTGGGTTTGAGTTGGATTTCGCGCATCAACTCGCGGGTTTGTTCGACGGTAACGATGCGCGATTTGGACTCCGGCCGCGCCCAATGCACGTCGGCATGGGTATCGTGGTCAATTTCCCGGCAGCTCAAACAGGCGTCGCAGCAATCGGACGCCACGCCGGCGGTTTTGACGGGGTTCCGGCAGTTCAGCGTTTTGGCGAGCGTGCGGGCGAGCGATTCCAACTCTTCGAGCTTATCCCCGGCGAACAGGTAGGCGTGGCCGAGCCGCCCGCGGGCGAGCGAACGCTGGAGCAATTCGACGCCTTGCGTCTGTTTCGCAAAATGCTTGAAGGCCATGCTGTGACTGCGACGATAAATTGGCCGCCCCATTTTGGCTACGATAAAGTGGCCAAAGCGGCCAATGTATGGTGGTGGTCACAAACACAAAGACACACAGATGTGTCTTCACGCATAATTTGTCTCGTTTTAAAACTTCCAACTTCCAAACCAAGATTCATCTTTCTTTTTCAGCGGCCCACAAGCCAAAAATTACAAGCAGCTCCTCACCGAGTTTCCGTCTCGCATTACTTCCGCCTTCATCCGCCTTGGCGAGCTATGGCGCGACGGGTCAGATTTCGGCGCGACAAGCCGACGGGACGCGGCAGGGGGGACTGCTATTCTATGAGCGGTTCTTGGGCGGCGACCCAGAGGGCGTGGTGTTTTTGGAGCCATTCGCGGATGGCACGGTCGGCTCCGATGTCGTCGCCCGCTTTTTCAGATTCAATCCACTTGTGTTGGGCGATTTCGTCCAATTCATCCACAAAACGCAGCCAGAGTTCGGTTTCGGCGAGCGGTTCTGGTGGTTCGGGCACGGCGCTCTTCTGCTTCTTGTAGCTTTCGTATTTCATGAGCGCAATTTTCAGAAATTCAATAATCTCGGCTTTAAGATCCACGATCCTGGATGGCTGCGTGGTGTCGGCGGCCGGGATGACGAGGGGACCGCCCTGGTCAATGTTCTTGCGAGCTATCTGGGCCAAAAACTGGCTGCGTGAGAGTCCAAGAGTCTTGACGCGGTCGTCGATTTCCGCAAGGAGACCTTTGGAAAGGGAAATGGAGATCGCCGTTTGGTCTTTTGAACGTGGCTTCTGCATTTAAGTCATTGATTTACAATGTTCGATTTGTCTTTACAAGAATAATATTCCTTATTATTCTACCCGTCATGTCACCGCGAAACCAGCGATTTCATCGTATTTGTTTCGAATCGGAGTGGGGCTCCGAGCACATTAACATCAACCGTCCTTAAACCACACACGAACGATCACCGGTACTCCATACAGAATAATATTCCGAATATACTGAGGTTTGGACACGTTGGCAAGTGGTCCATGCAATAATTCATCCAATTGTAACACAGTATAAATCCGTGCCGCCGGGAACGGGAAAGCCGATGCCGGTGGCATTCAGAAAATATACCTGAGATGAGCACAACGAGCGAAAATTTACATCCCCGCGAGCCCGATGGGAAAGATTTAATGAACAAACTTCAGGTGGCACAAATGTTGGGCAAGAGTGTGCGCACAATTGATAACTGGAGGAAGTACTTGGGGCTGCCGTCCCATATGGTCGGGCACGCGGTTTTTTTCAAGAGGGGTGAGGTCCTGGCGTTCATACAAAAGTTCCCTGGCAGTCGAGAAAGCAGGGCGTTCGCTGTGTCGGGGGGATGGGGGATGGAAGGTCGAAGGCTGAAGGCTGAAGGCTGAATGAAAGCGCGGAGCGGGAAACGGGAAACGTGCGGCGTGATCGTTGAGGTTGTTGGCTTGTAATTCGTGGTCTTCCTTGGGGTTGTCAGTTTCTGACGAAAAAATCGGTAAAAATCCGTCAACATTTTTCTTGAAAAATCTTTTTCAGAAATACTGACATCAGTTTCTCCTGCTTGCTTCTGCTTGCGCAAATCTTCGAGCGCAGATTTTTCACCGCCACGGAGGCCGGAAAAACGTGAGTTATAATGCCGTGCGCACGAATGGTCGGGGCGGTTTGATCATCGGACGGCGTGACAACAACAGCGAATGTTCAAATGATTACCATGCATGCGAATCAAGAGGCGGTGACAGGAACGAACAACGGTTCGGTCGAGGAGTTTGTCAACCAATTGGAGGTGGCGCGATTGGTCTCAGAAGATCCGTGTTGCCTGGAAACGTAAGGAAGATCGATGACGCTCACCCGCTACAACTACGTTGAGACCTTTTTAGCAGCACTTCCTGAAGCCGTGACACGGCTCAGGATTCAGACGCCGAGCGGGTTCCAGGAGATTACCGAGAAACTCCTGGGGCATGCAATTACACATCTGGAGACCAGCAGCAATTACCTCAGGTCCTCGAGAGAAGACACAATTACATGCGCAGCAATTGGCTTCTTGAACCGATACGGTATTGAGGCCACATCCCAGACGAACAGCCGAGGACATGTTGACATTTTCTTGAAAAACTCCTCGCGCCCGGGTTTTACGATCTGTGGTGAAGCGAAAATATGGCGCGGCCCAGCTTATCACATCAACGGGTTGAACCAGGTGCTTGGTTACACCACTGGTCGATTTCCCTTCTGCTTCATTCTCGCTTATGTTCAAACGGGCATAATCAAAGACCTCATGGAAACGCTTCAAACCACTCTGGATGCCTCCCGTCCCGAAGCCCAACGGGGTCCCTGCTCTCGTCATGGCTCCCTCACGTGGGCCCTCCTGAGCAACCACCAGCATAATTCCGGCGAACTCGTCCGCGTTCTCCATGCTGGCGTGAATCTCGTCTAAGCCCGCCCGTGCAATTCACTTTGTTCCTGAAGCTGTCAAAGCAAACAACGTATCATTCCGGCTGTAAAGTTCTAAAAAGCTCAAACAAAACTATCCCGAAACGCACGATGTTGACGCGTTTAAGATGGAAGTTTGTCCGATTTTGACGCTTCAGCCTTCACGGCTTGTTGGCGTAGAAATTGCACATTCCCCCAGCCAGTGGGCAAACAAAATTCTATTGGGCGTGGAGTTTTTTCCAATCGGCATAGTGTTCAAGCATTCGCTTTGGGGTGTCATTGTACCATGAATAACCATTGCGGCGTTCTTCCGAGATTTCGTTCACGTTGTCGTGAATGCTCTTGTCCCGGTCGCCAAAAATCGGACAGTCAGTGCCGATTTCATAATAGCGGGCCCAAATCGGTCCGTTGCCCGGCGCGGGAACGAGGTGACGTCCGTCGCCATAATCAAATTTGAAAGCTATGTCGTAGATTTTGGTTTTTTCAAACCACGCCGCGGCGGCATTTACAGCCGCGATGATCTCCAGGCTGGGAGCGGGCTGTTCCATCAAAAGCATCACGAGTTCCGCGCTTTCGCCACTGGCCTGTGACGGCATCTCATAATTGCGGGCCGAAGCCGGTTGCAGGGTAAGCATGTCGTGTTGCTGGCACCACACGGTGCGGTGGCCGTTCTCGACAATCTGGCTGGCCAGCACACAGGCGATTCCGCGCTGGAGGCTGGCGGTAGCCCGCGCACAATATTTTTTCGGCACGAAGGCAAATTCGCCGCTCGTCCCGGAAACGTCCTGCAACAAGGTGAGCACATTGAGCATGGCGTTGTCGTTGCAGGTGATGGCGTCGTGATAACCGCCTTGGAGCGGCCAGACCTGGGGCCAGCCGCCATTCGGATATTGGGCGGCGAAAATATAATCCAGCCCGTGCATGAACGCCTTGCGATAAGACGCGGACTGATTGGTCCCGGCAGCGGCGATGACCTTCGCCAGGAAACGCATTTCGGTGATGGTCGCGTCATTGTCGAAGGTCCCCACGTATTCCCAATGGGCATCGCGGGCCAGGTCAAAGTCAGCCGTGCCCAAGTAATGGGATTTGTTGTTGGGAGCGAATTCTTCACCCGGTGCGCGTTGATGTTGCGTCAGGTCCAGATTTTTGCTCCACCCGCCGGCCGGGGTCTGGAACGAGACGATGATGCCGGCGATGCGCCTCGCCTCGCTTTCGCCGTACCAGGAAGCGGGCCGGTTCAACGGAATACTTCTCACGGAACGATCTGATGGTGGAACCACTGGCTGCTGGATGCCGTGTTTGTGCATTGCCGCCTGGAAAAAAGCCTGGTCAGCCTGCCATTGCCGGGTCGAACGCTTCAGGTAATCCTTCCAAGCGGATTGTTGGGCGTGCGGCAGCGCGGCGATGCGTTCGGCGGTCAACGATTGTGCCGGTGGATTGGTGCCGATGATTGCGGCGGGCAGGGCCGGGGCAAAAGTGAGGAGCAGTGCGAGCCAAGCCGCAATCATCCACCGCTGACACAACCGACGAAGGAGGGGGGGTGAACCTTGCATGTTTTTCAATTATGGGCGGGGGTCTGGATTCTGCCGAGTGTTTTTTTACCGAACATGACATCGCGGCCCTTCCTTGTTGCTTTCAATTCGTGGCCAAACAAAGGAGTAAGCGATCAGGAATTGAAAGCGGTCACACCTTGGAGCTGTTCGCTTTTTGTAGACTTTATGGAGGAAGCAGAACTTTCGACTTCCCGAAGCCGGTCACCTTGCCTCGTTTTAAAACTTCCAACTTCCAAACCAGGTAAACATTTGGCACCAGATATGTGATACAAACGGCCAATGTTTACACGACAAATTATCGGTCAATTTATATGTGACTGGCACTAATGACTGGCCGCTGATGCTCTCATAATTGGCCGTGTAACAAGATAAATCACCAAAACCTTATTGATGTCCGTGGAGATATACCAAGAACCTTAGTGATCGGAGCGGGCTATTGGCCACATACATCGTAAGCCCGGCCGCCATTAAAGGCATTTCATTGCCGCCAGTGCTGACCAACGGCCAATTATTGAACCCGTTTACCCGACTCGGCCATTAAATGACCATATCACTCGCGCATGTCAGCCGCCACAGCAACGGGTACAAATTGATGGCCGTTATCCCAGCAGATTGTGTACGTCCTTTAGTTTCGCCACGATGTTGATGTCAGCCTGGCAGACGGGCATGCAGTCTCCGCAGGCAATGCAGGCCGAGCCATTTTGGGTCAGCGTCTTGTATTCGGCCCGCGCCCGTGAAAGGTCGTGGTAGTCGAGGGCATAGCGTTCATAGCGCAGGATGTCGGCAATCGCGATGTGTTCCGGGCAAGGGGAGACACAGTCGGCACAGAGCAGGCAGGTCAACCCTTTGTTGTAGGCCGCCAGCAAACCGAGGGTCTGCCGATCGCTGGAACTCATGGCGCTCTGGCGCGCGGCGCCGATATTTTCCTGCAACTGGTCGAAGTTGCTCACGGCGATGACGGCCGCCGTGAGGTTGGGATTGGACATCAGCCATTTTACCATCGCTGCACCGGGCGTGCTGCCGCTGAAGCGCTGTTCGGCTAGCAGGGCTTGGAACTTTTTGTCCGTGGACGCTCGTCCCACACCGCCCATGGTCTTCATGGCGATGGTGCCGAAATCCTTCTTTTTGGCCAGCGCCAGCACATCGGCCAGTTCCTGTTTGTCGCCGTAGGTGTAGAAAAACTGGGCGGCCTCGTAGGGCGAATGGTCAATGAGGTAGGTGACGATGTCGTAGGCCATGTCGCCGCCGATGTTGTTGTAATGATGCTGGGAAAGGGCGAGGTGCTTGACCAATCCTTCCTTTTTCAGCCGCTCGTAGGCCCGGACCATTCCCAAGTCGGTTTTTGCTTCATTCACCGAATGGTAGCCGAAGTGGAACTTGAACACGTCGTAATATCCCACGCCCGATTTCGCGACACATTGTTTTACAAATTGATAGTGCTGCTCCTCGTCAATGTGGCCTTTCATGTGGTCGCCGCCGACGCGGTCCACAACGACTTCCAGATAATAGGATTCACGCGGCTGGCTCTTGATGGCGGCGGGCATGGTTTCGGAGGTCCAGCGATGCGCCTTGTGCCAGTAGTTCACCCCGGACTGGACCGCCAGCGGGATAATGGCGGGACTCCAGTCGGACGCTCCCACCAAGGTGCTGATCTCCAGTCCGGTCCGCCCGTAACGACGCCGCGGCAGCAGCAGGCTCGGGGTGTCGGCGGCGGAAACGGGCAACTCGCTCAGGCCGGCCAGCGCAACACCCACGGCACCCGTTGCTCCCACCCGAATAAAATCCCTCCGGGTCAGTCCATTTATGTCTTTGCTGTTGTCATTCATAATGATGTCCTCCTCACGAGTGCCCAAAAGTTCTTACCGCCTAGTATACACGTTCGTCCTGGTTTTGGCTAATGGCCTTTGAGTGGCCTCGGATTTAATCCGCGGATGCCTGCCGTGGAATATTTCCAGAGGGAATCACGATCCGCTACAACCTTGCCTGCTACGAATGCGTGCCGGGAAAAATGAGCGGAGCAAAGAAGCGGCTTGTTAAGGCAAACAAACTATCATCCCGGCTGTAAAGTTCTAAAAAGCTCAAACAACTAATGGCCATTGATTGCGATCCGATTAGTGTTTGTATGACCGGCACCTATTGTTGGCTGAAGCGAACGTCCTCGTCCCACATTGCGCAATCAGCTGACTCGTTCGCCCAAACTGGCCCACTGCCTGATTTCCGAGCCACTTCGTGATAAACAAAAAACCAAAATGGGCGGCGCCCATCCTGGTTTTAATTTTTTGCCGCGGAACGGCCAATGTTTACGGGACAAATTATCGGTCAATTTATACAGAAAATTGCAGGATGGTGCCGACGGAGGGGGTCGAACCCACACACTCTCACGAGTACCAGATTTTGAGTCTGGCGCGTCTGCCAGTTCCGCCACGTCGGCAACAGTGTGCCAATATATTTCGTCGGGCAGCGAAGTAAACAAGTTTCCACGCGTTCGTTGCGGCGCGCCCTCAACCTCCTACCCCATCCTTGAGTGATGTCGTGGGATGGGTTGGATTTTTTAATAGGCGCAGTCGCCGGCAGACCAAGCGGCCGCCAGGAAAAAACGCACAGCGTCTGCTTTATTTCCAAACACTGTCCGGGCGCACTAATTTTGCCAACGCTTCAGCAAAGCAGGAAAAGGCAACTATGTGGCAACGCAGCGCGACACTTCAGCTTTTCGCATGTTCCCGTCACATTTGGCATGGGATGTGCGCATTTGGCATCAAATGGCACACCAAAAACAAGAGGCCGATGTGATTGGGCGGATCGCCCAACTGGCAGGCTTGGGTGTACTCATCAGTCTTTTTTTCCCTGCCGTTCGCAGGGCGCTCGCCGAACTGGGCTTCATTGCGGTGTGTTTTTCAATTCTCGTTGTTGTGGGTCTGGTTGGCTTCGGCATCTATCGGCTGGCAACCCGGGACGGCAGGATGAAGGCAATGACTGGAAATCCTTTCGCGCTTCCCACCGCTACCTCGGATCGAACCTGCAACGATGGCGAATCAGAGGCCATCCCGGATTTTCTCTACCCAATGCTGCGGCGCCGATACCCCTGGCGGCATTGAACTACAGGGATCTTCTCTGACTGACTTTTCATTTGGAATAAAACGGTCCGGCGGTTTCGGGGATCCTCGTGATTTCGCGGTTCAAAATTCTCTGACTTGACGCCCCGAAATCACATGAAAGCGGACTTGTCGCGGCGTAGTGTAACGAAGACGGATGAAAGCGCTGCAAATATCGGATTCAGGCAGTGGCGTCGGAGAAACGGCCCGTTTTTTTTAAGGGGAGCCGTAGTGAGTTGGCCACCGCCCGAACCCAGTTGTCATTTCCAGCAAGTCCAATGCCGACCACCGGGTCCAAATCACATTTACAAAAAAAAGAATACTTGTATGGTGCATCTGCCATTCAAAGGGCGGAACTGAAACCGGACCTTCGAAAACGGAAGTGAAAGTTTGGTTGCGCGGGGATCAGTGCCAGTGCCCCGCCGCCCGGCACCAACCATGCGGCCCCCGATACCAGTAACCGCGGACCCAAACTGCGCGGGGATAGGGCGGATAACCCCAGTGCCCGGCCACCCAGATCCATCCGCCATTCCACGCCCATTCGCCGCCGATCCAGATGTAGCCCGGTCCGGGTGCAACAACGACCGTTTCCACCGGCGGTGGCGGCGGCGGTTGGGCAACATACACTGCGCTGGCCTGGGGTGCCGCCCCGGCAGTTGCCGGCGTGTTGATCATGAAATCAATGACCGGGTTGCTTGCCCCGGCGTTGCGCAAATCAATTATGTCCGCCGCGCTGAGATGATAAACCGTGTGTGAATTGCGAATCTGGTTGATGATGACATCGTCGCTAATCCCCGCTTGGGCCAGCGCCTTGACGTCCGCCACGCTCAATGGCTGGCCTTGGTCCACCCTCGCATACGTTTGCGGCGCCTGTTGGCGCAGCCGTTCCTGCTGTTGCCGGTCCATTGAATTGCCGATCAGTCCGCCGGCTACCGCACCGACGGCGGCGCCAATCAAGGCATCCTCGCCGCCGTGCCGGTTACCGCCAATCGCCGCGCCGGAGACCGCGCCAACGGCCCCGCCGGTCAAAGCGCCGCTGCCGGTGTAATTGGGGTCGCCATTGGGATATTCGCAGCCGGTGAACACGATCGCCGAAGCTGTCAAAGCCATAGTCAAAACATGTAGTTTCATAATCAAAAATCCATTTCATCAGACAATAAACGGCATTTCCTCATTCAAAAATCAACCTGCCGTGGCCGGTTGCCAACACCGTTTCCACAGCCACTTCTGTTTCCTAAGACGATTGGCGGGACAAATAAGTTTCAGCGCCCGGCAAAATAAAAACGCCGGTGGGGATGCTCCCAACCGGCGCTGAAACAAACTCAAATTGAAATCAGAAGCCGACGGACGGGCGACCGCCCTGTTTGGTGATTTCTTTTTCCCCTTCCCAGACGGCCAGACCGGTTTTGGGGTCGGTCAATGAGAGTTGGAAACTGAAGGTGGACTGGCTGGTGTTGCCGTCCTTCGCGATGGTTTGAATAATCTTGCCCGAAAGTGTGAAGTCCGGCGTGCGGGTGGCCTTTTGGTCGGATTTGAATTCGGACTCCTGCTGAAGTCCCTTGGCCATCGGGTCCTCCGCAGTGCCACCCAGGCCCATGGTGGTCGTGGTCTGGGCCTTGCCGCTGTTCAACAGGGCGACGCGGATTTTCTTGGTGAGCAGGTCGGTATCAATCTGCTGGCCAGTGTTGTTGACGATACGACTGATGGCCAGGACGGCGGGCGGATTGGCCACCTTGTCGAGCGCGCCGGACGCCAGCAGGTCGCTGGTCGCGTCGTTGGCGGCTTGGATGAAATCCTGAATGTTGATGGAATTGACAGTAACGAGGCTTTCACGTCCACCGGTTTGAATGTAATGCGCCGGGGTGGCGCAACCACCGACGACCAGCGGCAGGGCTGCGGCCATGACAAATAGGAGAATGATTTTTTTCATGGAATATTTCGGTTGAGGATGATCAGTTTTCAATGAACTTGACTCGAAAATCTTTGCACGCCGACGTGGGCGCCACGCTGGAGATGAATTTGCTCTCCCCGCCTTCAATCTGGTCGGGGACCGTCGGTGAGACGATGTTGTTGATCTGCATGCCATTGGCGTCGAACCATTCGAACTGGTAACTGAAACGCTGGAGCGAGTGTTTGCGGTTCAGCAGCTCGATCTGGATTTTTAGAAACCCGCCAGGGGTCATGGTTTGATTGACGCCGACGAAGGAAACCTTTTTGGCGAGGCTGCCATCGGTGATGACCCGCGAGTCGGAAATCATCTGGCGCTGGCCCGTCTTCTGGGCATTTTCGATGGAGTTCATCGAGGTGCGGCAACCGGTCAGGGCCAGCAGGGCGGCCCCGGCAAGCGGGAGTAAAATTCGTGTTTTCATTTCAATTTAAATTGTGTCACCAGCAACTGGTTGGTGGCGGTAATGGATTTGACATAGACAATGTTAATCGTGCCGTCTCCAATTGTCACCGGGATTTTTTGACCGGGGCCGGGGCCTCCCAGTTCAATCTTACGGTCCGGCGGCGTGGGAAAGCGGCAGACTTGGAATTCCTTCGGCAGGGTCGTCCAGGTGCGGGTGTCGGCGATGTTGACGGCAGCCTGATAAATCCCCGTGCCGATCATCGCTATGATTTCGTAGATCGCGCCCTGTTGGTGGGCGGCTTGGTTGATGGCATAGGCCGCCGCAGCCTTGACGATGGTGGAAGCGATGGTCTTGGTGATGACGATCGGCATTTCGTTTTTGAAATCGAGGCCGATGACGCTATCCATGCTGGCAATCGGACTGGTTGTCGCAGTCGTGCTGCTGGCCGTTGCGGTCGTGACGTCAGCGGTCGTGGTTGTGCTGCTGGCGGTCACCGTCGCACCGTTGGTCGTTGTGGTCATACTGCCGCTCGTCACGGTTGTGTCATTGGTTGTTGTGGTCGTGCTGCTGACGGTTGTGACTGTGTCGTTGGTAACCGTGCTCGTGCCACCGGTGGTCGTGACCGTGTCGTTGGTTGTCGTGCTGGTGCCGGTGGTGGCCATGGCCGTGGCTGCGTCGTTTGTTGTTGTGGTCGTGCTGCTGGCGGTCGTAACTGTGTCGTTGGTTGTTACAATAAGACTGTTGGCTGTCACGGTCAGGCTGGGGAGATAATTACCCTGTGGTTTAAGCGTTGGAAACGCCGCGCCAACGTAGGGAACCCTTGGAAGAAGGACGGGAATGTCGATGCGGATCTGGTCACGGATTGGCGCGCAGCCGGTTTCGAATATCACATAGGTTGTCGGGGTCAGCGGTTTGCCCTGCATCACACCGTCCACCGCCGCCAAGTCCTGTTTGACGTAATTGTTGTCCGGAGCAAATCCCACGACGCGTTCGAGTGATTTGTGGGCGCGCTCCAGGTCCGAGGCATCGGCGGCGTTGGCCATAAAGAACAGGCCGTCGAGATAAACGGTGAACGGGTTGACGTAATTGGCATAGGGTTTGAGATTGCCGAGGCCGGCGTAAATGCCCTGAATTTGTGCCTGGAACTTGGGGTCTTGCTGCGCCTTGTCCACCGCGGCTGAATTGTTGGTAGTGGTGACGCCGGCATTGGCGGTAGCGTCGGTATTGGCAGGGGAGTGGGCCCTTTTCTTGAATTGTGATCCGGAAGCTGTGGTATCGGTGGTAGTGGTGGTAGTATTCGTGGCTTGGGCTTGGGCGGCTTCAATCCTTTTTTTGTTGATCTCAACGGCGTCCTGCTGGCGCTGGTAGGCCCGAACGAGTTCCGGACGGGCCTTGTCGGGGTCGCCCAATTGAAGATAATTGAGCACCTTGTAAGTGTTCAACATGATGCCGTCATAGGCGCGGCCTTCGTAATCCAGATTGGCTTGATTGGACATCATCGCGCCGGCTTCCTGGCCGACCCGGACCTTGGCCTTCTGCGCGTATTGGTCAATTTTTTCCTGCGCCTGATCAAATGCCTTGTTGCTCTCGTCGTATTTGCCCGCTCCGCGCAGAACCGCGCCCTGCTCCAGACGCCAGATGATGGCGTCCTTGTTGTTGGCATTTTTGTCAGCCATTTTGGTGGCTTCAACAACGGCATTGGTCATATTCCCTTGATGCCAATACTGAATGACGTGGTTCTGCTGTTCGTAGGTCTTGCAACCGGTGGCCAACACGCCAGCGACCACCGCCAGCAGTAGCGGCTGGATACACGTTTTGAGCGCAGTTACATTATACATTTTCACTTTGTTTCCCCCCAATTTTAGTTAACTGTGGTTTTGTGCGGCTCACTGCGGCTTGCGCAGGATGGCGCCCTTGTCTATACCGGTATCGTCCAAAATTTCCGCCGTCGAGGTCTTGGGGTTGACCTGGGTGATTTTCACCCTGCCCACCTTCACCTCTTCGCGGCCCAGCGATTCCTTGGTGTCCGGGTCAATCAATTCCTCGCCTAGCGCATACACATTAAACGTGTCACCCACAGCCACGCCGCCGCCTTCGCCGCGGTTGATGGTGACTTCCTTGTCACGCTTGAGCAGCACCTTCGCCGGGAAAATCACGTCGGCAATGCGGTTGGCGATTTTTTGCGCCATGTCCCGCGAAACGGCCACCATCATCTCGTCGCTCAATTCGCCGTCCTTGACCGAATAATTACGCTCCTCCTGGATTTGCTTGAAGGCGTCGTTGCCGGTCTGAAAATTCACCGACTCCAGCAATTTGCCGGTGCTCGCATCATAAACCTTGCCCACGACCGACAGCCGGAACACGCGTTTGGTGGCGGCGCGGCCCGTGCCTTCAAATGTGGCTTTCTCAACGTAATCCTGATAATCGTCCACCGTCGTCACCAGCAGATACTTTGCGCCGGTGAGCTTGCCGGCCTGCGCGGCGGTCTTGGGGTCCACGTTGCCGGACGCGCCGAGTTCCTGTTCCTTGAGGACGTCGTTTAAATCGCTGCGCCCGACGACGTCAAACTTGCGCGTCGCGTTGATGCGGTCAATGAGCTGGCTGTCCAGCGATTCGATGATGCGTCCCATCTCCACTTTTTTGTCCGGCTTGACCGCGGCTGCCAGCGACGGAGTGGGTTTGATGGACGAAACGGCCAGCGTGGCCTTGCCTTCCTGCGCGGAAGCCGGCATAGCCAGCAGCAGGACGCTCAAAAGACCGAAACCGATGTTGCGAATGGAGTTTTTCATGGCAATGGTTTGTTTTGATTAATAGAGACTCTTGTAAATTTTGACGTTTTCCTTCGTGTCCACCCGATAATGGCTTTCGCTCCAAAACTTGGCGATGCCTTCGATCTTCTTGGCTTCGGCATCGGTCAGCTTGCGGTCGTCTTGCAGCAATTGCAGGAAGGCCATGTTTTCCTGCCAGCGCGCGAACCCTTCGTCGCTCATCTGCAACGCCACGCGCAACTTCTGGCCTGGATAAATGTTGACCGTCCGCTCCCAATCCTTGAAGCCCTCGCGGGAGAGCCGCAGCTTGTGCAGGCCGGGAAACGCCTGGAACGTTCCGGGCGCCGAACCAATGGCGATGCCGTCCAGTTCCACCGTCACATCCAGCGGTTGCACCTCGATGGGAGCGTTGGTCTTCACGACGCGTTTATCCGCCGTCACCTGCAGGTTCGGCACCGTGATCGGCTGGTCTTTAATGTCGGTCATGGAACAAACAATTGAGAATTCAACCTGCTTGCTCTTGGCGGTCTCGGTGGGCAGCGAGCCGGCGGCGCGGACAAGCAAGTCAGCCAACTGGCCAGCGGCATCGTCCAGCAATTCATTGACCACGTCGCTGTTGTCCACCTGCAAATCACTGCTCTGGCGGATGGTTTTGGAGGCCGTCACCATGTCGCCCTTGAGCGTGCCACCCGCACCAGCCTCGACAATTTTGCAACTCACCCGCAACGTGTGCGTGACATTGACGGTGCTGATGCCGTTGCCAGTGTAGGCTTTTCTCTCCGTGCCGTAAGTCGCGAGGGACGGAATCAGAATGAAATCGGCCCCGAGGTTTTGCGCCAGCCGGAGCGCGGAGGTGCTGTCGCTCAGCGTCTGGTCCAGCTTGGTCGTATCAGGCGTGATGTCAATCTTGGCCGAATCCGACTGGGCCACTTCCATGGACGCCGACCCGTGGCCGAAGTCATGGCTGACATTGGTCTGGCCGCCGGCATACTTCGATGTGTCCTTTTGCTCCGCCTCAATGGAGCTGACATTGGTGCCGGGAGCAATGAAATCGGTGCCGGAGATGCTTTCCGTCTTCCCGTGCAATGCAGTGGCTTGGACAAGTTCATCATGCGCCGAGCTTGCCGTTGTGGAATGAGCATAGGACGCAGCGGCGGCGCTGGCTTTCGCGGCGCTCTGCGAAGACACGGCGACGCCCACCGAAGGATAGGTTTTCAGGGCGTTGACGGTCACATCCCGGCTGATGATGGAATACCCTTTTCCGGAAATCCGGCTGCTCAACAAATCCTCGAACACCGCCACCTTGTCGTTGAGTTGCGCTCCGGCGCGATTTTCGACGATGATGGCGACTTTGCGTTGCGGCGCGGCCGTTGTGGCATCGGCGGCAAACAAGGATCCGGTGGCCAACAAGCCGGCGGCGACAATGAATTGGGTGTATAAGCGCATAATCTTTTGCAGTTAAAAAATTGGTTTATTGAGAACTGCCATTGGTGGTCACAGGCGCCGCCGGAGGCGGAGTTGCAGGCGCAGGTGGCGGTTTGGGATTGCCCGTGGGCGCCGGCATTTTCACCGGACGGCCGTATTGATCCACCAAAACGTCGTAAGGCACTTGGATCGTTCTGCCGTCGGAGGTGGTTTCCGTTCGCCAGTAACGCACCATGTGGTAATCTGGATTAAACGGTGCGGCCAGGCCGTGCGCCGTGCCCTCCACCGCGCCAACGCCAAAACCCGCGACGTTACCCGCCACCACGCCAACACCCGTGCCGACGGTTTTCCCGGCCACGGGGCCAGGCTGATAAGGGCTGGTATGGCCGTAGTCGGTGCTGGTGCAGCCGGTGAGCAGCAAACCACACGACAACGAAGCAAGACCGGTCAGAATGAGAAAACTAGATTTCATAGCCATTTTGGTTTTTGAACAACTCTGCCTTTGCCAGCAAACCTAATGCCACAAAGTTGAGCGTCAAGGACGATTTTTGGGATGGTTTGCACCAAAGTGAAGTGTTAACCAATGGCCGTTCATGATGGCCAAACGAGTCATTCCGTGCCTCGATGTGCATGACGGCAAGGTCACGCGCGGCGTCCAGTTCGGCAAGGCCGAGGCGGGCGAACTGCGCAACGTCGGCGACCCGGTCGAATTCGCGCTCCGCTACAACGAACAAGGCGCGGACGAGATGGTTTTCTTCGACATCACCGCCAGCGCGCACGGGCGCGCGACGATGGTGGACGTGATCGAACGCGCCGCCGATCAGTGTTTCATGCCGCTCACCGTCGGCGGCGGCATCAAGTCCGTGGACGACATGTTCACGATGCTTCGCTCCGGGGCGGACAAAATCAGCATCAACTCCAGTGCGCTCGCCAATCCCGATTTGATCCGGGCCGGGGCGGAAAAATTCGGCAGCCAGTGCATAGTTGTTTCAATAGATGCCAAGAAAATCGCGCCGGACAAATGGGGTGTGTTCTCACACGGCGGACGCAAATCCACCGGACTTGATGCGGTTGAATGGGCCAAGCGCGCCGTGTCACTCGGCGCGGGCGAGATTGTGTTGAACTCCATTGACGCCGACGGCACGAAGGCCGGGTTCGACCTCGTCATCACCCGGCGCATCAGCGAAGCCGTGGGCGTGCCGGTGGTGGCCAGCGGCGGCGCGGGCAGTCTGGAGCACATGGCGGAGGTGTTGCTCGAAGGCCGGGCCGATGCCGTCCTCGCCGCGAGCATTTTCCATTTCGGCACCTACACTGTCGGCGACGTGAAACAATTTTTGAAGGAGAAGAACATTCCGGTGAGGTTGTAAGGAATTTATTTATTCGGGGCGGGAAGCCGGATGACGATATTTGTATCTCCAGGTTGGGCTGGCATTCCGCCGCCGCCATTCAGATCCGTGGAAATTCTCCAGTTGAGCGGATCATGATAGTTGGCATAAATCCGAAGCGGTGCATCGCAAACAGTATCAAAGGAAAATTTTCCTTCGCCATCCGTTTTCGTATTGCACCATGGCTGTTGCCCCCATTTGTCCTCAGAGTTCATCGGCTGACCTTTACCCATGAAGTAAACCTCCGCTCCGGCGAGCGGTTTCCCCGCATCGTCCAATACGCATCCGGCAATTTTGCGGTCGGCGCGTTTGAGCACAAAGGTTGGAAACTCGTAGCGGTTGGTCCGGGTGTCCTTCGCTAACAACCTTTCGCCGCCGGAGCCATAGCCTTTGGCTGCTATATCAATAATTTCATATTCACGTCCCTGTGGCAGGGCGGGGATGGAAAATTGCCCCAATTCATTTACCTTGGCTCGTTGCGCTTCCAACATGTGAAACATTCTGTCCCAGAACCCAAGGTCTAACTCCGCCCCAACAATCGGCGCGCCTTCGGTATTCTTAACCGAACCTGACAAGATGATTGCTGGTTGCAAAACCAAATCAACATTGGTTGTCGCCATGTGGAATTCCTGAACCGCAGCGAGATTTCTTTCCACATCGCGAGCCATAATGGAATTCGTCTCAATAATCTCACCATTGTAAATGACCCTATCCTTTTGCCCAATGATCTTGTATCGCCCATTTGCATCGGTCCTGACTTCGGCGTATTGGCCTGCCGCTTGATGATGCCCCGGATAATATTCCACCCGCACTCCCACCGCTGGCGCACCGGACGGATAGCGCACCGTGCCGGAACAATACAGGACTTGCTGGGCGAAAGCGTTGACCCCAACGGCAATGGTCAGGGCAAAAATAATGCGCGTTTTCATAAGTCTGTTTCTTTCAGGCGGCTTGGGTGAAATTTACTCCCACTCTTGTTCGATGGCGAATCTTTTCCGAATCCCGCTGGCTGCCCATCGTGCGGCTGACCGGCTCGAACCTTTTTATGACGTTCGCGGCTTGCCTTTGATGGTGCTTCAGCGTAACATGAATAAAACATTGAATTCAATGCTATGATTGCCTTGCAAGACATCCGCTCGCTGACGGATTTTCAGCGCAACGCCAAGTCGCATCTGCGCCGCCTCAAAAGCACCGGCCGGCCGGAGATCCTCACGGTCAACGGCAGGGCGGAATTGATCGTGCAGGACGCCGCCGCCTTTGAAGACATGCTCGACGCGATCCGCGGCATCCAGCGCGGTTTGGATGAAATGAAGGCCGGCAAAGGCGAACCGGCGCGCAAGGTTTTGGATCGCATCCGCGCCAAGTATAAAATTCCGCGCTCGCCCCGGTGAAGCATTATCAAGTCATCATCCTGCCGTCGGCGGAGCGTGACATCGGTGGGGCTTACGAATGGCTGGCCGAGCAGGACGCTGAAGCTGCCATCCGCTGGTATAACCGGTTGCTGGAGGTGATTTTCTCGTTGGACACTTTTCCCGAACGCTGTCCACTCGCGCCCGAGAGCGAATTTTTAAAACCAGAAATCCGCGAGATTTTTCACGGTCGCCGTCAGAACAAATACCGAATCCTTTTTACCGTGAGCAAAAATGAAGTTCACGTCCTCCACGTACGCCATGGCGCGCGGCTGGCGGTGGGCGAAATTGAATCCTCCGAAGAATAAAATTTATGAACGACCTGACTCAATCCCGCTGGCTGCCGATTGTGCTGCTGACCTGCTCGAACGTTTTCATGACGGTCGCGTGGTACGGCCACTTGAAATTCAAAAGCAAACCGCTGCTGCTGGTCATCCTGGTCAGCTGGGGCATTGCTTTCTTCGAATACCTGCTGCAGGTGCCGGCCAATCGCTGGGGCAACTCGGTCTATACCGCGACGCAACTCAAAATCATCCAGGAAGTCATCACGCTCGCCGTCTTTTGCGGCTTTGCGATTTTGTATCTCGGCGAAAAAATCCGGTGGAACCACCTTGCCGCGTTTGTGTGCATCCTGGCGGCGGTGGCCTTCACCTTTGTACCGAAAGATTAATATTAACCGAAGGGCGAAAGTCGAAAGTCAGATTCAGCCGCTTCGCGGTTTTATTTTGCTCTCGACTCTCGTCCTTCGACTCTCGACAAGCTCATTTCGTTTTGTTTAATTGGCCGCGCCTGATGAGAAGATTGTCCGCCATTGTTCTGCTCGCCTCTTTATTCGTGGTTTTTTCGTCCGCTGCCTGGGCGCAGGAGGAGCCGCCGGTGGAGGTCTGGGGGCTCAACCAAATCATTCCCGGCGCAAAAATCGGGAGTATTTACATGCAGGGAGACACCATCATTGGCACCAACGGTATCTTCGTCAAACGCGGCGATGTCACCCTGAGCGCCGACAGTGTGTCCGTGAATCAGCAGTCGGGCGAGGTGGTGGCCGACGGCAACGTGCGCATCGAGGAAGGCGATCAAATCTGGACCGGGGAACACATCCGCTACAATTTCAAAACGCACCAGATGCAGAGCGAACAATTTCGCATGGGCAAACCGCCGGTGTTCGCGCAGGGCGAACAATTACAGGGCGACATCACCAATAAAACCTACCACGCGCGCCACGCCTTCGTCACAACCGACGACGTGAGCGACCCGGAGTTTTACGTCCGTTCCAGTCACATAAAAATTGTCCCCGGAAAATACGTCGAGATGTGGAACGCCGTGTTTTATGTGAACGGTGTGCCGGCGTTTTACTTTCCGTATTACCGGCGCGAACTGGGGCCGCGCGCGAACAATTTGAATTTTCTCCCCGGCTATCGCACCGCCTACGGGGCGTTTTTGCTCAACACCTACACGTGGTATTTCAATGATGCGGTGGACGGAAAATTTCATCTGGACTACCGCGAGGAGCGGGGCGTGGGCACGGGACCGGACTTGAATCTGCACCTCGGTCAATGGGGCGAGGCGACGTTCAAATATTATTACCTGAACGACCAGAATCCAAACACCAGCACGAACGGCACGCCGTGGACCAATGGCATTCCCGAAAACCGGCAACGCTTTTACTTCGGCTACCAGGCGACTCCGGCCACCAATCTGAACCTGAAGGCGCTCGTGAATTACCAGAGCGACCCGCTCGTACTGCATGACTTTTTCGAAGGCGACTATCGCAATAATCCGCAGCCAAACACGTTCACCGAGGTCAACAAGTATTGGAACAACTGGAGTCTCGACGCCGAAACCACGCCGCAGGTCAATGATTTCTTCAACCAGGTCGAACGCCTGCCCGACGTGAGGCTCACCGGCTATCGCCAGCAGGTTTTCAACACGCCGTTTTATTACGAGAGCGAAAGTTCGGCGGGCTATTACCGGATGTATTTTGCGGACACCAACGGACCCACCGGGCTGAATTACTCCGCCGCCCGCGCCGACACCTTTCATCAACTGCTCCTGCCCTGGACGCTTTTTGGCTGGCTGAATGTCACGCCGCGCGTCGGCGGGCGCTACACCTATTACAGCTCGGAAACCGGGCCGGGCGGCACGAACTCGGAAAACTGGCGTAACGTGTTCAATACCGGCGTCGAAACCTCATTCAAAGCTTCGCAGCTTTGGGCGGGCGCGACGAATTCACTTCTGGCCGTTGACGGCCTGCGCCACATCATCGAACCATCGGTGACCTACGCCTACGTGCCCAATCCCAGCACGCCGCCGGCGCAATTGCCGCAATTCGATTCCGCGCTGCCCAGCCTGGAGCTGTTGCCGGTTCAATTTCCCGATTACAACAACATTGATTCCATTGACAGCGAGAACGTCATTCGTTTCGGCCTGCGCAACACGCTCCAGACCAGGCGCGACGGACAGCTTGACAATCTGCTGGATTGGAACGTGATGTTGGATTGGCGGCTCACCCCGGGCCAGAATCCGAACAACCTCGACGAGCCGTTCAGCCCGCAGGAGAATTTCAGCGACCTGTACTCTGATCTCGCGTTCAAGCCGCGCTCGTGGATCGTGTTGGATTCGCAATCACGCTACGCCATTGACGGCGGCCATTTGAATCTGGAGTTTGATCAACTCACCTTCACGCCGAATGAACGCTGGAGCTGGGGACTCGGCTACTGGTATTTGCGCAACGGATTTGATGGATTTACGCAAGCCAACAATTACATCACCAGCACGTTTTTTTACCGGATCAATGACAACTGGGGTTTTCGCCTGCGCCACAATTACAACGCCGCGGATGGCCAGTTGCAGGAACAAAATTACACGGTCTATCGCGACCTTCGGAGTTGGACCTGCGCGTTGACTTTCCGGGTGATTGACAACACCACCGGCCCGACGGATTACACGGTGGCCTTCACCTTCTCGCTCAAGGCCGCGCCGAAAACCCGCCTCGGCGACGACACCGCCCAGCCCTATCACCTCGTCGGGGAGTAAAATTTAATCAGATCCTGGCCTTGCTCTGATTTGGCGGACCAGTACTCACGCCGCGTTGAACGCCGGCAGCGACAGGCTGAACCGCGAACCTTTGCCGGGGTCGCTGTGCGCGTGAATCACGCCGTGATGTTCCAGCGCGATGCGCTGGCTGATGGCCAGCCCCAGTCCCGTGCCGTTTTTTTTGGTCGTAAAAAACGGCTCGAACAAGTGCTCCAGATTTTCCGGCGCGATGCCCACGCCGGTATCTTGAATGTTGACCCGCAATTGCCGCTCGCTGCGTTCGCCCTTCACCGTTTCCGTCTTGACGGTCAACACCCCGTTCGTGCCCATTGCTTCGAACGCGTTGAGCAGAAGATTCATGAACACCTGCTGCAATTGCGCGTCGTCGCCGCGGACGGTGTCCGGCTCGGCCTGGTAATGACGCTGCAAGGAAATCAATTTCCCGCTGACCTGATGCTGCATCAGGCGCAGCGAATGATCGAGCACGTCATGGATGCGCACGGTCGTGAACGCCGCGCGGTTCGGCGCGGCAAACCGCAGCATCTGCGTCACGATCGCGTTGATGCGTTCCAGCTCACGCCCGACGACCTCGGTGAGTTCCGTGTCCTGGCCTTTCTGCGCCAGCAGGTCAACGAACGTCTTGATGGCGACCATGCCGTTTTTGATTTCGTGCGC
>Ga0181536_10002455_pt1 | contig 20955 bp, 20 predicted proteins | sample PEATcosm2014_Bin_41_FD_121105 | JGI IMG/M metagenome (GOLD analysis project Ga0181536, IMG submission 121105) | Peatland microbial communities from MTU Mesocosm Facility, Houghton, MI, USA - PEATcosm2014_Bin17_60_metaG | ecosystem: Environmental > Terrestrial > Soil > Wetlands > Peat | place...
ATGAGCCCAGGAGTGGGCGAAGGCGAGAATTTGGGCGTCGGCGAAGACGGGAGCGATGAAGACCTGGTCGGAGGTGTGCGACACCGCGCCTTTGGATGCGTAACAATCGTTGTACCAGTAAATGTCGCCCGGCCGCATCGTCTGGGCGGGGTAGCGTTCCAGCACCGGCGCGATCAGGTTGCTGGCGGTCGGCAGGCTGCGGCCGGCGATCAGTTTTCCGGTCCGGTTGAACAGCGCCGCGTGGAAATCTTTTTTCTCGCGGATGAAGGGGGACATGGCGGTGCGCTCGATCAGCGCTTCCATCTCGTGCTGGATGGCTTTCAGCGCACCGCGCACGATCTCCACCACGATCGGATCGGCCGTCACGTTCATCTGGTCCATCGGCAAGCCCTTCTTGTGCCAGTGCCCTCGATAAACCGCCCGTGCCCTCTCAGCCCCGTCATGGCCCGGCTTGACCGGGCCATCCGCGCCAACACGATGGCGAGAGAGATGGCCCGGTCAAGCCGGGCCATGACGGGGAGAACACGGAAAACGGCGCCAGCCGGGTGACGGGCGCCGCCTTGTTCCGAACCGTACCGAAGGTTCAGGCCGGTGTGAAGAACGGCATCGCCGGGCCGTCACCCTCGGTCTGGATGAACTTCAGTTTCACGTCCATGCCGATCTTCACGTTCTTGAAGTCGATGTCGACGATGTTGGTCATCATCTTCGGCCCCTCGGCGAGCTCGACATAAGCGATGCAATAGGGCGGATTGGCCCGCTCCATCACACTGTAGGTGTAGATCTTGCCCTTGCCGGACACTTCTTTCCACTCGACCGGTCCCAGGGTGAACGGCGAGATGGCGCGCGGGTACCAGATGAACTTCTTGGTCTCCACGCATTGCGGGATGACGAGCTTACCGGCGGCGCAGCCGTCGAAGAACGGCTTGGTTTCCGGGTTGGTGTCGACAGTGCCGACGAACGGAATTTTTCTTTGTGCGGCGATGGCCATGGCGATTACTCCCGCTCCAGAATGACAGTGCTGCCGACGTGCCGGGTGCCGAGCGAGCCCCCCGTTCCGTGCGCGATGGCGAGGTCGCAGTTCGGCACCTGCACCGCCGCATGCGCTTCGCCGCGCAACTGCCGCACCGCCTCGATGATCTTGGTGATGCCGCCGCGATTGGCCGGATGGTTGGAGCACAGCCCGCCGCCATCGGTATTGAACGGCAGCTTGCCGACGCCCGAAATCAGATTGCCATCGGAAACAAACTTGCCGCCCTGGCCCTTCTCGCAGAAGCCGAGATCTTCCAACTGCATCAGCACGGTGATGGTGAAGCTGTCGTAGATCGAGGCGTACTTGATGTCGGACGGCTTGATCCCCGCCATTTCCCAGGCCGGCGGGCCGGACCAGCGCGCCGCCGAGAAGACCAGGTCCACCTGGCCGCCCATCTGGTTCTTCGGCGCCTCGCCGACGCCGATGACTTTCACCAGCGGCCGCTTCAGGCTCTTGGCGATTTCCGGTTTGGTGACGATCAGCGCGCCGCCGCCATCGCTGATGACGCAGCAATCGAGGCGGTGCAGCGGGCTCGCCACCATCGGCGAGTTCACCACGTCCTCAACCGTGACCACGTCACGCAGCATCGCGTTCGGGTTGTGCTGCGCGTGATGCGACGCGGCGACCTTGATCCAGGCGAGCTGTTCGCTGGTCGTGCCATATTCATGCATATGCCGGGTGGCGCACATCGCGTACATGTTCGCCGTCGCCGGCCCATAAGGGTATTCGAACTGCATCTCCGGCTGCGCGGGACTGCCGGCGCGCGGCGCGGTGCCGGTCGCCATGCCCTCGGAACGCGGACGGCCCGCCAGCGTGATCAGGCAGACATTGGCACGGCCGGTGGCGATGGCCTCCAACGCGTGACCGACCGCGACCTGATACGACGAGCCGCCGACATCGGTCGAGTCCACGTGACGGACCTTCAGGCCCATGTAGTCGATCATCGACATCGGGCCGAGGCCAGGCGCGTCGCCGGCGCAGTAGTACGCGTCGACATCGTCCTTGCTCAGGCCCGCGTCATCCAGCGCGCCCTTGGCGCATTCCGCATGCAGCAAGGTGACCGATTTATCGCTCGCCTTGCGTGTGGGATGCTCCCAGGCACCCACGATATAACCCGCACCGCGCAAACTCATGCTTCACTCCCTTTACCTGCCTCCTGGCGACTGACCGGTTGGCTCCGGGCCAGTATACCCATCGGTAGCTGGTCCGCTACCCTGGGAGCGGGAGGGTCGCTCATGGCGGATCCGGGCATCGCCAGGTTCGGACCAAAACGGCGGGCCGCGACCCGCCGCTTCGATCCGAACGCCCCGCTTGTGATGTTCCCGGCGAGCAACTAAATTCAGATGTACACGCCGCGCATGCCGCCCGCCGGATAGCGGGTGCCCGCCGCCGCGCCCTTTGGCACCGCGGCATCGATCCGCGCGATGTCCTCAGCCGACAGGCTGACTTTCAGCGCGCCGAGATTTTCATCCAGCCGGGCGGGGTAGCGGGTGCCGGGGATCGCGACGACGTCGTCGCCTTGCGCCAGCAGCCACGCCAGCACCAACTGCGCCGGCGTGCATTTCTTCTTCGCCGCGATCGCTTCGATCTTCGCGACAAGCGCCCGGTTCTGGTCGAAGTTTTCCTTCTGGAACCGCGGATGCGCCGCGCGCCGGCCATCGACATCGTCAAATGTCTTGATCGCACCGGTCAGAAACCCGCGGCCCAATGGCGCGTAGGCGACGAAGCCAATGCCCAGGGAACGGGTGACTTCTCGGGTTTCCTCGGCTTCGGAGCGGTAGAGCAACGAGTATTCGGTCTGCACCGCCGCGATCGGATGCACCGCGTTGGCGCGGCGGATGCGATCCGGTGCCGCCTCGGACATGCCGAGGAACCGCACCTTGCCCTGTTCGACCAAACGCTTCATCGCGCCGACGGTTTCCTCGACCGGAACCTCCGGATCGACGCGATGTTGGTAATACAGATCGATGACGTTCTCATTGAGTCGTTTCAGGCTCGCCTCGCAGGCCTGTTGCACGTACTCCGGCCTGCCGTTCACGCCGTTGGGTTGGCCGGGCCGTTGGGTCTGGCCGAACTTGGTCGCCAGCACGACCTTGTCGCGCCGCCCTTTGATGGCGCGGCCGATGACCAGTTCGTTGTGCCCCCAGCCATACATGTCGGACGAGTCCAGGTGGTCCACCCCGAGGTCGATCGCGTAACGGATCAGTTCCTCGGACTTCGCGTCATCCGCCTCGCCATACACGCCGGACAGGGACATGCAACCCAGTCCAACGGTGGAGACGGAAAGCCCGCCGGTTCCGAGTGTGCGATGCGGTAATGCCATGCTGACCCTCCTGGTTTTGCCGCGTTATAGAGCGCGCGGCGTGGGTTGGCGACAGGGGGGTGGTTCATCGTCATGGCACGGCTCGACCGCGCGGCTCGCACCCGCGGGGCGGCGGGGTCGTAGGCGATTTATTCATCAATGTGGTTTAAGAGCCGGCGAGCTTGTAGGATACTTCGGCGGACGATGTTGGCGGATAACACCGCCGTGGCGAACAGGATCACCGTGCGATGGGCAACACTCTCTACGAGCAGGACTTTCACGCCTGGGCGCTGCAGCAGGCCGAGTTGCTGCGCACAGGGCAACTTGATCGCGCCGATCTGGACAACATCGCCGAAGAGATCGAGAGCATGGGCCGGAGCGAGAAACGGGACCTGACCAGTCGTCTGACCGTGCTATTGCTGCATCTGCTGAAATGGCAACACCAACCAGCCTTCCGCGGCAATAGCTGGCGGCTGACGATCAAGGGCCAGCGCCGCGGCCTGGACCGGCATCTGCGGGATAATCCCAGTCTGAAATCCCAGTTGGACCAGGCAATGTCGGACGCCTACGGCGATGCCCGGATCGAGGCGGAACGGGAAACCGGCCTCGCCACCGAGACCTTTCCCGACATTTGTCCGTTCACCTTTGATCAGGCGATCAGCGACGACTTCTGGCCGGGCGACTGACGGCTGCCCCAGGCTGGCGACCGGGAAACGCCGCCTGTAATTCCGCCAGACCATGCACGCCCCGCCGTTGCCACGTTGGCTGATCCCGCGCCTGCCGTTCTTCTATGGCTGGGTCATTCTCGCCTGCGCCTGTTGCGCCGGCCTGTCCCGCCAGGGCGGCGCGGTCGCGACACTTTCGGTGTTCGTTTCCCCCATGACCGCCGAGTTCGGCTGGTCGCGCACCGCCATCTCCGGCGCGGTATCCTTGGGAGGCATCCTCGCGGCGATCGCCTCGCCCTCCCTCGGGCGGATGCTGGATCGCGAAGGCGCGCGGCTCGTGCTGTGCGTCGCGGTGTTGACCACCGGTCTCGCCAATATGGCTTTATCGCTGACCGTATCGTTGCCGATGTTCTACGTCCTCTTCTGTATCGCGCGCCTGAATTTCGCCGGCCCCTTCGACCTGGGCATTTATGGTGCGATCAACAATTGGTTCGTCGCCCGCCGCGCGTTCGCCAGCGGCATCGCCACCGTGGGTCAGATGACCGGCTTGGTCGCGCTGACGGTGCAGGTCCTGGCGCAGGCATCGGGGCCGTTGCTGTCCGGCGTGCCGCGGGACGCGACCGGAGGCTATGAGCCGGCGCTGCTCTGTTTCGCGGTTCTGGCGGGCCTGAGCGCGCTGGCCGCCGTGTTGGCGACCCCGCCCGCCGCGCCCTGACCGGACCACGCCGCAAGCCATTTCATTGGCGCGCCGGCATTGAATCCCGTGCCGCGGATGCGCATATCGGCCCCCGGCAGGAGGCCCCCGATGAGCGATACCATATTGGAAAAACACAGTTTTGGCGCCGAAGTCGGGCGTCTTTTGGACCTCGTCGTCCACTCGCTCTACTCCGAGCGGGAAATCTTTCTGCGCGAGCTGGTCGCCAACGCCGCCGACGCCAGCGATCGCCGCCGGTTCGAGGCGCTGACCGACCCGAAGCTCGCGCCCCCGGCCGAGGCGAAGATCCGCATCGTCCCCGACAAGCCGGCGCGCACCCTGCTGATCGCCGACGACGGCATCGGCATGACGCGCCAGGAGCTGATCGACAATCTGGGCACCATCGCCCGCTCCGGCACCAAGGCGTTCGGCGAGAAACTCGCCACCGCGAAGCCCGAGGACCGGCCAAGCCTGATCGGCCAGTTCGGCGTCGGGTTTTACTCCGCGTTCATGGTCGCCGACCGCGTCGAGGTCACGTCGCGAAAAGCCGGTTCCGAAGAATCCTTCATTTGGGCGTCCGACGGCGCCGGCGAGTTCACCCTGGCGCCGGCGGAACGCGACACCCCCGGCACCGACGTGGTGCTGCACATCAAAGCCGACGCGGAAGAGTATCTGGAGCCGATGCGGCTCGAAACCATCGTGCGCAAATGGGCCGATCACGTCACGCTGCCGATCACCGTGGCGCGCGACGGCAAGGACCAGACCGCCAACGAGGGCACCGCGCTGTGGCGCAAATCCAAGGCGGACGTGTCCGAGCAGAACCTGAAAGAGTTCTATCGCCACCTCGGTCATTTCTTCGACGAACCATGGGCCTCGCTGCACTGGCGGGCCGAGGGGACGCTGGAATACTTTTGTCTGTTGTTCGTCCCCGGCATGAAACCCTTCGACGTGGTCGAGGGCGATCGCGACTCGCATGTCCGGCTGCATGTCCGGCGCATGTTCATCACCGACAAGGCCGATCTGCTGCCGCACTGGCTGCGGTTCGTCAGCGGCGTGGTGGACACCGAGGACCTGCCGCTCAACGTCTCCCGCGAGATGCTGCAAACGACCCCGGTGCTCGGCCGCATCCGCAAGGCGCTCATCCACCGCGTGTTGGGCGAGTTGAAGACCCGCGCCGGGGAGGCGGAGGATTACGCCAAGTTCTGGGGCAATTTCGGCGCGATCGTGAAGGAAGGCCTGTGGGAGGACTCCGAACATCGCAACGAAATCCTGCCGCTGGCGCGGTTCCACTCTTCGACGCAGGACGGCGTCGTGTCGCTGGCGGACTATGTGTCGCGGATGCAGCCGGGCCAGGACGCGATCTATTACCTGACCGGCGACAACATCGACGCGATGAAAACCTCCCCGCAACTGGAGGGCTTCCGCGCCAAGGGCATCGAAGTGCTGCTGATGTCCGATCCGATCGACAATTTCTGGCCGGAGCGGACCGACACATTCGAGGACAAGAAGCTTCTCGCGGTGACCCAGGCGGCGGGCGAATTCGGCAAGGACGACTCGTTGCCGGATATCTCGGTACTGCTGGCGGCGATGAAAGCGGCGTTGGGCGAGGACGTGGCCGACGTGCGCGCCACCGGCCGGCTGACCGACAGCGCCGTGGTGCTGGCGCCCGACGACAAGGGCCCGGACCTGCAGGTGCAACGCCTGATGCGCCGGGCGGGCCGTGCCATGATGCCCGCGCGGCCGATCCTGGAGGTCAATCCGCGGCATGCGTTGATCGAGAGTCTGGTGGCCAAACAGGCCGACACGGAGCTTGTGAAGACGGTCACGGAGACGCTGCTGGACCTCGCCAAGGTGCAGGAGGGTGAGCCGCTAAAAGACGCCGCCGGTTTCGCGCGCCGGGTCAGCACGCTGCTGGCGGGGAGTCTGGCGGGGTAGTCCGTCAGCGAAACGGTCGGCGCGGAAGCGCGTTTCCCGTCATGGCCCGGCTCGACTGGGCCATCTGCATCAACACGACGCCGTGAGAGATGGCACGGTCAGCCCGCGCCATGTCGATCGACGGCGCACGCCGCGACATACGGCAGGAAATGCGCGACCGGTGGCGTTTCGAGGTTCTTGACCTTCGCCGCCTCGTCGAACCGGCGCAGTTTTGTCACGGCCTCGGCGTATGGATTGGCCCGATACGCCGCCAGCTCCGCCTCCGACATCGGGCCGCCCTGCAAGGCCAGGCTGCGGATGCTGTCGCCGGACAATTTGCCGAAGTAATCCGGCTCGGCGGCGCACAGATACCGCTTGGCGGCGACGTGCAACCGCACCGGCTCGGTCACCTCGGGGCCGAACCAGCGTGTCAGCCAGGCCTCGCCGAGTTCCTCATGCTTGTCGTCGATGCCGTCCTTGGCCGGGTCCTCGCCCAGATCGTGCACCATGTGGCCGATGTCGTGCAGCAGACTGGCGGTGATCAAGGCGGCGGCGCAGCCGGCCTGCTCGGCCAGCCAGGCCGCCTGCAAGGCGTGCGCGCGCTGGTTGATCGCCGACAGGCCGTACAGCCGGTGTCCCTTGCCCTCGATGATGTCGCCGATCATCGCCACCAGGTCCTGATCCATCTTCGCCTCCATGTTGGCCCATCTCCCATTTGGCACGACTGACGCCCTATCATGCGTGAACTTTTTCCGAAACCGCGGCCGAGGAGCCAACGCGCATGATCGACCAGACCCTGGACTGCCTGACCGAAGCCGACCCCGGCGCGCTGCCGTTGCACACCGTGCGGCCCGCCGCGCTGGCGGCGTTTCTCGCCGGCCTGCCCGCCAACCAGCGGGCGTTTCTCGGCGCCACGGGCTTCGCGGCGAAAGCCGGAGAATCGCGGTTGCTGCCCGGCCCGGACGGTCTGGCCGGCGCGGTCCTCGGTCTGGGAGAGGACCGGTCGCCGCATGTGTTCGGCGGGTTGCCGGCGGACCTGCCCGAGGGTTCGGTGTGGCGCCTCGCCTCCGGCGATCACGACGTCGCGTCGGCCACGCTCGGCTTTGCCCTGGGATATTATCGTTACAAGGGCATCAAAGCGGCGGAGCGGCAATTCGCGAAACTGGTCGCCGGCCCGGAGCAGGCCGGCGCCCGCTCGATCGCCGCCGCCGCCTGGATGGTGCGGGATCTGATCAATACGCCACCGAACCTGCTCGGTCCGGTGGAACTGGCGGACGCGGCGCGCACGCTGGGAACGCGCCACGGCGCGACGGTGGAAATCGTCGAGGGCGCCGCGCTGGACGAGTCCTTTCCGACGGTCGCGGCGGTCGGCCGCGGCTCGGCGCGGCCGCCTCGGGTGGTGACGCTCCGCTGGCGCGGCGCCAGGGCCGACGATAATTCGCCTCTCGTATCTTTATGCGGCAAAGGGGTTTGTTTCGATACCGGCGGTTACGATCTGAAACCGTCCGCCGGCATGCTGCGGATGAAAAAGGACATGGGCGGGGCCGCCGTGGCGCTCGGCGTCGCGCGGCTGGTGATGCAGGCCGATCTGCCCGTCCGGCTGGTGACCCGGATCGGGTGCGTCGAAAACTCCGTGTCGGGCACCGCGATGCGGCCTTCCGACGTGATCCGGACCCGCGCCGGCCTGACGGTGGAGGTCGGCAATACCGACGCCGAAGGCAGGCTGGTGCTGTGCGATCTGCTGGCGGCCGCTTCGTCGGAGCAACCAGCGGTTTTGCTCGATTTCGCGACGTTGACCGGCGCGGCGCGGGTCGCCTTGGGCCCGGACCTGCCCGCGCTGTTTTGCGACGACGATGCCTGGGCCGGGGTACTTTCCAGCGCGGGTATGGCGGTTTTCGATCCGGTGTGGCGCCTGCCGGTTTGGTCCGGCTACGACGATTGGTTAAAAAGTCCTGTCGCCGACCTTAACAATATCTCATCCAAGCCGTTCGCCGGCGCCATAGTTGCCGCTTTGTTCCTAAAACGATTTGTCGCGGCGGGGATCAGTCACGCGCATATCGATCTTTATGCATGGAACGATCAGACTCGTCCGGGGCGGCCCGAAGGCGGCGAAGCGCAGTCCATGCGGGCGGTATTCGCCGCGTTGCGGGAGCGGTTTGGGGTCGTTGAAAGGGCTGATCGATGAACTCGCGGAAAGATTTGCCGCCGGTCTGGTAAAAGGAATTTGAATCGTAATGAAGGTTGACATTCGGATTCGGCGGAATTATATCGCATCCGGGCCGCGCCACCGTTGCGGTATGGCGCTAAAAAAGAAAGGATGAAAAATGGCTGTAGCCAGTACGAATTCGGATCAATTGATCAGTGTCCTGCGCGACACGATCGTCGGATTGGTCCGCCGCGACGGGGTTGACCTGTCGTCACGTCAGTTGGGTGTGTTCCTGACCTGCTACCTGCGTGACGGCGGCCATACGGTCCGCGGTCTGGCGGCCGAGTTGAATGTCTCCAAGCCGGCGATCACCCGCGCGCTGGACCGCCTGGGCGAACTCGATCTCGCGCGCCGCAAGGTCGATCCGCTGGATCGCCGCAGTGTTCTGGTGCAGCGCACGCCGAAAGGCTCCGCGTTCCTGCGCGACGTGAACAAGCTCATCGCCGAGTCGGTCAATCCGAAGAAGTCCTCCGCGAAAGAAGGACGCCGCGCGGCCGGCTGATCCTGAACGGCGTTGCCCGCTGGTTCGATGTTGGGTCGAACCGGCGGGCGGCTCCTTGCATCGTCCCCGCCTTCGTCTCCCGCCGCGCCGCCTCAGCGCGCCGGCCTTCCCCTTGCTTGTTCCCTTGACGCGCCCGCCGTTTCACAATGGCGGCCAGATCCACCACGCGCGACGGGAGCCGCCCTATGTCCGAATCCGAAATCGCCGGCTGGCTCGCCACCCAGAAGGACGCCATGGTCGCGATGCTCCGCGCCATGGTCGATATCGACAGCGGCAGCTACAATAAACCCGGCATCGACGCGGTCGGCGCGGTCATCCGCCGCTTCATGGCCGGCCACAACATCCCGGTCGAGACGGTCGCTCAACAAAAACACGGCGACTGTTTGCGCGCCCTGGCGCCCTGGGACGGTCCGGCCGGCAACGCCGGCGGCAATATCGTCCTGATGGGCCATCGCGACACCGTTTTCCCCGATGGCGAAGCGGAGCGCCGTCCGTTCACCATCCGCGACGGTATCGCCTACGGCCCCGGCGTGGCCGATATGAAGGCCGGGCTGGTGATGAACTGTTTCGTGCTCGCCGCCTTCGCCAAATTCGGCGGCGCGCCGGCCCCGCTGGTGTGCCTGTTCACCGGCGACGAGGAGATCGGCAGCCCCGAAGGCCGCGCCGTGATCGAAACCGAAGCCCGCCGCGCCCGCGTTGTCTTCAACAGCGAGCCCGGCCGCGCCTCCGGCAACGTCGTCACCGGCCGCAAGGGCGGCGTGTTCATGAGCTTCCGGATCACCGGCAAAGCGGCCCACTCCGGCGCCAATTTCGCCGACGGCATCAGCGCGATCGAGGAACTGGCCCGCAAGATCCAGGCGATTCACGCGCTGACCGAGCTCGAGCGCGGCATCACGCTGAACGTCGGCCTCGTCAGTGGCGGCCAGAGCGTCAACACCGTCGCCCCCTGGTCGGAAGGCCAGATCGACCTGCGTTACGTGAACCCGCCGGACCGCGACGACGTGATGGCGCGCCTCGCCGCGATCATCGAACGCGCCTTCGTGCCGGGCACCAGGACCGAAATGACGGTGAAGGGCGAGTTCCTGCCGCTGACGCAAACACCCGCCGCGAAGCGCTTGTTTGAACTTTATGTCCAGGCGGCCGCTGACACCGGCTTCGCGACCGGCGGCGAATTCACCGGCGGCTGCGCCGATTCCGGATTTACCGCGACGCTCGGCGCGGCGACGATCTGCGCGGTGGGCCCGGTCGGCGGCAAGGCGCACAGCCCGGACGAGTTTCTTCAGGTCGACAGCCTCGTCCCGCGCGCGCAGGCGTGCGCGCGGGCGATCATGCGGCTGGACACGGCGGGACTCTGAATTTCGTTACGCTCAGCGATGCCAGCCCCAGCCTGGCCCCCAATAGTGGTAATGCCCAGGGGCGATGACGCAGCCACCCAAAAGCGTGGCGAGGCAAAGCGCGGCGATTGGCATGAAACGGCGAAGCGTGCGTGACATCGAGGGAACTCCTGTTCCGGTGAACCTCACGATGAAAGATGCTACTGGTTCAAGGCGAATTCGTGGTGTGAAGGGTGCCGATTTAAGGCCGGCTGTATCGAAGTGTCGCGGACGCCAGGCCAGAGCATTTCCCGGTCAGGTCGCGTCCGCCACGAGCCCGTCCCTGTCATTGCGAGCGAAGCGAAGCAATCTCCCCGCGCATGGAGATTGCTTCGCTTCGCTCGCAATGACAGGGGCTCGGGGCGGATCCAAGCTGATCGGAAGGCGCTTTAAGTGGCGCCACCAAATCGTGAGCCGGCTTGAATTCCACCCAGGAAATAAATACCGCGTGCTTTAATCGTATTGCATGTGGATCGTCCCGACTGATCCGCTCTCACAATGACCGCCGCGCCGCGGCGAACGCCTCGGGCAACGCCGGTGCCAGATCCTCGGCGATCAGACCCGGTCCCACCGCCACCGCCGCGCGGCCATGCAACCAGGCGCCGGCCAGCGCCGCGTGCCACGGGCTCAGGCCCTGCGCCAGCAAGCCCGCGATCAATCCGGCCAGCACATCCCCGGCCCCCGCCGTCGCCAGCCAGGGCGGCGCCGAGGCGTTGATCGCCGCCAGCCCGTCCGGCCGCGCGACGATCGTGTCGGCCCCTTTCAACAGCACCACCGCGCCCGTCCGCGCGGCGGCCGCGCGTGCCGCGGCGAGGCGATCGACCCCCAACGGACCGAAGGCACGGGCGAACTCGCCGGCATGCGGCGTCAGCACGGCGGCGCCACGCAGCGCATCCGGCTCCCCCGCGAAGGCCGAGAACACGTCGGCGTCGCCAACCACCGCCCGGCCCGCCGCGATCAGTTGCGGCCAGACCCCACGCGCCCAGGCGGGCCCAAGCCCAGGACCGCAGACCCAGACGGTGCGGCGGCGGTCGGCGAGAAGGGTGGGGAGCGGCGCCTCGGAGACCAGGGTGCCGGGCGTGCCGGCGCGGTAGACCGCGGCCGAGCCCAAAGCGGCGATCGTGACGAGGCCGGCACCCGCCCGCCGCGCGGCATCGGCGGCGAGGCGCGCGGCACCGGTCATCTCCGGGCCACCCAGAATTGTCACGTGACCGCGGGCATACTTGTGCGTATCGGTGGCGAGGCCGGGAAGCGGCCACAGATCTGGTCCATTACGGAATGTGCGCGCGCGGACCGCGTCCAGCACCCCGGCCGGCATACCGATATCGGCGCACACCGTCTTACCGCACAGATCCCGCCCAGGGAGGAGCAAATGACCAGGCTTCAGGCGGAAGAACGTGACGGTCAGCGTGGCCTGAGGCGCAAAACCGCGCACCGCTCCGGTCGCGCCGTCCAGGCCGCTCGGCACATCCACCGCAAGGAGCTGACGTGCCGCGCGCAACACCTGGATCAGCTCCTTGTCGAGGTCCCGGCTCAGTCCCGCGCCAAACACGGCGTCGATCACGAGGTCGGCGCGGGCGGCCTCCTGTTGCGTGAACGGAACATTGACGCCGCGCCACCTTGCGTGCGCCCGCGCCGCGTCCGACCCCTCGCGCGGCGGCCCCAACGCCGCGACCGCGACCGGCCAGCCCTCCTGCGCCAACAGCCGCGCGACGACATAGCCGTCGCCGCCGTTATTCCCGGGGCCGCACAGCACCAGCGCGCGGCGGGGGCGGAATCGCGCCTGGATCGCCCGCGCGACCGCCCGGCCGGCGTTCTCCATCAGCGTGTATCCCGGCACCCCCAAACCAGGCGAAGCCGCGTCCACCTGGGCCATTTCGTCCGGGGTCAGCAGTTCAGGCGAGTTCGGGTTGTTTCGCATGTATTTTAAATTAGCAGACCTCCGGCTGAAAAAAAATGCCGGGCTGTGAGGTCGCTCACAACACCCGGCCCGCGATCCGGTGCAAAACCGGGCCGCGGCCGCGTCGGCCAATCCTGGCGGGCCGGTACCGCATCAGTGGGAGACAAGCCATGAACCTAACGCCCCGCGGCAAGCAAGCCGTGCAAGTCCTGCTCAATCCGCAAGGTCAGACCCCGGCGAAGTTGCACGAGGTCATGATCGCCCTGCTCGGTCATGCCGGGTGCAACACGTGCGGCCGCATGATCAAACTCGACGTCGAGTTCGGGGTCGATCCGGGTCCGGATGCCGGGCAGTCCGGTGTGATCTCCGCCGTCCAAACCTGATCGATGTCCTTCATCCATCCTGAGGCGCCGGCGGCTCCGAAAACGCCGGCGCCGCCGATGCCTGGGCCTTTGGGCGTTGGCTTCGGTTGTCTTCCGGCTCTGCCGGAGGCGCTTTACACCGCCGATCTGATGGACTTCGTCGAAGTCACACCGGAGATCTTTCATCGCGAGGCCATGGTCCGCGGCCGCGTCGAACTCGTGCCGGACCGAACACAGTACGCCGCCGCGCGGCGCCGGTGCGGGACGCTGCCGATCGCGGTGCACGGCGTGGAACTGTCGATCGGTTCTGCGCACGGAATGTTCCAGCCGTGCCTGACGATGCTGGACAAGCTGCAGCTGGAGTGGCCGTTCCTTTGGTACAGCGAACATCTGCATTTCCAGACGCTGCTCGACTGGAACGGCGCCGAGGTGAACTGCGGCGTCCCGCTGCCGCTGCCCGCGACCCGGGAGGCCGCCAGTCTCGTCGCCGGCCGCGCCGCCGCCATCCAGCGCCGCTACGGCGTACCCTTTCTGCTGGAGAACCCGGCGCATTATCTGCCGGATCTGCCGGCGGATCCCGAGATCGGCGATGAGTTCGGTCTGCTGGACCGGGTCGTCGCGCTGTCGGGCTGCGGCCGGTTGCTCGATCTGCACAACCTGTATTGCAACGCGATCAATTTCAATTTCGATCCGATGACCGCGCTGGCGCGAATCCCGCTCGACCAGGTCGGCGAAATTCATATCGCCGGCGGATCGTGGTGCGAGGGATTTTACATGGATGGGCACGACGGCAGCGTTCCCGAGCCGGTCTGGGACCTGCTGGAATGGACGCTGTCCCGCGCGCCCTCGATCACCGGCGTCGTGTTCGAGGTCCTGGAGGAATTCCTGCCGCGGTTCGGTCCCGACGGGATCGCCCGCGAACTGGAACGGGCGCGTGCCGTCTGGCGCCGTCATCACCCCCCGCGGGAGATCGCCGTATGACTCTGTCGTTGGCCGCATTCCAGTCCGGCCTCGGACGCGCCCTGATGGGCGAGGACACCTGCCCGATCGACCCGGCCTCGGCGGGTTTCCGTTTCACGGCGGAGGTCCGGCGATCCTGGTGCGAAGGCCGCACGATGATCGCCGCGCGCACGGTGCTGACATTGGTTCCGGATGCCGAACGGCGGCGCTTCGTCGCCGAGTATGTCGATCAGGGCGGTGGCCTGGCGATGTTTCTGCCGACCGAGAACGCGGCGTTCCTGGAGTTCCCGGCACCGCGTTTGCCGGAACCGTCGCATGCGCTCAGCCTGTGCCGGATGGATCAGGCGCTGACGCGCGCGCGGTTGGCGTCCGAAATGTTGGCCGGGTCCGAACCGCGAACGGTCCGCGCGCGCATCGAACGCGCGATCCGGGGACGCATCGAACGCGAGGCCTGGGGCTGCATCGAATGCTCGGCCGGCGCGGGCGACGACCGGGATTGCGGCGAACCCGAGGTCAGGGACTACATCGCACGCGATGTCCCCGGCGGCGGCAAGCCCGGGGTTCGCGGGATCGTCGAACCCGGGGTTCGCGGGGTTATCGACAGCGAGGCCTGGGGCTGCATCGAACGCGCGATCCGGGGCCCTGTCGAACGTGGGCCGCACGCGGCGCTGGTGCGGTTTCACGCCGAACCGGAGGCGGTCCTGCGGGCGTTGCATGGCGCGCCGCCGCCGCCGATCAGCGAACCGGCGTATCCGCTGCTGTTCGCGCCCGGCTTACCGAACTTTTATCGCGTCGCGACGGCGGAGGAAGGGGCCCTGTGGGACCGGCTGCCGGCGGAGGATGAACCGCCCGAACTGGTCGAACGGCTGTTGGCGGAAGGCGTGGTTGCCTACGCGGACTGATTTCGCCGCTGCTTGCCTCGGCCTGGCGCACACCGAAGCCGGCCGCGCCACGACATCGCGTTGACCCGGCGCCGGATCGTTACATCGTCGCGCCGAGCACCCAGGGCGCGAACTCCGCCGCGCCAAAATCGAACGCCTCGCTTTTGGTCGCCTCGCCCGAGGCCACGCGCAGGATGAGGTCAAAGATCCGCTGCCCGCATTGCCGCACCGACTCGTCGCCATCGAGGATGCTGCCACAGTTCACGTCCATATCGTCCTCGATATGGCGGAACATCGTGGAGTTGGTGGCCAGCTTGATCGACGGCGCGGGCTTACAGCCGAACACCGAGCCGCGGCCGGTGGTGAAACACACCAGGTTGGCGCCGCCCGCCACCTGACCGGTCGCCGACACCGGGTCGTAGCCCGGCGTGTCCATGAACACGAAGCCGCGGGCTTTCACTTCTTCCGCGTATTGCACGACATCGACGAGGTTGGTGCTGCCCGCCTTGGCCATCGCGCCGAGCGACTTCTCCAATATCGTCGTCAACCCGCCGGCCTTGTTGCCGGGCGAGGGATTGGCGTTCATCTCGGCGTTTTCCCGACGTGTGTAGTCCTCCCACCAGCGCATCAGGGCAACGAGTTTCTCGCCCACTTCGCGCGACACCGCGCGGCGGGTCAGCAAATGCTCGGCGCCATAGGTCTCCGGCGTTTCCGACAAAATGACCGAGCCGCCGTTGCGCACCACCAGATCGCTGGCGTAACCGAGCGCGGGGTTGGCGGAGACGCCGGAATAGCCGTCCGAGCCGCCGCATTGCAGTGCCACGGTCAGCGCGCTGACCGGCATTGTCTCACGCCGCGCGGTATTCGATTCCGCCAGCACCTCGCGCACGAAATCGACGCCGGCGGCGACGGTCTTGCGGGTGCCGCCGACGGTCTGGATATCCAGCGAGCGCAACCGGCCGGCCAGGCGTTGCTCCTGCATCAATCCGCCGATCTGGTTGACCTCGCAGCCCAGACCCAGAACGATCACATGGGAGAAATTCGGATGCCGCGCGTAACCGGCCAGCGTCCGGCGCAACACGCGCAACGGCTCGTCCTGGGTCATGCCGCAGCCGGTCTTGTGAGTCAGCGCGACCACACCGTCGACATTGGGATAATCCGCCAGCGGATCGTCGCCGCTGAACGGATTGCGCTGAAACATCCCGGCGACGAGGCCGGCGACATGGGCGGAACAATTCACGCTGGTCAGGATGCCGATGTAATTCCGCGTCGCCACCTTGCCGTCGGGGCGGCGAATGCCCTGAAACGTCGCCGGCGGATCGCAATACGCGGTCGGTCTGGCGTCGACGCCGTACGCGTAATCCTTCGCGAAATCGCCCATTTCGCAATTTTGCACGTGCACATGCTGGCCCGGCGCGATGTCCGCCGACGCGAAACCGATGATCTGGCCATAGCGGCGGATCGCCTCGCCGCGGGCGATCGGGCGGACGGCGCCCTTGTGCCCGGCCGGGATCCGTTGCGTCGCCGTCGCGCCATCGGCGAGCGGCGTGCCGGCCAGCAAGGTGACCCGGGCGATCACGACATTGTCGTCCTGGTGCAGGCGGATGACGGGTGGCGGCGGCATCGGTTTCTCCTGCCGCCGTCCTGGCCCGCGCGTCCGGGCCAGCTGCCGCGGCACCATGTTGGATCAGGTGGCCCGGCCGCTTCCCCAACCAGGCCGGGGGAGGGCCATGCCGGCGGGCGGCCTCAGTTCGCCTTGTCGCCGCCTTCCTTACGCGCCTGCGTCACCGCCTCGCGCGCCGCCTTCGCCATCAACCCGGAGTCGTTCTGGATCGTGCAAAGTTGAAACCCCATCTTGACCATCCGCGCGGCATAGCTCGCCGACCCGTTATGGATCCCGGCGAATTTGCCGTGCTTCTTGCAGGACGCCAGCAGCTTCTCGTAGATGCCGAGGATCAGTGGCTCCTCGCGGTCCAGGATCGGGATCAGCCCAAGCGAGAAGCCCATGTCGGACGGCCCGATATAGATGCCGCTGATCCCCGGCACGCTGAGGATTTCGTCGATATTGTCGATGCCGTCCTGGGTTTCGATCATCGGAATGACCAGCACCTCGGCATTGGCGGTGGTCTGGTAGCTGCTCGCCACGCCATAGGCGGCGGCGCGGATCGGGCCGTTGCTGCGCTTGCCCAACGGCGGATACATGCAGGCGTCGGCCAGCGCCTTGGCCTCGGCCGCGTTGTTGCACATCGGGCTGATGATGCCCCAGGCGCCGCCGTCCAGCGCCTTGCCGATGATCCCCGGCTCGTTCCACGGCACCCGCACCAGCGGCGTGATCGGGTGCTTGTCCATCGCCTGGAAGCACTGCACCATCGACTGGTAGTCCTGGATGCCGTGCTGCATGTCGACGGTCACGCTGTCCCACCCGCAGCCCGCCATCACCTCGGCCGAAAAGCCGGAAGGGATCGCCAGCCAGCCGTTGATGCAGGCCTTGCCCGCCGCGATGCGGGCTTTGAGTTTGTTCGCCATGGGAACGCTTCCTCGGTTGTCAAAGAGGGCCGCACGCTAGGCGCGAGGCCTGGCCCGGTCAACGACGGGGCGCCCGCGGACGCCGCCCCGAGGGCCCTCCTAAAGCCGAACCGGACAAAAAAGTTGCGAGACGCCGCGGGAGCGCCCACATTTGTGGCATGGCCACGCATAAATCCCGAACCCCGACCGCCGAAGGTTTCCTCACCGGGCAGCTGCTGATCGCGATGCCCGCGATGGCGGATCCGCGCTTTTCGCTAAGCGTTATCTATGTATGTGCCCACACGCCGGAAGGCGCCATGGGCCTCGTCGTCAACCGTCCCGTCGTCAAACCGACGTTCGGGGACCTGTTGAAGCAGCTGAACGTGTCACCGCATCCGCCGGCGCGCCAGATCCGCCTGTGCGCCGGCGGGCCGGTCGAGAACGCCCGCGGCTTCGTGCTGCATACGATCGACTGGACCAGCGAGGGCAGCCTGCGGGTCGACGAGGAACTCGCGCTGACCGCCAGCCTGGACGTGCTCCAGGCCATCGCCGAGGGCGGCGGGCCGCGCGAATGCGTCCTCGCTCTGGGCTATGCCGGCTGGGGTCCGGGCCAGCTGGACCAGGAGATCCAGGCGAACGCGTGGCTGTCCGGCCCAGCGGACGAGTCCTTGCTGTTTGATTCGGATCACGACACCAAGTGGCGGCGGGCCTTCGCCAAGCTGCACGTCGACCCGCTTCTGCTGTCGGACGCCGCCGGGCACGCCTGAGCGGCACGCCCCGGCCCCATGCGCCGGGGGAACGCGCCTGGCCTGGGCACACGTGACCCTGCCCGGCCGGCATGCCGGAGCGCGCGGGCCGCATCCGGACGTTCATCCTTGCATCCCGGACGCGCGCGGCGGTCACCCCGGAAGGTGCGCCTCGACCCATGCCGCGTAGGCTTCCATGAATGTCCGGAAGAACCCTTGCGTCCCCTCATTCGTCAGGTTGCCGGCCGCGTCGAACACGCCCGCGATCCCGCCGACATAGGCCTCCGGCTGTTGCATCATCGGCACGTTCAGAAACACCATCGACTGCCGTAAATGATGGTTGGCGCCGAAGCCGCCAATGCCGCCGGGCGAGATCGACATCACCGCGCCGGGTTTGCCGTTCCACACGCTCTGCCCATACGGCCGCGAGCCGACATCGATCGCGTTCTTCAACGGCGCCGGCACCGAGCGGTTGTATTCCGGCGTCACGAACAGCACCGCGTCGGCCGCCTTGACCGCCGCGCGGAACGCCACCCATGCGGGCGGCGGGGCGGCGTCATCGTCCTGGTTATACAACGGCAGCGGCCCGATCTCGATGATCTGGAGGTCCAGAGCGGCGGGTGCCAGCGCGATGAGCGCATGCGCGGTGAATCGGCTGAACGCGCCGTTGCGAAGGCTGCCAACCAAGACGGCGACTTTCCGTGTCGTGCTCATGCCGCACTCCTGTTGTTCCGCGATCCTGGCCATGAAACGCGCCGGTGTCCATCCGCGAGAAGCCAACGGTTGCCGCGCGCTCGGATGGTCATCGCGGGGCCGTGGCCGGCCCTGGACATAGCGACGCGCATCGCTCGGCACACCCCCACCCGCCGGAAGTCCGCTACGAAACCGTACCAGGGGCCGCCGGTGTGGGCCCGCGCAACGCTCCCGGCGGCACACCGTGCCACGACCCGCGTCGCGATCTGGACGCGATGGCCGCCCGCGGCCGCGATGTCTGGGCGTTTCGCGCCGGCCGCTGGCGCCGGTTGACCTGGATCAATGCGCGGTGCCGTCGCGACCCGAGATGATGACAAACTGTCATAATCGGTTCGGGGAAACATCGGATGCCGTCCAACCGCTGCTCGCGCCTGAGTGCCGCCGGCCAGGCCCAGCGCGCGGCGGGGCAAGGCGCGGCCCAGGCGGCGGCGACATTCAGGACAGTAACGAACCGGGCACCGCGCGCGGCCGGCGTCGGCCCATCCTGTCGGGCCCCTTGCGTCCCATCCCGCCGCGAGCATCGCCACCATAAGCCGGCCTGGGCGATCGCCAGACCCTCCGTGTCACGCCGCGACCCGGACGTGTCGCCCCACCAACGCGCGCGCCGCCAATGCGCGCCCCGCCTGGGCCGGGCTTTCCACATGATCGCGAACCCGTCACCATGACAAACGCGAGACCGTTCATCGATGGAATGACGGCCGCGCCAAGGGAGGCCTGAACAATGTCCGGCACGACCACGCACGTCCCACTCTCGGATGCGGAACACAGCGCGCAACTGCGCAAGGCGGTGATCGCCGCCACGGTCGGCACCACGATCGAGTGGTACGACTTCTTCATCTACGGCACCGCCGCGGGACTGATCTTTCCGCATTTGTTCTTTCCCAATCAGGATCCGCTGACCGGCACTCTGGCGGCGTTCAGCACCTACTTCATCGGCTTCGTCGGCCGCCCGATCGGTGCCGCGATCTTCGGCCACTTCGGCGACCGCATCGGCCGCAAGGCAACGCTGATTTCCACGCTGCTGGTGATGGGCATCGCCACGTTCCTCATCGCCTTCGTGCCGAGCTACGACTCGATCGGCATCTGGGGCGCGATCATCCTGACCGTGCTGCGCATGCTGCAAGGCATCGGCGTCGGCGGCGAGTGGGGCGGCTCGGTGCTGATCGCGATGGAGTGGTCGCGCGGGCAGCGCAACCGCGGGCTGGTCGCCTCCTGGCCGCAATTCGGCGTGCCGTCCGGCCTGTTCCTGTCCAACCTGGCCATCCTCGGGTTCAGCACCTGGATGGGTGCCGATTTCGCCACCTGGGGCTGGCGCATACCATTCCTGCTCAGCATCGTCCTGATCGGCATCGGCCTGTGGATTCGACTGGGCATCCTTGAGACGCCGGTGTTCCAGCAACTGCTGGATGACAAGAAGATCGAAAAGGCGCCGATGCTCGAGGTGATCAAACGGCAGCCGCGCGAGATCCTGCTGTCCGCCCTGGTGCGCATGGCCGAGCAGGCGCCGTTCTACATCTTCACCGCCTTCGTGTTCGCCTACGGCACCACCGCCTTGCATATGTCGCGCAATCTGATCCTGACCGCGGTGCTGGTGGCGTCGTGCGTGTCGTTCGTCACCATTCCGCTGTCGGGCCACATCTCCGACCGGATCGGCCGGCGGCGGATGTATGTGATCGGCGCGGCGGTGACCGGATTGTTCGGGTTCCTGTATTTCGGCATGCTGGACACCGCGTATCCGTCCGCGGTGTTCATCGCGATCGTGCTCTCGCTGATCCCGCACGACATGATGTACGGCCCGCAGGCCGCGCTGATCGCCGAGGCCTTCACGCCGCGGCTCCGTTACAGTGGCGCATCAATGGGCTATCAGCTCGCCTCGATCATCGCCGGCGGTCCGGCGCCGCTGATCGCCACCGCGTTGTTCGCCGCCTATCACACGGGCTACGCCATCTCCATCTACATCGCCGGCTGCGCCGTGGTCAGCCTGTTCGCGGCGGGCTTCATGCCGGACTACACCGGCAAGGACATCTCGGCGGAGTATGACGCGGCGGATTGAGCGGACCCCGGCCAGCCGCGTCCGCCACGGCGCGACCGCGCTCCCCCCGCTGTCACCGCGCTCCCCCCGCTGTCATTGCGCTCCCCCCGCTGTCACCGCGCTCCCCCCG
>Ga0181536_10002456_pt1 | contig 20948 bp, 25 predicted proteins | sample PEATcosm2014_Bin_41_FD_121105 | JGI IMG/M metagenome (GOLD analysis project Ga0181536, IMG submission 121105) | Peatland microbial communities from MTU Mesocosm Facility, Houghton, MI, USA - PEATcosm2014_Bin17_60_metaG | ecosystem: Environmental > Terrestrial > Soil > Wetlands > Peat | place...
CGCTGCCGTTCTACTTTCACGCGCTGGGCTACGCGGCGACCCAAACCGGGTTCTTGATGACCCCGTTTCCGGTCGGCTCGGCCTTGATGGCGCTGATCGCCGGACGGCTGTCCGATCGCTATCACGCCGGCGTGCTGGGCGCGATCGGTCTGTCGGTCTTCGCCGCGTCGATGGCGCTGCTCGCGGTCTTGCCGGCCCACCCGGCGACGTTCGACGTCGTCTGGCGCACGGGGCTCGGCGGCGTCGGCTTCTCGATGTTCGTGGCGCCGAACTTGCGCGCGATGGTCGGCGCGGCGCCCCCGCACCGCAGCGGGGCGATCACCGGCCTGACCACCACCGCTCGCATGACCGGCATGACGACCGGCGTCGCGGTGGCGGCCCTGATCTTCAGCGCCGGCGGCAACGTCGGCGACACGCAGGTGCGGGCGGTGCTGTGGGTGTCGGTCAGCCTCGCGCTCGTTGCGATCGCGATCAGCTCGCTGCGCATCGAGTCGGTGCGCGACCTGCGGCGCGAGGGCCGCGCGGGACCGTGGACGTGAGACGCGTAACACCGTCCGCGTGACTGCAACCGCAACCAAGGTCCTCGAGCTGAGCGCCGCGATCACGCCCAGCATTCGCACCGCCGCGCTGATCGACGGCAGCATCCAACCCGACGGGATCCGGCTGCTGCCGACCGCGATGCACGCCTCGGAGATGTTCTGGCGGCAGCTGAAGTTCGAGGAGTTCGACGTCTCGGAGATGTCGGTGTCGTCGCTCACCATCGCGACCTCCAACGGTCCGACCGCGTGGGTGGCGATTCCGGTGTTCACGATGCGCCACTTCTTCCACACCTCGGTGCTCGTGCGCAAGGGAGCGGGAATCGAGAAGCCCGGCGATCTGCGCGGCAAGCGGCTCGGCGTTCCCGAGTACCAGCAGACCTGGGCCGTCTGGAGCCGCGGGATTTTCGCCGACGAGTTCGGGGTGCAGCCGCAGGACAACGTGTGGTACATGGAACGCGTGCCGGAGAAGAGCCACGGGGGTTCGACCGGCTTCACGCCCCCGCCGGGCGTCGAGTTCCACTACATCCCGCCGTCGACGAACATGGGCGAGATGATGGTCAAAGGCGAACTCGACGCGACCGTGCTCTATTTGCCGGAGAACAATCTGATCGATCGCAGCAAGGTCGATCTCGAGGCGCGCGCCGACATCCGGCCGCTCTTTCCCGACCCCGTCGCCGAGGCCAATCGGTACTACACGAAGACCGGCATGTATCCGATCAACCACACCGTCGTCGTGCGCCGCTCGCTGCTCGAACGCGAACCGTGGATCGCGCGTAGCGTCTACGACGCGTTCGTCCAAGCCAAAGAGGCGCTGCGCCGCGAACGCGACGCCGAGATCGAGCCGTTCTTCGCAACCGGACTGCTCGGCGCCGATGCGCAAGCCGCGCTGGCCCGCGATCCGATGCCGTACGGCGTCGTCAGCTCACGCCGCGAGTTGGAAACGATCGCGCGCTACGATTACGAGCAGGGCCTCGCCAAGCGCCTCGTCGGGCTCGACGAACTGTTCTGGCCGGACTCCCTGAACTGGTGACAAGCTAACGGTCTTTGACGAACTGCGGACCCGCGGGCTGCACGTGCTCGCCCCACGGGTCGATACCGTGGTCGTCGAAGGCGGCGTTGGCCTCGGCCGACCACTCCAGCGGCGGCAGGTCGACGACCACGATCGAACCCCGCGTGAGCTTTTCGAGCGCGCGCCAGATGTGGCGCACGACGAGCGCGCGGGTGAACTCGTTGAGCTGCAGCCACGGATCGTTGGAGAAGAGCTCCATGCGCGTCTCTTGATCGCGCTTCCAGATCATGTAGCTGGAGAAAATTTCGCCGTACTGCGCCTGCGGCGCGTCGAGCGCCTCGCGCATGCGGTCCTCGAGCAACGGCTGGCGGCGGGCGTGCCGGTGAGCGTAACGTTTGGGCTTGCGTTTGCGGTTCTGCACCACCGCGACTTCGATGGCGATCATCAACAGCAACGCGGCAAGCGCGATGGCGGCGATGAAGATGGTCATTACACTTTCGCCGCTACCGTCGGCTCGCCCAGCGGCGATTCCACCACCAGCCGCAACCCCTCGATGACCTCCGGGTCGAACGTCGTTCCCGACTGCCGCTCGATGTACGCCATCGCCTGGGGCTCGGAGAGCGGCATGCGGTGACCGGTCGTGGGCGGTCCGACCGTCGTCACGTCGTTGAAGACTTCCGCCACCGACACGAGCTGCGCGTAGATCGAGATGTCGTGCTTGTCGAGACCTTCGGGATAGCCGCGGCCGTCGAAACGCTCGTGGTGCTGGCGCGCGATGATCGCCGCCAGCTCGACGAGCCCGCTCCGTTCCTTGGCGAACACCTCGCCCGAGCGTTCGACGTGCGGCCCGAGCAGACGCGCGGCGTCGGGGCCGCTCAGGTCGGCGCGGCGATCGCGCACCTGCGGCGGCAAGCACAGCATGCCGATGTCGTAGACGCGGGCGGCGATGCCGAAGCGCCGGGCGTCGTCGTGGCCGATCGCACTCGCCCGGTGCGCGATCTTCGCGGCCAAGCCGGCGACCTTGACCATGCGCCGCGACAGGTGCGGGTCGACCATGTTGGCGGTGTGCAGCAAACCGTAGATCAGCTGGATCTCGCGCTCTTCGACTTGGGCCACGACGGTCTTCATCTGTTCGACGATCGCGGTCGTGTTGTTGGCGTCGTTGCGCCGCATCACTTGCATCGAGAGCGCGTTGCGCGTGATGCACAGGTAGGACGCCGGGTCGATCGGCTTCTCGATCACGTTGTAGACGCCGTATTCGTAGGCCGCGCGGCGCACGTCTTTGTCGCCGTTGGCGACCAGCAGCACGACCGGGACGTCGCGGCGCCCGGAGAGCAGGTGGACCTGCTTGAGGAAGGCCAGGCCGCCGTCGGCGATGCCGTCGTCGACCACCAGCACGTCGATCTTCTGATCGACGTAGATCTTGCTCGCCGCAGCCGGATCGGCGAAGAGGCCCAGGCGCACGCCCGGAATCGTCTCCAGAATCCGCTGGTGATGACCCAAATCCGCCTCGGTCTCTTCGAGAACGAGGATCGTCATTACGTCCATCGGGCCACCTGAGAAGCAACCATGAAAACGGTCTCGTTTGTCGCCTGCTCTGCTCCTCCTCCGGCAGACCGGCACCTACGGCCGTTAAGAGTTGGTCCCTCTTACGGCGCGGTTTTGTAACGAATCGGGTCGGGTCCACCGGCCGGCTCGATGCGCCCGGACACGCACAGGTGCCGCAGGTGCGCGACCGTCTCCGACACCGCGAACTCCTGATGCCAGGCGCCGAGCCCGGCAAAGTCGCGATTGCGGCGCGTCCAGGGCAGCCGGGCGGCAATCTCGCCGGCGCTCGCCGGCCCGTGCACGAGCAGGCTCAGGATCTGCGCCTCGCGCTGCGCCGAATGCGCGAGCAACTCGTCGATGCGCCGGTCGAGGTCGGGGAAGGGTTCCCCGTGCGCCGGCAGCGCGCCGGCCGCACCGCGCCCGCGCACCTTGTTCAGCGAGGCCGCGTAGTCGCCCATCGGGTCCCCGGCGTGCTCTTGCCAGAGCCCGATGTGCGGGGTGATGGGGTCGAGAACGTGATCGCCGGTCAGCAACCGGCGGCTGCGCGTGTCGGCGAAACACAAGTGGCCCGCCGAATGGCCGGGCGTCCAGATCGCCTCGAGGCGCCCGACGCGCTCGCCGTCGGCCACCAGCCGCGTCGGCGCGATCACTTCCCAGCGTCCGACGAAGCCCGCGTCCTCGCCCTCGGTCGGCACGAAGCCGTTGCGCATGAGCCACGCGTTGGCGGCGCGCTCGTTCTCGCGGTGACTCGCCGCGAAGTCTTGCGCGAACGCCCAGTCGCGTGCGTGCATCAACAGCTCCGGAACCCCGGCCCGGCGCAAGGTCGCGGCGAGCCCGTAATGGTCGAAGTGGTGATGCGTGATCAGAATGCGCCGCAGCTCGGAGAGCCCGCGGCCCAAGGCGTGCAAACCGGCTTGCAGCGCCGCGAACACGTCGTCGGCCTTCCAGCCGCAATCGATCAGCGTCAGACCCTCGACGTCGTCGACGACGTAGCCGTTGATGTAACGCAGCGGGTTTCCCGTCATCGGCAGCCGGATCTGCGCGATTCCGTCGCCGAGGTCGCTGACGTCCGGAAGCGCCGCTTGCATGCTCACGTGCAATGAGAGTCCGCTGCGGTGATGCTGCGTACCTTTCGGGTGCGTTCATGGGTGGGCGCATACCGCGCGTTGAAATACGGCGTCAATGGAAGCAACGAAGGTTGCACGGCCGCGTCATTTGCGTGAGGCGTTGGGCCTCGCATTCGTCCATCGCGGGCGCATCCGCTGGCGCGCCGGCCGCAGCGGCTTTCTCGGGCTCGAGTATCCGGGCGAAGGCGACGGCGTCATCGTCGACGTCGGCGACGTGCCGGAGTTTCGCGCGATCGAGAGCGACCGCTACGGGCTGCAGATCGGCGCGTTTGCCGATCTCGAAAGCGTGGCGCGCGAGCCGTTGATTCGCAGCGCGTTCGGCAACGCGCCGTTCGGTCCCGAGGCGGCACGCTTCCGGCTGGGGGCGCTCGACGCGCAGCTGATCATCGCCGGCATGGGCGCCACGCGCACGGCGCGGCTGGACGCGCTCGTGACCCGCGGCCTGCCGCCGAACGAGATTCCGCTGGCCGTCAAACTGAAGGCCGAACTCCCGAAGGTCGCGTTCGCCGACCGGCGCATCCGCCGCCGCGACGGCGTCGCAACCTTCGAGCTGCGCGTGTTCGTCGCGCTCGCGTTGGCCGGCGTGCACCGGATCGGAACGGCGACCGTCGCCTACACGGTCGACGGCGGTGCGCCCATGGCCCTCGCCGGCGTCGCCGATCCGCTGGCGGGCACGATGATCGCCAAGGGGACGTTTGCGGACGCCGCGCGGCGCGCGGCCGACGCCTTCCGGGGTGACGACGAGAAAACGAGCGTTCTGCGGCGCACGATCATCCCGCTCGTGCTCTCCGCGCTAAAGGAAGCCTACGATTCGTCCCGTGCCGCGCCGGAGCCGGGCGGGGGTGTCCGCCGCAGCGGCGCTAGGCGGAATACTCGGCGTTGACGCCGGTGCCGGCTGAAGTGAGGGTGCCCGCTTCCAGCTGACCGCGCTCGTGCGAGAGGATCGCTGCGTCGGTGCCCGGCGTTGCTTGGACCTTGGGCTGATCCTCGCTCGCTTGCACCCCACTCCACTGCGCGCTGAAGGCATGGTCCGAGTTGTTGAGGACGAGATTCTGAATCATCGTTAGGTACTCGCATCGAGCGCGGCGCCGATTCCGGACGAAACGTCCGAGGCTCCGACACCGCCCGGATTCCCCTTGACGAGCTGACCCGAGATCGGACCCGTCTGATGTCCGATGCTCCCCGGGGGTGCCGACGGCTGCGGCTGGTTCTGCTCCGCGCTGAACGGCAGCGGCTGAGTCAAGATGACCGGCTGGTTATTGCTGTTCAAGGGCGTCAGGGACATAGCGAAGTGTTCGACCCGCCCCGCAGGGTTCCGTTTTTCGCCCACCGCAACCGAAGGCTATGGAAGCACTCCTGGGCCACCTGATCCACTTCGCGATGTGGGTCTTCTTCGTGCTCTTCGTCTTCGCCGCGATCGGCGTGGTCGCGACGATCCGCTGGATCGTCGGCCTGGTCACCCGCACCGAGGCCGCCGTCGGCTCGGGCATCGCCTCAGCCGAAAACGTCATCCACCGCCACTAGGGCGGAGCGCCTTTAAAGCGCCTTTAGATCGAGTAGCTCAGCAACGCTTCGGGCGCGGTCGCGACCCGAATCAGGTACTCGACGACGGCCGAGACGCTGGCTTCGATGCTGGATGCGTTCGTGTCGACCAGCAATTCCGGCTGCTCCGGCTCTTCGTAGGGCGCGGAAACGCCGGTGAAATCCGGCAGTTCGCCGGCCCGCGCCCGGGCGTAGTGTCCCTTCACGTCGCGCGCCGCGCACGTCTCGACGCTCGCGCGCACGTAGATTTCGTGAAACGCGCCGGGCTTCGCCGCCGCCCGGGCCGCCGCGCGGTCCGCGGCGTGCGGCGAGATGGTCCCGGCGATCACGATCGCGCCGGCGTCGGCGAACAGCGCCGCGACCTCGCCCACGCGTCGAATGTTCTCTTTGCGCTCGTCGCGGCTAAAACCGAGATCGCGGTTGAGCCCCGCCCGCACGTTGTCGCCGTCGAGGACGTAGACGAAGTAGCCGCGCGCGAACAGTTCGCGTTCGACCGCCATCGCGATCGTCGACTTGCCGCTGCCGGGTAATCCGGTGAGCCACGCGACCAGACCGCGATAACCGTTGCGGTGGGTCCGCACCTCGCTCGAGATCAGGTGGCCCGCCAGAACGAGGTTGTCGGAGCGCCGTCCGTCGGCCACCTCGACGTTCGAGAGCTTGCCGCCGCCGACGACGTCGCCGTTGCGCAACAGGACGCAGCGCGCATCGGCCTCGGCCGCCACGCTGCGCGCCGCGCGCAGGCGCAGCGCGAACGCCGAATGACGCGCCGAGGCGTCGGGCGCGACCTTGTCGAGGATGCCGAGATCGATCGTCTCGTCGATGCCGACCACGGTCACGGCCACTTCGGCTCGGCCGACTTTCAGCGACAACGTCTCACCGACGCGCGGCCCACCCTCCGAAAGCCAGAAGAACACGCCTTCGAAGGCCGACGTCGCCGGCAACGGCGTGCTATCGGCGTGCGTGACGACATCGCCGCGGTCGATGAAGACGGGATCGTCGAAGGTCAAACCGACGGCTTGACCGGCGAGAGCAGGCGAGGGATCGTCTGGCCAGCGCTTGATCGCACGCACGCGCGTCGTGGCGCCGCTCGGCGCGATACGCACGCGGTCGCCCGGGAAGATCACGCCGGCCACGACGTTGCCGACCGAGATGCGTTCTTCGTCGCTGAACCGGTACACGTCGGCGACCTCGAAACGCAGCTCGCGGTCGGCCGCCGGGGCGACCGGGTGCAGCGCGAGCAGCACTTCGATCAGCGTCGGGCCCGAATACCAGGCCGTGCGTTCCGAACGGTTGACCACGTTGTCGCCGTCGCGCGCCGAAAGCGGTACGATGGCGCGCACCGGTTTTCCGGCGGTTTCCAGAACCGCGCGAATGTCCCGGCTGATCTGCGCGAAACGTTCCTGCGCGTCTAGGACCGCGTCGATCTTGTTGACCGCGACGATGATCTCGGGAACGTCCAGCAAGCGCAGCAAGTACGCGTGACGGTAGGTTTGATCGGCAATTCCTTCGAGGGCGTCGATAACGAGAATGCCGGCGTCGGCATCGGCGGCGCCGCTCATCATGTTGCGGATGAACTCGCGGTGACCGGGGGTATCGATGATGACGATCCGCCGGCCGCCGTAATGCATCCAGACGCGGGTCGTCTCGATCGTGATCGCTTGGTCTCGCTCTTCCTGAGCAGCGTCCACCGCGAACGACCACTCGACCGCGAGGCCGCGCCGTTCGCTCGACGCGAGGATTTCTTCCGCTTTTCCGTCGGCCAAACTGCCGGTGTCGTAAAGCAGTCGTCCGATCAGGGTGGACTTTCCGTGATCGACGTGCCCGGTAATCGCGACGCGCAGGTCCATGCTACATGTACCCGCCGGCGCGCAGACGTTCGAAGGAGGCTTCGCTCTCGTGGTCCATCGTGCGGCCGGCGCGCTCGGGAACGCGCGTTGCGCGCAGCTCCTCGATGATCTCTTCGATCGTGGCGGCGTTGCTGTCGATCGGCAGCGTGATGTTCTTCTCCCCGAGCGAACGGTAGCGCTTACCGTTGCGCGCGAGGTAGAGCGGCACGAACGGAATCTTCTCGCGCAGCGTGTACTCCCAGATGTCGAGCTCGGTCCACGATAGGAGTGGGTGCACGCGCAGGTGCGCGCCGTCCGGCACGCTGGTCGTGTAGTAGCCCCAGAACTCCGGCGGCTGTTCCTTCACGTCCCACGTGCCGTCGATACGGCGCGGGCTGAAGACGCGTTCTTTGGCGCGCATCGCCTGCTCGTCGCGCCGGATGCCGACGATCACCGCGTCGAACTTCTGCTCGCGCAGCATCGTGCGCAGACCTTCGGTCTTACGCGCGGCGGCCCGGGTTGCCGGGGGCAGCGTCTGGTCGACTTCGCTTTCCGGCGGGCAGACCTGTGCGAAGTAGTCGAGCTGCCATTGCTCGATCAGCTCGTCGCGGAATTCATAGACTTCGGGCAGTTCCATGAACGTTTCGAGCAAGATCATCGGAAACGGAACGCGGCCCAGAAAGGCCTTGCGCGCCATCCATAGCAGTGCGGTCGAGTCTTTGCCGATCGACCAGAGCATGCAGGGCTTCGAGCTCGCGCGATACGCTTCGCGCAAGATCGTAATCGTTTCGGCTTCCAAGCGGTCGAGAGAATCCAAGCCTGGGCGTTCTTCCCGCCGGTCCTCCGTTACTCCGTTGACGGCGGCCGCATCAAGCAACATGAATACCGCACTCCGTCTTTTCGAAGCCCGGCCAGCGCCCGGCCCGCGCGTGCTCGCCGGGTGCGACACGACGCGTGCAATGAACGCAGCCGATGCTGGGATAGCCGTCGAAGTGCAACGTGTTCACCGGGACGTCATGGCTCTGAACGTAGTTCCAAACGTCCGCTTCGGTCCAGTCGGCGAGCGGAGCGACCTTCAATATCTGGGCGGTTTCGTCCCAGGCGCGCACCGGGATCTCGGCGCGCGTCGTGCCTTGATCGCGCCGCACTGCCGTCAACCAAGCGTCGAAGCCGCGCAAATAATCGCGCAGCGGTTCGACCTTGCGCAGATCGCAGCAGGCATCGGGATCGCGTTGCCACAGCGCATCGCCGTACGCGGCGTTCTGTGCGTCGACGCTCAGCGCGGGACGCACCCGGTCGACGGTGATACCGTAGCGCTCCTCGACGCGTTCGATCAGCGTATGCGTTTCGGGGAACAGCAGCTCGGTATCGATTACGAAGACGTTCAGTCGCGACTCGACACGCAGCGCGAGGTCGAGCAGCACCATACCTGAGGGTCCACCGAAGGAGCACGACAGCGTCGTGCGGCCGGGATAGGTGTCGATGGTTTGCTGGATGGTTTTGGTCGCGAGGCCGGCGGCGGCGGCGAGATCGGTGGAAATTTCAGGACTCCTAAAAAATGAAACGACCCTCGTCGAGGCGAGGGTCGCACGATGGTCGGGGGGACGAACCCCTCAGCCGAGTGCGGAACCACGCCCGGTTGCCGTACGGCAACAGGTGGCCACGATGACCGGACAACAACACGGACGGAGCATCGCCCGGGAGCATACCACATCGCAAGTGGACCGGTCAACCAGAGCCTACTCCTTATATCGGACTATTCCGGCTGAAAACGCGCCGCCTAAGCGGGAGTGCCCCGTAACCGGGCTCGGTTGGCCGCCAGCACGCCGGCGTAGCGTGCGAGGCGCGCGCCCTGAAAGCGCGCCGCAGCCAACACCTCGTCGGGCAGCGAGCCGCCGCGCGGATCGGTATAACTCGTGCCGTACGGATTACCACCGGCTTTGGCGATCGCGGGATCGGTGTAGCCGGTCGGCACGATGACCGCGCCCCAGTGATACATCATGTTGTAGATCGTCATCAGCGTCGTTTCTTGGCCGCCGTGCGGGTACGACGAGCCGACGAACGCGGTCGCGGCTTTGTCGGCCAGCGCGCCCTTCATCCATAGCGGGCCGGTGGTGTCGAGAAATTGCTTGAGTTGGGCCGACATCGCGCCGAAGCGCGTCGGCGTGCCGAACGCGAAGCCGTCAGCCCACTCGAGGTCCGCCAGCGTTGCCTCGGGCACGTGCTGCGTCGCCGCCCGGTGCTGTTCCCAGCCTTTGTTCGAAGCGATGGCCTCGTCCGGCGCCAGTTCGCGCACCTTGCGCAGACGCACCTCGGCGCCGGCCGTTTGCGCGCCCTCTTCGACCGCTTGCGCGACGCGGTACGCGTTTCCGGTCGAGCTGTAGTAGATCACCGCAACGTTCATGCCAAGTACTTTCGTAAGCCGCGCGGCGCATCGCTGTCGATACCCGCGCGCCGCGCCAGCGCGAGTGCGAGCAATTGTCCGCCGGCGATCCAGAACAGCGGACCGAACGGGCCGCCCGGCGCCGGTCTGTCGTCGAGGATCACGACGGCGGTGTGCGCTTCACGCGCAATTTCGAGCACCGCGCCGACCGATGCGCGCGACCACTCGTCGACGATCCCGACCGTGCCGCGCCCGGAATCGAGAATCGCGGTGCTGCCGTGGCGAAATTCGCCGGCGGCGAATCCCTCCGCGTGACGGTACGACGCTTCCTTGATCTTGAGCGCGATCTCCGCCGCCACCGGAACGCCGTAGCCGGCGCCGATCACGACGATGCTATGTGCCGGCTCGAGGAGTTCGGCGGCACGCTCCGTCGCGGGCACGGCATCCGCGGCGAACCACTCGCCGAGCGCGCCGGCCGCGGCATCCAGGGCGGCCGCCCCGGTCGCATCGCCGCCGGCAGCCGTCCACAGCAGCAGTGCGGCCATCGCCGTGACGCTCTTGCTGGCGGGGACGGCGAGTTCGGGACCGGCTCCGACGGAGATCGTCACGCCGGCGCGCAGGGCCAGGGGCGAGGCGAGATCGTTGGTCAGCGCGATCGTGCGCGCCGGTTCGGGCGCATCGAGCGCGGCGAGCGCATCGAGCACGTTGGCCGTGCGCCCGCTTTGCGAGAGCGCGACCACGCAGCAGCGGCGATGCGCCGCGGCTTGGAACCGGGCTTCCGAAGCGGCCAGCGCATCGGCCCGCCGGCCGTGCCGGCGCCAAGCCAATGCCGCCAACTGCGCGACGAACAAACTGCTCCCGCTGCCGATGAACAGCGGTTCGCGGTCGCCGATCGCCGCGGTCAGCTGCGCCGCCGCGGGAGAGGCGGCGAGGCCGGCCCAGACGGCCGGCTGTTCGCGAATCTCGGCCTCGAACTGCGCGCCGTTCATTCGAACGTGTCCGGCACGTCGTTCAGCCGCGCGTCGAGCGCCGTGCGCACCTCGTCGCGCACGGCGTCGGTGGGGAAGCGTGAGATCGCCGGCTCGAAGAAAGCCATCGCCATCATGCGTTCGGCGAGCCCGCGCGAGATACCGCGGCTCTGCACGTAGAACAGCTCTTCCTCGTCGAGCGAACCGATGTTCGTCGCGTGCGAGGCCGAGACGCGGTGGGCCGGCACGGCCAGCGTGGGCGCCGCGTCCAGATACGCGTCGCGTGAGAGGATCAAGCCGTCGTCGCGCATCGTCGCGACGCAGCGCGTCGCGTTCGGAGCGAAACGGAGCGCGCCCGCGAAGCGGCCGCGCGCGCGATCCGTCGCCGCACAGCGAATGGTGGCGTGCGATTCCGTGCGCGACGCATCGTGATCGGCGTCGACGACCGCGTCGACGTGCGCGAACCCGTGCGCGAAGAAAAAGGCGTTGGTCTCGGCGCTTGCCCGCGCTGCGGCGAGCTGCGCGCTGCAGACCGTCCGCACCAGCGCGCCGCCGAGATCCGCGACGTGCCAAGCGATGCTCGCGCCCGCGGCGCAGCGCGCCCGCCGGTGCATGAAGAACCGCGTGCCTTCGTCGGTTTGCTGCACGGCAACGTAGTCGAGGCGAGCATCCGGGCCGAGCTCCGCCTCGACGATGCCGGCAATGAACGCTTCCGCATTGCCGATGTGGCGCTCGACGACGGTCGCGCGCGCGCCGGCCCCGAGCCGAATCACCGTGTGCGGGAAAACCGCGGCGGGCGAACCCGGGCGCGACATCCACACCAGTTGCAACGGCGCCGCCGGGACCACGCCGGCGGGTACCTCGACATAGGCGCCGCAGTTTTGGAACGCCGCTGCGAGCGCGGTGAAACGATCGGTTTCCGGCGCGACGATGCGCAGGTGCGCGGCGGCGGCCGGGCCGGCCGCGTCGGCCAACGCCGACAGGCGCACGCGCGGATCGGCGGCGGTTTCGAGCGGTTCGAGGTAGGTGCTGCCGGCGTGCACGATGCCGCCGGCGTTGTCGACCGCGAGCGCCGGAACGTCGGCGGAGTCGTTATGCGCCGCCGACGCGCGCGGCAGGACCGGCACGCGCGCACGCCCGCTGGACCACGTCAGCCCGCCGAAGTCGAGTTTGGCATAATCGTGACGCCAGCCCGGCGGGAGCACCGTTCGCTCGCGCTGCGCGTGCAAGAACGCGCGCAAAGCGCGCTCGCGGACGCTGCCCTCGACCGCCCCGCCGCCGCGCGTGCCGAGTTCGCGCAACTCGTCGATCGCGGCCGCAAGCATTGCGCCGGTCGGCGCAAAATCGAGCGGTTCCGAGATCGTGCCGGGCATCACGCCCTCTACCGTTAGATGCGGACGTCGGCCTCCATTTGCGCTTGATCACCGGTCGCGTCGGTTCCGACGAACGTCACGTGGAACGTCCCGTGGTAAAAGCGTGCGAACCACGGCACGCGCGCCGACGCGTAGAAGACGCCGTCCGAAGCTTTCGGCACCGGCAACCGGTACTTCAACACGCAGGCTTCGAGCGCGGTGATGTCCGGCGTGGTGCGAATCGTCACGTCGAACATCTGGCCCGCGCGCAGGTGCTCCGGCGACCACGTGACGTTGAGGATCGCCGGATTCGCGGGCGGCGGCGCCTCGGGCCCGTCGTCGGGCGCAATGCCCAGCAGCGCGAAGGCGGCCAGGCCCGCCATCGCGGTGAGCCGCAGCCGAGGCGCTCGCGTCCGCATGGTTCTAATGCTATTCCCAGACTCGGCCCCAAGCTAATCCCGCTTGCTTTCAGCGCGGCCGCACCCTCAGGATCTGATTGCGGTGCCGGCGATAGCGGCGCTTGGGAATGATGCCGGTCGGCATCGGCCACGGCCGCATCGCGAAGCCGAACGTCGCCATGAGCAGCGCTGCGATTCCGCCGGCCAGAAACGCCCACCGCGCGCCGTGCTCGGCCAGCCAACCGGCCAAGAGCGAACCCAGCGGACCCGACGACAAAAACACGTAGTTGTAGAGCCCGGCGATGCGGCCTTGCATGTGCGGCGGAACGGCCAGCTGCACGATCGTGTTCGAACCGGACGTATAGAGCGTGTAGCAGATGCCGGTGACGACGAGCGCGAGCGACGCGCCGAGAACCGTCGGCTGCGCGGCGACGAGCAGCTGTCCGGCACCGAACCCGGCCGCCGCCCACAGCAACAACCGGCGCGAGACGCGCGAGCGCGACGCGGCGATGACCGCGCCGATAAACGCCCCCAAGCCGAACATCGCCGCGATCAAGCCGTAGGTTTGCGCGGTCCCGTGCAGCGCGTTGCGCGCCAGCACCGGCAGCACGACGTTGAAGTTGATGCTGACGGTCGAGACGACGAACAGCATCGTCAAGACGACCGCGACCGTCTTGGTGCGGCGCGCGTAGGCCAGCCCGTCGCGAATCGAGATCAAGAGCGGCGTTCGGCTGCGTTTGGGCAGCATGAAGAATTCCGACGGGCGCATCACCATCAGCGCGTAGATCACCGGGATGAAGCTGATCGCGTTGAGCGCGAAACACGCGCCCGAACCGACCCAGGCGATCAGCACGCCGGCGATCGCCGGGCCGATGACGCGCGTCGCGTTGTTGAGGCTCGAGTTGAGCGCGATCGCATTGGGCAACTCGGCGCGGCCGACGAGTTGCATCATCATCGCTTGGCGCGTCGGGTTGTTGAACGCCATGATCGTTCCGCGCACCAGCGCGATCCCGTCGATGACCGCGATGCTGTCGACGCGCAAGTAAGCGACGACGGCGAGCGCGGCCGCGCACACCGCCATCGCGGACTGCGTGACGACCATCGTGCGCTGCCGGTCCCAGCGGTCGGCCAGCGCGCCGCCGATCAGCCCGAAAACCGCGTACGGAAGGTAGAGGAAGAAACTGAGGACGCCGACCGCCTCGGCCGAATGGGTGATGTCGAGGACCAGCCACGCTTGCGCCGCGTTCTGCAGCCAGGTGCCGATCTGCGAGACGAGCTGGCCCGAGAAATACAGCCGGTAGTTGCGATGGCGCCGTAAACTGGCAAAGACTTGGGCATCGAACACCGAGAGCGCAGGCACTATCGGCCCTTTCAGGGGCCCCCCGCTAGCTCCCCGTCAGCGCAGCGCTCCAACCGGGACGACGTCGGCGTAGAGCCCGTCGGGCAGGCGACCGCCGGCGACGTTCTGGATTTCGGTCACGCCGTACACGATGCCGATCAAATGTCCGGCCGGATCGAACACACCGCTGCCGGAATTCCCCGGACCGCATTGGGGGCAGTAGATTTCGTATTCAGGTGCTCCGGTCGCCTGATCGGCAGCGGTTTCGCCCATGCGGGCATAGGTCACAGTCCACAGACCCTGGTTGGTTCCACGCAGGCCGGACACCGGATGGCCGATGACAGTCAGCGTAGTGCCGAGCGGCGGGGCGGTACGCGCGCGCACCGCCGTAACCGTCGTTTGCGCCTCCAGCGGTGCGACCGGTATCAGCAAGTGCGCGGCATCGAACGCGTCGCTGCGCGCGAGGATACGCACGTTCGACCCATAGATTTGATACCCGTTGAAAAAACGCACGACCGAGAGCGGCACGTCGGTGCAATGTCCGGCCGTCCACGCTTCGAGCGCATCCGGCCGCCGCGCCGTGATGACCGCGGCGCAGCGTTCGATGCCGGTCGGCGTGCGCCACTCGACGTCAACGACGGACGGGCGCAGGTCACCCTGCGCCCGTACCGACGTCGCCGTCAGCAGCGCGAGCAGCACGGCTGTACCGAGCCGCGTCGCGGACGTTAGAAGTAGATCCACACGCCTCCGTTCCAACGACGGTGATGATACCAGTTCCCGTTCCAATAATAGCCCTGGAATCCGTCCGGGGACCAGCCGAAATAACCGTCCACGGGTTCCTGGTACACCGGTTGGGTGTAACCGACGTTCACGTGCCCGCCCCCCAGCCGCCGCGGTTATCGCTGCCGTGGCCTTGCCAGCTCTGCGCGCTCGCAGCCAGCGGAGCGGTCGCCAGGGCGAGCCCCACGGCACCGATGATGATTTTGTTGATGAGTGATTTCATTTTAGATCATTTTGGCGTGCTCATCTGGGGAATGTGGGATCAGATGCCTTTTTCGCCAAAGTCATCGGTGAATATGAACTAAGTACGAACAGTTCCTCGACCGGGATGCGGCGCGAGATGATCCCGTCGCGCTCGAGAAACTCCGCTGGGTTCGTCACTCTGGCCGTGTGTCATCAGTCATTCGGGTTACCGTCGAAGCCCGGGTAGGGATAAGGTGCGTACGGCGAGCGGCGCTTCGTTGCTTTTTGGTCCGGACTCGCATTTGTCTGCGGACGCGGCGGTCCCGAAGCCGGCAAGGCTAAGGGTGTGGGCGATGCAGACGGCGTGGGTGGTGCGGCGGCATCGCTGGCGGTGGTGCCAGCCATCGCAGTGCTCCACATAACCAGGAACGCTATGACGAATGCTGCCGCCGCGATGCGCGCCGCGTTACTCGCAATCATCCGGAGCCCGCTCGATACGCCGCAGATGGTACGCCAATGAGGCGAACTGTGTCATGCATCGACAGTACCAATTGCACCGCCGTGGCTCAATTATCCTACACCCAGATCAACGTCTTCCAGAGACAACGTCTTCGCGGCGTTGCAGAACGTACAGTCGCTGCAGACGCAGCTCAAGAGCCTCGTGCTGGGTAACCCGGCCGATCCGCTCTAAGACTGCATCGTTCACATCTTCATAACCCGCAAGTCTGCCGAAGACGGATTGGCGCAGCATGCCGACGAGGGCATGACGGCCGTTCTTCCCCGTGCGTGCATCGGCAAGCGAGTCACCGGCTGCGGCAGTCAATCCAAGTGCATCATCGAGTTCACGATACGCGAGCAGATCAGCATCCGATGTGACGACCGAGCCACTGAACTGCATCATCACTCGGCGGTCGAAATCAGGCCTGAGAATGCCATCCTGCGTTTCACCCGCTGGATTCGTCACTCTGGCCGCGTGTCATCAGTACAGATCACCTGATAATTATAGCAAAAACGCCACCACACCACATCGATTTCACAAATTCATCTGGTGAATGCGGGTTCATATATGGTTGCTCCTGTTACCGGCCGAGGGCCGGCGCACGAAGTTCACGTGCATACCAGAAGAAACGGCGTTGACGCGCGCAAGGTGCGATTTAAGCTTTCCCCCCGGCGCTCTCTAACGCGCCGCCAACGGAGGTCGGTGGCGGTGAAACATCTTGGCTGAGCCGTGGGGTGAGTCATGGGCGCGTCATTCGCGAGCGGCGTGATCGTCTTTGCCGTGGCGGTGCGCGCGCTCATAGTGCTGCCGCAAGACGTCGATTCCGTAGTCGTTGCCGTTGGGCGTCCGCACGATCGTGTGGACGTGGAACTTCTGCGGTTCGGCATTGGTGAGGAAGACGCCGATGTGATGATCGAACTCGATCAGCACCACCGGGCTCTGGATGCGATAGTAGAACGGGTCCTCGTCGCCGGTCCGCCCGATCCAGCAGAAGTGCGTCTGCGCGAGGTGGCGCTCCACTTCATCCATCCGCGCGGCGAGCGGACCCGGCGGGAGCGGCGCCAGATAGCGCTCGATCAACGCGAGCACGCGCCGCCGCTGCGTCGCGCCCATCTCGCCGGCCGGCAAACCTTCATACGGGATGATCCGGTTGTCCTGATACGCGCCCGCGAGGTGGAGGTTGTCGGCGAAGTGACGCCGGCCCGGCGGCAAATCGCCGGCCATGATGTCGTGCGAGAGGATCGCACGCGTTTGCTCCGTGCCGGAGAGGCTGCGGATCAGCGCAAGCCCGTCGCGTTCCTCGTCTTCGAAGAGCGACGTTCCGGCATACTGCCCGACGTCGGCGTACGACGGCTCGGCGCCGAAAAACGTCGGGCTGAGGACGAGTTGCCCGCCGACCACCATGCAATTGAGCACCAGGTGATGGCCGAAGAGTTGCCATCCCCACGGCTCGACCGCGTGCGGCGTTCCGAAAAACACGAACAGATACGACCATTCGCCGAGGATCGCTTCCGCGCCGATGAGCTCGCCGAGAAACCCGTTGAGCCGCATCACGTCGCGCGTCGCGCGATAACCGCTCGCGCTCAGGCTCGCGCGCACGACGGAGAGCGCGCCGTTGCGAACCGCCGGCGGCACCTCGTCCAAGCGCAAGCCGTGTTCTTCGACCAGCATCTCGGTGTTCTGCCACCCGCGCCAGTGCGTGGAATCCACCGGAAACGTCGCCGCAGCGCGTTGCTCCGCGCTCAAGAGCCCGAGAAACGCGGTCGCCGCCTCGAGCATCGGACCCAGCGGCGGATCGTTGGGCTGCGCCACGTAGAGTCCGGGGAGGGGCGCGCCGCCGGCGGTGATGCCGACGAACGGCGTGCTCGCAAGTTCCGACCACGGGCCGAACAGCCGGTGATTGCGACGATCGCCGCCGAGCTTACCGAGGGTGTGCTCGCGCGCGGTCGCACCGAGGATCTTCGGGCTGCCGCCGGCCGGAACGAACGGCCGGTAGTCGATGCGGCTCATCGCTACGCGACGACGAGCTGGCTCTGCTCTCCCAGACCCTCGACGCTGAGCGTCATGCGGTCGCCGCCCTTCAGGAAGACCTGCGGTTTGCGGCCCAAGCCGACGCCGGACGGCGTGCCGGTCGCCACGATGTCGCCCGGATGCAAGGTCATGAAACGGCTGAGATAGCTGACGATGAAGGCCACGCCGAACACCATCTTCGACGTCGAGCTCGACTGCATCGTCACGCCGTTCACCGCCAGCTGCAAGTTCAATTTCTGCGGATCGGCAACTTCGTCGCGCGTCACGAGCCACGGGCCGATCGGGCCGAACGTATCGCAGCTCTTGCCCTTGGTCCACTGTCCGCCGTGGTTGATTTGGAAGTCCCGTTCGGAGACGTCGTTGGCGGTGAAGTAGCCGGCCACGTACGAGAGCGCTTCGGACTCACTGACGTACGCGGCAGCGCGGCCGACGGCGAAACCCAGCTCGACTTCCCAGTCACCCTGGGTCGCGTTGCGCGGCAACCGCACGTCGTCGTTCGGCCCGATGATCGACGACGTCGCCTTCATGAAGATCGTCGGTTCGCCGGGCAGCTTCATGCCGGCCTCGGCCGCGTGATCGGCATAGTTCAAACCGATGCAGACATACTTCCCGACGCTGCCGACGCACGGCCCGATCCGTGTTCCGGCCGGGACCGCGGGCAGCGACGCCAGGTCGAGTTTGCGCAGCGCGTCGAGGCTCGCGTCCCCGAGCGTTCGTCCGTCGATGTCGGCCACGTGGCCGGAGAGGTCGCGCAGCGTTCCCGCAGCGTCGAGAGCGCCCGGGCGCTCGTGCCCCGGCTCGCCGAAACGTAGCAATTTCATACAGTATTGTCCTTATACGGTCGGCGAAGCATAGCCTATGGCGAAGACACGTGCGTCCATCACCGCGCACTCGGTGGACACCAAACGGGTGATGCGGGTCAGCAGCGGCGTGGACCCCGAGATCTTCGAAGGCCTCGACCCCGACGCGCGCTTCGCCTGGCGTCACTACAATCTCGGCCGTCTGCTGCTGTTCTCATTCCACGCCTTCGAAGCGCGCATCCTCGAGAGCTATCACGCAGCCGGCTTCACCGACGTGCGCCAGGTGCACTTGAACGTGCTGCGCCACATCGACGTCCCGAAGGGGACGCGCATCGTCGATCTGGCCGCGCGGGCCGGCGTGACCAAGGGCGCGATGGGACAGCTCGTCGAGGAGTGCGCGCGGCTGGGACTGGTCGACCTCTCACCCGATCCGGCCGACGGGCGCGCGAAGATCGTCGCGTATTCCAAGCGCGGCCGCGAGTTCATGTCCGTGACGCGCCGTTCCGCCAAACGCATCGAAGCCGACTTCGCCGAGCTGCTGGGCGCCGAACGCTACGAGCGTATGCGCAACGACCTGGTCGAACTGCGCGAGCAGATCACCGAGCGGGCGCGTAAACGCGCCGAATCCGCCGGGCGCTACTCCGGCGCGACCGCGCACCGCAAGGCGAATTCGAGTTGTTCGAGCTGAAAGGCGAGTCCCAGACGATGGAAGTCGATGCAGTGGCCGGCCGATTCGAACGCCCGCGCGTCGACGAACGGCGCGGCTGAAAAAGCGGCGGCAAACCCGGCGACTTGGTCGTCGCCGGTGATCCAGAGCGGATCGAAGCGGGCTTGCCGATAGTGCACCGGCACCGTGATCTTCGCCGCGAGACCGTGCACGCGCTCGGACCACGTGTGCGTGATGTCGATCAACTCGGCGCGCGGCACCGGCGCATCCGCAACCCGACTGCGCTCCGGCATGTCGGCCGCGTACGTCCACGGCGGACCGAACATCATGCGGGCTTTGGCCGGCGGCGGCAGATCGATCATCGGGATCGGCGGCAGCCCGCTGTAGCGCGCACCATCGGCGGATGCCGTCGAGAGGCCAACGCCGGAGACGGCGATGCCGAGCAGCGGCCACGACGGCCGGCGCGAGGCGATCTCAACCGTGATCGCGCCGCCGATCGAGTGACCGATCAGCACGATCCCGCGCGCGCTGCTGCCCGCCGCGTTCCAGATTTTGCCGATCGCTTCGTCCAGCCGTTCGGCGTTGTGCGTGATGTCGGACTCCGCCGGCGACAACGCCGTGCTGCCGGCGTAGCCGGGCCGGTCCAACGCCAGCACCGGGATGCCGAGCGCGGCCGCTCGATCGAGCAGCGAGCAGCCCGGGACGTCGAAGTAGACCGAGGTGTAGGTGCCGCCGGGCAACGCGATGACGAGCGGCGTGTCGGCCGCCGCGTCGCGATCGGCGAGCTTGCGCCGGCCGGTGATCGTATAGCGTTCCGTCGTCAACACGACGTCGCTCGGAAGGACGGCCGTCACGCGGGTCAGCGTCCCGCGGCCGAGTCGACGAACTGCGTCATTTTCTTGGCGATGCGTGCGCGCCACGCGGAGTAGGGTTCGTAGCCTTCGCTCTGTTCGCACATCGCATGCGTCTCTTTGGCCAGCTCGGCATCGCTCTTCGTGAGGTCGAGCGGGATCAGGAACGGCTGCTTGATGTACCAGTCCGTATCGACGAAGAACTCGAGGTTGTTGCCCTCGGGATCGTGCGCATAGATACTCCACGCGATGCCGTGATTGGCCGGAAAGATGTCGGTTCCGCCTTCGGCCTGCAAGCGCTCGTGAACGTCACGCAAGTCGTCGAGCGAGCCCAGCTTGAACGAGATCTGGTTGATGCTGGGGCCGAACTGCGGGTGCGCGGTGTTGGCCGGCAGATTGTCCGGGCGTCCGGTCGCCAGCACGATCTGATGATGGTCGAACGGATCGCGCGAGAGGAACACGATTTGCAGGCCGGCAGCTTCGCCGCGATCGGTGACGGTGAAGCCGAGCGCGCGCGTGTAAAACGCTTCCATCTTCGCGATGTCTTTGACGCTGATTCCCATGTGGCTGAACTTGAGATTGGGGGCGGTCTTCTTCTCTACGGCTGCGGTCACGGCGGTGCTCTCCTTACGCTCTGGCGGGTTCTTGGATGCGGGCGGTCGTCCGGGCGGTGACGGTGTCGAGGATGGCGCCGGGATCGGCGGCGTCGCCGCGCCAGGCGACGTGCAGATCGGGGCGCACGAGGATCCAGTCGGCTTGCACGAGCGCGCGCAACTCCCTCGATGCGGCGAGGTCGAGGATCGCGAGCGGGATGCCGCGCTCGGCGGCGGCGCTGCGCCAGGCGTGCACCGCGCGCATCGGACCGAGGCCGATCAGGGTGAAGCCGAAACCGAGCCGGTCGTAGAGCGGCTCACCGCCCGGCAGCCAAACGTTCGGCAGCCGGCTGCCCGGCACGGCGTTGGGCACGTACTCGGTCGGCGAATCGGGAACGGCCGGCGAGCCGTCGTCGACGACGGCGGGCGAGCCGCGATAGCTGACGCCGAGCTGGATCCCCGGCGTGTCGTACTCCCAGCGGGCGTAGGCGGCCAGGTGCCGTTGCGCCGCCG
>Ga0181536_10002461_pt1 | contig 20926 bp, 10 predicted proteins | sample PEATcosm2014_Bin_41_FD_121105 | JGI IMG/M metagenome (GOLD analysis project Ga0181536, IMG submission 121105) | Peatland microbial communities from MTU Mesocosm Facility, Houghton, MI, USA - PEATcosm2014_Bin17_60_metaG | ecosystem: Environmental > Terrestrial > Soil > Wetlands > Peat | place...
ATCCGCAGAAACTGGGGTTGGCGGCGCGCCTGCGGCAGGAGACGACGCTGACGATTGCCCAGATCGCCGGCCGGCTCCAGATGGGCAGCCGCAAGAGCCTGGCCCCCAAACTCCACGCCTGGAGGAAAGCGCATGCATGAAGGAAGATGGACAAAGCTATGGTCTGACCCCTTTGTGACCCCTTTGACGCCCGATCCGCCGCGCAAATCGCGCGCTCGTCACGGACGCGACTGAATTGTGCCGCAGTCGCGGTTGGCTTCCGTCTGAGGCCCGGCCCGCGTCGTTGCGCTATGGCTTCGAGTGCCCCCAAATTCCCCCACTCTACGCCTACGCTCCACTTCCCGCGTGCCGACCTCAGACCGAAGCCTCGCCAAGCGCCATTAGCGCCGCTATTATCCTGCCGTGGCATTCGACCGAGATAAGATGAAACAGACGGCGGCGGAACTCGCCGCCAACGGCATTTTTGTCGGCACATCTTCGTGGAAGTACGAAGGTTGGTTTGGGCAGCTCTACACGCCGGCGCGATATGAGTATCGCGGCAAAGTCGCCAAAACACGCTTTGAGCGGGACTGCCTGAGCGAATACGCCGAAGTTTTCAAAACGGTTTGTGTGGACGCCGCGTACTATCGGTTTCCCGATCACCGTTATATCGAGGGCATGGTGTCCCAAGTGCCGGATGATTTTCAGTTCGGCTTCAAAGTCACCGACGAAATTACGGTCAAGAAGTTCGCCAACTTGCCGCGCTTTGGGATTCGGGCCGGCCAGCCTAACGAGAATTTCCTCAATGCGGATTTATTCGCATCGGCCTTTATCAAACCTTTTGAACCGTTCAAGCGGAATGTCGGGTTGTTCATCTTCGAGTTCACCAAATTCTATTCGGGTGATTACAAGCATGGCCGGGATTTTGTTGCCGACTTGGACAGGTTTCTGGCGGCTGTGCCGAAGGGATGGCATTACGGCGTGGAAATTCGCAACAAGTACTTTTTACAGCCGGAGTACTTCGAGACGCTCAAGCGCCACGGTGTCGCACACGTCTTCAATTCCTGGGCGGACATGCCGCCGGTCAGCGAACAACTGGACTTGGCGGGCAGCATCACCAATCCCGAATTTGCCGGGGCGCGGTTTCTGCTCAAACCGGGCCGGAAATATCAGCAAGCGGTGGATTTATTCAGCCCGTACGGCCAAATCAAAGAGCCTTACCCGGATGCCAGAACGGCGGGCGCGGAACTCATAAAACGCGCTCTGATAAAAGCCGCACTCCGCAAACTTTTCCTCTACGTGAATAACCGCCTCGAAGGGAATGCGCTGTTGACCATCATGGCCATGTTGGAAGCAGCAGGATAATCCTTGCCCATTTTCGGGGTTGACACCCATTGCGGCGAATACTACTTATATGAGTAGTATATGAACGAGCTTACCCGCGTCCAACGACGAATCCTGGAATTCATCCAAAGTGAAATCCGCGCGGACCGGCCCGCGCCCACCCACCGGGAAATCGCCGACCATTTTGGATACCGCAGCACACGCGCCGCCGCATGCCACTTGGAAGCAATCAAACGAAAAGGTTTCATTGAATCCGAACCGGGCAAAGTCCGGGGATTGCGTGTCGTGACCCCCTTGCAAAGACACCGCAGCCGTGTGGCGGACATTCCGCTGTTTGGTTCCATTCCCGCCGGGTTTGCGGATGAACGGCAGCAGGAAGCCAAGGGTTGCGTTTCCATTGACATCGGCACCTTGGGAATTAAACCGACACCCCGCACCTTTGCCTTGGAAGTGCGCGGTGACTCCATGATTGGCAAATACATTCTCGACGGTGACGTGGTGGTGGTGGAACACGGCCAGACGCCGCGTGACGGCGATGTTGTGGCGGCTTTGATTGACGGGGAAAGTACACTCAAAACATTCGTGGCCAACAAGGGGAAGCCGCATTTAAAGGCTGAAAATCCGCGTTATCCCAAGCTCATTCCCGCTGGGGAGTTGGTCATTCAAGGTGTCATGGTTGCGCTGATACGCAGGCGCAAATGAAAGGGATTCATGCCCAAGGCCATTGTCCATCTGGACGCCGACGCCTTCTTTGCGTCCGTGGAGCAAGCGGCGGACATCCGCGCACACTGTTTTGAGCCGTCCGCCTCGATCTCCTCTTGCCAGTGTTCCCCGCCCTCGTGAACACTCATCCGGCACAGGCTCACGGACTCCCCACGCTCCTCTTTGAATCGAAACCGCCAGGGCACACCGAACAGAAACAAGTGGTAGTGCGGTGCGATCTTGCCCTTGTTCTTCCCCGATTTCCGCGCCTTGAATTCCAGCTTCCAAATAATCGCAGCCGCCGGCCAACGCCGCTGGATGCGGTCACAGAACGCTTCCAAATGGCCGTTGTAATCTTCCCGGTATGGAGGGAAGTTGTCCGGGTAAGTGAGCGTCACGAATATCGGCACCGCCGTCTGTTCCACTTTCGCCAGCAATTCCAGCATCCGCCGACGTGAAGCCGCGGAGAACTCGACAATCTCGCCACGCGGGGCACTCTTGGTTTTTCCTGGCACCGCATCAGGACGGAGACGGACTTGAATCAGGCTGGCACCACGGTAGCAGGTAACAGTTCCTCTTACTTGCCGCGCCGAAATATGCGCTTTAGACAAGCCCAGCGGAGACGGCGGGCGGCGCGGGGCGCCGCTCCGCCGCCTCTCGCTTTCGCCAGCTTGCCCTCCGTAGCCTTGGCGAAGGTGGGTTGGTTCCACATTCCGCCGCAGAACCGGCGAGCAGCGGTGCTCGCTGTCCGGTTCTGCTCGATTTACCTTGCCGCCGTGTGTCCAGATATTTTTCACTCACCCGCAAGCATGAATGAAAAAGGCGGTCAGGCGTTAAGGGGTAGTGGGAGAGTTAGCCCGAATTCTGACGAATTGTGACGTGTTAGCCGCCACACCCATTCTCACGCGCGGTGTTCCGCAATTCAGGGGAGAACGGGAACTGTCAGTGAAACTGTGAGTGAAAATACTGACAGCGTACCCGAAAATAGTGGCGAGTTAAGCCAAATTCTTCTTGATGTTCAGAGGGGAAACCGCTATTCTCCTCGTAGCTGAATCGGGAGCCAAGTTCAAAACCGACACCCGCAACGCCTACCAGGGCCGTCTCCCGGCCACGGTCCAACGAAGCGCGCCGACAGGCGAAATCCGCCTCCTGGCAACCGCTCCTGGACTGCCAACGGCCGCAAACAAAGCCAACCCGTGAAAGGAGCAGTTGCGCGGCCCATCAATCCTGCGCTTCCCTCCTCTGGTTTCCGCCGCGGCTGCACCGAGCGCGCCGGTCGCTAGGGGCCGGTTGCTGGTCATGATGGTGGACCGGTTTTCATACCGGCGCATGATCACCTCAAAAAGATGCTCCCCGGAGTTTTTGGGCAATTGCTTCAAGCCAAAATCGTCAATTATTTAAAGTTCCAGGTTCAGGTAACGGCCCAGCGTCCGGTCCTGCTGGCTGAAGGCTTCGTCTTTCATAATGCAAGAATTGTTAATCTTCTAATAATGATTACTAATGATACAACGAAACCAGCGGAACGGCGGCGCCCCAAACTAATCCTTCAGATTTCCTGTGGGAGGGCAGCGGTTTCAATTTTGATCCACTATTACTTGGAAGAATTGGCCGGCCGATGTCGGAAAGATCGGAATTGAAAATGTCGCCTCCGAACCAGTTGTCACGTGGTATGGATTTGCAAATCCGAGGTTTTGAGGGACCGTCCAATTCTTCAAATCAGTGGAGAGCTCAACATACACGGTTTCTCCCGCTGTAAGTCCGGTCAAAGTTGTCTGCAAATTCTGTGGCCCGCCGCCACCGCCGCCCTGTATCGAGGTGTTCACTAAAGCGGGCGGGTTGTATGTGACGGTATCAACCGCTTCCGCGACATTATTCAGTGTGTCGCTTGCCAGGACAATGATGTTATTCGCGCCGGCGAAGAGTGGGACGATGGCGCTCCAGTTGGCCGTGTTCGCTCCGCTGGCGGTGCCGTTGCTGGCAGGCAGACCATTCACCGTCACGTAGGCAATGCCATTATTGCCCTTTCCGCTGTCGGAGGCCGTGCCGCTGACTAGCAGGCTGGCGCTGGTCACTGTGGCCCCGTCTTCCAGCGACGTGATCGCCACCGAGGGCGGCGTGGTGTCGGAGACCTCGTTCACTTGCACCGATCGCGTTGTCGCAGTGGAATAGCCGTCGAAACTGAGCTGGCCGGACAACGGGTAGGTTCCCGTCGCGCCGCTCAAGTCGAACGAGAAGACCCGCGGATTGCCGTCCAGATAGGGTCCCCAGCGAATCACACTGGCCACCGGGTCCCAATTGCCGTTGCCGTAATCCGAGGGTGTCAATCCATAAGGAATTGTCTCCACCACCGCGTAACACCGCACCCCTTGCGGTGTGGCCATCAGGGTGAAGGTTGGCGAAAGACTTCCATTCCCCCCAATGCTTGGCGAGAGGGTCACGTTCTCTGTCGTCACCGCCGGCACGTACTCCCCGCTCACCGCCACGCTTGGCAAATACCCGGCTCGGAACGCCACCGCCCTCAGCGAGGTCTTCGTTGAAAAATTCAGCGGCAAGGTGAAAAGCGTGGAGTTCGGCGAGGCGAGCGTGGGTCCCTGCGTTGGCAACGTGCCGTCGGTGGTGTAATAAATAGAAACATTCGGACTCGTATCGCTGCATGAAATGATCACAGGGCCTGCCGGCAAACTGGAGCTGAAGGCAGGCGTCAACGTGGGCTCCGCTTCCTGCGGCGTAGGGGTTGGAACCGCATAGACCGACGAGGTCACAATCGTGATGCTGCTGGCCGCCGTCGCTGCCCCGTTGGTGCCATCCACGCTCCAAGAGCTATACACTTCATAAGTTCCCGGCGGACCCATCACCTGATAACTCAACTCCATCGCAGTCGTCCCCGTGAACGGCCCCAGAAACGGACCCCACTGCACCACATGGTTGGCGGCGATGTAATTGCCGCCTTGCGAAACGCTGCCAGGAACCACGCCCAAGCAGTCGGGCAGTGTTTCCGTTACGGCCACACATCGTGCTTGCGCGCCCGGCGTCACGGAGAAGTTCACCACTGGCATGGCGGGCGAACCCGGAAAGACCGTCGTATTCTCGCTGAGCGTGCTCACCGCCGCGTCGGCGGGCGACGCCTGCGGGCCATAGACGGCCACGGTGGCCGCGCTGCGCAAATACCCGCCTTGGTAGGGCAAGTAGGCCACCGCCCAGAGCGCGTTGACGCCGGTTGGGGACAAAGTCAGAATCGGGCCTAGACCTGGCGTGGAGCTCATGTCCGGCGGCCCGCCGTTCACCGTGTAATATACTGTGGTGTCCGGCGTTGTCTCGCTGATGGACACCCCGCCGCTCGTCGGCACGGGGCTGCCGCTCGGCGGGTTGAACGTCGGCCCCGCCACGGGCGGCGGAACGGTTGGAATCCCAAGCACGGTCGCCGGCGCAATCGTGATGTTATTGGCCTCTGTCTGGCCGCCGTTGGTGCCGTCCACGCTCCAAGTGGAATACACCGGATATGTTCCCGGCGATCCGGTGACCTGGTAACTCAATGTCATCGCAGTCGTCCCCGTGAACGGCCCCAGGAATGGCCCCCACTGCACGACGTTTTTGGCCGCGATGTAATTGCCCCCTTGCGAAACGCTGCCAGGAACCACCCCCAAGCCGTCCGGCAGTGTTTCCGTTACGGCAACACATTGGGCTTGCGCGCCCGGCGTCACCGAGAAGTTCACCTCCGGCATGGCAGGCGAACCCGGAAAGACCGTCGTATTCTCGCTGAGCGTGCTCACCGCCGCGTCGGCCGGCGATGCCTGCGGCCCAAAGTAGGCCACAGTGGCCGCGCTGCGCACATACCCCCCTTGGTACGGCAAGTACGCCACCGCCCACACCTGGTTGATGCCCGTCTGCGGCAACGTAATCGGGACAGAAGTATATTGCAATGAACCCTGGGAAGGCGGCCCGCCGTTGACGGTGTAATACACTACAGCGCCCGCCGTGCTTTCGGTGATGCTCACTCCGTTCGGGGATGTCGGCACGGGGCTGCCGCTCGGCGGGTTGAACGTCGGCCCCGCCACGGGCGGCGGAATACTTGGAATCCCAAGTGCGTTAGTCGGCAGCACGGGTATCACCGTCATGGGGGGGGAGAAAAACCATTGGCCGTCCATCCATGCCCCGCCGTCAACCGGATAATTGGCCGGCAATCCGGTCAGCCGGTAAGTCACGTTGGTGGTGATGGTGTCCAAAAAAGGACCCCATCGGATGACGTTCAGGTTGGGCAGATAAACACCCCCGGAACTCACGTCCAAGGCCGTGGCCACGGCGGGCAGGGTTTCCTCAATGGTGAAATTGTACACGTTCACAGCGTTGGACACCGCCACCGTCACCAGCGGTTGGTTGGGAATATCGTTCACGAACGTGCGAGTGTATGAGGCGTCCGGCTCGACGGGCTGGGCGGCGGCGGGCAGGGCCAGGAGGAGGAATAGCAGCGATGCCAACCTCAGCCTTGGGCTTGCCGAATTTCTCGCCTCCTGCCCGGCGATGGCTTCTTTTGGAAACGTGGGGAACACGCAAATTCCTTCTTTTGAGCTTGAGAGGATTTGCGTTGGTTATTTGATCACTTCAAAACCTGGGGGCGAGCCTGGCTTCCAGTTCGTTGGCCGCTGGCTGCCGTCGTTGTAGTACGGGCCGGAGCTTCCCCCGCCCACCTCCAACAGATAGCCCGCGCGCGTCACGTAATTCGCGGGTATCGGATTCGGATTCGGCGGGCCATTCGGCGTGCTCCAAGTCAGCCCGTTATACCACGCGTTGGTGTAGCTGATGAATTCGGCCGCGCTGATGGTGAAGTCCGTCGCGCTGGCCGTGTCCGCCGGATGCTCGGCCGTGTTGTTGAACTGGTAGCAGCCCATGTCCACCGCTGCGCGCCCGATGTTGTTGTTGACACGCGGATTGCCATCCAGATCCGTCGCCGGCGGAGTGTTCAACAACGCCAGGGCCGCCGCCGGCAAGCCAGGTATGGTGGTTGAGGCGAGGGTGCCCGCCGTGTAACAAGGTGAACTTGCCGGAAAATGAAAATCCCCGTTGATCGGATCGAAAAATTGCGGGTCCTGGTTAATCGCCCCGGGAACCGAAAGGTCCCACGCCCCAGACAGGTCGTTGGCGTCATTGTATATGAAAAGCTTTTGGCTGCCGGTGCCCGTGATATACACGTCCCCGCCGCTCCCGCCGACGGTCGAATTGCCCCAGATGATGTTGTTGAACACGCTCAAGACCTCCACCAAACCGCTCACCTGAAAGGAAGCGCCGCCGCCGCCCCCGCCGGACGTATTGCCGTAAATGGTATTGTTCTCCATGTCCAGCGTGGCGGAGGCGTTGACAAATATCCCGCCGCCGGTGGCGGCCGCGCTGGACTGGCTGTTGTTCACCAGCAAGTTGTCCGTGATGATGATGACGGGAGCCGTGTCATAAATGGCCCCTCCGCCATCCGCCGAGGAATTCTGAGAAAACGTATTCTGCGTGATCGTGTTCGTGACGCCGTTGACATAGAGCGCGCCCCCGCCGTAATTGCCGAGGCAGTAATTTCCCGTGAAAGTGTTGCCGATGACCGTCGCAAAAGCGTTGCCGTAACAGTAAATATAAGCGCCGCCTCCCGATCCGTTTAAGGCCTCATTACCAGTGAAAATGTTGTTGGACAGGGTGGAATATGTACAGGCATAAATATCAGTTCCACCAGCCCCGCCGTCGGTGGCAATGTTTCCGCTAAAGGTGTTACCCGTCACCATGTTGGTGGTGATGGATTCAAATAAGGCCCCGGCATAGCTGCCGTAAGAATTTCCGCTAAACGTGTTTCCCCTGGTAATGGCCGTGGTCATAGATTCACATTCAAGCCCGCCTTCCGTGTTCCCGACATAGGTGTTTTTCAAGTTGGTAACGATGACGCCATCGGCCACGTAAGCTCCTCCGCCCGGATTTCCACTGAACAGATTAGTGGCCAGGTTGAGCGTGTTAAAGTTGTAGATATAGGCGCCGCCATTTTGTCGGTTGTTATCGAAAACATTGGTCACAACGAACAATTGAGCGAGTTGACTTCCGCTGGATGGGGTAAAATAGAGCCCGCCGTAATAGTTGGTTCGAAACACATTGCCGTACACCTGCAAGATCGAACTGGCGGTGATGTCGGCCCCATAGCCAACGTAATTTCCCGAAAAGGTGTTATTGCTCAGCACCGTCATCCCCGTCACTCCGGCAATGTTCAGGCCGTCGCCGTCGTACACACTGCTGGTGCTGTTGGTTTTTCCAATGAAGCTGCAACCGAAGATGGTGGTGTTCAATCCCGAGGCGATTTCCAATCCCCTCCCTTCATCGGCGACGGGCGAGAGAAAGTTGCAGGCCGACACGGTATTCGTCCCGCCGCTGCTGCCCGCGATGCGCAACGCGCCGATCAGGTAACTGCCGGTGTTGCGGATGAACGTGATGTCGCTCACCGTCACGTTGCCGGTACTAGTGCCGGCACTGCCCGAGCTGGCAATGTTCAGGTCCCTCCCCCCGGCCCCTCCGTCTATCGAGATGTTCGCGCTGGTGAGGGTCAACCCGGGCTCAATGGTCAGATTGTAACCGGCTGTGCTGTTGTAATTGAAGGTCCCCGTGAAGTAGCCGGCGTTCACGTCGTTGGTCAGTTGAATGGTGTTGTCACTGCCGTTGTTCGCCGCCGTGGTCAGATCGTTCTGAAAGTCCAGCGTCGTGTGGGCTACGAAAGTCGCCCCAGAAACATTGATAGCAAAGCCCGCCAAAGACAGCGCGGCAACCAGGAGTTTTGGTGTGGTCATATTCATGAGGCTACACTTATTCTAAAGATTTGCAAGCCTTATTTCATCAATTCACAGCCATCCATAGCAAGTTATTGATTATCAACATGTTGCGAATTAGCGGGCTTGAAAAGTAAGTGGTTTCTCGATTTGCATAACAGCCTGGCATTCAAAATAACCATCTGTAGTGCAATGAGTTGCGCTTAAAACGGGGGAGAACAAAACCTCCGATTTCTCCGATTTTTTCGGATCAAAATCCGCTGGCCTCCCATCCCTCAAATCACACTTGGCGGGCAACGCGCGCGGAGCGCGCAGCCAGGGCAAACAGGGCGAAGGCCAGCAGGGCCGCGGCCAGTATGAGCAATCGCGTGTTCAAAGAGGCGGTCCGGGCAATGGACGCTTGCAACCCGATGCGCAAGTCGGTCCACGGATCCACCGCCACGGCCCGCTGGAAGGTCAGCAGGCGGCCTTGCTGCGGAATGCTGGCGCGGATGCCGGCCGGGTGGCTCACGGCGGCATCCTGCTGCTGGATCAGTTTCTCGGCCAGACTGACATCGGTGGCGTTTTCGTCGGCGCTGTTGCTGTCAAGGATGTCTTTGGCATCCTGCTGGGTGTAGTTCAGCTCGGGGCGGTTGCGCAGGTCGCGCAGTTTGCCGCCCAGGGCGCCGGCGTCCCCGGCGGCGGCGGACTGCCGGGCGTTGAGGCCGATGAGGGCCTGCTGGAGCTTGATGTTGTGGAGTTGGACCCGGGCGTCCTCGTTGAACGCCGCGTCGTGGGTGGAAAGCCCGTAGGCGGCTTGGAAGGCGCGGCGCGCCTGCTGGGGATTGCCATTTTGCAGGGAAGAGTTGCCAAGCGCGTAAAACTGCTGGGCCTCCTGGGTGCGCGCCTGCCGCAGGGTGTCCTCGGTCTGGAGATACGATTTTGCATCCAGCGCCGCCGCGGGCGAGAGGAGTTCCTGGCGCTGGAGTTGAAGGTAGCCGCTGGTATGTTTGACGTTGACCCGCCATTTTTCTCCGAGGGAAACCAGCCAGGTGATGTTCTCTAGGGGCAAATCGAATTTTGGGGCCAGCAGTTCCAAATCCAGCGAACCGGCGGCCGCCGTGCCGGTCTGGCATTCGTAGGAGACTTCCACAGTGACGGGCTTGTCGCCATGGGATTGCTGCTCCAGGGGGATGAGGATTTTGTCCTCTTGCCGCCAGGGCCAGACGCCGTTGTCGTTGACGAACGCAAACCAAAATGAGGCCTGGTGAGGGAGCGTCAGGTTCAGGAGGCGCTTGTCGCCGGGCAGGATTTCCAGGCGGACGCGCGTGAGCATGGCGCCGTCGTCGGAGATGACGGAGTTGAAGTTTATGTTGTTTACATGGGCGGGGAGCAACCGGGCGGCCTCGTGGCGCTGGAGTTTCAAGGGAAGCTGGAAGGCCGGTTCGAGGAGGCGGTAAGTCAGGCTGGCCGAAACGGAGGCGAGGTCTTTTTCCAGCACGCGCGGAATGCTCTGCCATTCGGCCAACTGCAGGGCGGCGGGCAGATGATCCACGGCGACCTGGAGGCGGGGATCGGATTGGACGGTGACAAAGCCGCGCTGGAGATTGACCTCGGCGGCCTGGACGCCATCCAGGGTTGCCTCAGCCGCCTGGGCGCGGATGGGCGTTTGATAAGTGACCTGCAGGAGGTACTGGCCGATGACGCGCCGGTCCAGTTTGACTTCCCATTCCTGCAACCCATTGGTGATGGCGCCGGGCATCTTGAGGAAGTCGGAAACCTGCTGGCCCTGGAAGCGGACGCTCTCAGTGTTGGTGGGAAGAAAGACGCGAAACCCTTTCAGGCCGGCATTCTTGATCTGGTAGAGGAGATTGGCGGTGATTTTGAGTTGGGCTTCGCGGACGGCGGCGTGTTGGAGGCTGGTGACCTCGATCCATGGGTCCACCTGGTCAATGTCCAGGGTGAGCGTGGAAGGGACCTGCAATTGGTTGAAGGCGAGCATGCCTCTTATTTGGCGGACGCCGGATTTGAGGGGATCAAGTTGGGTGTAGCCTTCGCGCACGGCGGCCTGGAGGCCCATGCCTTGCTCGGGAACGATGAGCAGGGTGCCATGCTGCTTGTTGGCTTCGCGCAGGGCCACTTGCGGAACTTTCCAGCTCTGGGCGGTTTTGACCCCCGGGCCGGCCAGGGTGATGTTAAATTGCTGGCTTCCTTGTGTCTTGCCGGAAAGGTGCAGGGTGATGACGCGCTCGTCGTTGGTCTTGGACTCGGTCCACTGGCTCAAGGCCGCGCCGCTGATGGAATCAACGTCGAAACCCTTTGGCATGAGAAAGCTCAAGTTGAAAATCCCCGCGCGGGTGATGTCCACCGTGAAACTGTCGGCCAGCGTCGTGTGGTCCTCGCCCAGGGACAAGGTGTCGCTGGTTTGGACGCGCACATCGGGTTCCACAGCGGAGGCCTTCAGGGCAAGGCTGGCCGCAGGGTCGGAATAACGGAAGGCGCGGCGGAGGGTCAGACCGGGAATCTGGCCGCGAAAGGCGGAAGCCCCATCCAGGCGGAAATCCTCCAGGTTGATGGGAGAGAGGCCCTGGGGGGTGACAGCGTCCAGTTGCACTTCGTCGGTGGTGGCCAGTCCGGCCACGCCGACGATCTGCCCCGCGGCGTTATCCACCGAGATCAAACCGAGGGATTGCTCGAAGGGCAGCGGGCCGGTGGCCACCTGGGATCGGATGAGCAGGGCAAAGGGGCGTGAGAGAGCCGGGTTCAAGGTCACGCGCAGCTTGCGGGTGTCGGGATCGAAACGCCAGGCAGGGGGGGGCGCGGCGGGTGCGGCGGGGGACTGCGCGGGATCAATCACATCGGTGACGGTGGCGTTGGTGGGGACGTTGAAAGACAGTTCGGCCAGTTCCCCCTGGGCTGGACGAATGGAAACGTAGTCGGCGCCTTCCACCACGCCGCCGGATGGGACAAGAAGTTGCTCCATTTCGGCGTAAAAGACCGGCTTCTCGCGCTTGACATCACGGCTGCGGGGGCGCCAATTGATCCACCCTTCCGAAGGCGACAAGACCAAGGTGGCCACGGTGTTGGTGGACGCATGGTCGCATTGGATGGAAACGGCCTCCGGCGAGAGCACATCCACATCCAGATTGACGACGGTGAGGGTGAGCCGATTGATCAAGCCATAGGGCGCCGGGAGGAAGAAACTGGAGCCGGACTGGTCAGGGGAGACGCCGATCTGGTATTGCACCTCAATATCAAACGCGCCGTTCTCCAGGGCGACGATTTGCTGGGAATATTTTGAGCCGGCTGGGCCTGGCTCCAGCTTGAGGGAGCGCGCGGGATAGACAATATGCGTCAAGACCGCCGGCTGGGACAAGAGCGGGAGGGCCTGGTCCCGGAGAGCCTGCCATCGGATTTGGGCGGTGGCCAGGGCGAGATTGTCTTCCACGCGAATAGTCTGTGTCACGGAGTCCGGAATCGCCGGGGCCGGGGCGGGATCGGACTTGGAAGGCAGAGACGCGCCGAGCGCCGTTGCGTGGGCGCAACTCATCCAATAAAGGCCTGCCGCCAGCAAAACGAAGGTGGCGGGGGCGGGGCCGCTGGAAGGCTCGGCTGGCGCCGCCGCCGGTCTGCGCGGCAGACCGGAGAGCTGGCGGAGCGCGGGGAAGAGGACACGGCAGACGAGAAAAGCGGAGAGAATCCAAAAAAACGCGGGCGCGCCGTTGGGAAAGTTCAGCGCGGCCCAGGCGAGCATCGTCCAGCCGAGGACCTGGGAAAGCAGAAATGGGAAAGCAGAGATGGGAAAGGCGCGCCTTTGCGGCTTCGCGGTCATCCATCCGAAGATCCAGAGCGCCAGAGCGGCCAGCGCGGGCCAACCCCATTGCAAGGCCGCGGCAAGAGAAGTCTTGTCGGGGCGGTTGGAGAGGCCGATCCACAAGGCGCTGCCCGACTGTTGGACGGGGGCCAGAAAGGTGATGCCGGCAGGCAGAGACCCGCGCGCGGCGCGGGCCAGTTGGGTGAGTTGCGCGGTGCAAAGCAAAACCAGCGCGAAGGCCAGAAGACCCAGGACCAAGCTGCAAATATGGGTGGCGTCGTACAAACAAGCGCCGCTGCGCGCCACCCAGTGCCAAACCGCCAGCGCCAGCGCCACGAATCCCAGCATGGCGAACAGCAGCGTCAGCGCCTGGCCCATGTCGTCCCCTTGGGACAGGCGCGCGAGTTGGGCGAAGCCGGAGATGTCCAACGCGGCGCCCGCCGGTTTGAGGGAGCCATTGCGATAGACCAGACGCTGGCCCGGGTCGGGCGCTATTTTCCATTCCGCGAGCATGACGGGAGCGTCGGCGATGGGGGCGTTGATGGTGAGGTTTTCCGGATCGCGGGATTGGGCCGCAAGTGTCAAGTTGAGTTCCAGCACGGCATTGGGGTCGGCGCTCTGCGGCAGCGGGACCAGGCTGAATTTGCCGTCGGAGACGGGGACGACGGGAGCGCCGTTGATGGAAGCAGACCACAACTGAGTGCCTTGGGGAATGGAGAGGCGGAAATTGGGGTTGCCGCGGTTTTTGATGAAGTAACGCGCGGAGGTGAGCACCTGCCCCTCCTTGGTGATGGTGGTCTGGTAGGAGGCGCGATCCACGATCTGGCTGACCGAATCCCCCTGGGCCAGGGGGCTGAGGGAGAGTTTGAGATTGAAGGGGCGGGAGGCGTAGCGATAGGCGGTGAGAATCGGCGCGTCGAAAAAGAGGCGGTACTCGGGAGGCACTTCTCCCGGCTCCAGGAGTTGTAGGCCGGGGGAAACATCGGTGGGCTGGACTTGGAACTGATAGGCGCTGATGATCAGCGTGTAGCCTTGCTCGGATTGGGCGTCCAGGGGACGCGCGCCGGTGAAGAGGAGCGTTTCGCCCTGCGCCTTGAAGGGACGGTCGTAAGTGGCCAGCAAGGTGTAAGCGCCGGCCACGGGCGTGTGAAGTTGCACTACATAGCCGCCGTTGGTCTTCTGCCAGTTGCGGATGTCCTTGCCGGTGAACTCGACGTTGTAATACTCGTCGGACAACTCGATCTTGAAGGAGGCGACGGGCGCGCCGGAGACAACGTAATTAATGAGGCTGCTGCCGTAGGCGATGCCCTCGCCGATGGAGAACAGATGGAGAGCGTCGGCCTGGACGGTTTGGGGCAATCGCTCCACCAGCAGGGTGGCCTGCCAGGCGGAGTCGGCGGCGGCATCGGTCAATCGGAATGCGGCCTGAATGCCTTCCAGCTTGCCGGGAAAGAAGGCGGTGGCGATGTCCGTCAGGCCCTGGGTCTGTCCCGGTTCCGGGGTGACGCGAAAACCGGGATCGGAAGCGACGCCGACAAATCCGCGCACCGATTTGGCTTTGACAACCTCCAGCCGGGGCAGCGTCCAATGCGCGCCGTCCAGCCCCTGATTGTGTTCCAGGCGGAGTTCAACCAGTTGGCGGCCATAGACCGGCTGGCCGTAAACCAGACGCAACTCGGCATTGGTTTCACCAGGCGGTTCGGTGAGAAAATAATCGCTCAAACCCGAGGCGGTGATCTGGGCCAGGGCATAGCCTTTGGGGGTTCTGAGCAGCAGTTCGCGCAAAGGGGCCTCGCGGATGTCCAGTTCGATTTGGGCGCCAATCACCAGTTCGTTTTCGCCGTGGTGATAGGCGAGGCGTTCGGAAACGGCCAGTTCGGGCAGAATCTGGTCGGCCTGAATGCGCAGGGCGAAGTCGGCGCCGGCAAAGCGGAAGACAAAGCGCTGGCTGCCCGCCGCGCGAAGTACGGCCCGGGACGCATCAGTCTCGGGGAATTGATCCGGGGAGATTTGGGACATGCCGCTGGCCTGGGCGATCTCCAGCCGCACGGCGCCTTCGTTGACGATGCGGAAATAACCGGCAAACCGCGTGGCATTTTCGGGCCGCAATTGCAGCACGTCGGCCGTCTGCGGAAAGGCCCCCAGCGGGGTCTGGGTCTGGACCAGGATGGAGAATTGGTCCTTTTGGGGTTGATTGAGCTGGATGACCAGACGGCGGTCGGGAGAGTTTTCCACCGGTTCAACATTCCAGGCCAGCACCAGGCCGCCGACATTGCCCTGCACCACTCGGGTGACTTCGCCATTACCGCGGAGCAAGAGTGAAACCCGGCTCAGTTCGCCTTGCATGATCTTGAAATTGAGCTGGGCGGTCTGGCGCATGAGTCCAGGGAGGACGTTGATTTGGGAGGACATTTCGGCGGAGAAGAAGAGTTTGCCTTCGGCTTCAGGGCGGGCTTCCTTCCAGGAAAACTTGACCGCGCCGCTGGCGGGAAGGTAGCTCAGGAAGTCGCCCCCGCGGCGGTCGGGGCGGGCGGCGCCGGGGAACTGAAATTGCGTCTCGGCGGCCAAGCCCTGGAGCACGACAGGCTGGAGGACGCTGGACGCGACGTGAAAATCCAGCGTGTTCCAGCCGTCCACCTGCTGCACGGCGGCGCTGAAGCGCAGGCGTAGAGGAAAATCGCCGCGCCGGTCAAACGCCAGGACGAAATGATTTTGTTGGGCGCGGATGTGTTCGTACGGCTGCGGCGCAATCTCGGTGAGCGCGACGGGGCCGTAGAGCAAATCGAGCGCGCCGCCCTGGGTGTCCAGGACATGCGCGGTCGCGGTGAGGGTGAAGTCGGCCAGGTCGTTGCTCAGGTTGCCGACCAGTTTGAAATCCGTGAGCGTGACCGGCGTGGCGGGAGCAGCAGGCGGTTTGGCTCCGGCGACTTGAACACAGCCGGCGAGCAAAAACGCGCCGAGCGCGATGATGGGGTTTTTCATAACTTTTGGTTTACTTTCCTGAGATGCTCTTGGCTTCGCGGAGCATTTGCGCCAGAAGCGCGGGGCGCGTGTCGGCGCCGTAGAGTTCGGGCACGCCGCGCATATAGCTGAGCAGTTGATCGGGGGTGACTTCGCCGGCGTATGGGTTGCCGGCGAGCCATTCGGAAAACGCGCTGGCCGACGCCGCCAGGCGGATGGCCGGACCGGCCTGGTCCAGCGAAGGCGCCACGCCGGTGTAAGGGACGTCCCAGGCGTGTTCGTAATAATCGGAAGTGCCGGGCGCGCGATAGCGGACATGCACCGTGCATAAGGGGCCGTCGCCCTGCGGGTTGATTTCCACCGTGTAAAGGGCGTTGCCGGATTCCTTGACGCCGAGTTGAGCGGCCTTGACAGTGTTGTCGCGGAATTGTTCCTTGGTCAGTTGGTCCTTCGCGTAACCGATCTGACGGTAGGAGGTCACGCGGCCCGGATTGAACTCGACCTGGACCTTGACGTCTGAGGCCGCGACACGGAGCGCGCCGGCCAGTTGACCGGCGAACTCCGTGGCGGCCTCCTCCGGCGCATTGATAAATCCGTAACGGCCGCCGCCGGAGCGGGAGAGGACTTCCAGCAGGTTGTCGTTGTAATCTTCCCAGCCGACGCCGAAACAATCCAGGGCGATGCCCTGGGTGCGATTGGCCCCGGCTTTTTTCTTCATATCCTCCGGCTCCACGTCGCCCAGATTGGCCGCGCCATCGGTGAGGAGGACGACGCGGTTTTCGCCATTGGCCAGGTAATGGCGCAGCGCGGTTTCGTAGGCCAGCTTCATGGCTTCCTCCAGATTGGTGCCGCCTTCGGGCGTGATGCCCTCCAGGGCGTCGGCGAGCGCGCCGGCCTGGCTGCCGGAAACGCCGTCGGCCCACAAGCGGGCCGTGCGCGCGAAGACCACCACGCTGAGGGTGTCGCGCGGCTGCAATTGGGCGGCCAGCACCCGCAGGGCCTCGCGGATGATCGCCACGCGGTCAGCGCGCTCCATGGAGCCGGATTTGTCCAGGAGCAGAACGATATTGAGGGGACGGCCGGCCTCGCGTCCCTGCGCGGCGGTTTTGATGGAGAAACGGAGGAGGTCGCGGTTGTGGGCGAAGGGATAGCCGGCGCGTTCCCAGGCGAAACCGATGGGCGCGCCGGGGGCGGGTTCGATGTCGCGATAATCGAAGGCGTTGATGAATTCCTCGCTGCGCACGGTGGCTGGGTCTGGCAGAACGCCCTTTTGCAGGCTGGCCGCCGCCAACTTGAAGGAGACATCGCTCACGTTGAGGGAGAAGGTGGAGAAGGCGTTGTCGCGGGTTTGGATTTCGGGTTGGGGCACTGGAGGGGGAGTGGCAGGGTTGAGCGGAACGCCCTGGCTGCGTGTCGAAAGCGGACGCGTAGCGGGGGCGAGCGGCGTTGCAAGAGCAAGCTTGGGGCTGGAACTGGACAGCGGCTTGCCGGAGTTGTCCGCCAGGTAGATCGAATTGGTGACAGCCATAGCCTGGGGGAACTTATCCGCGGCTCCTTCACCCCAATACAGGTCATACAGATTATTTGCCGCAATCCCTTCTGTCGGGACATCGAGGCCCTCACGATCTCGCGAGATTTGCTGGCCGACTGGGCCGTTGCCAGGGAATGCGCCGGATGGATTGGCCAGGGTCGAGCCGCCTCCCAAGAGAAACTCAAAGGCGCCAGAATGCAAAGCGTTATAACCATTGGATCCCTGTAATGGAAGGGTTCCGCCCCCTCCACCAAATCCTCCACCGACCCCGGCGGAAATTCCTCCGCCACCGCCTCCTCCACCCGCGCCTCCGCCGCCGCGTCCGCCGCGAGCGATTACGCCATTAGTGCTGCCAAGACCAGCCCCTCCGCCACCGCCTCCTCCACCCGCGCGTGGGCCGCGGCTGCGACCTCCGCGTCTGCCGCCGGTTGCTGTCGCTGCTGAGGTTCCCGCAGAAGCATCAGCAAGCGGAGGGCTTGCCGAGGGCTGCAGTGCTTCCACAAAAGACCTGCTAGTGCCGGTCCAGATCACCTGGCTCTGGTTGTCGGCCAGCTTGTGCTGCAGTGCTTCCACAAAAGACCTGCTAGTGCCGGATACGCCGTTGGTTGAAGCTGGCGGGCCAGATTGCGCGGCTTGGGTCTTTTCTGAGTGATCGAGTTCCTGAAGCGTCCCCGAAAGGTCCGACGCCTCTGCATATTGGACGTTTGCCCTATTGAACTCGATGGCTCCGTTCCTGGCTGCCAAGGCTGCCAAAGCGTTTGTGTCCTCAACGTTTATGTAACCGACCGCGTTTAGGCTGTAAACACCATCATTGGTCGCACTCGCCGCCGAGCGGTTGGCAGTGATCGAGGCTTGGACGATGTTTGAATTGTTCACCGAATCGGTGGTGTAAAAAATGCCTCCGCTCACCGGATCAAAGGGCAACGTGATCGGGCCAATCTGGCCATTGGGCACATACCCGGCGAATGTGCTGTTTCCGAAGCTTTCGCCGGCGCTGACGCTGGCGATAAGCGCGCCGTTTACGAAGCCGTTTGTAAGTGTGCCGGAGTTTTGCACGTCTTCCGCTTGAATTGCCGAATCGTAAAGGTAGTGTTCCCCTCCCTTGTTATCAGAGGTCAGCCCATTATAGGCGGTTTGGGTTCCGCCCAAAAGTGTGCCTCCATCTTGCGCGGCCTTGGTCGCTCGCTGGGTCAAGGCGCTCGTCTCGGCTGCGCTTGTTGCGCGATCTTGGATTAAGCGCGGGATCTTGCCGTGGGAGCCAGAGACTCCAGCTTCAGCCGTCTCTGGTGCCGTTGGAGGGTTGTGCCTGAAGAGATTTCCGGTCAGCGGAACATCGCCGAGCAGAGGAGTATCATCGGCTGTGACCGCCGGAGTGTAGATTTGCACTTTTGTCGAAGCGTCAGAGGGGCTTGACGCGGGGGAGGGGGAGGCAACTGACGGGCGCTCTTGGAGTATCCTCAGGCGAGGACCGGAGGGGGGCACAGGATTTGGGTTATCCGCCTTCGCTGCGGCTATGGCGGACGTGGGATTACGATTGGGATTCGGAATGGATTCTGACCTCCGTATGGAATCCTGGAAGGCGAACTTATTCCCAGCACGACCGGCGAATTTTGGGGTGAGCAATAATCCGAGCAGCACCACGATGGCGGCGGCGGCGGCCAGGGGGACCAGCCAGGAAATCCGGCGGGCGCGCGGCCGGGCCAGTTCGGGCGGGGCAACGGTCTTGAAATGGGCCAGGAGGGCCTCGCGCCGGGCGGCGCTGAGTTTGAGGGGCGCGGGTTGCTTTGAAAGCTCCCCGGCGGAAATGGCGGCGGTCTCGCGCACCAGTTCAAGGGTCAGCCGGAGACGCTCATGCAAGGCAGCCAGTTCGGCGTCCTGGGCAATGGTCTGGCGCAAGGCGGCGGCTTCTTCGGCGGACAACTCGCCCAGGAGCAGGGCGGTGAGCCTGGACTCCAGTTCGGCGCGGGGATCGGGGGGGATTTCCGGGTTCATGGGACGACTCCGTTTCTGGCCAGTTCCAAGGCCATGGTTTTGAGGGCGCAATGGAGGAGGTAACCGACATGGCCGGTCTTGAGGCCGGTGCGCGCGCTGATTTGCTTGTAGGAGAGGTCATCGTTGAATTTGAGGCGGATGAGCTCGCGGCTGCGGGGGTCGAGAGTTTCAAGGGTCAGGCGCACCAGGCCGATGCCCTCCATGCGGATCAGTTGCTCGTCGGGGAGGGGTGTGGGATCGGCGGGATCGCCGGCGGCGGCCCGGCCCTCCGGGGCGGCGGGGTCCATGGGAACGGTTTTGCGGGCCTGACGGCGCTGGTTGAGGGCGAGGTTGTGGATGGCGCGGTAAAGCCAGCGGCGCGGTTCGCGCACGGTTTGAAAGTGGGACTGCAAGTTCATAAAGGCTTCTTGAACGAGGTCCTCCGCGGCGCCCAGTTGGCCGGTCAGGCGCAAGGCATAACTGAGGAGGGGCGATTCGAGGGCCGCAAAGAGTTCCTCAATCGTTTCGCATCCGGGCGCTGCTCTAGCCTGGTCTGGTTGCATTAAAGCCATGCTGGCAATTCTCGATGATCGGGTTGGGATCATCCGGCCTGCCCGGCGCCCTCCTGGTCTTGGGTGGACACCATGTTCACTTTATATGACACGGCAGGCGGCTATTTCTTAGACGGAAAAAAAGGATATGTCGTTACCCCGGCATTTGTAATGGGATTCTCCAGTGGAGGATCGGGGCCAGGGGTCTTGGCGTCGGCTCATGGCAGGAGCCAGAATTGACCACGGTGGGAAGGGGAAAAAATCGGAGAAATCGGAGAAATCGGAGGTTTGAAAGGGGGGAGTTTTTTCAAGGAAGGGGCAAAATGTGGCAAGTGGATTGAGTTGTAACTATTTGCATAGTATGATGTTACTACTTAAATGTGAACTGCGGAGGAGGTGAAAGCTGAGTAATATGAGTGGTTTACTTAGGTTTGAAAACGTCGAGTGGCGTTTTTTTGGGTTAAAAAATGCGGCGCGGCGCTGGTAGCGGCATGGCTTTTACCACGGATGACACGGATGGCACGGATTCTCTGCCTTGGTTCAAAGGCGGGGTGGGGGCAAAATGGAATTAACGCAAAGGCGCAAAGGGCAAAGGCTGTGCCTTGGTTGCAAAAGCGGCGGGGCAAAATCAAAAGCTGAAACGCTGAAATCTGAAAGCTGAAAGCAGCCTTGGCTTGGTTCAAAGGCCGGGTTGGGGGCAGAATGGGATTAACGCGGAACGCAAAAGTTTTGACAGGATTAACGGGATGCCCCCGGCCCCGGATGGCAGCATTTGAATCCTGTAAATTCTGTTCATGCTGTCAAGAGAATGAATTGCCGCGAGTGAACGCAGCGAACGCAAAGGTGGGATCGCAACTGCATTTCGATAAAGACTTGCTGTGCAATATGTTGCGTGTTGTATTGGGCGAAGGTATTGATTGACCGCTACGAAGGAGAGATGCGATGGGGACTTAAACGCAAAGACGCAAAGGCGCAGCGCGGCAGAGCCACCAGCAAAGGGATCTTCGGAGAAGAAAAAGACGGGGCAGGACGTCAGTGGAATGTTTGTCAAGGGAATGGCAGGAAGCTTTTCTGGAATGTTTCCCTGACCATCATTGCCTTGGCTTGGCTTCGCGGAGGAAACTTTCTCATGATAAGCCAGCCTGAGAATTTTGGCCTGGCCCAGCGGGGCGTTGGGGTAAGAAGATTGAACAGAAGTTGTTCTCTGGCTTGTAAATTGCTTTTTCATAGAAGTTATTCACAGGAGATTTAGGCCGGTTTTGGGGACATCAGTTGCAGAACCCATGACCCGTGGGCGAGTTGGTTTTTGGCG
>Ga0181536_10002462_pt1 | contig 20920 bp, 11 predicted proteins | sample PEATcosm2014_Bin_41_FD_121105 | JGI IMG/M metagenome (GOLD analysis project Ga0181536, IMG submission 121105) | Peatland microbial communities from MTU Mesocosm Facility, Houghton, MI, USA - PEATcosm2014_Bin17_60_metaG | ecosystem: Environmental > Terrestrial > Soil > Wetlands > Peat | place...
CGCCAGCCAGACTTCGGGACTGTCCGGCTTCAGCTTGGCGGCGGCTTCCAGTTGCGCCTGCGCAGTCGCAAGCTGGTTCTGCTGCAGCGCGGCCAGCCCCGACCGAAACAACGTTTCGAACGAGGATTGGCCAGCCCACAATAGAAGCAGGAATAGAGGCAACATGAGAGGCTGCTGAAAGCTGATAGCTGAAAGCTGATAGCTTCCTATCGAGAGCTTAGCACCTCGGAAAAAGTCCTCGCAGGGTCCGCCTGGCAAGTCGTCTGCCGGATCACCAGGTGCGTCTCCATCGTGCAGTCGGGCTTCGAAGCCCCCTCCGGCGCCGCGCCGAGGTCCGCCAGCAGCGCCCGGAAGGCTTTTTCGGCGATCTCATTTTGCGATAGCCGCACGGTAGTCAGGGGAGGCTCCGTAAACTGCGCCAGCCAGATATCGTCGAATCCCACAACCGAAATGTCGCGCGGCACCTCCAAACCCGCGCGGCGCAGCGCGCTCAGCATGCCGATCGCCGTGAGATCGTTCGACGCCAGCACGGCCGTGGGAGCGTCAGTCTGCTCCAGCATGCGTGTCATGGCTTCGAGGCCGCCGTCCACCTTGTGGTTGCCCTCCTGCACCAGGGCCTCGTCCTCCCGGATGCCGTAACGGTCCAATGCCTGCAGGAATGCCGACCGCCGGACCTGCGCCGATTTCAATCCCGGTGGACCGCTGATGAACCCGATGCGCCGGTGGCCCAAGGCCACCAGGTGCTCCACGGCTTCGTTCACCCCCATCGTGTAGTCCACGACAATGTTGCTGATGCGCTCCCCGCGAGGCCCCGTATCCAGGAACACCATGGGCACCTTTCCGTGCGCCAGTTGCTCGATCAGATGGTCGTCCATCTCCGAGGTCATGATGGCGACCCCGTCGACCTTGCGCTCCAGCATGCGCCTGACGCAAACGGCCATGCGCGCCGAATCGTAATTGGTGGAGCTCACCAGAATGTCGTAGCCGTGCTGCGCGGCAACGTCTTCGAAACCCTTCACCAACTCGGGGAAAAAGGGATTCGTGATGTCGGAGACGATCAGGCCGATAATCCGGCTTCGCCCCGAGACCAGGGAGCGGGCTTGCGTGTTGGGATAGTACTCCAACTCCTTGATGGCTTTCCAGACCCGCTGGGCGGTTTCCGCATCGACTAGAGCCGGGCTGTTAATGGTACGGGATACCGTAGACGTAGACACACGCGCGCGCCGGGCCACCTCGTGGATGGTGCGCCTGGGCGGGCGCCGATTCGAAGGCGGCGTAACAGGTCTCACGGCTCGTTTATACCTCTGCTTTCGCCCGCAATCAAGGGGCGAAATGAGGTTTTAATAGAAAAATATTAAAAACCCTTGACACCGGGCGCGACCTCGCGTAAAATCGACTGCAAACGTTATCATTTGCGGCGGCTTTGCGCGACTCCGGTTGGGAGCCGCTCGAGCTGCAAGGGGTTGTTTACATTTTTATGCAGTTTTGGCGGTCATTCTGGCCTATTTACATCTATTAGCGAAACCAGGGAGGAAAACTATGCGCCGAGTTGCGATCCGAGCAGTCCTTCTGGGACTGCTCCTTGTAGTTGCCGTTTTTGCTCAAAGAGATCTTGGTACGATTGCGGGCACCATCACCGACCCGACGGGTGCCGCCATACCTAACGCTAAGGTCACCATTACCGAAGTCGCTACCAACCTCACGTACACGCTGATATCCAGCTCAGCCGGCGAGTACGTGCGCCCGGCCCTGAAGCCGGGCATTTACACGGTGTCGGCGGAGGCGCAGGGATTTCGCCGGGTGGCCCAGGAGAACGTGGTGCTCACCGCCGGCGACCGCATCGGCGTCCCGTTGACCCTGCCGGTCGGTAATCTGAGCGAGTCGATTGAAGTCTCGGCCAATGCGCCGCTATTGCAGACCGAGAATACCGCTCAGGGCGCCGATCTGAACACGGCCGAGGTGAGCCAGTTACCGTTGGGCGGCCAGCGGGTGTTTGCCTACCTGGCGCGGCTGTCGCCAGGCGTTCTGACGGCTGAACCGGGCGCGCGTGACGCGCAGAACGGCGGTTTTTCCGCCAACGGCGTGCGATCCACGGGCGAGAACAACTTCCTGCTGAACGGTGTCGATAACAACGTCAACGACATCGACTTCATCAATCAGACCTCGTACGTGATCGGACCTTCGCCGGATGCCATCGGCGAAATGCGCATCCTGACCAACGGCTACAACGCCGAGTACGGCCGGGCCGCGGGCGGCGTGATAGACGTTGCGCTGAAATCGGGCACCAATTCGCTGCACGGCTCGCTTTTCGAGTACCTGCAGAACACCGACCTGAATGCCGACCGCTGGGAAAACAACTTGGCGGGCGTGGGTCGTCCCCCGCTCAAGCAGAACCAGTTCGGCGCCACCGCCGGGGGACCGATCGTCAAGAACAGGCTGTTCATGTTCGGCGATTACCAGGGCACCAAAATCGGAACTGCCGGCGGCGTGGTGCAGAACCTGGGCTATGGTGAGTTCTTGACCATTCCCACGCCGGCTATGGTGAAGGGCGACTTTTCAGGGCTGCTAGGCGGGGCCATCGGCACCGATCCGATTACCGGCAACCCCATCCTGCAGAATGAGCTTTTCGACCCGGGCACCACCCAGTGCAACGCCGCGGGCGCGTGCACGCGCAATCCCTACCCCAATAACCAGATCCCGACGACTGCCATGGACCCGTCGGCCGCCAAGATTGCGGCTCTTTATCCAGCCCCGAACCAGCCTGTAATCAATGGAAACTACCCCCAGAACGACTACTATGCGCTCACCGCCGGAGCCTTCCGAACGGATCAGGGAGACGGGCGCGTGGACTACAAGATCGACGACAAGGACAGCCTCTTCGGCAGTATCAGTTGGTCCGATACCAACAAATCCAACGTGCCGCCATTTCAGGGCGCGCTCGATGGCGCCAATTTCTACGGCGCCAGCGAACAGGACCTCGGCCGCAATGCCCAGATCGGCTATACCCGCATCTGGTCTCCGACGTTCATTTCGGAAACGCGCATTGCCTACAGCCGCCTGGTGACCGCGCGCACGCAGCCCAACGCCAACACAGACGAATTCAAGGCATACGGTCTCGCCGGTCTGGATCCCACCACCACGCTGAACGGCGGCCTTCCGCAGTTCGGCATGGGAAACTACAGCCAGATTGGCGCGAACGACTGGCTGCCGACGAAGGAATACAGCAACGTCTACGACTTTATCCAGAACGTGGCCATTACCAAGGGAAGCCATGCGTTCAAATTTGGCGCTGAAGTCAAGCCCATCGGATTCCCCTTCTTTCAGGTGCCTTATCCGCATGGCGAAATGAACTTCTCGCGGAACGAAACCGCATTCCCATCGACCGCGGCGGACACCGGTGGCAGGAACGGCTACCTGAATGCCGACACGGGCGACGACTTTGCATCTTTCCTGCTCGGCGCGATCGATAACGGGCAAATCTCGACCACCAACTTCGTCTCTTCGAAGCGCCAGTCCTACGACTTCTACGCCCAGGACGACTATAAGGTCACACCCAAGCTGACCATTAACTATGGCTTGCGCTACGAGCTGTGGTCGCCGATCGGCGAGTCGTTCGGACGCCAGTCCAATTTCGACTACAACACGCTGACCCTGCAAATCCCGAACGGGCCCAGCTCCAACGCGCCCCTGCCCCCGAATTTCAACACCCCGTACACGCTGAACGGCGTCACCTTCCCGGCCGATTTCCCGAACGTCACGGTGTGCCGTGGCTGTGTTTCCAAGTACCTCATCCCGTGGGACAAACACGATTTTGGCCCGCGCCTGGGCTTCGCGTATAACGTTCGGCCGAAGACCGTGATCCGCGCCGCGTATGGCATCTTCTATGGCGGCGAGGAACAGCAGGGCGGAAATCCGAACCGCGGCGAGTCGGCGCCGTTCAACGAGTCTCCGCAACTGAACCGGCCGCCGGGCGTCGGCAATTTCCAGCCCGATCCATACTTTGCGAATGGAGCGGCCACCGGTGGAATTTCCTATGGGTATCCCACCACCGTGTTCACCACGTATCCCGTTAGTTCTCTCCAGTTCCGGGAAGTGTCGGAAGACTTCCGGAACGCCATGGTGCAGAAATGGAATATCGCGGTTCAGCAGGAGTTGGGGCACCAGATGGCCCTCGAACTCGGTTACCAGGGCAACCACTCGTCGCACCAGCTCTTGCAGCCCGATTTCAACGCGTGCCCCAACTACCCGACGCTGAATTCGAGCATCACCTGCGCAGACCTCCGGCCGTATCCCGATATCGGCAGTATTTCGGGAACGGCTTCGTTCGGCTACGGCGACTATAAAGCTTTTACCGCGAAGCTCGAGAAACACTTGTCGGCTGGGTTGCAGTTCATCAGTTCCTACACTTTGGGCCATGCCATGGCCACCAGCGGCACCACGCTCAGCGGTTCGAACAATTTCCAGACCGTCAGCAACGTCAACTTAAGCCTGAACTATTCCAACGCGGCGTGGGACATCCGCAACAACTTCACCACGGGCTTAACCTACGATCTTCCCTTCGGCCGAGGCAAACAGTTTGCCTCTAGCATGAACAGAGCTGCGGATGTGATCCTCGGTAATTGGCAGCTCAATGGCATTTTGACACTGCACAGCGGCCAGCCGTACACGGTCAGCGCCGGCGGCTGCCAAGGTGTGTGGGCCGGCTGCTTCCCCGACGTGTCCGGCGACCCCAACGCCGCGCCTGCTGGGGGCCGCACGCCCTCGGAGTGGTTCAATACCGCAAACTTCAGCGCTCCGGCATCTCTTACGGAGGGCACTATCGGCGACAACAGAAACTACGGACCGCCGCTCCGGAATCTGGACTTCTCCGTATTTAAGGAGTTCCCGTTTACGGAGCGCATCAAGATGCAGTTCCGGTGTGAGGTGTTCAACCTCACCAACACCCCGCAATTCAATTTCCCGGACAGTGGCTACGGTGACTCGGACTTCGGCAAGATCACCAGCACGCTAGCCGGGACCGAGCGGCACATTCAATTCTCGCTGAAATTGCTGTTCTAACCGCACCGCTTACTAACGTGCGCGGCTCAGTAGACTCCGTACTGAGCCGCGACTCCGTACTGAGCCGCGACTCCGTACTGAGCCGCGACTCCGTACCGAGCCGCGACCGTAAGGGAGCGGTTTCGAATCAATGCCCGGCCGATCCTTCGGCCGGGCCTTTTCTTTGTTATCGGGTATGATGAGATTTGTTGAAGCGTCGTGAGTTTTTGGCCGCGCTGGCAGCGTCTGGCTTCTGGGCTTCGAGGGGACACGCCAGCGCGCCGTTCCCAGTCAAGTTCCGGCAGCCGCCGCCCTATGCATCAGCGCTGGCCTTTGTCGAGCCGGGGCTCGATGAATTTCCAGGTGAGAAGGTCGCCATGGAGATCGAAGCGCGCCTGCGCGAGGGCGTGCTTAGCGGCCATCTGGCTTTCGCCTCCGGGTGCCATGGCACATCTCCGGCCGCGCGCGAATATCGCGCCGTCGCGCCCGGCGTGGCCAGCGCGGTCTTCGGCAACGATACAGCCGTCCCATCCGGCTGGCAGAAGTGGCGGGCATCGCTCGGCAAAATCGACAGAGCGCGTTTCTATTCCCTGCCCGGCGATGTCGTACGCTATGAGATCCGCGGGCGCAACGCGGGGCGCCTCGAGTACCGCGTAGGCTACTGGAAACTGGCGTGGGACAACGGCGCAGTCACACGCCTGGAGCCGGTGGAAGAAATCCTGACCTACGGCGACAAGCCCTGGTTCCGGGATGTCACTGGCGCAGCCTTTGCCGGCGAGCCTTCTTTTCCGCAGCAACTCGCGCGCGGCGTCCCTTATTGGCGGTCGCGTCTCGATCCGGCCTGCGGCATCGATCTCTACGGCGAGCTCGGGATCGCGGTGGCGGACATCGACGGCGACGGCTGGGATGAGATTTATGTCCTGCAGCCGGGCGGACTGCCCAACCGGTTGTATAAGAATGATGGACACGGCCGCCTGCGCGACATCTCGAAGCAAGCCGGACTGGATATCCTCGACAACACCCCCAGTGCGCTTTTTGCCGATCTGCGTAACTCCGGTCATCAGGACTTGGTGCTGCTGCGAAACATCGAGCCCGAGCTGTTTCTGAACGACGGCACGGGCCGGTTCACGCACGTTCCCAACGCCTTTCGTTTTGCATCGCCGCCGCAAGGCGCGTTCACCAGCATGGCCGCCGCCGATTACGATCGCGACGGCCGCCTGGATCTCTATCTTTGCTGCTACATCTTCTTCCAGACCGAGGCGCAATACCGCTATCCGGTCCCCTACCACGACGCGCGTAACGGTCCGCCCAATTTCCTCTTTCGCAACCGGCTGGACCGCGACCCGCCCTATTTCGAAGACGTCACGACCGCGAGCGGCATGGACCACAACAACAATCGCTTCAGCTTCGCCGCGACCTGGTGCGATTACAACGGAGACGGCTGGCCGGATCTGTACGTCACCAACGATTTCGGCCGCAAGAACCTGTACCGCAACGATCATGGCCATTTCCGGGATGTGGCCGAAGAGGCCGGCGTCGTGGACCTTGGCCCGGGGATGAGCGCGGCGTGGCTGGATTACGATGGCGACGGTCGGCCCGATCTGTTGGTCTCGAACATGTGGAGCTCGTGCGGCCAGCGCATCGTCAACGACCCTGCGTTCGGCCCCGCCAAGAAAGATCCATCGCTGAGGGACGCCTACCGCAGCCACGTGAAAGGGAATTCGCTGTATCACAACTCGGGCGACGGGACGTTCACCTACACCGGCGATTCGCAGGGCATCGAGATCTGCCCGTGGTCGTGGTCCTGCGACGGTTTCGATTTCGACAACGACGGCAGTCCCGAGATATACATCGCCTGCGGCATGCTGAACAACGGGGGCTCGACCGACCTGATGAGTTACTTTTACCGCCAGGTGGTCGCCAAGTCTCCGGTGAGCTACATGCCCGCGCCGGAATATGAGAATGGCTGGAACGCCATCAACCAGCTCATCCGCCAGGACTACAACTGGGCTGCCCCCGAGCCGAATCTTCTCTTCGCGCGGCGCGCCGGGCGCTACTACAACTTCGCCGGCGTGAGCGGCCTCGACCGGGCCGAAGACAGCCGCGCCTTCGCATTTACCGATATCGATGGCGACGGCAACCTGGATATCGTGCTGAAGAGCCGGCTGGGGCCCCAGGTTCGTATCTTCCAGAACGATTGCGGAGCGGGCCGTAACACGATCGTCCTGTCGCTGCGCGGAACGGAGTCGAATCGCGATGCCATCGGGGCGCGTGTGGAAGTGGATGGGCAAGTGAAATGGCTGGCGGCCGGCTCGGCATACCTCTCGCAGCACACTAAGCGGCTGCACTTCGGATTGGGCGCCCGCGAGCGAGCGGAGAAAGTTCGCATATATTGGCCTTCGGGAAAAGTGCAGGAATTGCCGCCTCTGGCCGCGGGATTCCTCTATGAAGTTACGGAGGGCAGCGCGCAGGTGCGGTCGAAGCCTCTCGCGCCGCGAAAGGAATGGCCGGTGGATGTCGAGTTCCCCGCCGACAACCGCGCTCGTCTCCAGACCACCTGGTTCTGGGAGCCAGTGCCGCTGCCGGAGAAGCGTCGCGGGCCGGCACTGCTGGTGCTGCATGCGGGCGAGCCGCTGCCGCGCTATTCGGTGCCGACGGAGGTCGTGGATCTGCGCAGCGCTCCCTCCGAGCTGGCCGCCGCCTATGCCATTTTCCGGCGCTACCTGTTCGACCATCGCGTGGATCTGGAAACGCCGCTCTGGATGCTGATCGATTCGGCTGGCCGGGTGCGCAAGATCTATGCTGAAGCGCCTGCTGCTGCCGCTGCAGCGGCAGACTTGCGCGGTGTCGACGGGCCGGTGCCGGACGCGCGCTCGCTGCCATTCAACGGCGTGTACTATGGCCAGCCGACGCGGGATTACTTCAAGATCGGCGGCGCGATGTGGATGGCCGGTTACGGCGAGCAGGCGCTGCCGTACCTGGAAGAGGCACTGAGCCGCTCTCCGGACAATACCAAGATTCTGGACGCTATCGGCCGCATCCAGCTTGAGGCGAACCGGTTGGGACCGGCACGCGAGGCGCTGGAGCGTGCCACGCGGCTGGATCCCGGTTTGCCGGAGGCCTGGAACGATCTGGGCGGAGTGGAATCCGCCGCGGGCAATTCGCAGGCAGCGATGCGCATGTACGAACGGGCGCTGGCGATCAACCCCGACCTGCCCTACGCGCTGGTGAATGCAGCGCAGGAGCAGGAAAAGCTGGGTAACACGGCGGAGGCCGAAAAGCTGTACCGGCGTGCGCTGGCCGTCGACCCGCGCACCGGAGACGCTGCCAACAAACTGGGGCTGCTGCTGGCCAAGGCAGGGCGGACCGATGAAGCGCGCCGGTTGTTCGAACAGGCAATCTCCCTGCAACGCGACGATGCCTCGGCCATCAATAACCTGGGCGTGCTGTACGCGAATCTGGGCCAAGCCAACGACGCCATCGCCGCATTTCAGTACGGCATCCAGGTAGCGCCGGACGTGGATATACTGTACTTGAACCTGTCGCGAGCGTGGCTGCGCCTGGGCGAGCGCGACAAGGCGCGCGAAGTGATGCGGTCTTTGCTGGCGCGCAAGCCGGGGTATCCACTGGCCGAAAAGGCGCTGCGGGAGTTGGAGGAACGATGATTATCCCGATCTGTTTCATGCTGGCTGCGAGCGGCGGCAACCTCGACCGGCTGACGAGAGAGATTGCCGCGTCCGGCCAGGCCGTCGAACTCGCCACACCGCCCTCCGAGCGCGTGGCCCCGCCGGCGCAGATCGCGCCGGGACCGCCTCCGCTGCTGTCGTTCCGTTATTACGAAGGACAGCAGCGGCATCGTTTTTCTAATGCGGAGCTGATGCTCGATGATGCCGGACATTAGCAGACGCGTGGCGCACGCTTTAGCGTGCAGCGGCGAACTTCAGTTCGCCGTTCTGTTGATAGCCGTGTCAGGCCTTCTGTTGGCCGAGTCGGCCACCGAGCAAGGGGTGATTGCGTTTCAACAGGGGCACTATAGTCAGGCGAGCAAGTTACTCGCGGATGCCGTCCGCAGCAACCCGCGCGACGAGCATGCGCGGACCTTCCTCGCCCTAACGCGGGCGGCCACCGGCCATTGCCCCGAAGCGGTCCCGGATCTTACGGACCGCTTCCAGAAGTCGGAGAATCCGGACTTGGCCCGCCTCGCCGGACTGGCCTTGGCACAGTGTCTCGCCGCGCAGGGCAACACGCCCAAGGCGGTCTCGATCGCCGATCAGCTCGCAGCGAAGTATCCCGACGACGCCGATGTGCTCTACCAGGCAGCCCGCGTTCACATGCGAGCCTTCAATGACGCGACGCGGCGGATGTTCGAAAAGACGCCCGCCTCCTACCGCGTCAATCAGCTTTCGGGTGAGATCTTCGAGACGCAGAACAAGTTCACGGAGGCGGCCGCCGAATATCGTAAGGCGATCGAGAAGAACCCGCGGGCGCTTAACCTGCACTTCCGCCTGGGCCGCGCGATTTTGCTCGAGTCGCACAGCCCGGAAGCGCTGGCCAAGGCGCAAAAGGAATTCGAGGCCGAACTGGCGCTGAACGCCGAAGACGCCGCGGCCGAGTTCCAGATCGGGCAGATCCTGGACGCCGGCGGCCGGCGCGACGCGGCTCTCGGGCATTTCCAGAAGGCCCTCGAACTGAGCCCCGACTTTCCCGAAGCGGCCCTGGCCGTCGGCCGAATTCGCGTGCAAGCCAAGCAGTACGCCGAGGCGATCCCGTTGCTGGAACGGGTGGTCGCGACGCAGCCTCGCAACGAGGCGGCGCACTACAGCCTGATGCTGGCCTATCGCAATTCCGGCCAGATGGACAAGGCGCGGCGGGAGCAGGAGGAGCTGCAGAAGCTGCAGCATCCGCCCGAGGGCGAGTTCACCGATTTCCTGAAACGGCTCGGCGAGAAGGCGCCCCAGCAGTGAGAGTCCCGTGGGGCAGGCCCTCGGCCGGGGTGCCCTTTGGGCCCGGCCTCTCAGGCCGCCCGAACGGGTCGCCAATAGCATACGGCGGTTTTTCGACCGTGCGGCTGATAGCCGCCGTTCTTGCAGTGGCTCTTTTCGCGGCCACCCAGCCCGGACCTGACTTCCGCGACATCGGCAAGGAAGCCGGCCTCACCGCTTCCTTCCCCAACGGCGGCGATAAGAGCAAGGCGTACATTATCGAGACCACAGGCAGCGGGGTGGCCTTCATCGACTACGACAACGATGGCTACCTCGACATCTTCGTCCTTTCCGGCGACGGCGGAACGAACCGCATGTACCACAACGACCACAATGGCCACTTCACCGATGTCACCGCCGAACTCGGTCTGACCTCATCCGGCTGGGCGGAAGGCGTCTGCGCGGGCGACTATGACAACGACGGATACACCGACCTGTTCGTTACTTACTGGGGTCAGAACCGTCTCTACCGCAACGTGGGCGGCAAACGGTTCGAGGACGTCACGGCGAAGGCTCATCTGACTCAGGACCGCGTTCGTTACAATACGGGCTGCACGTTCCTGGACTACGATGGCGATGGACACCTCGACCTGTTCGTGGCCAACTACCTGAAATTCGACTTCGCCACCACGCCGAAGGCGGGCTCCAATCCTTACTGCTTCTACCGCGGCATGGCGGTCAACTGCGGACCGCGTGGACTCCCGTTCGAAACCAACCTGCTGTACCACAACAAGGGCGATGGAACCTTCGAAGACGTCTCGGAGCGGTCCGGGATCGCCAAAGCGGAAGGCCACTACTCGCTCGCCGTCCTCGCCCAGGACGTCAACGACGACGGGCGGCCGGACATCTACGTGGTTGGGGATCAAACACCCGCGATGCTCTTCATCAACCAGGGCGACGGCACCTTCTCGGAAGAGGCCGTCATGCGGGGCGTGGCTTTCGATGAGAACGGCCGTGAGCTGTCTGGCATGGGGCTTGCCTCGGCGGACTATGACGGGGACGGCCGGCTCGACATTTTCCGCTCCGACTTCTCGGACGAGCGCTCGCTCCTCTATCGCAACGCCGGCAACGGCCAGTTTGACGACGTGACCATGGCGGCTGGGCTGGGCCACAACACGCGGTTCGTAAACTGGGGCTGCGCCTTCCTGGACTTCGAGAACAGCGGCTGGAAGGGTCTGGTGGTGGTCACCGGCCACGTGTACCCGGAAGTCGACCGCCAGAACATCGACATTCACTCGCGCGACCGCGCCATCCTCTACCGCAACACCGGCAAGGGCGCCTTCGAGGACATATCCGAGCAGGCCGGCCCGGCGCTCCTGGTCCGGCACTCGGCGCGCGGTCTCGCCATCGGCGACATCGACAACGATGGCACACTCGAAATCCTGGCCAACAACCAGAACGAGCCGCCGTCGTTGTGGAAGCAGAGCCGTCCGGCGCCCGGGCACTGGCTGTTGCTCAAGCTGATCGGCACGCGCTCGAACCGCAGTGCGATCGGGGCGCGTGTGACGTTGTCGGCCGGGGGACGCACGCAGGTTGACGAAGTGCGAAGCGGCGGCAGCTACCTCTCACAGAGCGATCTGCGGCTGCACTTTGGGTTGGGCAGCGCCGCGCGCGCCGATTCGATCGCCGTGCGCTGGCCCTCGGGCGCGAAAACGGTCGTGAAGGACGTGGCGGCCGACCGCATTGTCACGATCACCGAGCAGCCTTGATCCCTGGCTGACATAGACCGCTCCCTGACGGAGTGCCCTCTGGGCCCGGCTCGGTGAGCTTTGCGAAATCCACGCGACTATTACCGAGCCGCGACCGTTACCGAGCCGCGACCGTTACCGAGCCGCGACCGTTACCGAGCCGCGACCGTTACCGAGCCGCGACCGTCAGGGAGCGGTTTCCACTGGGTCCCCATGTTGCGCTATAATAAAGCCTACTGGAAATTGATCCGCAACCCCTCTCCCTTCGTTAGGTAGTCGGCTCGTCGATTCTCCTCCGCAAAAAACTCAAAAATGAAAAGTTTCTCTGAATTCCCTCTCTCTGCTCTCCTGAAGAGCAACCTATTGAAGAACGGCTTTAAAGAGCCAACCCCCGTCCAGGCCCAGGCCATCGAGCCTGCGCTGGCCGGACGCGACGTGGTTGCCACGGCGCAAACCGGGACCGGCAAAACGCTCGCGTTTGTCCTTCCCATCATCCATCTCCTCGCCAATGAACCGGCGCGCTCCGGCGTCCGGGCTGTCATACTCAGCCCCACGCGCGAGCTCGCCATCCAAATCCACGAGACGTTCGCCATGATGGCCACCGGCAGTCCGATTCGCGCCGCCGTCGTGATTGGCGGCGTCGGCGAGGGGTCGCAATTGCAATCCATTCGTAAGGGCGCGCAAGTCCTCATCGCCACTCCGGGCAGGCTTTACGATTTTCTCAGCCGCGGCCTAGTCGCGCTGGGCAACGTACGCATCCTCGTGCTGGATGAGGCCGACCGCATGCTCGACATGGGTTTCCTGCCGACCATCAAGCGCATCATGGCGGCCATCCCGGCGGAGCGGCAGACGCTGTTCTTCTCCGCCACCATCGAAAGCTCGGTCAAGCACCTGGTGGAAACGCACGTCCGCAATGCCGTGCGCGTAGAGGTCGGTTCCACGACCAAGCCCGTCGACAAGATCGATCTGCATCTCTACGAAGTCGAGCCGGACCGCAAGCTGGGTCTGCTCCAAATGATGCTGCGCGAGGAGAACGGGTCGTTTCTGGTATTCGCCCGCACCAAGCACGGCGCCGACCGGCTCGCCACGAAACTGTCGCGCCACGGCGTAAAGACCGCGGCCATCCATGGCAACCGCAGCCAAAACCAGCGCAGCCAGGCGCTGCGCGGCTTCCAGGACGGCTACTATCGTGTCCTGGTAGCGACCGACATCGCGGCGCGCGGCATTCACGTGGAAGCCATCTCCCATGTGGTGAACTACGATCTTCCGCAAGTTCCGGAAGACTTCATTCACCGCGTCGGCCGCACGGGACGCGCGGGCGCAGGCGGAACCGCTTCGACCTTCGCCACACGCGCCGAGCGTGCGGATATCGCCCACATCGAGCGCATACTGGCCACCCGGCTGGTTCGCCGCGAGGTTTCGCCCGACGTCGGCCGCGAGCAAAGGACCACGGCTCCGGTCGTCGAGATTCCCTCCGCCGCGCTGCGGCCCCAGCAGCGGCATGTGCGGTCGTTCGCGCCCAGACGGCGGGCTGTGTAGGTCAATCGAAGAGGCCGGCCGAGGGCCGGCCGCAGGCCACGGGCCGGCCCCACATTCCTAACGCGGGTCGAACCTCTGATCCACATACATCCACACCACTCGTGCGAAACGCGCCACCACCGGCACGCACGGCAGATACGCGACAAAGGCCGCCCCGATCGAAACATCGTACGGCCAGCCGCTCAGCTTCCAGATCAGCAGTATGAGCGCCAGCACCGGCGGGATCGACACCAGGTAGCTCACGTACATCGCGCCCAGAAAGTAGCCTTGTTCCCGCTCGAACTTCAGCCCGCATAGCGGACAATTGTCCAACATCGCCAGCGGCCCCCGATAGACTGGGCCGCGAAAAATCCGGCCCTGCCGGCATCTTGGGCAAAGCTGCCGCCCAATGCCTGCCGCCGCCGAAACCGTCTGCGTTCGCGCCGCCACCTTCTGATACTATCCGGTTTATGCAGAAAACGCTGTACCTCTCGCTGGCTCTGCTGGCGCTCGCCGCCAGCCTCCCCGCGCAGTGGATCCCGCTGAACCCTGTTACCGGCGTTCACGAGCAGCCCAACGGCGTGCAACTGACCATGCAATCCGGCGCCATGCGAATCGAGGTTGTGGACGATTCCATCATCCACGTCCTGTATTCGCCCACCGCTTCGTTTCCGAAACAGATCGAATACGTGGTCACCAAAACCGCTTGGCCCGCGCCGCAGTTGCAAATGGAATCCGCCGGCGCAGACATCGTCCTTGCGACTGCGCGATTGAAGGTCACCGTCACCCGTAGAGACGGCCTCATCTCTTACACCGACCTGTCCGGCAAGAAACTTGTGACCGAAGGCCCCAAGACCATGACTCCCGCAACGGTCAACGGCGAGAAAACATATCACGCGGAAGACAATATCTCCATCTACGGCTCCGAGGAAGCTTTCTACGGGCTGGGCCAGCACCAGGCAGGCGTGTGGAATTATCGCGGCGATTCGGTGGATGTATCCCAGGACAATACTAGCATCGCCGTGCCATTGCTGGTTTCGAGCAACGGCTATGGCCTCTTCTGGAACAACGCGTCGCGATGCCGCTTCAACAACCGTTTCGTGCATTCATTGTATATCAGTTCGGAAGTGGCCGATACGATCGACTATTACTTCCTCTACGGTCCGGACTTCGATAAGATCGTCGCCGGTTACCGGGAACTTACCGGAACAGCTCCCATGTTCGGTAAGTGGGCTTATGGTTTCTGGCAATGCAAGAACAAGTATCAGTCGCAACAGGAACTGTTGGACGTAGCGCACAAATACCGCGAGTTGCACATTCCGGTCGATAACATCGTGCAGGACTGGTTCTGGTGGACCACCAAGGGCGAGTTCGTCTTCAACAAGAAATACCCCGATGCCAAGGGAATGATCGACGACCTGCACCGCAACAATTTTCACCTCATGATCTCCGTGTGGCCGTACTTCGATCCAGGCAGCGCCACCTACGCGGACATGGACAAACGCGGCTATTTCATCGACCGCACCAAGACGCGCGCGTACCACCCAGCCGGGATGGCCGTCTACGACGCCACTAATCCGGAGGCCCGCTCCTACTACTGGAACCTGATGGACAAGGCGCTGTTCCAGATCGGCGCGGATGCCTGGTGGCTCGACACCACGGAACCGGAAACCGAGGGCCGCGAAGAAAACCTGATGCTGAACAACAAACTCGCGATCGGCAGCGGCGCCCGTTATGCGAACATATTCCCGCTGATGACCACCGCCGCGGTTTACGACGGGCAGCGCAAGTCGAGCGACCGCAAGCGGGTGTTTATTCTCTCGCGCTCGGCCTTCGCCGGCGCGCAACGCAATGCGGTGACCGCCTGGTCGGGCGATATCCTCTCCGACTTCGAGACTTACAAACGCCAGATCCCCGCCGGACTGAACTTCTCTTTGTCCGGCATTCCTTATTGGACAACGGATATAGGCGGTTTCTTCATCGGCAACCCCAACGATCCGGCTTACCGCGAGTTATTCGTGCGCTGGTTTCAATACGGCACGTTCTGTCCCATCTTCCGCGTGCACGGAACCCGCACCACCGATCACAACGAGTTATGGTCTTACGGACCGGAAGCTCAGTCGATCCTGACGCAGTTCGACCGCCTGCGCTACGAACTGATGCCTTACATCTACTCCGTCGCGTGGATGACGACCAGCGAAGGCTACACTCCGATGCGCCCGCTGGTCATGGATTTCCGCTCGGATGTCCGCGCCCAAAACATTGGCGATCAGTTTCTGTTTGGACCGGCGATCCTGGTAAGTCCGGTCACCGAACCGGGCGCCACCACCCGGCATCTGTATCTGCCGAAGACGGAATGGTACGACTTTTGGAGCGGACACTCCACGATTGGCGGGAGATCCGTTGACGCGCCGGCCACGCTCGACCGCTTGCCCCTCTTTGTTCGCGCCGGCTCCATTGTTCCCATGGGGCCGGATGTCGAGTATGCCGCCGAAAAGCCCGCGGACCCCATCGAGTTGCGCGTCTATCGCGGCGCCGACGGCAGTTTCACGCTCTACGAAGACGAGAATGATAATTACGATTACGAAAAGGGTGCGTACGCCACTATTCCCATTCATTGGGACGATGCCGCCCGCAGCCTGACCATCGGCGAGCGAAAGGGGCAGTTTCCGGGCATGCTGGAAACCCGCACCTTCCGCATCGTTTTCGCAGGCGAGGGTCACGGCGTAGGAATCGGTCAGACCGCCCAGCCTGATAAAGTTGTTCAATACTCCGGCAAACCAGTTGTAGTCACGCCGTGAATACCGAGCCGCGACTCTTTACCGATCCGCGACACATACCGAGCCGCGACCGTCAGGGAGCGGTCTTCGGCAATTCCTTGCGCGGCAGCATTTCCGCGCTGTTGGCCGCCTGGTACACCACCGCCGCAATCACCGCCGAAGCCTCCATCAAATCGGACGCCACCGCGTGATCGTAAGTGTCCATGCTGGAATGGTGCGTGACGCTGCCGTAATCGAGCGGGTCCTGAATGAACTCGAACCCGGGGAGACCCACGGCATCGAACGACAGATGGTCCGTGCCGCCGGTGTTCTTGATGGTGATGGTAGTCGCGCCCTCGTCGCGGAACGGCCCCAGCCAGGCTTCAAACGCCGGACGCATGGCATCGTTCCCTTGCAGATAGACGCCGCGAATCTTGCCGCTGCCGTTATCCAGATTGAAGTAGCCCGAGAGCTTGGCGTGGTCCGGCAGGAGCTTCATGGTCTTGGCATCGCCGAAATGCTGCTTCACGTAGGCCTCCGAGCCGTACAGTCCTTCCTCCTCGCCGCTCCACAGCCCGATGCGCACCGTGCGGTCCATACTCACGTTCAGCGTTTTCAGAATGCGCATCACTTCGATCATCACCGCGCTGCCCGCGCCGTTGTCGGTCGCGCCCGTGCCAGCATGCCAGGAATCGAAGTGCGCGCCGATCATCACCACTTCGTCCTTCTTCTTGCCGCCCGGAATTTCTCCAACGATATTGGCGGAGTTCACATCCGAATCCGAGGCCTGCGCCTTGAGCGACACGCGCACGCGCACCGGCGTCTTCTTCTCCATGATGCGCGCCATGCGGTTGTATTGCTCCGCCGTGATCACGAACGTGGGCGGCGCCAGCGGATCGGCGCTCTTGTGCGATCCCGCCTGTTCGGCGTTCGTCGTCCCGTCGTGCGACCGGTCATCGCGCACGCCCAAGACGCCCTCGTCCAGGAAGAAACGGTTCCGCTCGGTCGCCATCGCGATTCGCACATCGAACATCTCGTCGAATACGGACTCCGGCAGGGACGCCATGAACTTCCGCAGTTCGTCCGGATCTTCCGGGAATTTCAGGTCCGCCAGCTTCCCGGAGATCTTCGCGGCGTGCTCCGATGCCTTCGCGAGGTCCGCCAGTTCGGCATCCGTGTAACGCTGGAACTGCGGTCTGGTCTGTTCCGCCGGAATCTTGGGAGCCCGGAGCATCACGAACTTGCCACGCAGTTTGCCGGTCCATTCCTTGCGATAAGCCGCAAACTCCTCGCGCGCCTTCTTCAAATCGCGGCTCGCCGGCAGTGGCGCCAGGATCGTTTCGCCGGTGACGGGGCCATTGGTGCCAGCGCTCCAAGCCAGCGGCGTAGCGTTCAACGGCGCGTAGCGCGGCTCGACCATTTCCACCGACCACTGCTCGGCCGACCAACTGCGGCCGAACGGTCCCCACGGCTCAAGATGCACGTTGCTGAGACCGATCTCACGCAGCCGCCCGGCGGCCCAGTCGGCGGCCTGGAAAAACTCGCGCGATGCCGTCAGCCGCGGGCCGTAGACGTCGCTCAGCCAGGAGAGATGATCCATGACTTTGGAATGATCGTAGGCTTCGGTCTTGATGCGTGTGACCAGGCCGAGGTCCGGCTTGGACTGGCCCCAGGCGGGCGCCAAAAGCAGGAGGAACAGAAGTTGTTTGCGAAATCCGGATGTAGGCATTAGCCTAATGTAGCAGGCGCGGGATCATTTGCCGGCAATCGTGTACGCGAGGCTGCGCTCGGTCGAACTGCTTCCTTGGACCGCCGTCACGCGCAGCTCATAACTGCCCGGCTGTCTGGTCTCCTGGATCCACATCGGGATGCCGCCGGACGCGTCGGGCGGTGGTAGCGCGAGCTTGCGCCTGGCGAGCACCCGGCCGTTTTTCAGCAACTGTACACGCAGTTCGGGCTTCGCCGGGTTGCCCGGCTCCGGATAAACCATGAAATAGACGGACGGGATCGCGCCGGCGAACAAGTCGGTGGTCAGGAACGGGAGCACGCGTTTGCCCGTGAACTGAAACGGGTCGGCGGCGTCCGCCGGATGGTCGATATTCTCCAGCCGCCGCACCAGGGCGAGATCGCTGAGCCCCACCCCCCGCTGCTCCCGATTGTCGATCTGCACGACGCTGGTGCTGGCGCGGTTGCCCTCGTGATCCACCACGGCCGCCTCGACGGTATAGTGTCCCGGAGCCAGGCTGACCGCGTGCTGGTACGTCATGAGCTCCACCTGCACGGCGGCCAGGCTATCGTCGGCAACCTCCGAGGAGACGTCTCTGCTCACGCGGTCCACGATCTGACCCTGCGCGTTCTTCACCAGCGCCAGCAAGGAAGCGTGCAGGCGGTGCTTGTTCCCGGCCTCCTCGGGCGTAGCGGTCAGATTGGAGATGGGCATCTCGAAGGCGATGGCGTACTGCGCCTGGCCGCCCGCATCGCGGAAACGATAAGCCCGCGAGAGGAAGTCGAAGGCGTGCGGCCGGGGCTGCGTGTCGAGCGCCTTCAGTCCGGCCATCTCCTCGGGAGTGACCGGGCCTTCGCCAGTGTCGGGCACGGCGAAATATCCGCTGCGGGTTTCCACCCGCAAGCCGGGCCGCGCCAGCTTGACCTCGATTTTCCGGAAATGTCCGTCTTCCAGCTCCGATGCCGGGGGATACGCGATCTCGTAATGCGTATCCACCTCCTCCATCACGTGGGCCAGAAGCTTGTCGGTGTTGTTGGTGTTGGCGATTATGAAACCGCCGGTGCGCTCGGCCAGCTCGCGTAGGGCCTCCTGAGGGTTGGCGCTGGACACGCCGAACTTCACGTAGTCGTCCTGATGCGCCAACTCCATCGCTATGGCACCAGGCGGCGGCCCCTGCCCCGCGGGCTCACCTTTCATCAGGCTCGCGGGGCCCTGTTGCTGGCTCTGGGAGGCAGTGTAATGCAGCATCGCAACCGATAGCGCACTGGCCGACTGCGCGGCCAAACAACTGTCACTGGGCGCATCCTGGCAAACGCCCAACCCCCAAACATCCAACGCATAGAAAGTGACGCCTGCCGTGGTGGCCTGATGGATCAGGGAGTCCCAGTATTCCAACTGATCGGGCGGACGGGTGAGTCCGGTGCTGAACAGGACCACGGTCTTTTGAAAGGGCAGCGGGCTGAGCTGCCGGACCAGGCCGATCAACGCATCGATCTCGCGCAGTCCCTGGGTGGCCGCGAAGGTCATGTCGTGTTGTGATCCGAGCGGATCGTCGCCGCTTCCCCTGCTGCCGAGGCCGGTGACCCCTACCTGCGTGGTCAAGCCGTTCAACACCGTCGCCGAGCCCACATTCATCGCCGGAAGCTGGTTGACGGCGGCGAGTTCCACGGCTTTCAGCAGACGCTCGCGATTGTTCGAAAACGGATAGACCGGCCGCAGCCCGCTGGCGTCCAGACTGAACACGCCGATGAACGTGTTGGGGCGCAGTTCCTGGTTCACAAACTTGCGCGCCGAGTCGAAGGCGAAAGCCCGCGTCTCCGGGTTCAGATCGTTTAAGATGAGGCAGACCACGTTCACCGTGCGCAGCGGATTGACCGCTGGGCGCGGGGTCTTGGGCGCCGCGGGGCTAGGCGGGGCCGCTTGCTCTTCGGCGGCTTGCTTCGCGTCTTCGGTACGGACTTCGCTGCCCGCCACCAGCCGGAACGACCGCACGTCCTGGCGCACGCCATCTTCGTAAACGGTGACGTCGCCGGGCTTGAGATTGGTGATCAGGTGGCCGTGCGCATCGCGCACCACAACGTCCAGCAGCACTTCACGAACGGAACTCCGGATCACGACGTCCGGCGCCTGGGCGAAACCCGTTCCGATGAGCAGGGCCACGGGCGCCAGGGAGTACCAGCGCATACTTAGTAGGACGTGCATGGGAACCCCGAAGGGTACGCGGCAGGTGGGATAGGCCTCCGGCCTGTCCAACTTCCACTCCCGCCCGGGCCCGCGCCACGTCATCAGGAACCGACAGGCCAGGAGGCCTGTCCCACCTAGCCCCGCGGCACGATCCGAATCGACGTCGCTTTCACTACCGCGGTCACCAGCTCGCCCTCGCGCAGGCGCATCTCTTCCTCGGATTGCCGCGTCACGATGGCGTTCAGCCGGAAGCCGCAATCGAGCGTCACACGCGCCAGCGGCCCTTCGGGAATCACCGAGACAATCCGCGCCGGCAGATGATTGCGGGCACTCGTGGGATTGCCCGACGGGTTCCGCTCTATGGTGACACTCTCCGCGCGAATGCACGCAAACACGTCCGTGCTCGGGTCGCCGATGTCTACGGCCACCAGGCGCGCGTGCGCAATCTCGACCGTGACCAGGCCCGCGCTTCTCCAAACCACCCGCGCCGGGCAGATGGTTTCAACGCCCACTGCCGCGGCCACATCCGCATCCACGGGGCAATCGAAGACGCTCTCGACGGCGCCCGCCTGGCGCAGCTTGCCATCGATCATGATGGCGATGGAATCGCCCAGCGCCAGCGCTTCGGTGCGATCGTGCGTGACCACGATCGCGGGCATCTGCACACCCGCCAGCAGTTGCCGCAGATCGCCGCGCATGCGCAGGCGCGTGGGCGCATCGAGCGCGGAGAGCGGCTCATCCAGCAGCAGCAGCCGGGGGTGCGCCGCCAGCGCGCGCGCTAACGCGACACGTTGCAGTTGGCCGCCCGAAAGCTGCCTCGGATGGCGGTCCGCCAATTCGCTCAGTCCGAAGCGCGCCAGCAGACCATCGACCGCCCAGCCGTGCGCGCCATAGGCCACGTTCCCGCGCACCGTGAGATGCGGGAAGAGAGCGTAGTCCTGCGACAGGTAGCCCACGCGGCGGTGCTGCGGCGCCATGTTTATCCTGCTCGTCGCGCGCGCGCCATCGTACCAGACTTCATCGCCG
>Ga0181536_10002464_pt1 | contig 20915 bp, 21 predicted proteins | sample PEATcosm2014_Bin_41_FD_121105 | JGI IMG/M metagenome (GOLD analysis project Ga0181536, IMG submission 121105) | Peatland microbial communities from MTU Mesocosm Facility, Houghton, MI, USA - PEATcosm2014_Bin17_60_metaG | ecosystem: Environmental > Terrestrial > Soil > Wetlands > Peat | place...
TGCCAGCTCACGTACGGCGCTGGCGAAGTCGTATCGGGGCTCGTTCAACATGACGCGCCCTGACGATCTTGCGGCCCACTGCATTAAGGATGTTCTGCGCAAGACTCCCAACCTCGATCCCGGTGACGTGGAAGACGTGGTGCTCGGTTGCGGGCAGCCGCATGGTCCGCAGGGCCACAACGTCGCGCGAATTTCCGCCATGCTCGCGGGCTTGCCCACATCGGTCGCGGGCACGACGGTCAACCGCTTCTGTTCCTCCGGTTTGCAGGCGATTGCCCTGGCCGCTTACCAGATCGTCCAAGGCGGCAGCGAGACGGTGATTGGCGGTGGCGTCGAGAGCATCACGATGACGCCTCGCAGTTCGGATCCCCATCCGCGCCTGCTGGAACAACTGCCAGGGCTGTACATGGTAATGGGCAACACCGCGGAAGTCGTCGCCAAACGCTACAAAATCAGCCGGCAGGCACAGGACGAGTACTCGCTCCTCAGCCAGCAGCGCACGGCTCGGGCGCAGCGGGAAGGTTTCTTCCAGCAAGAGATCGCTCCCATGAAAGTCACGAAAGCGATTCTGGACAAGAAAACCAATGAGGTAGTAAGCCGGGAGGAGGTCTGCGCCGACAAAGACGAATGCAATCGTCCCGACACAACTCTTGAGGGCCTGCTTGCGCTGAAACCGCACTTTGATCCCGATAGCGGCCAGGGAACAGTCACGGCTGGGAATTCTTCGCAGCTTTCCGACGGAGCCTCGGCCACGCTTCTTATGTCTCGCCAGCGCGCCGATCAGCTTGGGATTCCCTACAAGCTGGTGTTTCGCGGTTTCCAGGTGACCGGCTGCGAGCCGGACGAAATGGGCATTGGACCGGTCTTCGCCGTCCCCAAGATATTGCAGCGGGCTGGCCTGAAGATGGACGAGGTTGACCTGTGGGAACTCAACGAGGCGTTTGCCGTGCAGGTGATCTACTGCCGTGACCGGCTTGGCATCGATGCGGAGAAACTGAACGTAAATGGTGGCTCGATCTCCATCGGCCATCCGTTTGGCATGACCGGGTCGCGTATGGTCGGAACCATCGCCAACGAAATGCTGCGGCGCAAGGCGCGCTACGGGGTCGTCACCATGTGCGTGGGGGGAGGTCAAGGGGCAGCGGGTTTGTTTGAGCGGGCTGGTTAGGCGGGAACTATGAGCCGCGTCATTCTAGTCCGACACGCCCAAGCGTCTTTTCTGGAGCCGAACTATGACAAACTCTGCGCCATCGGCGAAGTGCAAGCCCGCCTGCTGGGAGAGTACTGGGCCCGCCGCGGAGTGCTCTTCAGCCGCGCCTGGTCGGGCCCTCGCGTCCGGCAGGTGCAGACCGCGCGCATGGTCGAGGAGGCCTATCGAAGACTTGGCCGGGAGTTTCCTGAAGTGGCCGTGATGAACGAGTTCGACGAGTATCAAGCTGAAGCGGTTCTGAAGCTAGGTCTGCCACAGGTGCTGGAGCGATCTCAGGAAGTCCGCCATCTTCACCAGGCGTTCGAGCTTTCCAAGGACTCTGACGAACGAAAGAGAAGTTTCCAACAAATGTTTGAGGCGGTCATCGGCATGTGGGTGAGTAGTGAGTTAGTGGTCGACGGTGTGGAATCCTGGCCAGACTTTTGTGCGCGCGTCGATCGGGGCATTGCGGCCATCGTGAACAGCACAACGCCAGCCGGCGATTCCGTAGTCTTTACTTCGGGAGGTCCGATTGGTGTTGCCATGCGGCGAGCTTTGCACTTGTCGCATGCAGATACGCTGCAATTGACCTGGATGTCGCGCAACGCCTCGTTCAGCGAGTTTCTAAGTTCTGGTAGTCGTTTCACGCTCAGTACGTTCAATGCGCACCCGCATCTCGAAGACGAGTCTTTGCTCACGTATCGGTAGGAAGTTCACAACATCGGAAAGACAACGACGAAGGGTTCGAACCCATGCTTGCCCCTTGTGATCACGCGGTCGCTGTGAGAGCCGGGGAAGAACTTGACCTGGCTCGGCTCAGCGCATACCTGGGCCGGCATTTCGACGGCCCAGGTCCGGTTACGGTCGAGCAGTTCCCCTCCGGTCATTCGAATCTCACCTATCGCGTGACATGGGGTGGTCGTGAATTGGTGCTGCGCCGGCCGCCGTTCGGCAGCCAGGTCAAGTCTGCCCATGACATGGGCCGCGAATATCGCGTGCTCTCCAAGTTGCACGAAAGCTATCCGGTTGCGCCCAAGGTGATCCTCTATTGCGACGATCTTTCCGTTCTTGACGCCCCCTTTTACCTTATGGAGCCGATTCGAGGCATCATCCTGCGCCGAGAACTGCCACCCGGCCTGCTGCTGTCGCCCGCCATGGCACGCCAGCTCAGCGAAGCTTTCCTCGACAACCTTGTACGATTGCACGGCCTCGACTACGACAAGATCGGCTTGGGCGATTTGGGTAAGCCGCAGGGCTATCTCGAACGCCAGGTGAAGGGATGGATCGAGCGCTATCACAATGCAGCCACTCACGACCTGTCCGAAGTCGAACGCATCTCGGCCTGGCTGACGCAGAACATTCCAGCGTCGAGCGATGCGACCCTTATTCACAATGACTACAAGTACGACAACGTCGTGCTCAACTCGAATGACATTACAAAAATATTAGGAGTTCTGGACTGGGAGATGTGCACGCTAGGTGACCCGATGTCTGATCTTGGCACAACCTTGGCCTATTGGACTGACCCCAGTGACCCCGACGAGCTGCAGGAAATCTGTTCTGCGCCCACTACTGTTCCCGGAACTTTGACTCGTGCCCAGTTGGCCGAACGCTATGCTCTGGCGACCGGCCGCAGCATCCACGACATGGTCTTCTATTTGGCCTTTGCGCGTTTCAAGGTCGCGGTGATTGTTCAGCAGATCCATTACCGCTACGCGCGGGGGCTCACGCACGATGAGCGCTTTGCCACCATGCCCCATCGGATCGCGGTCCTCATACGCGCCTCGCTGAACTGCGCAGAAAGCGGGACAATATGATCGATCTCCGATTCCACGTCCCGTCATGCCCGGTAATACCGCACCAACCATTCCGCCACACAGCAGGGCTTGTCTGCGCCTTGAGTCTCGATCGTCACCGAGAAAATGATATCCACAAACTTTGTAGATTCCTTCACCGAAAGCAGAGTCACGCGGGCGCGAATCGCCGAACCCGCCCGCACCGCCGATGGAAAGCGCACACGATTCAGTCCATAGTTGATGCGTATCCCGACTCCCTCCCGAACTCGAATCGCCTGTCCGGAAAAATAGCTCACCAGCGAAAGCGTGAGGAAGCCGTGAGCAATGGTGCCGCCGTAGGGCGACTCACGCGCCGCTCGGTCCCGATCGACGTGAATCCATTGCCGGTCTTCGGTCGCATCCGCGAATTTCTGGATGCGGTCCTGCGTCAGAACGAGCCAGTCCGTCGGGGGGAGTTCGCGGCCTTCGAATTCTTTCAACGAACTTAGATGGTTAATTTCAAAAGGGGGCATCGGAATCATGACGACACTAACAGAAATTCCCGGCAAGACAAGAGGCTCAGCTTTTCTCTTTGAAGATGTCCTCCCGGCCCATGTGTTCACTCCGGAAGATCTCACGGAGGAGCATCTTGCGGTTGGCCGCATGGTGGATGAGTTCTGGGCCAGCGAAGTCGAGCCCAATCTTCCCGCCATTCGCGAGAAGCAGCCAGGCGCTGCTCTTGCGGTTCTGCGGAAGTCCGCAGAACTGGGCCTTACGGGAATGACCATCCCAGAAGAATTTGGCGGCATGGAGATGGACTTGCTTTCGCTGATGGTAGCGGCCGAACATATGGGACGAGATGCCTCCTATGCAGGGTGGCACTCCGCGCACACGGGCATCGGCACCCTCCCCATCGTGTACTTCGGCACTCCTGAACAGAAGAAACAATATCTGCCTCGATTGGCTCGCATGGAACTGCTGGCTGCTTATGCCCTCACGGAACCATTGGCCGGTTCCGACGCTCTTGCGGCGCGAACTCGCGCCGACCTCGCTCCCGACGGCAAGCACTACATACTCAACGGCCAGAAAATGTGGATCACCAACGGCGGCGCAGCCGATCTGTTCACCATCTTCGCCAAAGTCGGAGGCGAAAAGTTCACCGCCTTCCTCGTGGAGCGAGCTTTTCGTGGTGTCAGCAGCGGCGCCGAGGAACATAAGATGGGCATTCGTGGCACCTCCACCACTGCGGTTTATCTCGATAACGTAGCTGTTCCCGTCGAGAACGTTCTTGGAGAAATCGGGCGCGGACACGTAATCGCGTTCAACGTGCTTAATATCGGGCGTTTGAAACTTGGTCCCGCGTCTGTCGGCGCCGCCAAGAATGTGCTTGCCATCTCCATCAAATACGCGAAGCAGAGAAAAGCTTTTGGCTCCGCCATCGCTGACTTCGGCGCTATTCAGCACAAACTTGCCGAAATGGCCATTCGGATTTTTGCCGCCGAGTCCATGACCTGGCGCGTAGCCGGACTCATCGAAAGCCAGATGCAGGCCACGTCCGCCGAGCGGAAACAGAGCTCGATCACGGAGATGCAGGCGGTCGAAGAGTACGCGGCGGAATGCTCCATGGTGAAAGTCTTCGCCTCTGAGATGCTCGACTACGTGGTTGACGAAGGCGTCCAGATCCACGGCGGTTACGGCTTTCATCAGGATTACGCAGTCGAACGAGCCTATCGCGATTCACGCATCAATCGCCTCTTTGAAGGCACCAGCGAAATCAACCGGCTGGTCATTATGGGCATGCCTTTGAAGCGTGCGGCCCGCGGGCAGTTGCCGCTTTTCGAAGCGGCGCGCTCCGTCTTGAACCCAAGCGAGAAACCCAGCCTCTCGAATCAACAGCCTGGTGTTACGGAAGAAGGCCGCCTCGTTCGCAACGCAAAAACAATCGCCCTCATGACGATTGCAGTCGCCCACGAAAAATACGGCGCTCAGCTTGAGAAGCAGCAGGAGGTCATCATGAACCTCTCCGACATCGCTACGGAGGTCTTGGCCATGGAATCCAGCCTGCTCCGCAGCAAGAAGCTGACCTCCTCGGGCAAGAGCGGAAGCGCCCTCGATATCTGTGCTGTATACCTGCGCGATGCGACCGCTCGGATTGAGGGGTTCTCACGCACGGTGCTGAGCGCCTGCTGCGAAGGAGACATATTGCGCAAGCACCTCGTAACCATGCGGGGCTATGCCGATCACACGCCGGTGAACTCCGTCGCCCTGCGTCGTCAGATTGCGGCTCGACTTTTGTCCAGTGAGCGCTACACCGTCTGACTAGAAAGGAAACCATCATGGCATTCGTCAATCACAGATTCACTCTTGCTTCCCGACCCGTAGGAATGCCGAAACGCACGGACTGGGCCTACTCCGAAGAGACGGTTCGCGAGTTGCGCGAAGGAGAACTGTTGATCCGGGTGTTGTTTATATCGCTTGACCCGGCCATGCGTGGCTGGATGAACCAGAGCAGATCCTACGTCCCGCCAGTGCCCATCGGCGAAGTCATGCGGGCTTTGGCGCTTGGCCAGGTGGTTGCCTCGAGGAACCCTAATTTCGCTGTGGGCAAGCATGTCTCGGGAACCTTTGGAGTACAGGAATATTTCATCTCCGAGGGGAAGGGTTTAATCGAGGTTGACCCCCGTGTAGCGCCGCTTCCAACTTTCCTCAACGTGTTGGGCATGACGGGGATGACGGCATATTTCGGCTTGCTCGAAACCGGCCAGCCTCAACTCGGCGACACGGTAGTCGTGTCTGCGGGGGCCGGGGCCGTGGGCTCGGTCGTAGGGCAGATTGCCAAAATCAAGGGTTGCCGGGCGGTCGGCATTGCGGGCGGCGCCGACAAGTGCCGCTATCTCGTCACCGACCTGGGATTTGACGCCGCCATTGATTACAAGTCCGAAAACGTGACTGAGGCGTTGCGGAAGTCTTGCCCGCAAGGCATCAACATCTATTTCGACAATGTCGGCGGTGACATTCTCGAGGCTGCTCTCGCAACCCTTGCGCGTGGCGCTCGTGTCGTAATCTGCGGCGCCATCTCGCAATACAACAACACCGGCCCCGTCCAGGGCCCGAGCAACTATTTATCGCTGTTGGTCAATCGCGCGACCATGAAAGGCATGCTGGTCTTTGACTACGCCGACCGCTACGCCGAGGCGGCTCGGGAAATGGCAGGCTGGATGGCGGCAGGCAAGCTCAAGTCGCGCGAGGATATTGTCGAAGGACTCGAAACCTTTCCCGACACTCTTCTGAAGCTGTTCAAAGGGGAGAACCTCGGCAAACTTATCCTCAAAGTAGTCGCAGATTGATCTCACTTGCTGACAGTTCGCAGGTCCTGATCGCGAAGTCGATTGGTTCTGAACAGGAGCTTGAAATGCCGTTTGCTAACAACCAAGGAACGAAAATTTACTGGGACGAGCAGGGAACGGGCGCGCCCATTTTGTTGATTATGGGCCTGGGCTACCCCTCCGCCATGTGGCACCGCACGCGGCCGGGGCTGTCGGCTTCCTACCGAACGATCGCGCTCGACAACCGCGGAGCTGGAGAGAGCGATGTGCCTCCCGGTCCGTATTCGATCGCTCTGATGGCTTCGGACGCAGCCGCCGTGCTCGACGCCGCCGGCGTTCCCAGTGCTCATGTCTTTGGGGTGTCGATGGGCGGCATGATCGCCCAGGAATTTGCCCTGCAGTATCCCGAGCGTGTGCGGTCACTGATTCTCGGCTGCACTGCCGCTGGCGGGCCGAACGCCCCGCGCGCCGAACCCGCCGCCCTCGACATGCTGCGAGCCGTCAGCATGATGCCCCCTGAGCAAGCGGCAGAAGCCGCCGTTCCCTTCATCTACAATTCTGGAACGCCGCGGCGCCTGATCGACGAAGATATCGCCCAGCGCCGCCCTTGGCTGCCCAGGTCCGCGGGCTACCTCGGTCAATTGCAGGCCATCCTCACCTGGGGGAGTTTCAGTCGCTTGACCCAGATCGCCGCGCCCACGCTCGTCATTCACGGAAAAATGGACCGGCTAGTGCCGCCGGGCAACGGAGAGATGATCGCGGCCCGCATTCCCGGTGCACAACTCGTCTTGCTCGAACGCGCAGGGCATCTGTTCTCGACCGATCAGCCGGAGGCCGCGCAAAGAGCGATCTTCGAATTCTTGGCCGCGCAACCGGTCGGTGCAAACGCAGGCGAAAAGAGGCTCTAAGTCCTTGAAACGCATATTCCAGCAAAGGTCTGCAGCCCGTCCGCCGGTCGGCTGGCCTAATTCCTTCTGAGCATACATCGTCATCCATGAAATTCATTTGATGAATCTGAAAAACGCAGCTACGCTCGTGCCCGATGCGGCGCGCTGAAATGGCAGGAGTGTGGGGAGTTGTGCGTTCGCATTCAGCGCATTGAAAAAGGCCAAGGAAGCTCGCTCGAAACAATTCTGAACTGAAAAGCACTCAGCGGGTTGGAAGAAGGCGGCAGGATGCCAGCAGGCGACCGGGCCTTTTGAGTAATTCAGACAAAGCCTGACCTAGGGGGGAATATGGGTTTTGCACAGAACAGTTTGGACGGTCGTGCGGCCTCACGCTACGGGGCATGTTCCTGGAAGCGGTTTTCTCTCTATCCCCCGATGAAGTCAATTGCATGCGTTCTTCTATGCTTCCTGTTCGCAACCTTTCTGGCTCACGCGCAGGGCGTCGGCTCATCGGGGGAGATCACCGGAACTGTAACCGACGCTTCCGGCGGGGTTTTGCCGAAAGTTACGGTCAACGTGATCGAGACCCAGACCGGCCTGAAGCGCACGGCCGTGACGGATGGTACGGGTCGGTTCCGTGTAGTAGGGCTGGCGCCGGCCACTTACGACGTCAGTGTGCAAATGGCGGGGTTTGCGACCGAGATTCGAAGAGACGTCACTGTCGCCGTCGGGCAGACGGTCACCTCCGATTTCAAGCTGAAACCGTCGCAGGTGGCGACGGTTATCGAGGTGACCGACCAGCCGCCCGTGGTGGAAACGGAACGAAGCAGCCAGGCCGACACAATCGCACAACAGTACATCGCCGACCTGCCCATTGACCGGCGCGATTACCTTACGTTTACCTTGCTCGCGCCCGGTGTCTCCGATTCCACCCGGCTGGCGGGGGACCAGGATTTCAGAGTCAAGCAGACACCGCAAAGCGGGCTGTCGTTCTACGGCAGCAATGGCCGGGGAAACAGCATAACGGTGGACGGTGGCGAAACCTCGGGCGATGGCGGTGGCGTGCGGCTGACGGTAAGCCAGGACGATGTGCAGGAATTCCAGATCAATCGCAGCAACTACGGCGCGGACCTGGGAGGAGCCACCGGCGCTTCCATCAATATTGTGACTAAGTCGGGCACCAACAATGTGCATGGCACGCTCTATGGTTTTTTCCGCAACGATGCGATGGACGCCGCGAATCCGTTTTCGTTCAGCCAGGCATTGCAACCCGGCCAGACTTTCAATCCTGCCAACCCCGATACTCTAGGTTCTCCGATTAAGGATACTTTGAGCCGCCAGCAATACGGCGGAACGCTGGGCTTCCCGCTTAAGAAAGATAAGACGTTTCTGTTTGTTGCGTTTGAAGGCTTGCGGCAGAATGCACAGGCCTCGGTTCCGCTATTGACGGACACCAATATTTTTCGTCCCTCGTTGTCGCAGAACACGGTGATTGGGGGGCTGACTGGGGGGACTGTGGTGCCTTGCCTCAGCGGTCCCGTGGGCGCAGCCGTTGCCCAGCAGCTGGGCTTGCCGGCCCCGAATCCAACGACGAACCTGCCTGCAGCGGCATGTGCGCAAATCCTAACCGGGGTGCTAACCGTCGACCCGGCCACCAGCCCTTTGAATGCCTTCCTTGTGAATCAGTTCGAGACCCAGGGTGGAGTGTTTCCCTACGACTCACACCAGTACCTGGCGTCGGGCCGTTTGGATCACCGCTTCGATGCGAACAACGAGATTTCTGTGACCTACAGGTATGGGCACGATCTGGAGGAATCGCCGGATGTGCAGTCTCTCACAGCGTTCTCGGCGGGAAGTTCGATCCACAACTACGACAACAATCTGCAACTCGCGTGGTATCGGCAGTTCAGTCCGACAACGCAGAACGAAGCCCGGGTGCAGTGGGATTACAACAGCTTTAACGTGATTCCGAATGAGCCGGCAGAGGTCGGGCTGCAGATTCCTGGTTTTATCAATAACCTGGGAACGAACATTTTCCTGCCCAACATCACCATCCTGCGCCGTTACGAGTTCGCGGACAATTTCACCATCATTCGCGGCCATCACACCTTTAAGTTCGGCGGTTCCGAGATACTCCGCGGCAATCACACTGAATCGCACACCTTCTTCCCGGGCCGCTTTGTCTTTGGATCGCTCCCAGGCGACGTGCTGACCCCTCTGCTTCCCAGTTTGACCTCCTTGCAGTCGGCATCGTTCGGGCTACCTGAGATCTACCAGCAGGGCTTCGGAAATCCGACATACGGGTACTACGACCGGCCGCTGACAGCGTTCTACGGGCAGGACTCCTGGAAGATAGCGCCAAGCTTCACGCTGAACTACGGTCTCCGCTACGAACTGGACACGCAATTCGCCCCGTTGACCACGTATAAGAAGGATTTCGCCCCTCGCGTTTCCTTCGCGTGGGATCCGTTCAAGGATCACAAGACCGTGATCCGGGGTGGGTACGGAATCTTCTACGGACCCGTGGACGCCCAGATCCCCGACGTCGACTTAAGCCTGGGGGCTCTGAACAAGAACAAATCCGCGGTCGAGAACAGCTCACCAGCCGGCCAAGTCGCAAACATCTCCGCGATCTGCGGAGTTTCCTACTTCGGGTTTCCTCTACCCGGTCTCGGAGGCAATGGCTCCAGCCCTTGCAACCGGGAAATTTCCATCTATGCAGATGGCTTCGGCGGGGTTCCGGCTTTGGGTATAGCAGGGTCGGCGACGATTTTCCAAGCACTCTTCGCGCAAGGATTGATCCAGTGCACAACCCCGACCGCAGGCAACAATGCCTGCATCACGCCGGCTGCGGCAGCTGGCCCGTTTCCCAATGGACAAACTGGCATCAACGTTACCAATACCGGTGCCCTCTCTCCACTGCAGGTTCTTTTCGTGAACCAGCCGGGCTATCGCCCCCCGATAGCGCAACAGGCGTCGTTTGGAATTGAACGTGAGATCGGACCTGGCTTCTCGATTTCCATCAGCGGAATCTATTCGCATACGCAGAGACTCCCGGTCGCCATCGATACCAATCTGCTGCCAGCGCCGTTTACCCCTGTGCCCCTGGCTAACGGCCAGACGTTTTCCTATCGCAACTGGAATACGACGGCTGGTGGGGGCGACCCAATACCAGGCAGCCCCGAGGGCCTGCCCTGCAATAACCCAACCACTCTGGTCACCCAATGCTTTGCGAATCCGTTGATTGTTCAGAACAACCAATATACTTCTGCGGCATACGCTCTTTACGAGGGCGGCATCGTGGAAGTCAAGAAACGCTTCAGCGATCACTTCACGCTGTTCGGGAATTACACCTTTAGCAAAGGCTTTGATACGTCCACGGATTTCAACTCGGACTACGGGCCGCAGGATCCGACGAACCTCAACTTAGATCGTGCTCTTTCCGAGTTTGATGAGCGGCACAAAGTGGTGATCGCGGGAGTGTTCGACAGCCCCTGGAAAGGGAGTGTCTTGTCGGGTTTCCAGCTAGCGCCGATTTTCTCTTACCACAGCGGACATCCTTTCAACTTGCTGGCGGGAGGTGAGGTCAACGGCGACAATCACGTTACCAATGAACGTCCCATCGGAGCCCCGCGCGATACCGGTCTGGGCCCCAATTACGTCGACTTCGACATGCGTTTGATCTGGCGGCACAACCTAGGCGAGAAGGCTAATCTGCAGTTTACGGCGGAAGGATTTAACATCGCGAACCGGACAAATTTTGCCAGCGTAAACAACGAGGTGAGTCCGCTTTTTGCCCTTCCCACAGCCGCCCCGTATTTTGGGCAGGGTAATACCTCATTTAACGTGCATGGGATTCGACCGGGCACTGCCCTTGCGGGCGGCGGGACGGCTACGCCCAGCACGCCGCTGGCTTTCACTTCCGCCTTGCCCAAACGCCAGATCCAACTGGGCGTGCGCTTGACGTTTTGAGCCATGCCAACGCAGGAAACGATCTACAAAGTCGCGAATCAAGTCGCCACCATCACCTTGAACCGTCCAGACAAGCTCAATGCCTGGACGGCCACCATGGAAAAAGAGGTGCGCGCCAGCCTCGACGAAGCCGAGCGCGATGACAACGTCGGCGTCATCGTGCTGACCGGCGCCGGACGCGGCTTTTGCGCCGGCGCCGACATGTCGCTGCTGAGTTCCGTCGCTGCCCAGGGTTTGCCGGGCGGAGAGCGCAACGCCGTCTCGCGATTGGGCAGCACCTCTCTGCAACGCGAGGGAGTTCCGCCCGATTTCCAGAAGAAATATTCTTATTTCCTCGGAATCGAGAAGCCGATTCTGGCCGCCATCAACGGTCCGGCAGTCGGCCTTGGTCTGGTGATTGCGCTCTATTGCGATCTGCGCCTGGCTTCCGACGCCGCCCGCTTCTCGACTACGTTCGCGCAGCGCGGGCTCATCGCCGAGTACGGCATGGCCTGGATGCTGCCGCAAATCGTCGGACTTCCCAACGCTCTCGACCTGCTATTTTCCGCCCGGCAGATCAACGCCGCTGAGGCTTTGCGCATGGGGCTGGTGAATCAGGTCTTCGCTCAGGAGAACTTTCTCGACAAGGTCAACGAATATGCTGTCGATCTTGCATCGCGGGTCAGCCCGCGCTCCCTGCGCGTTATTAAGCGCCAGGTTTACCGGGCAATGTTTCAGACCCTGGCCGAGTCTTTTGACCTTTCCGTCGAGGAAATGGTGGCGAGTTTGCGCAGCGAAGATTTCAAAGAGGGCGTGGCCCACTTCCTGGAGAAGCGCGCCCCTGTCTTTAAGGGGAAGTGATGGGCGGGCACGTTTCAGGCGGCTTCAGATTTCCTCGCCTTATATTTGCTCAACTCCAGCTTGGCGATCAGTGCGCGATGCACTTCGTCGGGGCCATCGGCGATGCGCAACGTTCGTATCGAAGCGAACATCTCCGCCAGCGGGAAATCCTCCGACACGCCTGCCGCTCCGTGCATCTGGATCGCCTGATCAATAATCGCCAAGGCAACGTTGGGCACGACCACTTTGATCTGCGAGATTTCGCTTTTGGCTCCCTTGGCGCCCAGTTGGTCGATCATCCAGGCTGCTTTGAGAGTGAGCAGGCGCGCCTGCTCGATCAGGATGCGCGCGTTGGCGATCACATCCGCATTTCCTCCCAGCTCCGCCAACGGCTTGCCGAACGCCACTCGCGCCAGCGATCGCCGGCAAAGAAGCTCGAGAGCGCGTTCCGCTGCCCCCAGAGTTCGCATGCAGTGATGAATGCGACCCGGCCCGAGGCGGCCCTGCGCAATCTCAAATCCGCGTCCCGGCCCGGCGATAATGTTATCCACCGGCAGGCGCACGTTGCGGAAGCTCACCTCTCCGTGGCCGAAGGGAGCGTCATAGGCACCAAAAACCGGCACCATGCGCACGATCTCAACTCCCGGCGTAGGCAGCGGCACCAGAACCATCGAGTGCCGTCGATATTTCGGGGCTGCGCAGTCGGTCAGCCCCATGAAGATCAGCAGGCGGCAGTGAGGATGCCCCACGCCCGAACTCCACCACTTGCATCCGTTCAATATCACTTGCTCGCCGTCTATGACGGCCGTGGCCTGCATGTTGGTTGCGTCCGAAGACGCTACGCCCGGCTCGGTCATGCAGAACGCAGACCGAATTTCGCCGGCCAGAAGCGCCTTCAGCCAAAGTTGTTTCTGCTCTTCTGATCCGTACTTGACCAGAACCTCCATATTCCCAGTGTCAGGAGCATTGCAGTTGAAGGCTTCGGGCGCAATGGAACACCGCCCCATCATTTCGGCCAAGGGAGCATATTCCACATTCGTCAGCCCCGCGCCGTACTGTTTTTCGGGAAGAAACAGATTCCACAGACCTGCAGACCTGGCTTTAGCTTTGAGTTCTTCCATGATCGACGGCTGCTTCCAGGTGCGCCAGTCCGCCACATTCTGGACTTCACTGCAGTATTTGGCCTCTCCAGGCAACACATGTTCCTGCATGAATGCCCCGAGCTTCTGCAGGTAGTCTTGGGCGCGGGTTGAGGGGGCAAAATGCATTGGAAATTATGTTATGTCTCGAACAAGTTACACAGCCTAGCGATTCCCGCCAAATTCATCAAATGAATCTTACGAATCCGGTAATATATGTTTCGTGCATTTGAGCCAGGTCGATCTCAACCTCTTCGTCGTACTGGAAGCCATCTACCGCGAGGGCAACATTACCCGCGCCGGCCACCAGTTGAACCTCACCCAGCCCGCTATCAGCCACGCTTTGAAGCGCTTGCGCGATCTCTTGAAAGATCCTCTATTCGTTCGCCGCGGCGCGCATATGATTCCCACTCCCTTTACCCGCAACATGATCGACCGGGTACGGGAAGCGCTCCAAATACTTGAGGTAAACCTCCGCGAAAGTCACAAGTTCGATCCCACCCATACCCGCCGCAATTTCCACATATCGCTTTGGGAGTACATCGGGTCGTTGATGCTCCCCACCCTGCTGCAGCGTCTGGAACGCGAGGCGCCCGAGATGTCGATTACCACTTCGCGGGTCAAGCGCAGAGACCTGGAAGCGGAACTCGCAAGCGGCTCCCTCGATCTCGCCATCGACGTCCCGATGACGACCAGTGAACCCATTCATCAAGCACGGCTGATACGGGAGCCGTTCGTGGTGATGGCCCGCACGGGGCATCCTGGAATCTCGAAGACCCTCGATCTCGACACTTATCTCGCCCAGCCCCATGTGCTGGTTTCCTCGCGCCGCTACGGCCCCAGTCTGATCGACGTAGAACTGAGCCGGCTTGGCTTCCGCAGGAAGATTGTTTTGCGCTGCCAACACAATTTTGCCGCCTGCCGAGTGGTCCGCGATACCGATCTTCTGCTGACCTTATCCCAGGGGCACGCGCAGATCCTCAACGCTGGATTCGGTAACCGCGTCTATCCGTTTCCCGTGCAGGCAGCTCAACTCGAGGCACATATGTACTGGCATGAGAGCGTGGAGAATGACTCGGCAAATCGCTGGCTGCGCCAGCAGATTAAAAGCGTGCTCAGTCCGCAACCCCGCGCTGCGGTCGACTCTCGCAGATCTGCCGCGGGAACCCGCCGTCGTGCATCCCGCGACGGCGGAGGACCGGGCGGACGAAAGCAACGGCACTGATCAAGTTACGCTTCCCTACAAAGGCCGGATCCGCCGCAAAGGAGAACAAACCGAACCAAAATGGCGGCGGGAATTCGCCGACCGGGGTTAAATGGGCGCTATCGGGATGTTTCGCCAGCCAGAAACCTGCGATTACACTCAAAATCCCCCGCAAGGTTTACGGGCGGGCCGCTTTAGCCCCCGAAACAGCCCCTTTTTCTCGGCAGGAGCCTGCCGGAACCGAGGGAAGGGATCCCCACTAGACGGGTAACCCCCCCTAAATACAGGAGAAAGTTGCTGGTGCCGGGAGGGGGATTTTCTCGGGACCGATTTCCACAGCGAATGCTATCAGCAAGATGCAGTGTTTTGCGTAACTTGAGCCTTTTCGAGCCTCCGTTAGGTCCCATCTGACACTCTCCAGCCAACAATTCTGGTAGGAAACGGTAAGGAAATCCCCACGAAAACCTTCACCGAAACGTACATCGCAGTGGCGGTAGAACTCACCAACAGGAATCGCAAGAACCCTATGGCTGTGGTTGGATTTGAAGTTCGCACCGAACCATCACTGATCCGGCGCTCGGGCCCTTTGTCTATCCCCCGCTCAAAACCCGCATCAATCTTCTGCCGCCCAGCCTGAATTGCAGCCTCGATAGCTGACCCTGCGCCTACAGCGTGTCGAGCTCGCCTGCTAGCTCTCCAGTCCGCATCTTCGTATAGCGAACAAAAGGCGAACATGTTACCCTCTTCCGGTGGACGAAGGGCGCAAGCGCGTGCTGGCAATCGTGGCGGGAATCCTCGTGGCACGTCACCTGAAAACCACCGACGATCTGTTTGACAGCCGCTCCAGCCCGAGGACCGAGTGGCTGGTCGCCGCTGCCGTGCAGTGGGCCGACAGGATCATGCGGAAGATTGATGGGGTGTTCGGAAAGTGACGGGTGCCCAAACCACGATGGCGGGGCCTGTGCGCGCAGCGCAGTACGTGCGCATGTCCACCGAGCATCAGCAATACTCTACAGAAAACCAAACGGATGCCATGCGTCGCTATGGTGAAGCGCGTTGCATGGAGATCGTCCGAACATACTCCGATGCCGCCAGAAGTGGACTGAACTTGGAAGGCAGGGACGGTCTGCGCGAGCTGCTGCGCGATGTCGAAAGCGGGCGGGCAGACTACACCGACATCTTGGTCTACGACGTGAGTCGTTGGGGCAGGTTCCAAGACGCGGATGAGAGCGCCTATTACGAATATATCTGCAAACGAGCGAATATCCGTGTGCACTACTGTGCCGAGCAGTTTGAGAACGACGGCAGCCTGTCGTCGTCTCTGCTCAAGACCATCAAGCGCACCATGGCCGGGGAGTACAGCCGCGAGCTGTCGGTCAAGGTGTTTGCTGGCCAGTGCAGGCTGATCGAACTCGGATTCCGCCAAGGCGGTCCGGCGGGGTACGGCCTTCGGCGGCAGCTAGTGGATCGCGATCGCAACCCCAAAGGGCTCCTCCTCCCCGGCGAACACAAGAGCATCCAGACAGACCGAGTCATTTTGGTGCCCGGCCCTGAGGATGAGATCGGGGTCGTCAAGGAAGTCTATGATCGCTTCACCAGAGAGCGTCGGACGGAAAGAGAAATTGCACTGTGGCTGAACGCACGCGGCGTGCTCACCGATCTCGGCAGACCCTGGACGCGCAGTACGGTGCATCAGCTCCTGACGAATCCGAAATACGCCGGGGCGAACGTATACAACCGAAGATCGTTCAAGCTCAAGCGGAAAAGGGTCACGAACCCGCCAGAGATATGGGTCCGGCGCGAAGGCGCATTCAGGCCGATTGTCACGCTGGAGCAGTTTGCTGAGGCGCTCGCGATTGTTGAGAGCCGCCATCGACATTTCACCGACGAGCAACTACTTGATTGTCTGAAAAAGCTGCTGGCGCGGTTTGGAACTCTTTCGGGCATTCTTATCGACGAAATCGAGGAGATGCCGTCGAGCACACTGTATCGGCACCGGTTCGGCAGTCTCATCCGTGCCTATGAACTCATTGGGTACACGCCGGTCCGCGACTATAGATATGTCGAGACCAACCGAGCGTTGCGCGAACTTCATTGTCGGCAGTATGCCTCGATCATTGACCAACTGCGTGAGAACGGGGCTAGAGTAAAAAGCAATCCTGCATCAGACCTTCTGACAATCAACGAGGAGTTCACCACTTCGCTGGTCCTCGCACGATGCCGTGAGACTGCGGCCGGAAATTACAGATGGCTTATAAGGTTGGAGAATTCTCTCGACCCAGACGTGACAATTGCCGCACGCCTAAAGCCAGAAAATGAGGAAATCTTGGATTACTACCTTCTCCCCAGCATGGACGCTCTGGTCGACAAACTCCGACTCGCCCCCGAGAACGGCATCGTTTTAGACGTACATCGATTTGAAAATCTAAATTTCCTTATCAGCATGGCCCGACGTGTCCCTATAGAGGAGGCTGCGTGACAGAAAAAGAGATTGAGCGTATTCCCATTGGAGAAATCCGGGTGGCAAACCCTCGCTCGCGCAACAAGCTCAAATTTCAGCTAGTGGTTGCGAGCATCCGGGCCGTCGGACTGAAGAAGCCAATTCTGGTTTCTCGCCGCGACCCTGATGGTGACGGAACCCGATACGACCTCGTCTGCGGACAAGGACGCATGGAGGCCTGCCTCGCGCTTGGCGAGACTACGATTCCGGCCGTCGTGATCGATGCGTCACGCGAAGAGCAATTCCTGATGAGCCTGGTCGAGAATATCGCCCGGCGTCCCCCTTCAAACAGGGCTCTCCTTGCGGAACTGCGAAGCCTCCGACAACGGAACTATAAGACTGACGAGATCGCAAAGAAACTAGGCCTGGATCGCACATACATCCACGGGATTGTTCGCCTCGTGGAGCATGGCGAGGAATTGTTGATTCGTGCTGTCGAGGCTGGTCGCATGCCGATCAGTGTTGCTATCGAAATCGCCAGCGGGAACGACCATGAGGTACAACGGGCGTTGTCCGAAGCGTATGAGAAGGGCGATTTGCGCGGATCGAAGCTCACCGCCGCCAAGCGCATCATAGCCCAACGCATACAAAAACAGAGACAGGTTGGGAAAGACCACCAGACCCGCCGGAAGTTGACTAGCGACAGACTCGTGCGCGAATACCAGCAGAGAACCAGAGAACAGCGAAACCTCGTAAGAAAAGCAAACGCCACAAAGGAGCGTCTTCTTTTGCTCACCTCGGCATTGCGATCGCTTTTCGCCGATGAGCATTTCATCACTCTTTTGCGGGCCGAAAGCCTGTCTGACATTCCTCAGCAGCTCGCGATGCGACTCAAATAGACAAGGAGCGTCCAGTGTCCAGCCCCAAAGTCAAAGCGGCGTTCAACCAGCAGGTCATAGTGCTTCCGATTGAAAGCATCGCGTCCCAAAGGGAGATTCTGCCTTCGTACCGGAAGAGCGCGATATACCTCCAAATCGCCGCGTCGCTCAAACATGTCGGACTGATTGAGCCGCTCGTGGTTTTTCCGAAAGGGCCCAACGAGTACCTACTACTCGACGGGCACGTGCGCCTGGACATTCTCAAGCGAAGTGGCATCACCGAGGTTCGTGCGATTTTTGCGACGCGACGCCGTCATATCTTGGTCCTTTCCGCTCTGAGCAGGGCTCCCTCGCGCGAATCCCACGGCAGGGTGTGCGTGATCTCGGGCCGCGCGGGGAGCGTGCGTTGGATATTATCGGCGATGACACGCGCGGAAGATCACCCGCCATCCCCAATTTCACACGGGTTTCAATTCGGTTGTCTGCGATTGGGCAACATATAGCGAGTTTGGGTTTGGTGGTGGACAAACCCGGCGGACTCTTGGAGGGCGTGCATCAAGATTCGAACACGATGACCTTCGATAGAATCTCGGCTGGTGAGTATTCGGTAATTGCTTTTTCGTCACAACAGGATGACGTGAGTATGAGTTGCGACGAGATTTAGAACAGGCACTCATGCGGCCTGAACGAGACAAACGTCCGTCTCGGCACTTCGAGCGGGACAGTTCAGATGGAGCGTAAAGTTTTATCGCACCTAAGAACGCCGCTTCCCGAAAGAAGCAGCAAGAGTAAAGCTGGTCAGGGCGGTCTTCCGGTTTCTACTTGCTCGGGCAGGGATACGCTTTTCCCAGAGCAGCCAGAATGAGGGCATCTGTAGGGCGATGAGCCTCTTCTGGGTTGTTACGAATATACTTCAGCACAATCCGAACCGTCTGGCCGCTCTCAACATCATTAGGGAGGCAGAATGGTGCAGGTACTTTCCGACTTGTTTTAGCTTCTGCGAAAACCTTTTCGACTTCCACTCCACTTGTGAATCCTCTGACATAGCCGAAGCAGACCAGCGTATTGCCTATCTCTGTTTGGGTGATGTGTTCGTAGTCTTTTTCTCCCGGAGAGCAGAGCCGCAAGAAAGCGTTTCCCGATGTATCAGGGAACTCTTGGGTCTGCGCGAATAGAGGGATTCTTAGCAGGACGAACAGCAGGGCAATCGGCCAGAGGTTTCTCATGCAGGGATTGTCTCACTGAGGGCGGGGCACTTCAACGACCTTGAACTTGGTTTGCTCAAGTGGGACAATGCCCGCGAATCGATCAGAGGGCACACATGAAACGTATTCCCGTACTCGCTGTCATGCTCATTACATCGTGGGTCTCAGGACAAGTCGACCATGCTCCGACGGTCGCACAGTGTCAAGCAGACCAACGTCTGTGGCTTTCCAAAATAGAGGCCGAGGGCGCTCGCGAAAACCTCCCGCCGTTTGATGTCCTCGGGGAGTGGAATAGGGAGATGCTTGACTGTCAGAAAGTGGACCCTGCCCACGCTTGGAATTACTCGGCCACTGGCGGTGAAATCGTCGCAGAGCACGCAACCCGCTTGGTCAGCTTCCTCGTACGTCATCAACTGTGGCAGCAGTTCAAAGAAGAAGACGCAGCGGGCAAGCGTTGACCCGGCCCGTAGACTCGCGACATCCTAGAAGTGACTCTTAGACAGAAACGAGACGAGCACATGAGACATGAGTTCGGGATTCTTTTCCATTGCTTTTTGTAGGTGGTCCCGACAGTAAGATGCCCTCCGCGCGCCGCTGGGATATCCGCCCGGGTAATCGTCTTCGACCGTAACAAATGCAGCGGCAGACGAACAATTCCTGCACTTCGAATCGTCCTGAGAAGGTACCCATCGAAAGATTTCAATACGTTTCATATCTGGAATTGTAGAGGTTGGGAAAGTAAAACGCGAGTATCGCTGCCCAAAGCTTGCGCCTCGAAACGTCCGTCTCGGCACTAGAGCGGGTCAGGGAAGGGGGCCTCACCTGTCAGGCCGGATCAAGCCGCGATACTCCACGCGAAAGCTTGCGGATTTGCAAACCGGCTATTCGGGTGCAACAATTTCCACGCGGCCCAACCCTCGTACCAGGAGGTTGCTTGATGTCCCCGTCTCGCTGTGCCCTCAAAGCCTTCTCTGTCGCACCGCTAATCCTATCCATGACGGTCGTTGCATCAGCGCAAAGGACGACAAACGCGATGGATGAAATTTATCGGGACGAAAGCCATTGTCTTACGGAGCCTGAAATTCGTGGTGATAAGGATGCTCCAATTTCGTGCTATTGCAGGGACGCGATCGTGGAAGCAAGGTACGTGTATTTCAGCTACATTCTTCCGGGAAAGGATAGAAACCTCAACGGAGTTTTTCTCCATCTGCAACAAAACGCCAGTAGAACATGCGGGAACCCCAACTTCGAGGAGCCGAACTTGGATGTCATCATCGACGCGACCGAATCAAAAGACTGGAAATGGAACGGTCCCGAGGTGGTACGCACTCATCCGCCTCAGGACGTGATCGACCGTATCAGCCCCGAAAAAACAAAAGATGGAAAGTCGATTGGCCGCTGGGTGCCCTTTACAGTCCAATTGGTCTATCGCGATGCGCAAGGGCGTGTGACGCGGACAGAGAACTACTCTGGTCGAGAATCTGAGCCAGTCTTCCTTAAGTGAAGCTTCTAACGCAGAGAGAAACGTCCGTCTCGGCACTTCGAGCGGTGCAGCAATTACTTCCGGTTTGCGAGTCACCGCCGGAATAGCGGGAAGTAGTGGAAATCCGACTGCCACGAGCAATCAGCGGGGACTCATGCGGAGTGGGAGTGCACTAGTGCACTAACTGTTCAGGCTGCCGATGGCCGGTTACAGAGTCGAGTGATTGTGGGAAACAACTCCCTGAGGGCATCTTTGAGTACGACAGCATCGACCAGATTGCGAGTCTCCTCCGGGATCATCTTCTCCCCGGAGAATATGACTACCGGAGTTGCCGGTCGGATACGCCTAATTTCAGAAGCCAGCTGATGTCCATTCATTTCCGGCATGTGGTAATCGAGAAGCACTGCGTCGAAGTTAAACATCGTGACCAGTTTCAGTCCTTCTCGCGCGGACTCTGTGGTAACGACGATGTATCCCGATCTTTCAAACAGCGCTCTCTCGTATTCCAGGATTCCGTTACTATCATCGACACAGAGAAGCACTCTGTCTGGCCCTTGATACTCTCGACTCATTACAACCTCCAACAAGGAAACGGGCA
>Ga0181536_10002465_pt1 | contig 20909 bp, 8 predicted proteins | sample PEATcosm2014_Bin_41_FD_121105 | JGI IMG/M metagenome (GOLD analysis project Ga0181536, IMG submission 121105) | Peatland microbial communities from MTU Mesocosm Facility, Houghton, MI, USA - PEATcosm2014_Bin17_60_metaG | ecosystem: Environmental > Terrestrial > Soil > Wetlands > Peat | place...
CCTGAAGGGAATCCGAGCCACCCAGCGTGGGAAACGTCCCATCGAACCCGAAGACCCGTTCCGGCTGCGGGACGTAGCCACCGTCCTGCTGGACGAAGGTATTCGGCCCGAGGAGTGTCACCGGCTGGAATGGGAGCAGATCCGCGGCGGCGCGATGCACGTTCCCTTTGGAAAAACTCCGAATGCGAGGCGTTCGATTCCCTTGACCAACCGAGTCGCTGCCCTACTCGATATTCGCAAAGCCGCCTCGACTTCGCAGTGGGTTTTCCCTGCCCGGACCGAGAGCGGTCATATTGAGCAGTCGTCGATCAAAAAGCAGCACGCGAAGGCGTGCAAAATTGCGGCCATCGAACATCTTGCGCCGTACACATTCCGCCACACGTGCTTGACGCTGTGGTCCGCGTACATGGACCCGTACACGTTGGCGTACTTCGCGGGGCACAGCGATTTTGCAACCACCCGCCGGTATGTTCACCCGAACCTCGCAATCGGCCGGGAAGCTATGGAACGGGCGCGCGCGGCGCAGGGTGGGCACAATTCTGGGCACAGTGGCGCGACGAAAAGTTCCGATCAGACGCCTGCCAAGAACCGTAAGGCTAGGAATGGAAAAGGTTTGGATTGGTACGCCCGAGTGGATTCGAACCACCGACCTTTTGCTCCGGAGGCAAACGCTCTATCCATCTGAGCTACGGGCGCACGTTGCTGCTTTCAATTGTAGTCTCACGCTCCGCACGGGGTCAAACCTGCCGCCGTATGGTACGATGCAAAAGACGACCAACCAACTCTCGGAGAGGTGGCTGAGTGGTCGAAAGCAGCGGTTTGCTAAACCGTCGTAGGGTCAAAAGCTCTACCGGGGGTTCGAATCCCCCCCTCTCCGCCAGATCTTTAGGGAGCACCGGTCATCCGCTTCAACCACGCCAGCGTCGCTTCCATCTCGAATGATCGCGCGCCCGGTTTCCGATCGTCCGCGATCCGCAGCAGCGCGCAATCCACCTGGCGCGCGCGTAGCGCAAAATACAGCTCATCGGCTTGCGGATCGGGATCTCCGGCCAGCACCAGCGTCGGCGTCTGGAAGTTTTTCGCGTAGTAAATCGGCGAGTGTTTCACGTATTGATCGGAATCCTCCCACGGCAACGCGTTCATCCAGTCGGCCGCGTGGCGCGCGCCTTCGGCCGAGGTCGCAATATCCAGCGTCCAGTCGACAATCGCACGCCGGGTTACCGCCGCCCGAAACCGGTCGCTATGCCCGATCAGCCACGCCGCCAGCAAGCCGCCTTTGACCGCCAGGCGGTGTACATCAATCGAGCCTTGCGCCGCCGCGAAATCGACGCCGTGCTGCAGGTCGTCGGCATCGTCTCCCGGAAAGCGCGTCGGCAGCAGATGGCCAAATTCCTCGCCGTATCCCGGAGTGCCGCGCGGATTGATGCGCAGCGTCACATAACCGCGCGCGGCGTAGATCTGGGCCTCGGGCGAAAATTCCACTCCCCACATGCGGCGCGGCGCGTCCGCGATATCGAGCAGCAGAGGATACTGTTTCGACACCTCGAAGCCAGGCGGCCTTATGACCCAACCCTGAATGGTTTTGCCGCCGGAGGGGAACGCAATCTCTTGCGCCGCGGCCGTCTGGCGCGCCGCAATCAGGGCTGCGTTGGGCGCGGCCAGCACCACCGGAGCCGGCGCGACATCCACCGCGAACGTCACAACCTCTTCGGCTCCCGCCGCCGTGGAGCGCACTGAAACGGCTCGGCCGTTTTCGGCCAGGGTGAAGCCGCGCAGGCGCTCGGCGGCGGAAGTGGCCTGGCGCGTGGAGCCGTCGTTGCGCCCGGCGTAAACGTGCGTGGAGCCGCCATCGTCGGCGATGAAATACACCGTGCGCGAATCGGAGCTCCACTGCGGACCGGTCGAATCGCGGTCCAGCGCGCCGCCCAGCACCTTCGCGCCGCTGCCATCCGGATTCATCACCATCAGCTTGCGAATCGAGTAGCTGCGGGGCCTGGAATCGGTGGAGAGGAACGCGATGCGCGTGCCATCCGGCGAGATCACGGGCGCCTGGTTGTGCCCGGCGACTTTGGTCAATTGCCGCGCCGCGCCGTCGGCCAGGCGAATCGAGTAGATTTCACCATCGGCCGCCGCGCTGACGATGGCTGCGCCATCGGGCATCCAGGCCGGCTCGCCGGCGGCCTCCAGATCGCCGGCCGGAATGCGCCGCGCCGCGCCGCCCTCCGTCGAAACCACGAACCACCGCAGGCGTTCCGGCGCGACGGGCCGCAGCCATGGCAGGATGTCCGCCGGTGCCCATGGAGGCCCCGCAGCCTGCTCGGCGACCGGCTTGGTGAAGGCGATCGATTTCCCATCCGGCGACCAGGCAAGGCGTTCGATCGGCCCGCTCGCGATCATCGATTCCTCGGGCGCTTCCAGACGTGCCACGCGCAGTTCGATGCCACGCGACCGCTCCCGAATCCATGCGACGCGCGACCCGTCCGGCGACCAGCGCGGCGAGCGGTCGCGCCACTCGCCATCGGTGATGCGGACGCGCTTTTCTCCGTCGGTGGAGACGGCCCACAAGCTGGAGTAGGAAGCATCCGCCGCCCGCTCGCTCCAGCCTTCCACGTAGACCACCCACTGGCCGTCCGGCCGGATGCGCGGGTCGGACGCGGTCCGCCACCTCCATAGATCGGCCGGGTCCCACGGCGGTTGTGCCGCGCCGGCGGCCACCGCGGAAAAGAGCAGTGCGAGAAGGGTTTTTCGCACATTTCAGTCTCGCACAGTCCGCCTGCACCATTCGGATCCCGCTGCAAGCGACAGGTATTTTCCTCCGGGAAGCGGCGGGCTGAATGCCATTCTTCTTGTGAGACGCTCGTCATCAATTTCGGTTATGCTGTTGTGTACTCTGCTTTGGAGTGCAGTTCCATGCAGGAAAATCGCCCGCCGGGTCTGCGGGCAACGGGGGACATTCGGTCCCCGTAATCGCGGCATGTAACAGTTTGAACGGAGGTTATGAATGCGCATATCAAATTTGCTTCGAGGGTTTCTGGCGGCCGGCGGATTGCTGGCCTTCCTGATGGTTTGTCCGAATCATGCTTTTTCTCAAACGGCCGGTTCAGGTACTATTACCGGCAGCATAACTGACGCGTCGGGCGCGGTGGTGCCTGCGGCCAATGTGACTATCCGCAACACCGAAACCGGCATCGAACGCAAGACCCAGACCAGCGACGCCGGGGTGTACACCGCGGCGTTTCTGCCACCGGGCCACTATAGTCTGGAGGCCGGTAAGGCGGGATTCGCCAGCGTGCTCCACAAAGACCTGATGCTGCAGGTGGGACAGACTCTGGCTATCAACGTGGCGTTGTCCGTGCAGGCCACGCAGCAGGAAGTAACGGTCACCGGCGCCGCGCCCGTGGTGGATACCGAAAAAACCGAGGTCTCGCAGGTAATCAGCGAAGATGCAGTCAGCAACCTGCCGATCGCCGGCCGGCGCTGGGACAGCTTCGTGCTGCTCACCCCCAACGTCACCACCGACGGCACCAGCGGCCTGGTTTCCTACCGCGGCATTTCCGGCCTCTACAACTCGAACACCGTGGATGGCGCCAACAATAACCAGGCGTTCTTCTCGGAAGCCCGCGGGCGGGCCCTGATGGGCAGCTACGTCTACAGCTTGGACTCCATCAAGGAGTACCAGGTGAGCTCCAGCAATTACAGCGCGGAACTGGGGCAGGCGGCGGGGGGAGTGGTGAATGCCGTCACCAAGTCCGGCGCCAACGGCCTCCACGGCGACTTGTTCTACTATCTGCGCTATCCCACCTGGAACGCGCTCGATTCCTACCCGAAGTCGCGCGGCACTTACAGCCAGCCCATCCATCAATGGCAGCAGTTCGGCGGCAGCATCGCGGGGCCGATCCTCAAAGACAAGCTGTTCTACTTTGGCACCTACGATGGCTCGCGCAAAGTCGACCCGATCACGTACACTAGTACCGTCTTCAGTCCGACCGTGACAGCCCTTACGTGCCCGGCGCAGGTGACCGCCACGCAATGCGCCACCGCCAACGCCTTCCTGTTCGGCCAGCAGGGCGCCTTCCCCCGCGCCACCAACCAGGATGTCGGTTTCGGCCGGCTCGATTACCAGGCGAGCGCGCGCAACCATGTCAGCACGGCCTTCGATTTCATGAATTACCGCGCGCCCAATGCCTACAGCGCCAACCCCTCGTACTCCAACAGCTCGCTTAGCACCAACGGCCGTTATAACATCCACGAGCGCATCTTTGTCGCGAATTGGGATTCCACCATCTCCAGTTCCGCCGTCAACAATCTCCGCTTCCAGTGGGGCCGCGACCTGGAAGTCGCCGGTGCCAACGCGACCGCTCCCTACGTGAGCATCTCCGGCCTGATGACCTACGGCGAGAATTACGCTCTGCCACGCACCGCCGAACCGGACGAGCACCGCATCCAGATTTCGGACACGCTCTCCAAAGTCCACGGCCGCCATACGTTCAAGACCGGCGTGGATGTGAACCTCATCCACGAAGTCATGATCAATCTGTTCTACGGAACCGGCGCCTACACTTACAGCAATGGAACGCCGCAGGCCTCGTTCAACGCCTGGGTGGAGGATTCTTTCGGGATCAACATGGGAGACGGTCTGACAGGCAGGCATTTCAGCAACTTCGAACAGACCAACGACCCCGTTACGCACGTCGGCAAGGACGATTTTTACAACAACGATTACGCCGCCTTTTTCGAAGACAACTGGAAAGCCAGTTCCAAGCTGACGCTGAACATGGGACTGCGCTACGACGTGTCTACGATTCCGCAGCCGCCGGAGCCCAACACGCTGACGTCGCTTACGACGCTCTATACCTCTACCATTCACATCCCCAAGGACCAATTCGCACCGCGTCTCGGCGCTGCCTGGCAGATTTCGCCGAAGACCGTGCTGCGCGTCGGCTACGGCCTGTTCTTCGCCAAGACCACAAACAGCACGTACTACGCTACCCGCGTGGAGAACGGCGTTTATCAGCAAACGTTTAACTGCACGCCGACCGGCGCACTGGCCTGCCCGGCATTAACGTATCCCAACGTGATCTGGACGCCTCCCGGCCCGACGCCGGCTGCGCCGTTCACCGGCGCCCTGACGCCCCAGGTGGTCGCCTTCAGCCCTCCCGCCGCCACCCAGTTAACGCGCGGCATGGCACCCGACTGGGTTAACCCGCGAACCCACGAGGGCGAAGTCACCCTCGAACAGCAGTTGCCGGGCTCGCTCAGCGGCTCCGTCGCGTACGTGGTGAGCCGGAGCCTGCATCTGCCAATCTTCTACGATGCCAACCTGGCTCCCTCCACCACCACCAAGAGCTACGACATCCTGAACAACGGTCAGACCGCGCAAACCTACACCGTTCCCTTCTATACCAGCCGCATCAACACCAATACCGGCGACATCTTCGTCGGCGCCAGCGATGTGAATGCCTGGTACAACTCGATGGTCCTCACCCTGCGCCGGCCCATGCGCCACGGCCTGGAATTCACCGCGAACTACACCTTCAGCAAGGCCATCGACGGCGCCCAGGTGTCCGGGTCGGGCGGCACTTTCAACGGCACCGATTATCCCATCGATCCCTATAACCGCAAGCTTGAATACGGGCTTTCGGATCTCGACCAGCGCCAGCGGTTTGTGACCAACGCCGTATGGATGCCCTCCGCGAAGGGTCTCTCGAACCGGCCGGCCCGGCTGGTCCTGGATGGCTGGGCGTTCTCCACCATCGTGACCATGTCCACCGGCCAGCCGGTAACGCCCTACATCACCGGCGCCCCCAGTCCGCTGGATGGCGGCGTGACCGGCGGCGTAGCCTACGCTGCTCCTACTCAAGGCCGCGCCGGCTGGTTGCCGCGTAATGCGTTCACTGCTCCTGGTTTCCACAACGTGGACTTCCGCGTGGGCCGGCAGTTCTCCATCACCGAACGGCTAAAGCTCTCGCTCATTGGCGAAGCCTTCAACCTGTTCAACCACACCAATGTCTCCAGCGTGAGCAATACCGCGTTCTCCTATCTCGCGGCCGGGTCCGGCCTTTGCGCCGGCCACACCAACGCTTGTTTCACTCCCTACACTTCCACCCCGTTCCTGGCTACCACGGCCACCAGTAACCTGCTCTGGGGACCGCGGCAGTTGCAGATTTCGGGACGCATCACGTTCTGAGGTTTTTGACTCTGGTAGCGCCGGCGGTCTCCGCCGCCGGTGCTTTTCTTGAGCATTAGAAGAGTGGCGTGGTTAGGCGCACAAGACACCGGCGGCGGAGACCGCCGATCCTACCAGTTGGTTTATCGACAAGCTGGACAAGCTAAAGCATGCCCCTACCGGGGGGCGCTTTAGGATATGCTTATCCAATATGAAAAGACTGCTGCTTGCTCTTGGGGTCGTGGCCTGCGTGCTGTTGGCCCAGGAAAAGGTGGATGAGGTCACGACGGCCAAAATCCGCAGTGAAGAAATGGAACACTCCCAGATCATGCGCATCGAGCACATGATCACCGATCGTTACGGACCGCGGCTTACCGGTTCGCCGAACCACGAAGCGGCCGTCAAGTGGGCCGTGGCCGAGTTCACCAAGTTCGGCCTCAAGAACGCGCACACCGAGGCGTGGGATTTTGCGCGCGCCGGCTGGATGAACGAACGGGCCGTGGGATTCATCAACTCGCCCGTCAAAGAGAACCTGAAGTTTGAAGTGCTGGGGTGGACGCCTTCCACCAACGGCACCGTGACCGGCTCGGCCATCCAGTTGATTGTGCCGCAAGGGCCGGAAGTGCCGGTGGATCCCAATGCCCAGGCTGCCGGTGGCGGGCGCGGCGGCTTCGGCGGGCGCGGCGGGCCCCAGCGGCTGCAGCCCACCAAGGAGGAGTTCGCCCAGTGGATCGCCGCGAACAAAGACAAGGTGCGCGGCAAGATTGTCATGGTCGGCAAGCAAGCCGTGATGGATATCATGGCCGAGCAACCGGCGCGGCGCGTGGACGATGCGCAAAACGCGCAGCGGTACGATCCCAACAACCCCAACGCGGGCCGGGGCGGACGCGGCAACTTCGGCGGCGGGCGCGGCAGAGGCGGCGAGCCGGATCCCACCCGCATGACGGCGGCCGAAATCCAAGACCAGATCGACGCCATGCTGCTGGCGGGCGGCGCGCTGGTGCGGCTCAATGACGCCGCGCGGGCCAATGGCATCATTGTGGCCCAATCGCATCGCGCCTACGACGTCGCCAAGACCGTTCCCACGGCGATCATCCGCAACGACGACTACGGCCGCATCGAGCGCCTGCTTGCCGATGGCGAAGACGTCAAGCTGGAATTCAATATCCTCAATCACACTTATCCCGAAGGCAAGACCAGTTACAACGTGGTGGCCGAAATCCCCGGCTCCGACAAAGCGGACGAGATCGTCATGCTGGGCGGCCACTTCGATTCCTGGCACGCCGCCACCGGCGCCACCGACAACGGCATTGGCTCCGCCATCATGATGGAAGCCGTGCGCGTGATTCAGTCTCTGGGCCTGAAGCCGCGCCGCACCATTCGCGTTGCGCTGTGGAGCGGTGAAGAGGAAGGCCTGCTCGGTTCGCTGGCCTACGTGAAACAGCACTTCGGCACCGCCGAAGAGCCCAAGCCCGAATGGCAAAAGCTGGATGTCTACTTCAACGTCGATACCGGCACTGGTCGCATTCGCGGCGCCAGTGTTTTCGGCCCGCCGGAAGCGGCCGCGGCGCTGCGCCCCGTGTTCATGGACTTCGCCGATTTCGGCGTGGGCGGCATCAGCGCCACCAACAGCCGCGCCACCGGCGGCACCGACAGCACCTCATTCAACAATGCCGGCCTCGCGGGCGTGGGCTGCTCGCAGGACCCCATCGATTACAACGTCCTGACGCACCACACCAACCTCGACACCTACGAACGGATCCTTCCCGACGATGTGAAGAAGGATGCCGCCATCATCGCCGCGGCCGTGTGGTACGCCTCCAACCGCGACCAGATGATTCCGCGCTTCACCAAGGAAACCATGCCCGCGCCGCAGCCGGCGCGGTAGTCGGGTAGTCTGTTAAATTATGATCACCAGACCGCTCGGCGCAAGCGGACCGCCGGTGTCCGCCCTCGCGCTCGGCTGCATGGGCATGTCCGGCATGTACGGCCCCAGCGACGAGCGAGAGAGCATCGCGACCATCCACGCCGCCATCGACGCCGGCATCAACCTGCTCGACACCGGCGATTTCTACGGCATGGGCCACAACGAGATGTTGATTGGCCGCGCCCTCGAAGGCCGCCGCAACCACGTACTGCTCTCCGTGAAGTTCGGCGGCATGCGCATGCCCAACGGCGCTTTCATCGGGCTCGACGGCCGGCCGAATGCCGTGAAAAACTTCCTCTCGTACAGCCTCCAGCGACTGCGCACCGATCACATCGATATCTACCGTCTCACGCGCCCCGATCCCGCGGTTCCCATCGAAGAGACCGTCGGGGCTATCGCCGAATTGATCCACGCCGGTTATGTGCGTTACGTGGGCCTATCGGAATCCGGCGCGGCCACCATTCGCCGCGCGCACGCTACGCACCCGGTATGCGATTTGCAGATCGAGTACTCGCTGGCCAGCCGCTCGATCGAGCGCGAGATCCTTCCCACCCTGCGCGAGCTCGCGATCGCCGTCACGGCCTACGGCGTGCTCTCACGCGGTCTGCTCACCGGTTCGCAGCCGGCCGGGAAGAGCGACTTCCGCGCCTACTTGCCGCGCTTCAGCGGCGCGAATGGCGAGCACAACCGCCAGGTAGCGGCCGATCTTGCGGTTATGGCCACCGCCCGCGGCGTGACGCCCGCGCAACTGGCCATCGCCTGGGTCATGAGCAAGGGCGACGACATCGTGCCGGTAGTCGGCGCACGCACCCGCCGCCAACTGGCGGAATCGCTGGCAGCCCTGAACGTGAAACTATCCGCCGCCGAGATCGCCCGCCTGGAAGAAATCTGCAACCCGCAGCGCATTCAAGGAACGCGCTACGGCGCCGACCAGATGCAGATGTTGGACAGCGAGCGGTAATTCTATTCATACCTGAGCGCCACCATCGGGTCCACGCGGGTCGCCCGACGCGCCGGGATGTAACTCGCCAGCAGCGCCGCGGCCACCAGCACCAGCGCCATCAGCGCGAACGTCAGCGGGTCGAATGCGCTCACGTGAAACAGTTGGTTCTGCAACAAGCGGCTGAACACCAGCGATACCACCAGACCCGCCGCCGCTCCCATGCCCGCCAGCCGCATTCCGTGTCCCAGCACCAGCCGCAGAATCTCGCCGGGCTCCGCCCCTAACGCCATGCGCACGCCCAGTTCCTGCGTGCGCTGCGTCACGGCGTAGCTGATCACGCCGTAGAGCCCGATCACCGCTATCAACAGCGCCATCCCGGCGAACACTCCCAGCACCGTCACTACAAAACGGCGTGGCGCGAGCGAGCTCTCGACCATATCGCGCAGCAGGCGCACCTCCGACACCGGCTGCGCAGCATCCGCCAACCGCACGGCTTCGCGGATGCCCATTGCCAGCCGCGACGGGTCCGACGCCGCGCGCACCACAAAGGTGCCAAACGGGGGCGGCGCCTGGTAGAGCGGGAAATAATATTTGCCTTTCACTTCCTCGCCGGCCAGGTCGCCTTGCCGGACATGCCCCACGATGCCGACGATGGCCGCGAATCCCGATGCGCCCCCAAACCCGATGCGATGGCCGATGGGGTTCTCATTCGGCCAGTATTGTCTGGCCAGCATGTCGTCGATCACCGCAACTTTTTCGGTGTCCTGCCGGTCGTGGTCCGTGAACACGCGGCCTTGTTGGATGGGGACCTTCAGCGCCGCGAAGTACTCCGGGCTCACAAATCCGATGGCGCCGTGCGGTCCCGGATCTCCGGGCGGCGATGGCCGGCCCTCGATGCTGAAGGATGCCGAGCCTCCGCTTCCACTGAACGGCAGGGGGACGGCCGCGGCCACGGAAGTCACGCCCGGCATGGCCGCAAGGTTGCTCAAGACTCCGCGAAAGAACGCGATCCGCTTGGCCGCATCGGCGTAGCGCGCGGGCGGCAGAGAGAGACCAGCGGTGATGACGCCATCGGCGCGGAATCCGGGGTTGACGTCTTCGAGTGCGGCCAGGCTGCGCAGGAACAGGCCGGCGCCCACCAGCAGCGCCAGCGCCAGCGCTACTTCCGCCACCACCAGGGACGATCGCAAATGCTGTCTCCGCAGCCCCGCGGTATTGGCGCGGCCACCCTCCTTCAACAGCTCGTAGCGGTTCAGGCGCGAGATGTGCCACGCCGGCGCGACTCCGAAGATTACGCCCGACGCCATGGCAGCCAGCGCCGTGAACGCCAGCACCGTCGCATCCATGCGCACGCTCACCGCTACCGGCAGGCCTTCCGGAGCCAATGCCAGCAGCCCGCGCACGCCCGCATAGGCCAGGCCGAGACCGATCACCGCGCCGCCCGCGGCCAGCACCAGGCTCTCCGCCAGCGACTGGCGGATCAAGTCCCACCGGCCCGCTCCCAACGCCGCGCGCACCGCGATCTCTTTGCTGCGTCCCGAAGATCGCGCCAGCATCAGGCCGGCGATGTTGGAGCACGCGATCAGCAGCACGAACCCCACCGCTCCCAGCAGCACCAGCATGGGCGTCTTCGTATCGCCTGCGATGAAGTCGGTAAAGGGCAGCAGAAACATGCCCCACGCGGAGTCTTTGGCGTACTCTCCGGCGCGCCCGCCGCCCGACCTCACGCGGTCGCTCAGCACCGAAACAAACGCGTTCCCGGAAGCAAACCGCACACCCGGCTTCAGCCGCGCCATGGCATTATAGCTCTCGTTGAACCGGTTGCCGGGATCGTATTCACTGTCCTCCAGGCCCAGCGGCGCCCACAGGTCCACATCCACCGGCCAGCGGAAATCCGCGCCCATCACGCCCACGATGCGGTAGATTTTCTGGTTCAGCTCGATCGACCGGCCCACTACGCCGGCATCCTGCCCAAACAGTCGCCTCCATACCGCATGCGACAGTACGACCTCCTGGTTGGCGTTGGGACGGTCCTCATCGGCCTGGAACACGCGGCCAAGTTGCGCCCGCGCGCCGAAGACCTCAAACCACCGCCATGTGACGCTCGCGCCGCGCAGCCGCTCGGGCGTCCCCGTTCCGGTGTAGTTGAAGTCGCCCGTCGAGATCAGCGCAGCGGATTCGAATTGCTCCGTGCTGTGCAACACATCCGCAAAGTCCGGCACCGAAACCCCGATGTTGCGCAGCGCCAGCTTGTCATAGTTCACCCGCAGCGCGACGATGCGTTCCGGGTTGGAGACGCCGGCCGGATTCAGCAAAACCTGGTTCACGACGCTGAAGATGGCGGTGTTGGCGCCGATTCCCAGCGCCAGCGTGACCAGAGCCACCACCGTGTACGCCGGGCTCTTCAGGAGCGTTCGGACCGCATAGCGGGAGTCATTCCAGAGTGCGCGCATATAAGACCTATACTCCGGCGCGCCCTTTCGGTGACGCAATTAGTTTGTAAAATCAGCGGGGTGACGATTCCGGCCCTCCGCTCCCTTACGGCCGCGGTTCTGTGCGCAATCGGGGCTTTTTGGGGCGTTACGATGCCGCCGGCTCGAAATATGTCTGCGCCAGCTCCGGCTTCTCGCGGATCGCGCGCCGCCAGTACGACCGCGCTTCCTCTTCCTGCCCCAGCGCCATCAGCGCATGGCCCAGGTTGAGCAACGCTTCGGCGAATTCCGGATCCTCGGCCAGCGCCTGCTGGTAGAATCCCACGGCTTCTTCGTTCTGGCCGCGCTTCTGGCAGATCAGGCCCGCGTTGTAGAAAAGCTCGGGGCCGCGCTCGCCCATTTCGATCAGACGGCGATGCAACTCGTACGCTTCCACGAAATCCTGCTGCTCCAAAGCCAGCGCCGCCAAGCCGCGCACGGCGTCGGACGAATCGGGCCGGATCATCAGGGCTTCTTGGAAATACCGTCTGGCGTTTTCCGGATCGCCCAAACGCGCGTATGCGATTCCCGCGTTCAGACAGGCTTCCGGCCAGTCCGGCCGCATGTGAATGCAGGTCTGGAAGGCGTCGGCGCTGCCGGTGTAGTCGCCCCGCAGCAGCCGCAGGTACCCCAGCCGGAAAATCGCGTCGCACGATTCCGACGCCTCTTCGGGAATCCGCTCGTACAGCTTCTCCGCCCAGTTGCGCTCGCCCTGCTGTTCCAGCACCAGCGCCAGGTTCCACAGCACGCCCGCCTGGTTGGGATCCACTTGCAAGGCCCGCTCGTAGCAGGCGCGCGCGTTCGGAAGGTCGCTTAGCTCCTGATGCGCCACGCCCAGGTTCAAGTGCGCTTGCGCGCAATCCGGCTTCAGCCCGGTGGCCTGGCGGTAAGCCTGCACGGCCTTCTCGTGATTGCCCAGCTTGTGGTATGCCACCCCCAGGTTGAACCAGTTTTCGAAGCGGTCGGGCGCCATCTCCGAAAGAGTGCGGCAATGCCGCGCCGCCGCCGTATAATCGCCGTCGGCAAATGCCAGCGTGGCCAGCGCCTCAACCGCCACCGTGGATTCCGGCTGCAGTTCCACCAGCATCTCCGCGTAGCGGCGAACCGCATCGTGGTCTTTCTTCTCCAGGAACATCGCCACCAGGTTCGAGAGCGCTTCCTCGCAGCGCGGATTGCGCGCCAGCACTTTGCGGTACTGCTCCACGGCTTCGGCGTGCCGCCCGGTCTGCTGCAAGGCTACGGCTTTTCCGAACAGCGCCTGTTCGTGCTCCGGAAACAGGCTCAGGTACTTGTCGAGCGGCTCCAGGGCTACGCCCGGCTCGCCCGTGTGGATCAGCGAAATCCCCAACCCCAGTAGCGCGTCGGCGCGCGTGGCGTCCGCTTCAGCCGCATCGCGGAACGAAACCGTCGCCGCCTTCCATTCCTTCAGATTGCCCTGGCAGACTCCCAGGTTGAAGTGCGCCGTGCGATGCAGCGGCTCCAGCTCCACCAGTTGCGTGTAGGTGGCCGCCGCCGACGCGTAGTCGCGCATTTCGAAATGGATGTGGCCAAGAGCCGAAAACAGAGCCGGATCCCGTTCGCCCGATTCGATGGCCTTCGACAGCAGCTTCGCCGCGCTCTCCAGCTTGCCTTCCAGGTGCAACGACACCGCTTTAGAAAGCGTGCGGTTGGGCCGCTTGGCCTGCCGCACATCTTCGATCGAGGTCACGCCGGCGGGTATGGGGTGTTTAAGGCCGGTCTCCTGTCTTACGACTTGCATGGTTCGGTCCTCCCGTTGGTCAGAATTCTGGCCCGATGTGGGCCGTGGTAAGGGAACTTCTCGCTCTCGACGGCCGCCAGGATGGCGTCCGGAGACGGCCGCGGCGAGGGCCGCGGAGCAGGCGCCGGCGCAAAATCGTCGCGCCACAGGTCGCCCGTTTCGGCGCTGCCGGCATTGCCCGAAAGATACGCGCACACCCGGCCCAGCCAATCCTGGTTCTTGGTGATCTTCATCCAATAAAGATGCGCGCTCTCGCCCGCATCGCTGAAGAAGCCTACGCCGCCCACTTTCAGACTGTCGTCGGTCCACGAATCCACTTCCTCGCCTTCAATGGATGTGGTCACGCGGTTGCCCTTTACATCCACCGCCACGTGATACGGCGTGTGGTTGTGAACCATCACGCTGAGAGGCGTTTCCACGCGCTCGCCCGGCTTGCCGCCCACAACCGGATAATGCACCGCCGCGAGCACCGGCCGCAGCCCCGGCTCCGTCACTTTGAACTTCATGGCGTAGTAGTTATTCGGGTCCGACGCGCGAACTGCCCACCCCATGCCCTTGCTTTCGATCTGGCCGAAAAATTCCAGCCGGTAATCGGTGAAATTCAGCGAAGGGTGATACAGCGCCAGTTGGCCCGTGCGCATGTACCCGTCGGCATGCCGCGACCATCCGGCCGGCAGTTCCGCGGCCGCCGCACCCCAGGCTTCCATCCCGCGGAATGTGTCGCTGAGTTCCGCCGCCGCGCGGTTTTGAATGGCGCGGCTTATCTTTTCGATCGGCCCTGCGGCGGACCGCTGCGCCGGCGGAACAAAAACCGAGCGGACGCGCGTGAAGGCCGCCGAGAAATCCCGGCCGGCCGATGACGACGGCGTCTCCACCGAAGGCCAGTTCGTATTCACCGCCAACAATTCGCGCCCGATCTTGGCCGAACCGGCGCCGAACCACAAGCCCACCGCCATCAGCAGGGCCGCCGCCACCGCCCGCGCCGGCGCACGCAAGCGGCTGTGCTGGGCGCGCCGCGCCGCATTCGTGATGCTGAAGATTTCGGTGAACGATGGCGTCTCCCGCTGCCGCTTCACGGGGATGAGCGCCAGGTCTTCCAGGCGGTCGACAGCCGTCCGCAGGGCGAATCTCGGCGGAACTGCTGGAATGTGTTTCGTCAGCCATGCCAGGTTCCGCCTGGGTCCCATGGGAGCCCGCTGGCAGAAGAATTCCATCGGAACCAATTGCCCTTGCGGGAAGGCTGCGCCAGGTTGGCCGGCGCCCGTTGTGGGCGGCACGATGGAGATGGTGGAGAGCGGCTCCAGTCGCGCCGCGCGGCCGTCGGGAACGGCCGTCTGGGGCGCCGCCACGCCCGCTTCCGGTACCCGGAACACGCCGGTCGAACTGCCCGTGGTCTGCGCCAGCACCAGGTCCGGGAATCGGATCGCGCCGGCTGCCGCAGCCGGCTCCGCCGCCACACTCGAGCCAAGTTCCGGCGAGGCCGGGTTCGGTACCTGTTGCTGCGCCGCTGCCGCCACCGGCGCGGATTGGCGTTTTCCGGAGAGGCCCAGGCCCGCCAGATCCGGCGCACAAAACGCCGCGGGCCGCAAGGCGACCGCGGCGATGCTCTCCGCAAGCCGCGCCGATACGTAAGCCACCACCGGTTCGGCCAAAGGAGCGGGCCGCCAGCCGGCGCTCTCGCGCACCATCGGCTCGGCGATCGCCAGCGCCACCGCGCCAGGCACTTGTATCGCGGCTCCGAGCGGCCATGCCGCGGCCACCAGCGGCCAGACTTCGCGCTCCACTTCGCACGCCGGCGGAGGCGTCATCCAGGATTCCGACGGAGGCACGACCTCCACCGGCTCCGAAACATCTTCCGCCGTTTCCGTATCCGTTTCCGGCACGGCCGCCAGTGCCAGTTGCGGCAACCGCACAGCGGCGGATAGAAACTCGACCGCCTGAGCCATCGGTGTGGCCGGGAAGACAGTCTCCGCCGCTTCTGCCGCCGGAGTTGCCATCGCCCCGCAACTTTCCAGAAGGAGCGAGGGCACGTCGGCCGGCTGCAGCATCCACGCCAGTCCCGTGGCCGCGGGGGCCGCCGCCGGGAAGGCAGCCGCATCGGCATACGGAGCCGGCGGAATCAGAGCCTCCACCACTTCAGCCGGCGGAGCCGCCATCACACCGCAGCCTTCGAAAGCGAGCGACACATCCGCGATCGGTTCCGGGACCCAGGCGCTTACGATTGCCGCCATGGCCGGGAATGCCGCCTCTCCGGCATACGGCGCCAGGGGCAATATCGCCTCCACCACTTCCGCCGCTGGAGCCGCCATCACGCCGCAACCTTCGAAAGTGAGTGACACTTCCGCGATCGGTTCCGGGACCCACGCGCTTACGATTGCCGCCGTGGCCGGGAACGCCGCCTCTCCGGCATACGGCGCCAGGGGCAATATCGCCTCCACCACTTCCGCCGCTGGAGCCGCCATCACGCCGCAACCTTCGAAGGCGAGCGACACTTCCGCGATCGGTTCCGGGACCCACGCGCTTACGATTGCCGCCGTGGCGGGGAATGCCATCGCTTCGGCATGCGGCGTCACCGGGAGCAGAGCTTCCACCGCTTCCGCCACCGGAGCCGGCACGGGGCCGCAGATCTCGGGCGCCGCCGCCAGTTCGTCGGCCGCTTCCAGTACCCACGCCTGTGCCAACGCCGCCGCGGCGGGGAATGCCATCGCTTCGGCATGCGGCGCCACCGGCAGCAGAGCTTCCACCGCTTCCGCCGCCGGAGCCGGCACGGGGCCGCAGATCTCGGGCGCCGCCGCCAGTTCGTCGGCCGCTTCCAGTACCCACGCCTGTGCCAACGCCGCCGCGGCCTGGAACGCCATTTCTCCGGCATACGGCGCCGGAGGCCATAACGCCTCCACTGCTTCCGCCGCCGGAGCCGCCACCAAGCCCCTGATCCCAATCACCAGCGGCGCTGCCACCATGGCCATCGCGGCTGGCTCCAGAATCTGCGCCGTCCTTCGAGCTACTTCCGGCGTGGCCATGGTGTAGGCCGCATCGTTGACTTCGGGGATGTCCCAGAGCGCGGCCCCAGCCAGCGGCGGCGATTCCGCAACCTCTCCGCTCCCCATCGGCACGCCATCTTCCGCCGCCAGTTCGAAATGGAGGAATTGAATATCCGGGCAATATACCGAAGGCCCTGCGTGTGATCGCGCGCAAAGATCCGGCGCGAAAGGCGCCCAGTGGGATCCGGCGAGAGTTTTCGCGCTCTGGCCCCGCACGCCTGCAATCGAAACCGCCCACGGCTCGCGCCATTCAACGGCGCTGGCGCCGTGTCCGAATTCCCAGACCGCAAGCGAGCGATTTAAATTGCCTGACTGTAGCGGCATGCCGATCCGGAAATCGGCAACCGCTGCGGGAGGCGGTTCGGGCGCAGCCAGATCCTCAAGCGCTCTTCCCAGGCGCGCACCGTAATTCTTGCGGTGCGCCGCGCTGCAGAATTCGCGATCGCGTATCTGCCGAACTATACCGATCTCTTTGCCGCAATATAGGCAGCCCATGGAGCAGCCTCTTCATCACTACTAGTACGATCTCGTGCTGATTATACCGTCACTTTCCCCTGATTATGCCCGATTAAATTCCGCTAGATTACCATAGTTTTCGATAGCAAAAACTCGTACTCGAACGTTAATTGGCTTACACTTCCCCAGGCCCGTTTGCCCCCCACGCGGCTCTTCCGGCAACCTGGCTGTCAGGTGATAATCAGGACCCTGGCCGGCCTGTAAACCGCCGCAGGCTCTTGAGTTGCGCAGAATCCGGACCGGCGTGGTAACATTCCCGGTTTCCGCTTCGCCTACATGCTGTTACCCCCATGGCTGCTAACCGTTTGTACACCTCTATTGGGCGCCTCCTGCTGGTCGCCTGCCTTGTCGTGATGGGTTTGACGGCTTCGGAACATCACGGCAGCGTCAAATCCGGAGGGCTGCCCGTCCCCGGCGCATCTGTAACCGCCACCCAAGGCGACAAGAAGGTCCTCACTACCACCGACGAGAATGGGCTCTATTCATTCCCGGAGCTCGCCGATGGCATTTGGACGATCAGCATCGAGATGCTGGGCTTCGAGAAGGTCAGCCGGGAGATCGGCGTTGCGGCCGACGCGCCCAGCCCAACGTGGGATCTGACAATGCAATCGCTGGAAGCCATGACCGCGCCGCTTCCCCCACCCCCGGCGCCGGTTGCACCCGCGGTACCGGCTGCCACGGCTCCGGCGACTGCCGCCGCCGCCGAAAAGCCAGCCGAAGCCAAACCGACGGCGGCGGCCGATACGAAAGCGGTTGATACCAAGCCGGCTGCCACCGCCACGGCCGCGGCCAGCAAGCCGCCCGCCAAGGGGAACTCCAAGAATTCCAAGAACTCCACCACGTCCACGCCCGCTGGCAACAACGGGAATCCATCTCTCACCCAGGCCCTCGGCGGATCCACCCTGGCGCGGCCCGGTGGATCGCAACAGGGCGGCTTTCAGCGCATCGGCGTAAACCAGTCCGCCGACCTCGCAGCCGACACCGGCATGAACAACGACATCGCCATGAACAGCGACATCGCCCAGGGCGCCAACGATGCCTTCACCATCAACGGCAGCGTCAGTCAAGGCCTGACTGTGCCGGGCCAGGGCGGCGATTGGGGACCGGGACGCGGCGGCGACATGGGCGGCATGGGCCCCGGTGGCATGATGGGCGGCATGCCAGGTATGGGCGGTATGCCAGGCGATCCCACTCAAATGGCAACTGGCGGCGGTGGCCCCGGCGGCGGCGGCGGGCGCGGTGGTGGCGCCGGCGGCCCCGGCGGCGGTGGTTTCGGTGGTGGCGGACGTGGCGGCGGTGGCGGCATGGGCATTCCCATGTCTCCCGGAGGTGGTGGACGCGGCGGCCGTGGAGGCGCTGGCGGCCGCGGTGGCCGTGGCGGCACGAACTCTTTCGGCAACAATCGCCGCGATCCTCGCTCGCGCTACAACTTCAGCGCCAGCGGCATCCTGACCAACTCCGCGCTCAACGCGCGTTCCTATTCCGTCACCGGCCAGGACGTTTCCAAGCCCAATGCGCAAAGCCTGCGCTCCACTCTGACCGCCGGCGGGCCCATCAAGATTCCCCATCTGCTGACCAGCAACAAGGGCACCTTCACCATTAATTACACCCTCGGCCGCGTCCGCACCGGCACCACTTACGCCTACTTGGTTCCCACCGACGCCGAAAAGGCCGGGAATTTCGCCGGCGTGACCGGCTCCAACGGACCCGTCACCATCTACCCACTGAACAGCGTGACCGGCGCGTCCCCGTATCCCAACAACCAGATCCCGCTCAGCCTCATCACCGGCAATCCGGCGGTCATGGGCTTACTGAAGTATTATCCCGAACCGAATTTCGTCGGCGGCACCGCCAATGCGCCACTGAACTATGCTTCCTCGGCATCGGGCGCCACCAACTCAGACAACGTCAATGCCCGTCTGAGCTATAGCTTCAATACCAAGAACCAGGTAAACGGCGGTCTGCAGTACCAGCGCAGCAACGCCACCACGCCCAGCGTCTTCGCGGCCACCATCCCTGGCTGGAAAGATCTCGCCAGCAACAACGGCATCAACGCCAATGCCGCCTACATCTACCACTTCAGCCTGCACCTGATCGCCACCACCCGGTATACTTACAGCAAGGCCCACCAGCTCACCACGCCGTATTTCGCCAACCTCACCAACGTGGAAGGCACTCTCGGCATCACCGGCACCGACCAGCTCCCGCTCAATTGGGGACCGCCGCAGCTTAACTTCTCCGGAAGCGGCCTCCTCGGGCTATCCGACGCGAAAGCCGGTTACAACCATCCGCAGACCAGCGCGGTAGGCGAAAGTTTACTCTGGGTACATGGGGTGCACCAATTCCAGTTTGGTGGCGATTTCAGCCGGCGGCAGGCCAATACCTTGAGCCAGAACAACCCGCGCGGCACGTACTCCTTCACCGGAGCGGCAACGGCCCTGAACGGCATCACCTCCAATGGAAGCGGGTACGATTTTGCCGATTTCCTGCTCGGCACTCCGAGCACCATGGCGCTCAACGTCGCCAACTCGTTGAACAATTCGCAAGCTGCCGCGCTGATTGCGGCCGGCAGTTCACCGCCGGCGAATTTGGTGGCCATCCAGAACACCCCGAGCGGCGGCGACCGCTACCTGCGGACCAACGTCTACGATCTGTTCGCCACCGACGCCTGGCAGCTCAGCCCGACACTCTCGCTCAGCCTGGGCCTGCGCTGGGATTACCAGGCGCCTACCACCGAGTTGTACAATCGCCTCGCCACCATCGATCTCCCAAGTAATTTCATGGTCCCGGCTAACGCCGCCACTCTGGCGGTCGTGGCCGGTGGCACTGGCCCGGCAACCGGCATTCACTACAGCGACTCCATGCTGCACGGCCAGAAGACCGATTTTTCGCCGCGCATCGGTTTTGCCTGGAAGCCTTTCCCCAAACACTCCATGGTGGTTCGCGGCGGATATGGCATCCAATTCTCCCCATCGGTCTACTCCAACCTGATCGGTCAGTTGGATGCGCAAACACCGTTCGCCACGGCATTCAACCTCACAAATAAATGCGGCGCCACTTTGCAAAACGGCCTCAACTTGACCTCGCTAACGCAGCTTGGTTGCGTCAGCGGTAACCAGGCCACCACCACGCAGGCCATCAACGCGAACTTCCGCGTCGGCTATGCGCAGCTTTGGCAACTGGCTGTGCAGCAAAACCTGAAGTGGAACATGGTTTCCACGCTTACGTATTTCGCGTCCAAGGGCACGGCGCTCCCCCAACAGTTGCTGCCGAATTCCTATGCGCCCGGCGGCTTGCCGGTTTGCGCCTCGGGCTTTATCTGCCCAGTCGGGTACACCTACGAGACTTCCAACGGAAACAGTGTCTACGACTCGGTGCAGGCTCAGTTGAACCGCCGCACGCGCGGCGGTCTGGGCTGGAACCTCAGTTACTCGTTCACCAAAAGCATCGATGACGTCCCCAGCGGCATCGACCAGAACTGGCTGGACCTGTCTGGTGAGCGCGGCCGCACCGCCGGCGTGCGAAACCAGAGCTTCACCGGTTCACTCAATTACTCCACCGGCGTCGGCACCCGCGGAGGCGCCCTCATCAACGGATGGAAGGGCGTCATCCTCAAAGACTGGATGATCACCACCAACATGACCGTGGCGAGCGGCGCGCCCATCACTCCCACCGCCGGCAAGTTGTTGAACGGCGGAACCGCACAGGGCAACATCCGGGCCTCTTACAACGGCCAACCGGCCTATATCGGCGGCATCCTGAACAAGGACGCCTTCGGAGCGCCAATCGCCGGCCAGTATGGCAATATCGGCCGCGATGTGCTGACCGGCCCCGGACAGTTCACCATGAGCGCCAACGCCAGCCGCACTTTCCGCCTGGCCGACCGCAAGAATCTGACATTCAGCCTCCAGTCCCAGAATCCGCTGAACCACCCCAACGTTTCCAGTTGGTACACCAACGCCGCAAGTCCCCAACAGTTCGGGCTGCCCAGCAATTACGTTGCGATGCGTTCCGTCACCGCCACCATGAGGTTCAATTTCTAATGCGAGCTACACTCATCACCATCCTTGCCGCCCTGCTGATTGC
>Ga0181536_10002466_pt1 | contig 20908 bp, 17 predicted proteins | sample PEATcosm2014_Bin_41_FD_121105 | JGI IMG/M metagenome (GOLD analysis project Ga0181536, IMG submission 121105) | Peatland microbial communities from MTU Mesocosm Facility, Houghton, MI, USA - PEATcosm2014_Bin17_60_metaG | ecosystem: Environmental > Terrestrial > Soil > Wetlands > Peat | place...
AGGATGCCGTTAGCGTCGATATCGAAGGTGACTTCGATCTGCGGAATGCCGCGCGCCGCCGGCGGAATGTTGCCGAGCTGGAAAACGCCCAGCAGCCGGTTATCGCGCGCCATGGCGCGTTCGCCCTGGTGCACCTTGATCTCGACCGACGGCTGGTTGTCGGAAGCCGTCGAGAAAACCTCGCTCTTACGCGTCGGTATGGTGGTGTTGCGCTCGATCAGTTTGGTGAAAACGCCGCCCATGGTTTCAATGCCCAGCGAGAGCGGGGTAACGTCCAGCAACAGCACGTCTTTCACTTCGCCGCCCAGCACGCCGCCCTGCACCGCGGCGCCCACGGCTACCACTTCGTCCGGGTTCACACCCTTGTGGGGCTCCCTGCCAAACAGGTCGCGCACCAGCGCCTGGATGCGCGGCATGCGGGTCTGGCCGCCTACCATAACCACTTCGTTGATCTGTTGCGGGGTCACGCCGGCGTCCGCGATGGCCTGTTTGCAGGGGCCCACGGAACGCTGGATGATGTCCTCCACCATTTGCTCAAACCGCGCGCGGGTGAGCTTCATCTGCAGGTGCTTCGGGCCGGTGGCGTCGGCCGTGATGAAGGGCAGATTGATGTCGACTTCGAGCAGCGTCGAAAGCTCCATCTTGGCCTTTTCGGCCGCTTCCTTGAGGCGCTGCAGCGCCATCTGGTCGCGCGAAAGGTCGATGCCGTTTTCCTTTTTGAACTCAGCCACGATCCAGTCGATCACCCGCTGGTCGATGTTGTCGCCGCCCAGGTGCGTGTCGCCGTTGGTCGATTTGACTTCGACCACGCCTTCGCCCACTTCGAGGATCGAGATATCGAAAGTGCCGCCGCCGAAATCGTACACGGCGATGGTCTCGTTCTTCTTCTTATCCAACCCGTACGCCAGCGCCGCGGCCGTCGGCTCATTGATGATGCGCATCACTTCCAGACCGGCGATTTTGCCGGCGTCTTTGGTGGCCTGCCGTTGCGCGTCGTTGAAATACGCGGGAACCGTGATCACGGCCTGCGTAATCTTCTCCCCGAGATAGCTTTCGGCTGCCTCCTTGAGCTTGGTGAGGATCATGGCCGAAATCTCCGGCGGGGAATACTTCTTGCCGCTGATGTCCACACGGGCGTCGCCGTTCTCGCCGCGCACCACCTTGTAAGGCACCATCTTCATCTCTTCGCTGACTTCGTCGTAACGGCGGCCCATGAACCGCTTGATGGAGAAGACCGTGTTCTCCGGGTTGGTGATGGCCTGGCGTTTGGCCACCTGGCCTACCAGTCGCTCTCCGCCCTTGGTGAAGCCCACGACCGACGGAGTAGTGCGGGTGCCTTCCTGGTTGGCGATGACAGTGGGTTGGCCGGCTTCCATCACGGCAACGCAAGAGTTCGTCGTGCCCAAGTCAATTCCGATGATTTTTCCCATTTTGCAAAAACCTCCTCAGATATCCCTTCTAAATATGGCGATACCGCCGTACTGAGCGGCTCTTTAGTACATCACCATTATGTAACTTTAGTGTGATATTGTCAAGTTTTATTGCGGGCTGCGGACGCGGTTCAGAAGCATCTGAAGCATCCCCGGATGAGTACCCCAGCGGCGCACCGTGTCCATATCTAAGTCTTTATATTGTAATGAGATATATTGCCAGGTTCGGATCACGAACCGGCGCCGTGGATGTAAGCCCGCATGTGATGCAACTCCTCGTTCTTGCGCGCCAACTCGTAATTCATCAGGTCGCGCATGGATAAGAAGCTGACCACCTTCCCGCCGCGGGTAACGGGCAGATGGCGGCAGTTGTGTTGGCGCATGGCTTCCATGGCTTCTTCCAGGGTGGCCGATTCGTCGACCGTGGAGATATCGATGCTCATGACGGAGCGGACCAGCGTCTGCCCGGGATCCAGCTTCTCGAGGACCACGCGCTTCATGAGGTCGCGTTCGCTGAAGACTCCCCGCAACTCTTGCCCGCTTAAGACCATGATGGCGCCGATGTGAAGTTCGGCCATCTTCCGGGCCACCGCGGCCACCGTCTGGTGCTCTTCGGCGTAATACAGCTCGCGGTCCTGTAAAATGTCTCGGACTCGGGACATAGTCACCCTCCTGAAGGTATCGGAACTATAGCACAGACCGTTGCCGGGTTAAAGGGCATAATGAGACATGGGCGAGGGTCTGCGCTTCCAATGCCAGCCAGGCTGTACGGTCTGTTGCGAACAAAAGGGGTATGTCTACCTCACCGAGGCCGACTTGGTACGTGCGGCCACATTCGTGGGAATGACGGCGCGGGCCTTCGAACGAAAATACGTCTATCGCACGGCGAAGCAGTTGCGACTGCGTGTGCCGCGCCAGTCCCAATGCTACTTTTTGCGCGACGGCGGCTGTTCCATTCACCCCGCCAAGCCCACCCAGTGCCGCATTTTCCCCTTCTGGCCGGAGCAGGTGGAGAGCAAGCAGGAATGGAAGAAGACGGCCCAATACTGTCCGGGAATGGGTCAAGGGCCGCTGATCCAGATCGAATTGGCGCGGGAGCAGGCTCGCGAGATGCGCCAAGCCTATCCCGAGCAGTACCGCTGAGAGCCGGGCAGGCGCTTTCGCCTGCCAACTCCCTCCTGGTCCGGCTCTCGGAACCGTATTCATCTTCCTGCTCCCTCCGCCCGTGATACTCTGTGGGTGCTATGGCTGAGCTGCCGCCACCCCCGATGCCTCCGGCGCTTGCGGATTGTCTGACGACGTTTCAATCGGCGGCGGGCACGGTTTCGCAACCCTCGCCTTCCACCTTGCTGCGCTCGCTCGACGGCAAGATGCGCGTGGATCTGGGCGCGACATCGGTGATCACCAACCCGGCGGATGCAGTGGTGATTCTGCTGGACCACGTGAAAATGGAGGCCCGCGTTCTGCCCATGGCGCCGGGAATCCCGCCGGTACCGGGAACGCCGAACCTGCCCGGGGCATCGCTCGAGGGCCAGGCGGCGCTGCCGGGCAGTATCGAGCAACTGGGCCGACAGTCGATCCAGGGAATCCTGGCCGTAGGTGTGCGATATACGCTGCCCCAGCTCCCCGGTGAAACCCTACCGCCGACCATAGCCGAAGTGTGGACGTGCACCGCGACCCAGTTGCCGGTGATGTCCAAAATCACCGGCGCTTTCGGCGTGCGGACTTCCATCTGCAAGACCGCGCCGGTTGCCGATCCGCCCGCCGCGTCGTTTCAGATTCCAGCCGGATACCGCCAGCTACCGTAGATACTTATTGAAGAAATCGAGCGTGCGCTGCCAGGCCAGCTTGGCAGCGGCTTCGTCGTAACGCGGCGTCGTGTCGTTGTGGAAGCCGTGCTGGGCGCCTTCATAGACATACCCGGTGTGCACCACGTTGGCGGCCGTGAGGGCCGCGTCCCAGGCCGGCCAGCCGGCGGTAATGCGCGTGTCGAGCGAGGCGTAGTGCAGCAGCATGGCGGCCTTGATTTTGGCGGCATCGGCTGCCGGTGGCTCGGTGCCATAGAAGGGGACGGCCGCGGCCAGGTCGGCGCCCATGCGCACGGCCAGGGTGTTGGCGATGCCTCCTCCGAAGCAGAAGCCGACGACGCCAATTTTGCCGCTGCAATCCGGACGCGCCTTAAGCCAGCGCGCGGCGGCGATGAAATCTTCCGTCATCTTGGGCTTGTCGACTTTGGCAAACGCGGCCGCGCCTTTCTCATCGTCACCGGGATAGCCGCCCACGCTGGTGAGACCGTCGGGAGCAAAAGCGATGAAGTTGGCGGTGGCGAGGCGGCGCGCCACATCTTCGATGTACGGATTAAGGCCGCGGTTTTCGTGAACCACCAGCACCCCGGGCAGCTTTCCGGGAGCCTTCGCCGGGCGAACCAGGTAGCCGCGAATGTTTACATTCCCCAGCGGCGAGTCCACCGTGGGATACTCCGCGTGGATGCGCGCGTCATCCTTGGCAACCTGCTGCGCCCAGGCGTAGTTGGGGCGGAGGCTCTCCCAAATCCCGGCGGCCGTCAAGCCCCCGACGGCGAACTTCTGAGCGCCCTCGAGAAAGGCGCGGCGGTCGATTCCGCCGTGAACGTAATGGTCGAAAAGGTTAAGCAGTTCCTGGGGATAATCGCTGGCTTGCTTGCGCTCCATGATGGTCCTCTCCTGGCTATGGCTAGCGGAAAGCATATCACACTCCCGGTTTCGGGCCGGCGGCCGGGCTGCGACACGGCCGGGCGTGAGATGATGATCTGACTATGCCAACCGCACCTCACGTGGAGAAACACTTCGAAGCCTCGGCGACGGTCAGGGACGTGGTGATCGGAATGTCGGACGGGCTGACCGTGCCCTTCGCGCTGGCCGCCGGGCTCACCGGTGTGGCCGCGGCCACCAGCCGCCTGGTGGTGATCGCGGGTCTGGCGGAGATCGCCGCCGGTTCCATCGCCATGGGGCTGGGAGGTTACCTGGCGGCGCGAACCGACGAAGACCACTACGAATCGGAGAAGCAGCGCGAAATCCGCGAGTGCGTGGAGTTGCCGGAGAAAGAGACCGAAGAAGTAGCCGAGGTCTTCCGCGGCTACGGGATGACGGAGGAGGAAATGCGCCCCGTGGTGAAGGCCATCTGCGGCGATCAGAAGCGCTGGGTGGATTTCATGATGCGGTTCGAATTGGGATTCGAGGAGCCCGATCCCAAGCGCGCGCGCAACAGCGCCGTCACCATCGCGCTGTCGTACATCGTCGGCGGCCTGGTGCCGCTCTCTTCTTACATGGCGCTGGACAATCTGAAAACCGCGCTCACGTTTTCGGTGGCCGTGACGCTGGCGGCGCTGTTCGTGTTCGGCTACGTGAAAGGCCGGTTGACGGGCATCGCGCCCCTGCGCGGCGGCCTGCAGACGGTGGTCATCGGCGGCCTGGCCTCCGCGGCCGCCTTCGGCCTGGCGCGCTGGATCAGCTAGCACTTCCGTGGTGGGGCAGGATGGTATCCTGCGCATCGATTGTCAATCGATGCAGCCGGGCGCAGCCCGGCCGCCCCGTAGTGCGATAATGCAAACAGATGGAGGGGTTCCCACACCACGCGCCGGACCGTGTTCCGCGCCGCGTTTTCCTGATCATGCCCTTGGCCTTCGCGGGGCTGGTTGCGATTTCGAGGCGCGCCGAGCATCGGCTGCCGGATCCGCGATCGGGCGGCGCCGGCCCCTGGATCCCGATCGTCGTGTTTTCCGATAATGCAAAGAAGAGGGAGACTGTGCAAGTGCAAAAAATCGTCAAGTCCGACGCCGAATGGCAGCGCGAGCTGACACCCGAAGAGTTCGCGGTAGCGCGCAAGAAGGGCACCGAACGCGCCTTCACGGGCCGCTATTGGAACAATCATGAAGCCGGCATGTACCGTTGCGCCTGCTGCGGAACGGAGCTGTTTCTCTCCGGCGACAAGTTCGAGTCCGGCACCGGATGGCCGAGTTTCTCCGCCCCCGCCGCGAACGAAAACGTCAGCACCGAAACCGACCGGAGCCTCTTCATGGAGCGCACCGAGGTGCTGTGCAGCAAGTGCGACGCGCACCTGGGCCACTTGTTTCCGGACGGACCGGCGCCCACCGGCCAGCGCTATTGCATCAACTCCGCCGCGCTGCGCTTCGAACCGAAGAAATAGCCCCGCGCGGCACATCCGATCCCGCTACCATAGCTGGTAGATGACCGCTCGTAAACGGAATCGCAGCTCTTACCGCGTCTTCCGGCTGGAATCCTGGGAGGCGTTTCTCGAACTCATTACCAAGCCGCCGTATTCGAACTGGGCGTTTCGCGGCGAGCGCGACGAACGCTGGCCGCTCTATAGCTCGCTTTCGCGCTACCTGCAAAACTTCGGCGTGGCGCGCGACGCGTGGCCGGAACAGGAGGGCCGCATTCTGCGCATCTTCAAGCGCAAGGCTCACCAGTTTCTCACCAAGCCGCCGGACACCGACGACGACTTCCAGTGGATGGCGCTGATGCAGCACCACGGCGCGCCCACGCGCCTGATCGACTTCACGTGGTCGCCCTACGTGGCCGCATTTTTCGCACTCGAGCGGACGCTGGCCGATGGCGTAGTCTGGGCCATGAACCCGGCGCGCATCGACAGCAGCCGGTCGAAAAAGCCGGAGCGCATGGACCCGCGCGAAAAAGGCCATTTCGCGCGCTATTTCCTCAAAGGCGACCACCGCTTCATCTGGATGGGCGAGCCGCACACCATGAACCGGCGGCTCATCGCGCAGTCCGGCACGTTTGCCGTGCCGGGCGTGCTGGATATCCCCATCGAAGACATCTTGCGCGATGCCGACCCGGAGAATATTCTGGCCAAGATCGTGCTCACGAACCCGGTTCGCGAGGTGGGGATGCGCGAGTTGTACCGCATGAACATCACCTATGGGACGCTGTTTCCGGACCTGGATGGCCTGGCGAAATCGATGGGCTACGAACTGGAATTTCACTGGGCGTACAATCCGCGGACGATGGAAAAATATCACACGTAGGCGCGGCTGACGACTCACCCCCACGCGAGCCGCGACCGTGAGGGAGCGGTCTTCCGCTAGCCGGTCGCAGGCCCGCGACATTGTCACCGCGCGAGCGTATTGGAAGGAGTAGTTGACGACTCCAACGCTGACGGTGGCTCTTAAACCGGATCGCCGTCTGCGCACACAAGCCCTTTAACCAGCCCCGTTGCTTGCTCTACACCGGCCGGCCACCCGGCAGTTTCTCCCGTCCGGCGAATGGCGCGCAACAGGTCGAGCGCCTCGGGCAGGGCGAACTGCTCGCCCAGGTACGCTTCGACAAATCTGCCTCCCCGGATTTCGCCGCGCGATTCCAGGCGGCGTAACGCCCCCAGCAACTCTCTCCACGGTGGGGCCACGGGCTCGCGCGCGGCCACATCGCGGAACAACACGCCCCAACGCAACAGCAACTGGCGGGCAAAGACTTCGGCGTGGTTGGGTGGCGCAGGCGGCACCGCCTGCCCGGAACCGCGCAGCAGCGCCCATCGGCCGGGCGCGTGTCGTGGCCGGCGGGTGCGCGCCTTGCCTTGTCCGGCGCGGCGTTTGGGATCGAGCAGCGCGCGCAGGTTTTCGAAACCGTCGGCCGTCACCAGGCCCGCGGCCACCAGTTCCCACAACGCGTCCTCCACTTCGCTCGACAGGTGCCCGGTGGCGCGTGTCAGGTCGGTAAAAAACGATGCGCCGTGCGATTCAATCGCGGCCAGCACTTCGCGAGCCGGGTGCGAGAGCGATTCCTCGGGCGACGGCTGCGGCGCGGCCAGCAGCCATGGCGAATCCTCGCGCAGAAAGATGGCGAGCGGCGCCACGCGCGTGGGACGCACGCGGCGGCTTTTGTTTTCTTCCGGCTCGCGTTCGAAGGCAGGATGCGGCGAAAGCCTTCCCCACGTCACTTCGCCGGCCAGGCAGAGATCGTCCAGATATTCCGGTTGGTACTTTGCCACGCGCCGCGGCAAGACTTCCGATTCCCACGCCGCCGCCGGAAACTCCGCGCCCTGCAACTGCCGGATGATCTGCAAAGTGCCGTCCACGCCATGCAGTTGCGTTCCGGGCGAAAGATGCTGCCAGCGATTCAGAAACGCCAAGAACGCCGCCGTGGTGACCGGCTCTATCTCGCGGCGCAGCCGGCCGATGGTGAGCCGGTGAATGCGCGCCAGCAGGTTGCGGTGGCACCATTCCACTTCCGCTTCGGACGCGTTCGGCGTAAAGCGGCCGCGCAGAATCTGGCCTTCGGCCTCCAATTGGGCCAGCGCCTGGTCCACCAGCTCGCGCGGCATGGCGAGCGTTTGCGACAGGTGAGACGCCCGCAGCGGACCGGAACATTCGAACCAGCCGCGCAGAATTTCGGCGGCGCAGGCTTCGGGCGATTCGGGAATCGCCCGGCCACCCGGCGGCTGCGAGATAAGCGGATCGAAAGTGGCTTGCGGGTAGACGCGAAGCACCAGGTCGAGCCGCTCGGCGGGGACCCAGAAATCGCAACCGCCAGCCGTCAGCGTGGTGGCGCGCCGGCCGGCCGCCAGTTGTTCGTAATTGCCAGCGCCCGACACCTGCCCCACCGGAATCAAAGCCCAGCCGCACAGCGCTTCGTGAAGCTCATCGGGATCGCGCGTGGGCGGCCACGCCTCGGCGGCCACTTGCGCAATGGCCGCCGCGTCCAGCGCGCCCGCGCCTTCCGCGTCGTCCGGCAGGGTGCGGCGCATCTGCACCATGCGGGCGCGGCGCTCTTCGAGCGGCGCGTCATCCAGGTAAGCGTACGGATTCGAGTTCAGGATCTCGTGTGAGAACGGCGAAGGCTCCGGCGTGTCGATGGCCACGGTACGGATGGCGCCTTCTTGTATCGCTGCCAGCACGGCGCGGAGGCCGTCGAGATCCATGGCTTCGTGGAGACAGTTGGCGATGGTCTCCTGGACCAGCGGATGATCGGGAATGCGCACGTCGCCGGAGAGGTTTTCGGGGCAGGCGGCCTGATCGGGAAAGACCGCGGCCATCAGGTCGTCGGAGCGCATGCGCTGGATGGGCGGCGGCACTTTGCGCCCGCCCTGAAAGCGCGGGATGGTGAGCGCGCGGGATGCGTTCCAGCGCCAGCGCGCCGTAAACATGGGCGCCGGCAGCACCGCCTGCGTGAGCACTTCCTCCACCGTGGCGGGACGCAGGAATTCAAAGACGATGTCGAGCGGAAAGGAATGCTGCTCACCGAGCGAGATGACAATGCCGTTATCGGTGGCCGCCGCCTGCAGCTCGAAATTGAAGGAGCGGCAGAAGCGCTTGCGCAGCGCCAGTCCCCAGGCGCGGTTGATGCGCGCGCCGAAGGGGGCGTGAATCACCAGTTGCATACCGCCGCCTTCGTCGAAAAAGCGTTCGGCGATGACGCAGGTATCGGTGGGCATGGCGCCCAGCGCGGCGCGTCCGGCCCGCACATATTCGACCGCCTGTTCGGCGCCGGCGCGGTCGAGGCCGCACTCCGCCGGGCAGGCGCCCGAACCATACACCTCTTCCCGCAAGTCCGCCACTTCGCGAGAAAGTTCCAACGTGCGGCCGGGCGCTTCGCCGCGCCAGAAGGGGATGCCGGGCGCGGCCCCGTGGGCATCTTCCACGCGCAGGCGGCCGGCTTCCACGCGGCGAATGCGCCAGGAGGTGGTGCCCAGCAGGAAAATGTCGCCGGCCATGCTCTCCACGGCGAAATCCTCATCCACCGTGCCCACCGTGACGCCCTCGGGCTCAGCCACCACCAGGTACTGCGCGGTCTCCGGGATGGCGCCGCCCGAAGTGATGGCCGTCATGCGCGCTCCGCGGCGCGCGTGAACCCGCCGGTTGACGGCATCGCGATGCAGGTAGGCCCGGCCACGCCCGCGCGAAGTGGTAATACCCTCCGAGAGCATCTCCAGCACCGCGTCGAAATCGCCGCGCTCCAGCGTGGCGTAAGGGGCGGCGCGGCGCATCAAAGCGAACAGTTCATCCTCCGCGAAGTCTTCGCAGGCGCAGGCCGCCACCATCTGCTGCGCCAGAATGTCGAGAGCGTTGCGCGGAATCTCCAGGCGGTCGAGTTCCCCCCGGTGAATGGCGCGGACCAGCGCGGCGCACTCCACCAGCTCGTCGCGCGTGGTGGCGAAGAGGCGGCCCTTGGGCAGCGCGCCCACCCAGTGGCCGGCGCGCCCGATGCGCTGCAACCCCACCGCGATGGAACGCGGCGAGCCGATCTGGCACACCAGGTCCACCGTGCCGATATCGATTCCCAGTTCGAGCGACGCCGTGGCCACCACGGCGCGCAACTCGCCATGCTTGAGCTTCTGTTCCGCATCCAGGCGCAGCGCGCGCGAGAGGCTGCCGTGGTGCGGCAGCACGGCGTTCGAGCCCAGGCGCTCGCCCAGGTGGTGGGCCACCCGCTCCGCCAGGCGCCGCGTGTTGACGAAGACCAGCGTGGTGCGGTGCGCGCGGATCAGCTCAGCCGCGCGGTCGTAGATCTCGTCCCACATTTCGTTGGTGGCGACGGGGCCGAGCTCGTCGCGCGGCACCTCCACCGCCAAATCCATCTCGCGGCGGTGCCCCACGTGGACCATGCGCGCCCGCTCGCTCAGGAATCGGGCCACATCCCCGATCGGCTTCACCGTTGCGGAAAGCCCAATGCGCTGCGGCGCGGCGCCGCCGTTCTGCTCCACCAGGCGGTCGAGCCGCGCCAGGGTCACCGCCAGGTGCGAACCGCGCTTGTCGTCGGCCACGGCGTGAATTTCGTCCACGATCAGCGTCCGCACGCGCGCCAGCATCTCGCGCGGCTTGGCGGCGGTGAGCAGGATGTACAGCGATTCCGGCGTGGTGACCAGGATGTGCGGCCGCTGCCGCGTCATCTTCTGGCGCTCCCACTGCGGCGTATCCCCGGTGCGGAGGGCCGTGCGGATGGGCGCCAGCGCGACGCCGCGCTCCGCCGCCAGCGCCGAGATTTCGGCCAACGGCAGTTCGAGGTTCTTGTGGACGTCGTTGCTGAGCGCCTTGAGCGGGGAGACGTAAACGATCTCGGTTTGCTCGGGCAGCGCCCCCAGGCGCGCGCGCCGCACCAGGCTGTCGATGGCGGTGAGAAAGGCCGCCAGTGTCTTGCCGGAGCCGGTCGGAGCCGAGATCAGGACATCGTGTCCCGCGCGGATTTCCGGCCACCCGCGCACTTGCGGCTCGGTGGCCGCGCCGAAACGCGTGGCGAACCATTCCGCGACAAGAGGGTCGAAACCGGCGAGCACTACCTTGATTCTAAAGCAACCTGTCTGAACCACGAGGGTGGTACCGATCAACGAGGAACACCTGGACGCCGCTGCCACCGCCTTCACCAGGTTCGGGCGTGGCCGCCATCCCGCGGGCGGGTCGCCCTATGAGATTCTCGTGGTCGACCGTGCCGAAAGGGCACCAGTTGAAAACCAGCAACCGCGTCTCGTCTGGCTCACCGCGTTACAATCGGGCTTAGCCCGGCCCTCGTTTTCATGACCAGCAGGGAAAGGCTGCAAGCGACGCTCCGTCACGAACGGCCCGATCGCATCCCCGTTGATTTCGGGGCAACTGGCACTACCGGCGTCCACGCCAGCATCGTCGCCGGCCTTCGCGACTACTACGGGCTTGAGAAGCGCTCCGTCAAGGTCCACGAGCCGTACCAGATGCTCGGCTTCATCGAAGGCGACCTGCGCGACGCCATGGGTCTCGACGTCGAAGGCGAATTCAACCAAGGCGCCACGGGAGAATGAAGCATGGCCGATGACATAACGCTCTACGACGCAATCGTGGCCGGAGACACCAAGGCCGCGGTGACTGCCGCGCGGACAGCCCTTGACGAGGGAGTGGACCCCGTCGAGCTGGTGTCCCGCCAAATGATTCCCGCCATGGACGAAGTGGGCCGCCTCTTCGCTTGCGAGGAGTACTTCGTTCCCGAGTTGCTCCTCGCCGCCCGCGCCATGAAGGGCGCGCTCGGCCTGGTCCGCCCCCTGCTCGCCTCGAGCGGCGTCGAGCCGGTGGGCCGTGTGGTCATCGGAACCGTCATGGGAGACCTGCACGATATCGGCAAGAACCTGGTGGCCTCCATGCTCGAAGGGGCCGGATTTGAAATCATCGATCTCGGCGCGGACGTGACGCCTGCCCGTTTCATCCAGGCCATTCAGGAGAAGAAGGCCGATATCGCCTGCCTCTCCGCGCTGCTCACGGTCACCATGCCCGCCATGCGCGAGACGATCGAGGCCATCCGCCAGGCCGGCATCCGCAACCGCGTGAAGGTGCTCGTCGGCGGCGCTCCGGTAACGCAGCAGTACGCCGACAAAATCGGCGCCGATGGTTACAGCGACAACGCCAGCGGCGCCGTCAGCCTGGCCCGCAAGCTCATGGGGATATCTATGCCCAAAGGCACCGGCTGATTCTCTATGAAGTGCAAACTCATGAGTTGCGAAGTGCTGTTCCGCGAAGCCTGCGCCGCCGTGGCGCGCTCGCCGCACCAGGTGGATATCGAATTTCTCCCCAAGGGGCTGCACGATATCGGCGGCGCCGGCATGTGCGCGCGTCTGCAGGAAGCGGTCGACCGCAGCGACGCTCCCAGCTACCACTTCATTCTGCTCGGCTACGCGCTGGCGGCGGCGGCACCACGGGCCTTCAGGCCCGCCAGACGCCCCTGGTCATACCGCGCGCGCACGATTGCATCACCCTCCTCATGAGGCGACCTACGCATCCTCCACGCGCTCGCCGAAGGCCGCTTGGACGACCCCGGGATCGCTCCAGACTTCGCGATCCTGCGCCCCGGCGAACGCCTGGTTCCTTCCTACCAGGACGATATCTTCCGCATCCTTCCGCCGGACGCCTGACCGCCGTGGATCTCCACTGCCATCGCTCGACAGTCACGCCGTCGCGGAACTGCGGCGGTTCAGTGCGCAGCCGCTGCGGCGAGCTGACGCGCGGCGCGCAGGCCGCCGGCGCGCTGGATGCCGGGGATGAAGAAACCCTCCACGAAATCCTGATCCGTACCGCGGAAGCTGCCGAGATCGGCCTCCAAGTCAACGGCCTGCGGCGCAACGGCGGCTGCGAACAGACACCACACGGCGGCCTTACCGGCGCCGATCAGGCGCGTTCGCGGGGTGTTCAGCCAGGCGAGCGCGGTGAGGATGTCCTGCACGCGGTTGGCATCGTCGGACTTGTTGAAGGTCAGGAACATCTTCACGCTGCGATCGCGCGGAGCTTTGGCGCGGCCGGTCTGAAAGGCGTCGATCATCAGGACCGAGCGGCCGGCCGCAACGAGCCGCGCGGCTTCCGCCGATTTCCGCGCGGCCTCCGCGCCATCCGGATCGACCACCAACGCGGGCGGGGTCGCGCCCTTCACCCAGATTCCCGGGATGCGATCGCCTTTGCCGGGACGCCCGAGCAGGATGTGCTCGCCATCCGTCCGGCTCAGCACCTGCTGCGGCCATTCCGCGGCCAGGGACAAAGTGAGACGCTGGCGGAGATCGCCGGTCTGCTGATTGGAAAGGTGGACCCACAGGTCGAAGATCTGCTGGAAGGTCAGGGCATTATCCGGCAGTTTGCGGTTGTGCAGCGCTAACATGTCCTGCAACCGTTCGACGCGGACCGATTTTTCCTCGAACTGCGCGGCGTCGTTCTCGCCCAGGACGTGCTTGCCGAAGAAAGCGTACATGGCGTCGCGGCTGGGCTTGTTGTAGTTGTGGGGCGCGGCCTGGAAAAACGTCTCCACACCTCCGCCCTTGCCATACAGATCGTAGATGGCGCGGACGGCCGGATATTCCTCCTGGAGCATGTTACGCGTCCAGTCTCCGCTCGCGCCCGCCATCAACATGGGCCGCGGCGCCATCATGGCCGCGAGTTCGACGTTGTTGGTGCCGAGCCGCAGGTTGGGCGCATTCTCGCACAGCGAGCCGCCCTGCATGATGAAAGAAACCATGTTGGCCGGCGCGGAGAACTGGATGCGATCGTCCACCGCGGAGATCAGGATGGTTTGGGTGGCTCCGCCGGACGCGCCCGTGGCGCCGATGCTGTGCGGGTTGACGCCTGGAAGCGATTCGAGGAAGTCGATGCCGCGGATGGCGCTCCACAACTGAAGCCCGAGGGGTCCAAAGCTCCAGATCTGCTCCAGCGGCTTGTCGCCGAATTCATGCGGCGTCTGGATGGTGTCGTTGAACCCGACCATGTCATAGGCGAATACCACGTAACCCTGCCGCGCCAGCATGATGCAGCGGGCTGGAATGGACGCAATTTCGGTGTGCTCGAGGCGGCCGTAATTCCAATGGCCATGGGGCGACAATACAGCCGGGAAGCCTTGCGGCGGCGCGGCCTTGAGCGGCCGGTAGAGGTTGCCCCCGAGGTAGAAACCCGGCAGAATCTCGAGCAGCACTTTCTCGATGGAGTAATCCTTGTTTTCGATGCGCCCGAAGATCTGCGGGTGAAGATCGCTCTTCGGAAGCATGGGCATCAGACCCGCGGCGGAGAGAATCTGCTTGCGCAGGACCTCTCTGCGGGCCCGCCATTCGTCAAGGCTGGTGTATGTCCTGGGCGCGAAATGCGTATCGGTGTTGGGAAGGTCGACATTGCGCGCATCCTGCGCGGGGATCTGGGCGTGGGCGGCGAAGCAGGCGAGCCGGACTCCCAGCAGAAAATATGGCATCGAACGCCGGATTCGCGTTCCTGGCGCACTACCGGAAGGCAACCTCATAAGTTCTCCCTCGCTCCAATGTGGCCGCGACAACGCTAGGCATCCTCGCTCCAGACAGCGGCCTTTCGCTCGGCGGTCACTACTATCTTTCGCTCGCCGGGCCTACTTCACCAGCGTCGCCGATTTCAGGGCGAAGTCCAGCACCCGTGTGGGGAAGATGCCCAGGAACAGCGTGCCCAGCGCCGGCAGAATCAGCGCCAGCCGGAAACCCGGCGTCAGCGGCTCGGTCTGGCCGGCGGCTTCTCCCGGTTCGTGCATGTAGACCATCACCAGGATGCGCAGGTAGTAATACGCGCCCACCGCGCTGTTCAGCAGGCCCAGCACCGTCAGCCACACCAGGTGCGATTCCAGCGCCGCTTTGAAGATATAGAACTTGCCGAAGAACCCTCCGGTGAGCGGCACGCCGATCAGGGAAAGCAGAAAGATGGTCAGCATGGCCGCCATCATCGGCTGCTTGCGTCCCAGGCCCGCCAGGTCGTCGAGGCTCTGGTAGCGTTCGCCGCGCCCCGACACGTGGCTCACTACCGCGAACGCCCCGATGTTCATGAAGGCGTACGCCGCCAGGTAGAACATAACCGCCGCCGTGCCCGTATTCGACTGCGCGGTGAGCGCCACCAGCACATAGCCCGCATGCGCGATGGAACTGTACGCCAGCATGCGCTTCACATTGGTCTGCAGCAGCGCGGCGAAGTTTCCCACGGTCATGGAGAGCAGCGCCGCCATCCACACCAGCGGCTGCCAGTCGGCGCCGATGGGCCCAAAGGCCGTCAGGAAGATCCGCAGAAAGATGGCGAACGCCGCGGCCTTGGGACCGGCCGAGAGGAACGCCGCCACCGGCGTGGGCGCGCCCTGGTACACGTCCGGCGCCCAGATCTGGAAGGGCGCCGCCGAGACTTTGAATCCCAGCCCCACGAACATCAGCGCCGCCGCCAGGGTGACGAACACCACCGGCGGCGCATCCGCTCCGGAAAGGGCCGCGCGGATCGCCGTCAGATTTACCGTGCCCACCGTGCCGTAGGTGATGGCCACTCCGTAAAGGAAAAACGCGGTGGCAAACGAACCCAGAAGGAAGTATTTCAGGGCCGCCTCATTGGACCGCTTGTCGTCGCGCAAATAGCCCGCCAGCACGTAGCTCGAGATGGAGGAAATCTCCAGGCCGATGAAGACGATGATCAGATCGTTGGCCGCCGCCATCATGCACTGCCCGGCGATGGAGAAGAGCAGCAGCGCATGGTATTCGCTGGTTTCAGCCTCCTGCCGCGCCAGGAACCGATAAGACGCCAGAATGCTCAGAATCCCCACCACCATCACCAGCACGCGGAACCAGGTGGCGAAGCCATCCACCAGCAGCATGCCGCCAAACGCCGCGCCGGGATCGGTTTGGGCATACACCGCCGCCCCGATCGCCGCCAGCAGCGCCAGGATGCTCAAGTGGCCGAAGGCGTGCGAGGCCCGCTTGTGCAGGACGGGATCGAGCACCATCAACGCGGTGCCCATCACCGTCAGGATGATCTCCGGCAGAAAGCGGAGAAGGTCCGTCGCGCTCGCGCCGAAATTAACGGGCATGCGCTACCTCCGACCTCTGGCGAAGCTCCACCCGTTCCGGCACGTTGATGTGCGTCTGTTCCAGCACGCGCGCAGTGGCCTTGCTCACCGGCGGCAGAAAACTCTGCGAGTACACTCCCATCCACACCATCATCACGATCAGCGGCACAATCGCCGCCCATTCGCGCAGCCCCAGGTCCGGCATGTGACGCTTCACGTCGGCCTTGGCCACGCCGTAGAAAACGCGCTGGTACATCCACAGCATGTAGCAGGCCGAGAGGATCACGCCGATGGCGGCGTAGACCGTCCAGGTGAAGTGGGTCATGGCGGTGCCCTGCAGCACCAGGAATTCGCCCACGAAATTGTTCAGCAGCGGCAACCCGATGCTGGCCAGGGTCGCAATCAGGAAGACCGTGGAGAGCCAGGGCGCTGCCGTGGCCACGTCACCGTACTCGGAAATCTCGAGGGAGTGGCGCCGCTCGTAGAGGAATCCCACCAATGCGAACAGCGCGCCGGTGGTAATCCCGTGGCTCAGCATCTGGTAGACCGCGCCGTCCAGGCCCATCTGGGTGAACGAGAAAATTCCCAGCACCACGAAGCCCAAATGGCTCACCGAGGAATAGGCCACCAGTTTCTTCATGTTGGGCTGCACCATGGCCACCAGCGCGCCGTAGATGATCCCGATGATGGCCAGCACCGCAATCCACGGTGCGCACTGCCGCGCCGCCACCGGGAACATCGGCAGCGAGTAGTGCAGAATACCGAACGTGCCCATCTTCAGCATGACGCTGGCCAGCATCACGGACCCGGCGGTGGGCGCCTCCACGTGCGCGTCCGGCAGCCAGGTATGCAGCGGGAAGAGCGGCACCTTGATGGCAAACGCCAGGAAAAAGGCCAGGAACAGCAGCATCTGCTCGCCCGGCGCGAACGTCAGTTTGCCGCTGGCCAGCATGTCCAGAATGGTGGCGTAGCTGAAGGTGCCGGCGCGGTTGTACAAATAGATGATGGCCGCCAGCATCAGCACGGAGCCGGTCATGGTGTAGAGGAAAAACTTCACCGCCGCGTAGATGCGCCGCGAATGGCCCCAGATGCCGATCAGGAAATACATCGGCACCAGCGAGATTTCCCAGAACACGTAAAACAGGAAGAGATCCTGCGCGATGAACACGCCCACCAGGCCGAATTCCAGCAGCAGCAGAAACGCGAAGAATTCCTTGACCCGGTCCTGCACGTACTTCCAGGAGATCAGCACGCAGATGGGCGTCAGGAAAGTGGAAAGCAGAACCAGCCACAAGCTGATGCCGTCGGCCGCCACGTGGAAATGAATGTCCGGCGTCGAGATCCAGGGGATGTCCACCGTGAACTGGTCGCCCGCGGTGTTGCGGTCGAACTGCGAGAGCAGAATCAGCGATTGCGCGAAGGTGGCCAGCGACACCGCCAGCGCCCAGGCCCGGCTGTTTTGCGGGAAGCGCCGCGGAATGGTCAGCGACGCCAGGAATCCCACCAGCGGCATGATCAGAACCAGGGTCAGCAGGTTCATCGCAGGCCTCCCGTGCTGCCGATCCCGGCCAGCGCCATGGCCACGATGGCCACCACCGAACCGAACAACACCCAGGTGGCGTAACTGCGGACATTGCCCGATTGCAGCAGGCGCAGCAGGCTGCCGACATCCTTCGCGCGCGCGCCCACGCCATTCACGCCGCCGTCGATCAAGCCCACGTCCACGCCTTTCCACAGCACTGTCCGCGAGCCGTCCACCAGCGGTTCTACGATGGCCGCATCATAGATCTCATCCACGAAGTATTTGTTGTAAAGCGTTTTGTAGACGAATCCGAAGCTCGACGCCAGCGAGTCCGCCATGGCCGGCCTGGCCACGTAGAGGAACCATGCCAGCAGAATTCCAATGGCCCCGGCCCCGACCGAGATCAGCATGAGCGAACTGTCTTCCGAGGCTTCCCGCGCCGGAAAAACGCCGCTCAGAAACGCGGGGACGTTGAACAAGAACCCGCCCGCCAGCGATAACACCGCCAGCACCGCCAGCGGCGCCAACATCACCGGCGGCGATTCGTGCGGGTGTTCCTTCCCCCGGTACTCGCCGAAGAAGGCCAGGAACATGGCGCGGAACACGTAGAAGGCCGTCATTCCCGCGGTCACCACGCCCACCCAGTACATCCACGGCGCGTGCTCGTGCGCCGCCAGCAGGATCGCGTCCTTGCTGTAGAAACCGGAGAACGGCGGCACTCCCGCAATCGCCACCGCCGCGCACATCATGGTCAGGAACGTCCAGCGGATCTGTTTTCTCAGGCCGCCCATGTTGCGCAGGTCCTGCTCGCCGGAGAGCGCGTGGATCACGCTGCCGGCCCCCAGGAACAGCAGCGCTTTGAAGAAGGCGTGCGTCATCAGGTGCCAGATGCCCGCCGAGAAGGCCCCGCAGCCCACGCCCACGAACATGTAGCCGAGCTGCGAAACCGTCGAATAGGCGAAGACTTTCTTGATGTCGTTCTGCACCAGGCCGATGGTGGCAGCGAAAAACGCCGTGGCAATTCCGATCGTCGCCACCACGTTCATGGCCGACGGAGCGTGCACGTAAATAGGCCACGACCGCGCCACCATGTAGACGCCCGCCGTCACCATGGTGGCCGCGTGGATCAGGGCCGATACCGGCGTCGGCCCCTCCATGGCATCCGGCAGCCACACATACAGCGGCAACTGCGCCGATTTCCCGCACGCGCCCACCATCAGCAGCAGCCCGATGGTGGTAAGCACCGCTTCGGAAGCGCCCGGCGCCTGCTGGAACACCTTGGTGAAATCCAGCGATCCGAAATTCTTGAAGATGTAAAACATCGCCAGCGAGAATCCGAAATCGCCAATCCGGTTGACGATGAAAGCCTTGTTGCCGGCGTTGGTCGCGGACTGCCGGTGGAAATAGAATCCGATCAGCAGATAGCTGCACAGCCCCACGCCTTCCCACCCGATGAACAGCACCAGGTAGTTCGACGCCAGCACCAGCACCAGCATGAAAAACATGAACAGGTTCAGGAACGCGAAGAAGCGGTAGTATCCGCCCTCGTGCGCCATGTAGCCGATGGAGTAAATATGGATCAGCGACCCGATGCCCGTCACTACCAGCAGCATCACCACGGTCAGCCGGTCGACGGCGAAATCCACGCCGATGTTCACGGACCCGCTCGCGATCCACGTGTAGTAATGCTCGACGTATCGCGAGTTCAAATCGCCCAGGCCGAAGATGGTCTTCAGCACCCACGCGAAAGAGAGGACCACGCTGCCGATCGCAATGGCGCTGACCAGGCCGCGGTGAAACCGGCGTCCAAAGAGCCCGTTGATCACGAAGCCCGCCAGCGGAAGGATAGGGATGAGCCAGAGTTGCATTAGGAAAAGAATTCCTTCACCGCCGAGACGCGGAGGCGCCGGGAAATAAGAGAAACACAGTGATCGGACATTCGAGTTTTTTCTCCGTGTCTCTGCGTCTCAGCGGTGAACATGTCTTTAGTCCTTCATCGAATCCACATCATCAATATTCAGAGTCCCGCGGTTCTTGAAGATCGTCAGGATAATCGCCAGCCCCACGGCGGCTTCGGCCGCCGCCACCACCATCACGAAGAACGCGTACAGATGGCCGTTTACCTGCTGCCGGTGGTACGAAAACGTCACAAAGCTGAGGTTGACGGCGTTCAGCATCAGCTCGATCGACATGAAGACCGTGATGATGTTGCGCCGGAACACGAAGCCCGCCACGCCCAGCGCGAACAACACCGCGCTCAACGTCAGATACCAGGAAATCGGAACGGCCGCCAGCATCAGTCCATCTCCTTTCGCGCCAGAACGATGGCCCCCAGGATCGCGACCAGAATCAGGATCGAGGTCACCTCGAACGGCAGCAGGAAAGTTGTGAACAGCGCGTGGCCGATTTCCGCCGCCCCGCCGCCCTTGAATCCGCCGAAGTGCACCAGCGTGCTTTGCGGAAACAGCCGCTGGACGAAGAACGCCATCAGCCCCAGGAACGCCACCCACAGCGGCAATCCCAGCAACTGCGCGGTGAACGACCGGCCCTTCTTGGCCTCGGCTCCCGCGTTCAACAGCATGATCACGAACACGAACAGCACCATGATCGCGCCGGCATAGACAATCACCTGCGCCGCAGCCAGAAACTCCGCGCCCAGAAGCAGGTAGAGCACCGCCAGCGATGCCATCACGCCCACCAGCGAGACGGCGCTCGAAATGGGATGCGTCTGCACCACCACGTTGATGGCGCATACCACCGCGATAATGGCGAAGACCAGAAAAAGTATGACGTCCATGTCAGGATCTCAAAGCCACCAGAAAGCCGGTCACCAGCAGGTTCAGCATGGCCACCGGGAAAAGAAACTTCCACGTGAAGCCCATCAGTTGGTCGTAGCGGAAGCGCGGCAGCGTCCCGCGAATCCACATAAACCCGAAAAGAATCCCACCCGTCTTGGCGCAAAACCAGAACAGCGGAATCAGCCAGCTTTGTATTATGGGCAGCAGAAACACCGCCGCCGCAATCAAAAACAGCGCGCCGAAGACCGGCAGGGTATACGCGTCGCGTCGCCGCGCCGGGTGGAAACCGTGATACAGCGCCACCAGGCCGGCCAAGGCGAAGATCGCAGCCGGCACGTAGCTCGATCCGTATTCGGCCGGCCACGGCGCCACCCAGCCGCCCAGAAACAGCAGCGTGGCCATGCAGCTTACCGTGATCATGTTGGCGTATTCCGACATGAAGAACGACGCGAACTTCATCGAGCTGTACTCGATGTGGAAGCCCGCCACCAGTTCGTTCTCGGCTTCCGGCAGATCGAACGGAATGCGGTTGGTCTCCGCGAAGGCCGCAATCAGAAAGATGATGAAGCTGACGATCTGCGGAAACGGCCCGTGCAGCACGTTCCAGTTCCAGATGCCGCCCGCCTGCCTCTCCACCAGCCGCCGCAGGCTCAGCGTGTTCGAGATCAGCAGGGGCGCGGCGATGGCCAGCGACATGGGCAGCTCGTAGCTGATCATCTGCGCCGAGCTGCGCAAGCCGCCCAGCAGCGCGTACTTGTTATTCGACGACCAGCCGGCCAGCGCGATTCCGTAAACTCCCATCGACGACACCGCCAGCACGAACAGCACGCCGATATTCAAGTCCGTGAGCTGCATGAACGTCCGGTAGCCCGCCACCTG
>Ga0181536_10002467_pt1 | contig 20908 bp, 18 predicted proteins | sample PEATcosm2014_Bin_41_FD_121105 | JGI IMG/M metagenome (GOLD analysis project Ga0181536, IMG submission 121105) | Peatland microbial communities from MTU Mesocosm Facility, Houghton, MI, USA - PEATcosm2014_Bin17_60_metaG | ecosystem: Environmental > Terrestrial > Soil > Wetlands > Peat | place...
ACAAGCGGCGATCCCCGTGTGGATCCGCAACAGCTTCGCCCCCGAGCGGCTGGGGACGAAAATCACTCCGGAAGGGCAAAGCACGGGAGGCGGCGTGAAGGCGCTGACCGCGATCCGCGATGTGACGCTGATTAGTCTTGGGGGCCCCGGAATTGTCGGCCTGCCGGACGTCGTAGGGCGCACGTTTTCGACGACGGCGGATGTGCGCGCCAACGTGCTGCTGATTTCGCAATCGTCTTCACAAAACGATATTTGCTTCATCGTCTCCTCCGCGGACGCGCAACGCACCGTGGAGGCGCTGCGCAAAGAGTTCTCCCAGGACCTGGCTCACCAAAAGGTGGAACACATCAACGTGGATCCCACCATCGCCATCGTTGCCGTTGTCGGCGAGAACATGCGCGGTATCCCCGGCATTGCCGGAAAAACCTTCAGCGTGCTCGGCGATCAGCATGTGAACATCATCGCCATCGCGCAGGGTTCATCGGAATCCAACATTTCCTTTGTAATTGAAGAAAAAGCGGTGAAAACGGCTCTGCTGACGGCCCACCGCGAATTCGGCCTGGACGCGTCACCGCGCTGAGCGTTGCGTTCGACGCGAGATGTCATGGACTGTGGAAAAACGGAAACAATTCTCATTCCGAGTTGCGTTTAGCCCTTGAACGGGGCTCGGAATCTGCTGTCCCCGCCTTGCGCAAAAAGCAGATCCCTCGCTTCGCTCGGGATGACAACTAATTGGTGGCTTGTTGCGGGCTAACCCCCGGCGCACGATCGCGTGCGCTCCAATTCTCCGCTGATCGCCGCAGCATCCCAACCAAGGGACAACTGTGCACGCGTTGCCGTCGGACGAATGCCTTCCCACGGCCGCGCCGCAAAGCCGAATTTCTGACGGATGCGCTGGACACGCTCGGAAGCCTTGCGCCGGTACTCCTCGGGCGCATAGCCGTTGCGGCGGTACCAATCGTCATATTGCCTGGCCAGGCGCGGAAATTTTTCGCGCACGAACGGGAGGAACTGCCTCGCCGACGCAGGCATCAGGAACAGCACGCCGGAGAAGAACCACTCCGCGCCCGCCGCTTTTGCCGCTTCCGCGACGCGCTCCAACTCCCCTTCGGCGTCCGTGATCCCCGGCAGCAGCGGTGAAGCCGAAACGCCCACGTGCAATCCCGCCTCGCGCAATTCCTTCACCGCGCTGAGCCGCAAGTCGGGCCGCGGGGCGCGCGGCTCCAGCAGGCGAGCCAGGCGCGGCTTCAGGGTCGTGACGGTGATGTTGATCGCCAACGCGGATTTGGAAGTGATGACCTTCAGGATGTCGATGTCGCGCACAATCTGGTTGGACTTGGTGGTGATGGAGATGCTCAAGCCCTCGCGCTTCGCCAGTCCCTCCAGGCAGGCGTGCGTGACGCCGTACTCGCGTTCCGCAGGCTGGTAGGGCTCGGTGGCCGTGCCGATGGCGATGTGTTCGGCTTGCGTGTAGCCGGAAGCTTTCGATTCGTAGGAATACTTTTGCGAGACGTCGCGCGCCAGCAGCGCGGCGGCATCCTGTTTCACGAAAATCTTCTTCTCGAAATCTCCGCCATCAATTTCCATGTATTCGTGGGTGTACCGCGCATAGCAGTATTTGCAGGCAAACTCGCATCCCCGGTAGGGATTGATGGTCCATTCAAAAGGCACGCGGTCGGAATCGCAGCGGTTGAGGATGGATTTCACCGGCAACAGAAAATACTCCGGCTTCTCCACCGACTGGCGTTTCGTTTCCGCCGCCGGCGATTGCGCAGCGAGGCGAGCAATGCCCACCAGTGGCGCACGGGGAATCTGGAGTTGAGGCGGGGGGCAATCCGCCGTAGGGCTTTCCAGATTTCCCTTGCACCAGCCGGGTTCACCCTGGGCAAGGGCGCCGGCCTCTGGTCTTGGGTGTGGCTCAACAGGGCTAAAAGGAAGAAAGGAAACAGCGGGGCGACGAACGGGGCGGCGCCGGGTGGTGAAGATTGGCGCCGACTGGGGGAGAACTGGGGACATAGCTCACCTCGGAGCGGGAGCCAGTATTTCGCTTTTTCTTCGCCTTGTCAAGATCCTTTTCAGCTCCCAATAAGAGGGTTCATGCAGACAAGTGGATTACTTCCAGGCTCGGGACACCCGGGCGTTGCCAATGTTGCCGGCAATCAAACGACCTACGCGCTTGTTTTCTGGAGAGGGCGCCGTGGTCCAGGCACAATTACGGAGTTGACACGGACGAGCACAGCGTCGCTAGGCCGATTAAGCAACCACTAAGCTCAAGTGATATAACCTCGGCCTCAAGTCGACTTGTTCGGGCAGGTGCAGAAGTTAGTCCATCAGCGCCATGGCGGAATCCAGGATTTGTCGAATGAACTTCCGTTCCACGTTCAGGCGGCAGCCTTGCATGGCCTCTAGGTCGAGCAGTGAATCACTTCATCGTCTGCAACAGAGCCACGGACCGTTTTTCGTCAATGAGGTGGCGCCGACCGTCTTCGCTGGTGCTTGCGCCTTGTCTGATGAGTTCGACAACTTGCGCGGGCGTGAGAGCAGGGTCCAGCGCAAATAGTTTGGCCGCGAGATTCACGACATTGGGAGTTGCCATGGAAGTGCCCGACAGTTTGAGCTTCGCCCCTCCCGGAACATAGCTTTCAACGTTGTACCCATCCGCGTCCACCACAACGGTGTCGCCGTAGCTGGTGAAGGAAGTTTCGTCCCCAGCCTGATTAACCGCGCCGACCGTAAGGAGGTTCGGCAGATGCAGCGAGGCTGGGACTTCTGCGAGAAAGCCGGCGTTGCTATTGCTGTTTCCGGCGGCGGCGACGAACAGCGTGTTCGGCGAGTTCTCGATGGCACTCTCGACGGCCGCACGCCACATGGCGTAGAGTTCGGCGGCACGCTTCTTGCGTTCGGCGGGATCGGCGCCGCCGCCGGTCTTCGAGAGCCACGATTCGAACTCCTGAAGATCGTCTGACCAACTCATGTTGACCACGCGAACGTTGCGTGTCCGGAAGTAGTCAGACATCTGCTGGAAGGCAGCGCCCAGGTGGCGAACCCATTCGGAGGTTGGCGGAAATGGCAAGTCCGCTAACTGGTCGTTGAAACGGGCAACCACGAGACGCGCGGCAGGATTGCCTCGCACGGCGATGCCGGCACAATGGGTTCCGTGGATGTAGAAACCGATTACCTTCTCCATCTCATTGAGTTGGTGGATCTGGTCCGGGGACATCGTGCTGAACTTTTTTTGCACCGCCTCGGCTTCGGGCGAGTCGATACTATTCTCGAGGTCCAGGAACCCCTTGATCTCGTCGCGGAATTCCGGGTAGGCCTGCTGTTGCTCCGCTGTTAGCGGATACAGCCACGTTGTAGATGGATTCCCCTGATCATCGACCGCGAGCCCGTGCGTGCCGCTGGTTGTCGACTGGGGGTCGGTATAGAGCTGATCGGGAAACAGTGAAACATCGACACCGGAGTCCCAAATTCCGACCAATACCGGCGTTAATTTCTGATCCTTGCTGAGGGTGACTTCACGGGGCGCCCAGATATCAGGCTTAACCACATTATGGGCCGCGATGTACTGCTTCAGAACTTCGCCCCGCGCATGTTCCAGCGGAAGGAACCATTGCAGGTAAACTCGCGTCGAGATCAGGTCCCAGGCTTCGAGGTTGTCGAGCGCACCGGACTTGCGAACGGAAGGGTCGAGCTCCGTCATGACATCGCCGAGAAGAAGCGATTTCGTAACGATCCGGGCACCTGCATAAGCTTGTTTAATATTGTCTTGCACCACATCCCAAGGGAGCGCGTTGATCGCTTCGGTATAGTTCTTCGTAAGGGCCTGCTCGAAAGTAGGGCCGCTGGTGCTCTTGGTGTCGATCGCAGCTTGCAGCACCGCGCGACTGTAGAGTCCGGAGGTCAGCTTCGCTTCCGGCTTCTCCTCCAGAGCGCGGATTGCATCGACGGTCTCCAGCGCCGCCCGGTACTCGCCGGCGAGATACTGAAGGTCGAGCTTGGCGTCGAGCAAGGTTCGCATCGTTGACTTGTCTTCGATCTCGTAATCACGAAAGACGGTGTCGAGGTCAGCGTGGACTTTTCTGGCAAAGGCGTTGAAGGTGGCCTCGTCGGCCTGCACCAACTCGGAAGCTGGACCTTTTACCGGATAGCTGAAGCGGGGCAGATCAGCCTGGCTGCTGACTTTCTTCTTCGGGTTCGACTGCGAGTAAGAAACAGGGGTGAAAAGCAGAAGAAGAAATATAAGAAGACCGCATGCGACGCAATGACGCTTCAGCATAAAACACCTCGCATTGAGATTAAGAGCAGAAGGTCCAACTCAGCGCACGGAGAAGTCTAGGGACCCAGGGAGAACCTGTCAATACGCACGCCGGAGGGGAGTGTGCACAAATCACGCACGACCTCAGGCTCACTTCTTCCACCTCTCCGCGGTTGCCTTGCCTCAAACTCCAGTCGTTCCTTGCACTGCACGGCTGCGCAACATGGAGAAGTGCCGTTCGCAATTTCCCGCGGGATCTCCGCGCGGGATAATCTGCAGACCCGCTGCCACTCCCCGTGGGTATCGCCCACGCTTGACTTGATGGATTCAATCCGCCGGGTGTTTCGCGGTTATCAGCGTGCTCGTCGTCGCCATGCACTGCCACTTGCCATTGCTTTTGATCCACGTATCCACGAAGCGTTCGCGATGCACGTACGGTTTCCCTTTCTCCATCCCCTTCACTCGGAATATCCCGACCGCTACGGCCGCATCCCCGTAGACTCTCACATTGCTCGCTTCGGTGACTGCCTGGGACGGCTGGTAGTCAGATGACTCGATGCTTGCCAGAAATTCGCTCTTGGAGGAGACGCTCCCGTCGATATCGATGGACACAAATGTGTCCGCGAGGATCATGTCCAGAGCCTTCGAGTTTTTTTCCTCCAGGGCCCGATTCCAGGCCTTTTCAAGCCCAAGAATCCACCCGCCATCGTCGCTAACGCTTTGCCGCCAGGCCACTGCGAGGGCGGCTCCCAACAGCAATACACTCACAGCCACCATGATCTTTCTCATGGTCCTTACCTCCGGTCGAATACTCGAAATCCCTGGGCGCTTATGCTGCTAGCGTAGGACAAAAAAACCGCTGCGCATCAACTTCCGCGCATGAAATTTCTCGCGGTGTACTTGCCGGAAACCACTTGCCGCGAGCGGTCCAATTCTTAGAACGAGCAGTTGCGAGGGTTGGGCTCAACAGCGCTAAGATAATGAGGAAACAGCGGAGCGCCCGATTTCTTTCGCTTGCGCCGCGCATCTTGGCTCTGTTCTAATTTCGTGGGTGTCTGCTGCGCCGGCGGTTTTTTGCGTGTGATGATGGTTCCGAGGACAGTTCACGTGCGCATCTTCCTTCTTGCTTTGGCTTTCGCACTCTTCCATTTGACCGCCCCAAATGGAGCGCTTCCGGCGCAGGCGCCCGCGCAACAGCCTGGGGCAAAAACTCCCCCGAAAACTCCGGACACGGTGCCAACGCCGGCCGCGCCGGTTTCCAAACACTATCCGATCCTGGTGATCGCTCACGGTAACGAGCCAGTTTGGAGTCTTCGCCTGGGCATGAAGGGCCCGGAACGCCTGGATCGCGCGAATTACCCGCCCATCGTGCTGGAGCCGGGCGAAACTTCGGCCGATGATCCCGGCAAAGCCTGGACGTACCACGCGAAGGACACGGCCACGGGCGCGGATGTGAGTGTGAAACTTTTTCGGGAAGCGTGTTCGGACGCGGTGGCGGAGATCAAGTACACCTTTCGCGCCGTCGTGGACCACGCGCAGATCGGCACGCTGAATGGCTGCGGCCAGAGCATGCCCGAGTTATTTCCGGAATTTCGCAAGAAGAACCAGCTCAATCCAGACGACAACCCGGACGCGAACGACAAAGACAAGGATAAAGACAAAGACAAGAAGACGGTCCTGGACCCCATCACCAACTTCAAGATGCCCGTGGTCGTTGCGTACCTTAGTCCTGCCAGGAAGGTCATGTTCAAACGCGGCACCGTGGTTCGCCAGGTGGCCGCGGAGGGATACCAGCTTGCGGTTTCTCACGACGGCAGCAAGCTTCTGTACACGCGCGATGAACCAGCCGGCGGACGTGTCATTGTTCTGTATGATTTCGCCACCGCGAAGTCCACAGAACTACTTCGCGGAATTGTGCAGCAAGCTGTTTGGTCACCGGACGATACGCGCTTCGCTTTCTTGAAATTCGTGGAAGGACAGTGGCACCTTTGGACCGCGCCGCTCACTTCTCCAGACGCAGGGACAGCTTTCTTTCCCGGAGAGATTATGTCGATCGATGGCTGGGTCGACGCTCATACCATTCTCGTGGATGATCTGCAAAAGCTCTCCTGGGTAAGTGACGATGGAACGGTGCAACGCGCACTTTCTGAAAAGGAGGTGTTCGGGGACGCCTTCGGGTTTTCCAGCGCCAATACCGTGCGCATCCATCCACTCAATGCGGATCTGCTCTTGGTCTCCGCGGAGTGGCTCAAAGTTCCGCCAGGCACACCGATTGACAAAGAAATGGGAGAGGGCGAGGGGTTTTTTCTCTACGAAATCTCATCGAAGCGGCGCGTCATCATGAGTCCCCTGGACATGTTTGCCCAGGAGGCTGAGTGGACTCGAGACGGCCTGCAGATCTTCTTTACGGGAACGGACGCTTCGCGTAACTCGGCGATCTATCGCATGTTTTGGGACGGCAGTGGCCTGCAGAAATACGCCACCGGCAGCAATCTGGCCATCGGCAAATAGAGCAGAAGCAAACTGGTTTGGCGCAAGGCGTAGGTTGTGCGGCTTCGGCCGGCACGTTTCATCAGCGACTCGGCCTACCGCGCGCCGGCACTGGCAACCCTTCGCACGTAGAGATGATCCCGGCGCAGGTTCCCAAAACCGCCCAAAAGCAGCCTTGAGTCTCCGCCCGGCCCTCGGGACAGGTGCCCTTTACGAATCCGCGCCCTGGCGAGCTCTGCCTCCTCTCTTGCATCGCAATATACTTTTCCAATGGCGACCCTTCCTAACGCCGCCGTGCGGCAAGTCGGAATCCTTGTTCTGGAAGACGATCCCCAAAACTCCGGAGCACTGAAGCAGATACTGGATTCCGAGGGCTGGCGGGTGCGCATTGTGCCGGATGTGCCGATGCTGCACGCCGAGTTGAAGACGGCGGAGTACTCGCTGCTGATCGCCAACATCGCGCTGATTGGGGTGGAATCCCCCACATTTCAGGTGTTGCGGGAACTTGCGGGCGTGGCCCCGGAAGAGGGCGGGCGGCTCCGCATCCTGTTCGTCGTGCCGGAAACCTCCGGCAGCTCGTTCGTGGGCCATTTGGAGATCTCGCACCTTCCGTATGTCGTGCGGCCGTTCCACCTGCACGATTTTCTGGAAAAAGTGAGCGACCTGCTCGTGGAGATTAAGGCCATCGAAGCGCCACTGCGCATGACGCGCTACGAATTCGGGGAAGCGCGCAAAAAGAAGAAGGCGGCCAGCCGCACCACGTCCATGTTTGCTTCGCGCGACTCCTATTCCTATACGGAAGAGGAAATCGCCGAGTACGAACGACAGGAAACGGAAGCTTCCCGTAGCCGGCGGAGCAAGCCGCGCACCAACCTGGGCGACCCGCGTTCCTGACTCGCATATCGCAAAAGTCCGCAAAAAAGACGCCCCGAAGGCTGAAATCCGACGTTTCGGAGGGATTCCTCCACTCCGGGACGGCAAAAAGCGCCGTCCCTCCGGTCGGAATGACGAATTTTGTGGGGAGATCAAGAGAGATCTGAACATCGTTGACGTTAGACCTCCCCGTAGCGACCCATTGAATCAGAAAGGGCCTTAAGCTGTTTGTTTCTTCGACAAGCTGGCCTGCAAGAAAGTTTCGCTGGTCCGTTCTAACTCCAGGACGTGCTCACGCCGCACGCACAGGAGGAAAGTATGGACCGTTCGTTCTTCACGTTATTGGGAGGTGGTCTCCTTGGCATCTCTGCACTGGGCTTTGCCTGGTCATCGCCCGGTTCACCGGCCCAGCCGGGGAAGCCGGAAAGCGATTGGCGGCTGCTGGAACCGATTACCTACGAAAATCTCACCGTGTTTCCGGTGGTCAGTTCGTCGGGCTATGACACCAGCGCCTTCCTGACCTTGGAAGAAGGGTTGTCGCGGGGCGAAGTTACCGTCCGGGAACAGGGCGCCGAGACATTGGTCCGCAATCGCGGCGACGGGCGGCCCATCCCACCGGGTTACAACGGCCCGTCCGTGAATCAACTGGTGCTGATCAATCACAGCAAGCGGCCGCTGCTGTTGCTTGCGGGCGAACTGGTGAGCGGCGGAAAACAGGATCGCATCATTGCGAAGGACCGCATTGTGGCGCCGTTTGGCGACCCTTTGCCGCTCGATGTGTTCTGCGTGGAACACGGGCGTTGGTCCGCGGGGTCGTCTTTCAATGAGGCGAAGACGATTGTGCATCCGAGCGTGCGCGAAAATGCCGCCATCAATGGAAAGCAGACAGACGTCTGGGCCGCGGTGGCTGCGGGATCGAATGTCTCCAGCAGAATGGCCAGCCCTTCGGCAGCGCCGCGCGTGAGTTCGGCGGACATCAGCGAGACTGTGACCACCGAAGCGCAGACGCAGTCGTACACGAAGATCTACGAATCGCGGCGCGTGGGGAGTTCGGTGGATGCCGTGGTTGCAGAAATGCAGCGGCGTTTCCGCAGGGAGACGTCCGGATTGAAGGGCGAGCGGGTGGTGGGCGTGGTGGTGGCCTACGGCGGAGAAGTGGCCTGGAGCGACATCTTCGCGTCGAGCGAGCTTTTCGATGCGTACTGGAACAAGCTGCTGCGCAGCTATGCGGTAGAGGCGGTGGCACGGCCCAGTTTGCGCGAGAAGGCGTCGGTTGACGATGCGCGCGAATTTTTGCGGCGCTTGGACGGGCACGAAGAGACGGAATCCGAGCCCGGCGTGTATCGCTGGCGGGAGACGAGCGAGGGCGGCCTTTCGCAGATCGAATTGGATGCGTTGCAGCCGAAGCTAATGACGTTGCACCGGCTGGTGGTGCGGCGGACGAGTTGATTGATGCGCCAGGTAAGGATCTGGCGCTTGCGCACCTGAAGAGAGATCAAGATGAAGTGATCCTGCGGACATGGGGCGCAGCAGTGTTGCGCCCCTACAAGGACCTGGCTAGAACGCTGAAGAGAGGCGAACTCCGCTTGTGTCTTTCAGGGTGGCTAGGAGTTGCTCTGCTGAGGCGGGCCAGGAAGGGTGGCGGAGCTTAGGAGCGATTTCGGCTAAGGGAACAAGGACGAAGCGGCGCTCCAACATGCGGGGATGCGGCACCTGAAGCTCGGGAGTGGCGATGGTGTCGTTGCCGTAGAGGAGTATGTCCAGATCGATCAGGCGCGGGCCTTTGGCGAAGGGCTTTTTGCTGCCCATGGCCGATTCAATGGCGCGGAGCTCGTGCAATAAATCGAGGGCGGGCAAATCGGTTTGCGCTTCGAGAACAGCGTTGAGAAACCAGGCTTGCGCGAGATAGTCCACCGGCTCGGTTTCGTAGATGCTGGAGATTTTCAGGATGTGGATGCCGGCTTCGGCGAGAAGGCGGAGCGCCTCCCGCAGGTTGCGTTCGCGGTCGCCGACGTTGGTTCCCAGCGCAATGTAAACCGTGGTCATGCCAAACCTTCTTGGACTTCCCTGCGGTGAACCCGGAGCCTACTTCACTCCAAAGCGCCGGCCAATCATCCCAACCATGGATTGCGCTTCGGGCAATTTCAACGCGAGGCTCACAGCAAAGAAAACGAAGCCATAGACGCCGAGGACAAGAACGGCGAGAAGAATCGGTCCGCGCGGGCCGAGGGCGTAAAGCAAGCTGCGAGAGACCGCCGCGGCGAGCAGTGCGGCGAACCAGATTTGCGCAAGGAACGCGAGCGGCACGCCAACTTGTCCAATGCGGCGACGGATGCCGCGCTGCAGCAAAGTGAATTCGACCCAGGAGGCGATGCCGGCGGAAATGGTGAGGCCCGCAACGCCCCAGCGCGGCTCAATGCCCAAGAGGCGCGGCAGCGGCAAGGCGCTGAGATAGCCGAGGATCGTGGTGAGCAGGACGCGGACGATGGCGAAGCGCAGCGGGGTGCGCGTGTCACGCAAAGCGTAGAAGCCCGACGAATAGAGGCGGCCCAGAGTGGAAGCGAGCAGGCCGACCGTCGAGCCAGCCAGAATGCCCCAGACGTAGAGCACGTCGGCGTGCCTGAAGCGGCCCGTCTGGTAAATGGCCGCGACGATGACGTCGCCGAGCACGAGGAAGCCGACGACCGAGGGAACCACGAGAAAGGTGATCTGGCGGAGGCCCGCGTTCAAACGGTCACGCAGGAGGCGGGCGACTTCATCGGCTTCGCCGACCGCGCCGCTCATCACCGGCAATTCTGCCGCAGAGACGGACATGCCGAAGAGGCTGACGGGAAGCGTGTAAAGCGTTTGCGCGTAGGCGAGCGCCGCGACGGCGCCGGTGGGAAGGAAGCTGGCGAGGAAAGCGTCAATGTACGCGCTGATCTGCACGACACCGCGGCTGATGAATACGGGAAAGAAATTGCGGATGACGGTGCGCACATTTTCGGCTTGGTGAGCGAGGGAAAGCTTCAAGCCCCCAAGAAGCTTGAGCACCATGGGGAGCTGCACGGCGACCTGCAGGGCGCTGCCGGCGACGGAAGCCCACGCGGTGATGACCACGAGCGAATTCTGCGCGCGGCCGGCACCAAAGGCGATCATGCCGGCGATCATGGCGATGTTCCAGAGCACCGGGGCCGTGTATGAAAGGAAGAATTTGCGGTGGCTGTTCAGGACGCCAAGGCACCAGGCGGAGCCGACGAGCAGGCCCGCGCCGGGAAAGAGTATGCGCACAAGGAGAATAGTGAGCTGGCGCTTTTCGCCGTGGAAACCGGGGGCGATGGCGTCAATCAGCCACGGAGCGGTGAGGACGCCGAGAAGCACAAGCAGCGAAGTACTGAGGGCGAGCAGCGCGGCGACGGCGCCGGCGGTCTTGCGCGCTTCTTCTTTGTCGTTGCTGGCCAGCAGACGCGCATAAACAGGAATGAAGGAAGCGGAAAGCACGCCTTCGCCAAATAGATTTTGCAGGAAATTGGGAATGCGGAAGGCGGCCTTGAACACGTCGGCGGCATCGGAATTGCCGAAGTAGTGGGCAAAGACGCGGTCGCGGATGAGTCCGGCGACGCGGCTGAGGAAAATGCCCGAGGCCACGAGGAAGGCGAAGCGGCGAGAGCTGGAGGGTTGGGGTTTGGTGGCGGAAGAGTCGGTCACAGAATTTCCCAGGCGCGCGCAAATAGAAAGCTTGGCGCGGCTCTGTAGATTGAAGATATCGTACTAGCGCCAGATGTTTGGAAGCGAATTGGCAAGATGTGACGTGAAGTTACTTTACGGGGGAAGGTGGTAGAATGCGGCGCGAATTGCGAGGAGGAACTATGAAGGGCTGGATGGGACGGCTGGGAATTTGCGCGGCGCTGCTGGCGGGGATGATGGCGGTTGGGCAGGCAGTGTGGGCGCAACAGGACAGGGATTTTTCCAAGGTGCAAATCAAGGTAACGAGGGTTTCCGGGAACATTTACATGCTGGAGGGCGAAGGCGGAAACATTGCGGCGTCGGTGGGCGAAGACGGGATCGTGATCGTGGATGACCAGTTTGCGCCGCTGGCGGAGAAGATTCAGGCGGCGCTGAACGATTTGAAGATCACGGACAAACCGGTGCGGTTCGTAATCAACACGCACTATCACGGGGATCACACGGGCGGAAACGCGCCGTTTGCGAATGCTGGATCGACAGTGATTGCGCAGGACAACGTGCGGAGGCGGCTGGAGTCGGGTGGAACAGGGGGCAATGGAGGATCTATAAAGATGGATATTCCGCCGGCACCGAAGGCGGCGCTGCCGGTGATCACGTTTGAGCATGACGTGACGGTGCACCTGAATGGCGAGGATATCCGGGCGCTGCACTTCCCGGCCGGGCACACGGACGGCGATGCGGTGATTTTCTTTCCGAAGAATAACGTAGTGCACATGGGCGACGATTTTGTGCGTTATGGATTTCCGTTTATTGATGTCGCGAGCGGCGGCAGCGTGCAGGGGATGATCGACGCGATGGAGAAGGCCAGCGCAATGCTGCCGGCGGACGTGAAAGTGATCCCCGGACACGGCGCGCTATCAAACCTGGATGACGTACGGGAGTTCGTGAAGATGTTGAAAGAGACATCGGCGGCCGTGCAAAAAGCGCTGGACGAACACAAGACGCTGGAACAAATGAAGCAGGAGAAGATCCTGGAGCCGTGGAAGAAATGGTCGGGCGGCTTCATGAACGCGGACCAGTTTATCGAGACGCTGTACAACTCGCTGACGGGAAGCAAAGGGCAGTTCATGAAACATAATTGAGAGAAGATTGAGGATCAGAGAGAGGGGAGAGTTGTGGGAGGAGGGGTTGCACATAATAAGGGAATCCCTTATTATGGGTACATGAATATCACGCTTTCCCTGGACGAAAAGGTCGTCAAGGAAGTACGCAAGATCGCTGTGGAGCGAGACACCACGTTGACCGGATTGGTGCGCGAGTATTTGGAAAAGTTGGCGGCGGAGAGCGCTGTGACAGGACGAAAGCGGCGCGAGTTGGAGGCGCTAGAGCGCTCGTTCCGGGAATTCCACTTCAAGATGGGAAAGAAGACGTGGAAACGAGAGGACCTCTATGAGCGGTCCTGATTTTCTGGACACGAATGTCCTGGCGTATGCCTACGACGATGGTGAGCCGAGGAAGCAGAGTATCGCCCGTGGATGTGTACAGAGAGCAATTTTGGGAGAATTCGTAATCTCGGTGCAGGTGCTGGCGGAATTGGCGGCGACTCTGCTTTACAAGTTTGCCATTCGGGTACCCGCAGAAAAGATGACGATCATCCTGGACGTGCTAAGCCCCGTGCGTGTGGTCCAGCCGGACAAGGAACTGGTCCGGCGGGCGGTGGAAGCACACGCTCAATATGGCCTGCATTTTTACGATGGAATGATTTTGGCGGCGGCAGAGAGAGCGGGCTGCGGAAGTATTTTGTCGGAAGATCTGAACGCAGGACAGGAATATTTCGGGATCAAGGTCGAAAATCCGTTCGCATAATTCCCTCAAACGAGAATAAAGAAACAGCAGACTCCTCACTTCGCTCGGAATGGCAGCGGGGGTGTCTCAGCCCAGTGTTAGAACAGGCGGGGCTGGCGTTTGGGGAGGTCGCGGCCGAAGTATTCGTACGCGCGCGGAGTGGCGACGCGTCCGCGCGGCGTGCGGTCGAGCATGCCGATCTGCATGAGATAGGGCTCGTACATCTCCTCGATGGCGTCTTCTTCTTCGCTGAGGGCGGCGGCGAGCGTGCCCACGCCGACAGGGCCGCCATTGTATTTGTCGAGAAGGGCGAGAAGAAGGTTGCGGTCGACCTCGTCGAGGCCGTGTTCATCCACACCGAGCTTGCCCAGCGACTCCTGAGCAACTTCACGGGTGATGCGTCCGGCGGCGCGAACCTCGGCGAAATCGCGGGCGCGGCGGAGCAGGCGGTTGGCGACGCGCGGCGTGCCACGGCAGCGGCCAGAGATTTCCTGGGCGCCGCCCTCATCCATCTGGATATTCAGGATTTTGGCGGAGCGATGAAGAATGATGAGCAGATCTTCGGGCGTATAGAACTCGAGGCGATGGACGATGCCGAAGCGGGAGCGCAGAGGCGCGGTGATGAGTCCGGCGCGGGTGGTGGCGCCGATGAGAGTGAAATGGTTGAGGTGGAAGGGATGAATGCGGGCGCCGGGGCCCTGGCCGATCACGAGGTCCACGCGGAAATCTTCCATGGCGGGATAGAGGACCTCCTCGACGGCGGCTTGCAGGCGATGGATTTCGTCGAGGAAGAAAACTTCCTTTTTTTCGAGGGCGGTGAGGATGGCGGTAAGGTCGCCTTTGCGTTCGAGGAGCGGGCCAGCGCTGGTCTTGATGGGAACATTAAGTTCGTTGGCGATGATCTGGGCCAGCGTGGTCTTGCCAAGGCCAGGCGGGCCATAGAGGAGAACGTGATCGAGGGCTTCGCCGCGGGAGCGCGCGGCTTCGATGGCGATGGAGATGTTTTCCTTGACGCGTTTCTGGCCGATGTATTCGTCAAGGCGCTTGGGGCGGACGCTGGCGTCGAGGCGCGCGTCATCGTCAATGGCGGCTCCGGAGACGATGCGCGAGGGGCGCGCGGGATCGTTTTGGGGTGGGATGTTGGGCATGTGAACCGATATCAGATATCAGTGATCAGATATCAGAAGGCTGCGATCAGAGATCAACGACCAGCGATCAGGAAACAAGAGGGTAGTTGCGTTTTGGGTCCTGATTTCTGATAACTGATCTCTGATATCCGCTTCCAATCCCAATCGTTTCATCTTCACGTTCTCCTTGCGTGGACGCCATGCGTTCATCTCGTCTGCTGGCCGCTTAGAGCTGACAGAGTAACACGGAGAAGTTGTTCAAAGCCGGAAGGTCCGGTGCGGCGGCGGGCTTCGGCGACGGCGGATTCGGCGGTGCGCTCGTCATAGCCCAGATTGACGAGGGCGGACTTGACGTCGGCTTCGACGCCGGCAGGAGAAGCAGCGGCGGGCTTTTCGGCTTCGACGGCGACGGCTTCAAGCTTGTCCTTCAGTTCGACGACCATGCGTTCGGCGGTCTTGCGGCCAACGCCAGGAATTCTCGTGAGGCGGGCGAGATCACCGCCGCGAATGGCGGGCACGAGTTCTTCAACATTCATGCCAGAGAGAATTTTGAGGGCGAGCGTGGGGCCGACACCGGAAGCGCCGAGCAAGAGCTCGAAGAGATGCTTTTCGCGGGCGGAGAGAAAGCCGTAGAGGGAGAGAGCGTCTTCGCGGACGTGCGTGTGGATGAGCAGCGTGACTTCGGCGTGGAGTTCGCCAAGAGCGGCGAAGGTGGAAAGGGGCACGGCAACGAGATAGCCGACGCCGCCGACGTCGAGGATAACCTGATTGGGCCGCTTTTCCAGGAGGCGGCCGCGCAAGAGTCCAATCATCGCTCACGAGTATTGCCGCCGGAGGTTCCCCTGTCAATTCTTCCGATGTTCAAGTGACCGAACTCCAGCGCACCGCCGACCACATACGAATCACACTCCACATTCAGCGCCACTTGCCAACAATAAGAATTGCCACAAGAACGACCATTGAGTTCCCGCTCACGGCACGGTTTCGACGGTGATCCGCAACCCGATGGCCTTTGTGACCGCAACCAAGGTGGACAAACGCGGGTTGCCGCGTGCCGATAACGCCCGGTAGAGACTCTCGCGCTCGATCCCCGCGGCCCTCGCGACCCTCGCGACACCCCTAGCCTGTGCCAGGTGCCGCAAAGCGATGAGCAGAGCGCGCGGCTCCTCATCATCTTCCAATGCCGCTTTAAGATATGCGGCCGCAAAGTCCGCATCCTTCCGGAGCCGCCGAATGATGGTCTCATCGTGTGAAATGCTTGCTTTGCGTTTCATCGGCTTCCGCTCCTCTCTTTGTAATCCTTGAGACACTCCAATGCCCGCTCAATGTCTGAGGATTGCTTGCGCTTATCGCCCCCGCATAGGAGCAGCACGCAGGCCCTGCCGTTCATCGTGAAATACACCCGATAGCCCGGCCCCCAATCTATGCGCAATTCGTACAAACCATGACGCAAGGCCTTGCAATCACCAAAATTCCCTGCGGCTAGCCGGTTGATTCGGGTCGCCACCTTCGCTTGCGCACGGACATCCGCAAGTTCCGTCAGCCACTCGTCGAAAATATCTTTCCCTGCGCGGCTGACGTAATGGCGAATTTCAATCTCGCTTGCAGTGTAACTCATAAATCACACTCTCGCAATCTGGACGGGTGGCCAAATGCATGCTGCCGGGATTTCGCTCTTGGAAGTTTACCCGCGATTCGAGTATACCAATGTGTTTAATTGCTCATAGCGTATTAATGCGAGAGCAGCGGGCGATCAGGGAGACGCGGGTCTCCATTTGTTGAGGAAGGTGAGGATGTCGTCGGTGGCCATGGAGCGGGCGGCCTCGAACTCGCCGTGTTTCTGGCTGAAGAGAAGTTTGCCATTGGAATCGAGAACAGCGATGGCGGGAACACCACGGTTGAGGGGCACATCGTACTTCTTGGCGAGATCGAGATTTTTATCTTCCTTGCCGATGTCCACGTGGACGACTTCAAAATATTTTTCAAGCGTGGGCGCGATTTCGGGGCTGTGAAAGGCTTCATCGAGGACGTGACAGTCGTAGCACCAGTTGGCGCCGAACACGAGCAGAAGACGTTTGTGCACGGGCAAGGCGGAGTGGAGCGCCTCCTCGATTTCCTTCCCGGCGTCGGCGGAGGCGGGATAGATTTCCTTTTTTTGGAGGGGCTGACGCAAGCCCGCAGGATTGGAGCGCTGCGCCATCGTGATGAGCCAGCGATCGCCCTGCTGCACCCAGCCTTGCGCGACGCTCAGGTATTCCTGCTTGCGCGGTGCCGCATCATTCCAGGTGAGAGCCGCATAAAAGATGACGACGTGCACGTTAGGCTGCGGGGATTGCTCCTGGGCGATTTCCAATTTTGCGTCGAGCAGGCCTTTGGCCTTCAGGCCGGACCAAAAGCCGAGTTCGGAGGAGAGGGGGACGGGTTTGTTGTCGGCATCGGTGAGCTCGGGCTCGGGCGAAGAGCTGTAGAGCTGCTGGAGCGCTGCGGCATCCCCGGAGAGAACGGCGCGACGCCATTGCTTGAGCGGAGCAAAAGACGGGGGAGCCGCAGATTGGGGAATCGGCGCGGCGAAGGGGTGGAAAAGACTTAGGAGCACGATAAGTGGGAGAGTGATCATCGTGAGCCAGTATCGGGGGCGGCGGTTGGCTGTGTCAATGAGCGGAATTGCAGGGGTGGCGGAAAGTGTTGTGCGGAGGGGACAGAGTGCTTATGATGCGCGCTGGCCTTGCGTGGTTGGCGACTTGGAAGAGAGGGAGCAAACGAAGCGAGGAAGAAGTCCGCTACTCTGGATGGACGCCATTTTCGGGCGGCCGAGATGTAGCGATCATTGCTGAGTGGATAGGTTACGTGGGCTATCAAAGACAAATCTCCCGATTAGAGGGAAACACCCTGCGACAGATTGCGCTGCTCGCCAGACGTTTGGCCATATTTCTAGTGGGGTTCGCGGCTCTGGCCTTCCTCACGCTGGCGCAGGAAGGCGCCGGGCTGCGCGGGACGGTGGCCGACTCGACAGGATCCGCGATCGAGGGAGCGCAGATCGAGTACCGCTCGCCGGATGGAGTGATCCTGGCGAAAACGGATGCGAGCGGAAATTTCAGCATCGCCGAATCACGCAAGGGCGGAAGTTTGCGAATCAGTTTTCCCGGGTTCGCGACGGTAACGCTGGAAGTGAAGCCACACACTTCGGTGGAACGAGTGCGGATCGTGCTGACACCGTCGCCGAACATCGAGCGGTTGCAGGTGAAAGCGAGCGTCGAAGATCCCATTCCGGCGGTGCCGATGAGCCAGTACGCGATTCCGGCGGAGCAAGTGGAGATGGCGGGGAGCCTGGTGGTGGACGATGTGCTGCGGGAGGTGCCGGGGTTCAGCACGTTCCGCAGGTCGAGCAGTTTGTTCGCAAATCCGTCGTCGCAGGGCGTGTCGCTGCGGGGAGTAGGAGCGAGTGCGACGAGCAGGTCGAGCGTGCTGTTGGACGGCATTCCGCTGAACGATCCGTTTGGCGGGTGGGTTTATTTTGCGCGAGTTCCGCGGGCCGAGCTGGAAACGATGGAAGTGACGAACGGTGGCGCCTCCGATGTGTTTGGGAACGGAGCGTTGGGAGGCGTGGTGAACCTGCGCACACGTTCGGCGGAGGAAGCGTATGCGTCGGGAGAAGTATCGTACGGGGGCATGAGCACGCCGGATGTGACGTTTGCCGTGGGAGCACCATTGGGCAATTGGTCGGTGGCGGCATCCGGGCAGGCGCTGCGCACGGGCGGGTATGTACTGGTGCCGGCGGATCAACGCGGAAGCGTGGATACGGATGCGGGAACGGCGGACCTGGCGGGGACGCTGGAGGTTTCGCGGAACCTGGGGGAGCAAGGGCGGTTTTTCGTGCGCGGGAGCGGCTTTGGAGAAAGCCGGCGAAATGGGACGCCGCTGCAAGTGAATGACACGACGATCCCGGAAGTGGATTTGGGGCTGGACTGGACGACGGCACACGCGGGAAGTTTTTCGGCGCGGCTCTATGGTTCGACGGAGCTGTATCACCAGTCGTTTTCCGCGGTGGCGGCGGACCGCAACTCGGAGACGCTGACCGATCTGCAGCGCAATCCTTCGCAACAGATCGGATTTGTGGGGACGTGGACGCGGCTCTTTGCGGAGAAACACAAAGTGGCCGGGGGAATTGAGGCCAGCGATGTGCGCGGCCAGAGCGAGGACACGAACTACCGGTCAGGAGCGCCGTTCACGCTGGTGGATGCGGGCGGACGGCAGCACGCCTGGGGATTCTTCGCGCAGGACGCTTTCTTTTTTGCGCCCAAGTGGCTGCTCACGTTTGGCGGACGCTTGGACACGTGGAACAACAATACGGGTTTCCAGAGCAGCGAACCGCTGACGACCGGGACACCGCTGACAAACACATTTGCGAACAGGTCGGAAACGGCGTTCAGCCCGCGGGTATCCTTGCTGCGGAGTTTTTCGCACGGGCTGGCGTTGAGCGCTTCGGTGTACCGGGCGTTCCGCGCACCGACCTTGAACGAGTTGTACCGGAATTTCCGTGTGGGGAACGTCCTCACGCTGGCGAATCCGGATTTGACGGGCGAGCACCTGACGGGCGGCGAGGCGGGGCTCAGCTACCAGACGTGGGAAAACCGGCTGACGCTGCGCGGCAATTTTTTCTGGAGCGACATCGCTGATCCGGTGGCGAACGTGACGATCACCAGCACACCGGCGCTGATTACGCGGCAGAAGGAAAACCTGGGGGTGACACGGGCGCGGGGATTTGAATTGTCGGGGCAGTGGCAGGTGCGGCCGCGGCTGCAGATCGCCGCGAGCTATCTTTTCGTGGACGCTACGGTGGTGAGTTATCCGAGCCCGCCGACCGTGACATCGCTGGTAGGATTGCGCTTGCCGCAGGTGCCGCAGAACCAGTTTAGCTTTCAGGCCAGCTATCTGGGACAGAGATGGAACGCCAGCATTCAGGGGCGGTTTTCCGGCAACCAGTTTGATGACGATCTGAATCAGTTCCCACTGGGGCGAGCGTTTTCGCTGGATGCGCAAGTGTCGCGAGAGGTTTTGCGGCGCACATCGGTTTTCCTGGCGGTGCAGAATTTGACGGATGACCGGTTTAGCGTGGCGGCAACGCCAGTGATTACCGTGGGGCCGCCGACCTTCGTGCGCGGGGGAGTGCGGTTTCGCTGGCGGTGAGGCAGGAGAACGCGCGACCGGGCAAGGAAATGCCAAGAAAAATTTGGCTCGCGCAGGTTGTTATGAAGTGCGGGGCGAAAAAAGGCGGCGGAGAGATCCCTCGACTACGCGACCCAACGCGCCAAAATGCGGCGCGGAAGAAAAAGTCGGGTCGCTCCGCTCGGGATGACATATTGGGAGGAAAGAAGTCTTTACAACGGGGAACCCAAGAGCACAGTCAGGAGTGACGGTGCCAAAGAGGGTGGGCCTTTAGGTGGCTACGGGTGTGGCTGCATAGAAAACGCGAAGATTAGCGGCGGGAGGGACGGAGGAGGAATTCGTCGACGAGGAGGCGGGCGAGGCGGGGAGAATTGTGGCGGATGAACCCGTGTTCTTCCAGGAGATTGCCGAGCACAAGTTTGACCTTGAGATTGAGGACCTTTTCGGCATCGACGAGGACGGCCTCGGCGCCTTCGGCGCGATAACGGCGGGCAACATCGGAGGAGACGGGCTGGCGGTTGGCCACAACCCAGTCTATGACGCGCTTGCCGACGTGAAGCTGAATGGCGCGCAAATGTTCACTAAGAGAGTAGTGGGTGGTTTCGCCAGGCTGGGTCATGAGATTGGCAATATAGACGCGCGGGGCTTTGGAACGCGCAATGGCCTGGGCAATTTCCGGGATGAGGAGATTGGGAATGACGCTGGTGTAGAGAGAACCGGGACCCATGAGGATCAGATCGGCTTCTTGGATGGCTTCAATGGCTTTGGGAAGGGCGCGAACACGGCGAGGCACGAGCTGGATTTGCCGGATGGGCACGCGGCTGCGGGAGATTTTGGTTTCGCCGCTGACGCGCTGGCCATCAGCGAGCGTCGCGGTGAGATGCACGTTGGAGACGGTGGAGGGGAAGATGCGCCCGCGTATGGCGAGAACTTTACCGGAGACGCGAACGGCTTCGGCAAAATCACCGGTGACGTGGGTGAGGGCGGCAAGGAACAGGTTGCCGAAATTATGGCCGATGAGTCCGCGGCCGGCATGAAAGCGGTACTGGAAGAGGCGGCCGAGCAGCGCTTCATCTTTCGATAGGGCGACCATGCAGTTGCGGATGTCGCCGGGAGGCAGCATGCGATTTTCGCGGCGAAGACGGCCGGAGCTGCCGCCATCGTCGGTGACGGTGACAATCGCGGCGAGGTCCGCGATGGGACGCTCGCCGGAAGCGTGCCGGTCCGTGCGGCGGACGACGTGCTCTTTCAAGCCACGAAGCAGTGCGGAGAGGCCGGTGCCGCCACCGAGTGCGACAACGCGCAGACCGCGCGATTGCAGGGATTTATTGCGTCGAGACCTGTTCACGTGAGGCTCAGTTTCCGAAAGACGCGAGCGAGGCGGCGATCCACATCCGGAGAAACTATCCCGTGTAGCCGTCCTTTTCAGGATACAGCAATTCCGTGAAGCGGGGGTCTTCCTGGAGGAACGCAAAGTCCTCGT
>Ga0181536_10002469_pt1 | contig 20905 bp, 15 predicted proteins | sample PEATcosm2014_Bin_41_FD_121105 | JGI IMG/M metagenome (GOLD analysis project Ga0181536, IMG submission 121105) | Peatland microbial communities from MTU Mesocosm Facility, Houghton, MI, USA - PEATcosm2014_Bin17_60_metaG | ecosystem: Environmental > Terrestrial > Soil > Wetlands > Peat | place...
CCCAAGGAGATCAACGTGCAGCCGGAGTTTTTGGCCTGGCTCACCGACCCCGTGAAGAACGGAGCCGGGGCTCTCTTCGATTTCGGCTGCTACGGCGCCAATCTGATGACCTGGATGATGGACAATCAGCGGCCGCTGAAGGTGACGGCGCTGACTCAAACCAACAAGCCCGGCATTTACGCGCACGTCGATGACGAAGCCACCGTGCTGTTGGAATATCCCAAAGCGCAGGGCATCATTCAGGCGTCGTGGAACTGGCCGGTGGGCCGCAAGGATTTCGAAGTCTACGGTGTTACGGGCTACGCCATCGCGACCGGCGGCGACAGCCTGCGCGTGCGCCTGCCGGGCGCGCCGGCCGAGGAGACGCACACGCCGCCGGAACTGAAGCCGCAGGAAGCCGACTCGACTTCGTATCTGATCGGCGTCGCCCGCGGCAAGTTCAAGCCATACGGCCTCTCGTCGCTTGAGAACAACATGATCGTCATCGAGATCCTCGACGCCGCGCGCGAATCGGCGCGGACGGGGCGGACGATTACGCTGGGGCGGTGAATGTGCTCTCGGGACCCTTCGGCGGCCCACAGAGAACTTCCGCCCAGGCGGATAATGCCACGAATGGTGGCGACGACGTACTCGACGCCGGCTCATCCGACCCGGTAGCCTGGCGCGCCGCAGTCTGGACCGGCGGATGACCGCCGGCGTTAGCGCGGGAAGGGCGAGGCTCCTTCGGAACCGTACCAGTCGTATTCCACCGCGCGTCCATCGATGCGCCAGCGGCCGGGCGCGGTGGTTTCCATCCAGTCGAGCGGCTCGGCTAGCTCGCGCCCTTGAGTGGCGGCCGCGAAAGCCCGCCGGAGGGCCCGCTTCGACTCGGCGTTGACCGCCGCGGGATCGGGGGACACGAACAGCGCGGTCCCGCTGCGGGCTACCAGGTCGAGCCAGCGCGCGGCCAGTTCCCACGGGAGTCGCGGCGTGATGGGGGCGCAATCGGCGTCCAGATCGAAGAAGGCGCGGTGCTGCGGGCCGCGAAACGCCAGCGTGTTGACGCCCATCCGTCGCGTGCGGTCGAAGTCGCGGCCACTGGTGTCGTCGCCGGTGCGCTGCAGCTCGAACAGACCGGCGGACAGGTGTCCGAAAGTATTGCAGCCGATGACAGCCGCGCCCCCGGCCGCTTCTCGAATCGCGCGGTAAAGGGCCAGCGCGATTTCGGCGGTGGTGCGGGAGCGGTCGGCGAACTGCCAGCCGGCTTCGGTGAGGTCGGCGCCCATCGAAAAGCCCCAGCGGCCCAGCAGATCGAAACTGGTGTAATCGTGCTTGATCAGCTCGAAACCCCACGAAGCCATGCGGCCAATGTCCTGGCGGACGGTTTCGAGCGTCTCGGGCAGGCTCGGATCGAGCGTCGTGTCGCGGCTGCCGGCGCGGGGCCGGAGGCGGGCAGTCGGAGGGACCTCGGCGGTGGTGTACAGCGGCCGTAGCCAGATGCCAGGACGCACGCCCTGCCGTTTCATGACCGCGGCGAGCCCCGCCATATCGGGGAAGCCGGCGTTGCCGCGCTCCCAGGGGCCGGCGGTGTTGGTCAGCGACCAGCCGTCATCGATCACCATGAAGGGCCGGTTTGGCCCGGATGGGGCGAGTTCGTCCATCAGGCCGGCATCGCGCTCGATGGCGGCGGCTGAGCAGTCGCGGCCGTAGGCGTAATACCAGTTGTTGCCGCCGTAAACAGGCGCGGAAGGGAGGCGGGGCTTCGCGCAGAGCAGACTGCAGAGGCGCCGCGCGGATCGGAAGGCGCTATCGTCCGCCGTTCCGCGGCGGACCCGCACGACGGCGGCTTCCAACGTGCGAGGGCCCAGGCGCACCCCCGAGCCTCCATTGCGCAGGTCCAGCCACAGGGAGATCCCGGCGGGATCGGCCTGCCAGAAGGCGAAGCAAGAGCCCCCCGTAGCAACGCCGTAACCGTGCGTGGCGCGGCCGTCGAAAGCCAGGAAGTACCATGGCAGGACGCGCTCGCCGGCTAGGCCGCGCCATTCGAGATCCCCGTAGCTGCGCTCCCACTGGTCGTTGAGGATGCGCCATCGCTCCGGCACGGCGGCCCGCCAGCGGAGGTGCAAGCGCAGCAGCGGGGCTTCCGGCGCCTCGATGCGAATCGGTATGCCGCCGGCGTCCGGTTCGGTCTGGACGGAGATTCCGGTGCCGTTCCATCGGTGGCCTTCGCGGGCGAGCGGAAGTGGGCCGCTTTCGAGGAAGGCGGTGGCGAGGTCGGGCAGGCGCAGGATATCGACATAGCCATCAACCGCGCGCACGGGCTGCGCATAAGCGGCGGCAGGCAAGCCGGCCGAGAAAGCCAACAGGTTGCGGCGGGAGAGGATTGGTAGGTTCACGAATCCATTGTGTCAGGGGATGCGCGGGCAAAGTCGAGCCGGCTCGGAAGCGCGATCGCTCGCCACCTTTACATTCCGATAATACGAAATAGACACTTCGGGAAAGCAGGGCGACAAACAGAGAAAAGCCGGCGCGGCTTGAAGGTCAGAGGTTAGGCGCGACCGCTGTTGTAACGGGGCCTACTTTGAGGATATTGCGAGGTCGCCATCTGATTAACGTTATTTCCAGACATGCCTCTCGTTCCTCGGCATGAACCGCGAGCATCCAGGCAACTCAGCTTTCCTGACAAGCCGCCAGGATGCTTTGCAGCCGACCTATATCCTGCGCCTTCAGCAGGCAGTTCTCAACGAAGCGGGCATCGCACTTCTTTAGGCGCACTCTATCATAGAGAAGCACGAAACTGATCATGTAGACCATCGAAAGCAGGGCGTAATAGTGGGACATAAGTTCGATCCGGTTCTAGTGTGCCACCGGCAGCCGGTCTGTAAAAGTACCAGGCGTTTGGTGGCGGTACTAGAACTTCACTGACCGCTCCTGCTCGCCGCTGCGGCCACTCTAGGATTTTCCCGGCTTCGAGGAATTGCTCACATCTCGGTGACCTTGTTCCGTACATTGATGGTCCGGGAACATTTGTTGAAACGATTCCGTCAGGTAGGCGCTCGCTTCCCTCAGAGTCGCCGTGGTCTCCTGAAGGATGCGCTCGAATTCTCTCTCTTTTCCGAGTCGCCGCTGTTAACTTTGGTTAGCGGTACGGCAACGGTACCTTTGGGGCTGTCCGCAGCACCCCAATGGGGATCATGATTGCAGGCGAGGTTATACACTTGCTCGTCGCAGTCTCAGCCTTGATATGTCTCGCATTCGGCATCTGCTTTTGGATCCGTGCTCGCGCCCGGCGGTCGGGACTCGTAATGGTCACGGTGCGCGATACGAAGGACGATAACGCGCAGGCCCCTGAGGCTGGAGCGGACGGCCACATCACGAGACCATTCCGGCTCCGCAAGCTGATCGCCCGCAACCGGGCCGTTCTACGCCGGACCCGCGCCGTCGCGGTGCTGCCTGCACCGGTTGTTCGTGTCGGCCAGTTGGAGTTAGAAATGGGACACCGCATACTGCGCAAAGCCGGAAGAGAAATCCACCTTTCTCCTAAAGAGTTTGAGTTGCTCGCGTTCCTGATGCAGCACAAGAATATCCCGATCACGAACGCGACACTCTTGCGCGCCGTGTGGGGCCACGAATACGACAGCGAGCCGGAATATCTCAGGTCCTACGTCAAAATGCTTCGCAAGAAGATTGAAGATGATCATGGCCGGCCCGAGTACATTTTGACGGAACCATGGGGCGGCTACCGCTTGCAGGATCCCCATGACCCAGATTCGTCTGGTTCAGACCGGCTCTCGATACAGACGACGATGGAAGCGACTTGTGCTCGGATGTAGCTCAATTCCTGACAATACAAGAGAGCCAGCGGAAGAAGCGGTCGTGCGTGGTTCGCATAGAGGTTAAGGAAAGTCAGGGTTGCGGGTCGGCTTCGATGGGCTCGACGCGCTTCATCAGCGTGAAACCGACCAGCAGCGCCACCGGCATCAACACGCCAATGCCCAGGAACACGGGCGCGTAGCTGTGCGTCACGTCCAGGGTTCGGCCGACGGCCCAGGTGCCGATCACCGAACCGACGGTCGATCCGGTTCCGGCGATGCCATACACCGAAGCGACCGCGCGCGGCGGGAAGTAGTCGCCGGCCAGGGTATGCACGGTGATCGACCAGAACATCCAGAAGAAGACGGCAATCGAAATCAGCGCTATGGTCCAGAACAGAGAGTGTGCGAATACGGCCAGGGCCCCGATGGGCGACATGAGCGCCGCCATGGTCATCAAGGTTTTGCGCGTGCGATTGACGCTCCACCCGGCGCGTTGCAGTTTGAGCGCCAGGTAACCGCCGGCGAAGTTTGAAATATCTGCGACCAGAAACGGAATCCACGCGACCATCCCGATGCCAGCCAGATTCATGCCCCGTTCGCGCGTGAGAAACTCCGGAATCCAGAAGACGTAGAAGTACCACATTGGGTCGGCCAGGAAACGGCAGAAGAAGATGGCCCATGTCTGGCGGTAACCCAGCAATTCCACCCAGCGGATAGCGGGGCCGGCATCTTGAGCCGCCGGAACGCGTTCCATCTCCGGATTCATCCACCGGAAGATCCCGAAAGCCAGCACCCAGGCGAGGCCGATAGCGCCGGTGGCAATGAATGCGGCGCGCCAGCCGGCACGGTAGGTGACCCAGGCCACCAGGGGCGGCGCGATCATGGCGCCCAGGCTGGAACCGCTGTTGCAAGCGCCCATCGCCAGAGTGCGGGCTTCCTTGGGTACCCACTGAGCCACGGCTTTGGCGAACGCGGGCCACGCGCCGCCTTCGCCCACCGCGAGCAGGCCGCGAAACAGTCCCAGGCTGAAGGGGCCGCGCGCGAGCGCCGTCGCCATTCCGGCAAGCGACCACCAGGTCACCGAAAGCGTCAGCCCGCGGCCAACGCCGGTGCGATCCAGCACCCAGCCCGCGAATGCATAGGATAAGGCGTAGGTCGCCATGAAGGCGTTCAGTATGGCGGCGTATTGGCCATTGCTCAGGTGGAATTCCGCGCGCAAGGTGGGCGCGAGGACGGAAACCACCTGCCGGTCGATGTAGTTGATGGTGGTTTCCGCGAGCATCAAAGCCACCAGCACGAACAGCGCGCGGCGCGACAGGGCCGACCGGAATTCAGATGGGCGGGAGACGGGCACGGCTCCCATCATGGTACAAGCTGATAGCTCACGAAGGCCAAGCGGCGGCCGTCCGGGGACCAGGACGGAACGTTGATGGTGCCCTGCCCGCCGAACAACTTAGTCAACACGGTAATCCTGCGGTCGCCGAGCGTCATCATGCGCAGGACGACGTCTTTGTTTTCGGGATGGCCGGTGACGTCTTTTTCATAGCTGAGGAAGACCATGCGCTGGCCGTCGGGTGAAATGTGCGCGAACCAGTTGTTGTACCCGTCGGAGGTCACCTGCTCCTGCCCGGCGCCGTCGGGCTTCATGCGCCAGATCTGCATGGCGCCGGTGCGGACGGAGTTGAAGTAGATGTACTTGCCGTCGGGAGAATATTCGGGGCCGTCATCCAGGCCCTCGGCGGTAGTGAGGCGGGTTTCCTCGCCGCCGGCGGCGGGCACCGTGTAGACATCGAAGTTGCCCTCGCGCTCGCCGCAGAAGGCCAGGGTTTTTCCATCGGGCGACCAGCCGTGAAGATAGGAGGGCGATTTCTCGGTGATGCGCCGCGGCGCACCGCCGCCGATGGGGACGACGTAGATGATGGAGCGGTGCTCCTCCTGGGATTGGTCGCTGATGCCCACCATGCCGCCGTCGGGCGAGAGGACGTGGTCGTTGTTGACCCGATTGGCGAATCCGGTATCGATAGTGACGGGCTTGCCGCCATCCGCGGGGATACGCTGGAGATGGCCGTCGGCATTGAAGATGAGCAGGTTGTCGCGGGTCCAGTTGGGCGCCTCGAAGCGGCCCGGCGCGACATATACCACGCGCCGGTCGGTAGAGGCCACGGTGATGGTTTCGAGCATGCTGTACAGCTTCGGCCGGCCCGACGCGGCAGGAACCGGCGTCACCTCGACGTTGCGGAAGACCGCGGTTTCGACGGCGTCCTTGTTGTGAGCGCAGACGCCGATACCCACGTAGAAGGGCTCCTCGAAAGGCACGCGCATGGATCCTCCGGCCAGGTGCAGGTCTTCGCCCTCGGCCGCCACCGACATGTAGAAGTAGGCGCCCGATTTGGTGATGCGCACGCGCTTGGGCGCCGGGACATTCGCCTGGACCTCGTGGGTGGGGGCGCCTTTTGCCTCGCGCGATTGCAGGGACGTCAGCCCGGCGCCATGCACGGCTGCGTCGGCATAGGCGGAATCGGCGTCCAGGCTTTGGCGGATCATCAACAGGGCTTTCTTGTGCGGGTCGCCGCCGGTGGTTGGGAAGGAGATGTCGGCCGCGATCGATATATCGCCGGATACTTTCTTCCAAACGAACTGAAAGGCGTCGGCGTTGGCCCACACATTTTCGCCGCTGGCGGTGATGCGGTAGGCGTGCTGGACGGCGTCGTAATCCACCGAGCCCGGATGCAGGACGGTTCCGACGTCTCCGTGGCCCTCAAAGATTCCCGGCTGGCTGTGCGCCGCCGGCGGCCCAGCCAGGCAGAGCCCCAAGGCCAGGGCGGCGATCGAAGTGCCGTGTGCTATTCTCATCTGCGATCCTCCCTTCGGGCAGGCGGCTGCCCGTTCAGGCCCTCATCCGTTTCCAGGTGGCGAGGCACCGTTCGGCCGTTTCGAGCGACGGAAACCGGCTTCCTTCCTGTTCGATCAGATAGTACTCGATACCGCCGACGCTCTCGGCCGCTTCGAAAATCTTAAGCCAGGGTGAAACACCTTCGCCGAACAGGACCCGGTAGCCTTTGTCTTCGCCCGGCGCCCAGTCCTTGCAGTGGATGCAGTTGATTCGCCCGGGGTTGGCGCGGATCCACGCCACCGGGTCGGAGCCGGCTTCGACGCAGGTGCCCACGTCAAGCTGGAGCATGAAATCCTTGGGAGTGCCGGCGGCGATGATTTCGATGGGACGCTTTCCTTCGATGGGGAGGAACTCGGTCTGGTGATTGTGGTAGCCCATCCGCAAGCCGGCGGCCTTAAAGGTGCCGGCAAGCTGGCTGAGACGGTCGGCGAGGCTTTTCCAGCTATCGAGACCGGTCTGGCGGGGCGCGCTCGCCATGACCACGAACTTGGCGCCGAGGATGTGGTTAAGGGCAATGGACTTCTGCACGCCGTCGTCGGTGAAGGAGGGGGCGTTGTTGTGAGTGGAGTTGCAGCGGATCCCCAGATCGTCCAGCAGGGCGCGCACCTGTTTGGCGAAGTCTTCCGTCCAGTCGTGGTAGGGCGCGAAGAATTCCACAACCTCGTAACCCATCTTGGCGACCGCGCGGACGGTGCCCATCACGTCTTTCTCCAGTTGGTCACGGACCGAATAGAGCTCCAGGCCGACGGGAATCTTCTTGGCTGGCGCCGCCCGCAGCGCCAGCGGGACCACCGCGCCAGCGGCCAGGAACGACCTTCGGGAAAGCGATTGTGTGTCCATATGGGAGCGCCCGTAGGTTATCACCGGGTATTCCCGACTGCAAGGAAACGTGCGTGCAAGACGATCCGGGTTAGAATCATCGTGATGAACCAGACCCGCGTGAAGGAACTGCGCATGTGGGTGACCTACAGCCAGCGCGGCATGCAGCAAGGCGCGCGCGTGCCGGTTGCCGACGGCAAGGCCGAATTCCAACTCCACTCCACCAGCTTCACAACGCTCATCAGGGTGGCCAGCTTATGACGCGATTGCAGGTGTGCCTGGCTTTGGCGGTGAGCTGCCTGGCCGCTGCGGAGCTTCCGCAAGCCGAAATCTCGAACCGCGCGGTAAGCGCCACACTCTATCTTCCCGATTCCCAGGACGGATACTATCGCGCCACGCGCTTCGACTGGTCCGGCGTGGTGGCCAGCCTGGTATGGAACGGCCACAGTTATTTCGGCAAGTGGTTTGACCGCTACGATCCCAAAATCCACGACGCCATCATGGGGCCGGTGGAGGAGTTCTTGACCGGCAATGCCGGTCTGGGGTACGCGGAAGCCAAAGCCGGCGAGAATTTTGTCAAAATCGGCGTGGGTGCGCTGCGCAAACCCGACGAGTCCGGCTTCCAGCAGTTCCACACTTACGAAATCGCCGATCCCGGCGAATGGACCATCGCGCGCCTCCCGGATGGAATCGAATTCACGCAGGAACTGGCCGCCGTCAACGGCTACGCCTATCTCTACCGCAAGAGAGTGCGGCTGCGCGAAAACCCGCCCGGCCTGGTGCTCGAGCACAGCCTCAAGAACAAGGGCCGGAAGACCATCGAAACCTCGGTCTACGAGCACGACTTCTTCATGCTGGATGCTCAGCCCACCAGTCCGGACACGGTGGTGACGTTTCCCTTCGAGGTGCGCGCCGGGAAGAGCCTGGCGGGCCTGGCGGAGACTCGCGCCAAACAGGTGGTCTTCCTGCATGAACTCGCCCGGGGCGAAACCGTGTTCACCGACCTGGAAGGGTATGGCACGGCCGCGTCGGATTATGATATCCGGGTGGAGAATCGCAAGACCGGCGCGGGCGTGAGGCAGACTTCGGACCGTCCCATCTCGAAGCTGGTCTTGTGGTCCATCCGTGCCACGGTTTGCCCGGAAGCCTATATCGATTTGAAGATCGAACCGGGCCAGGAATCCACCTGGCGGATCTCTTATGAGTTCTACAATGTGCGGTAAGCGCGCCGTTCCCGTTCGGTTGCGTTTCGAAGCGCCGCGCTCCGCCCGGGGCCGGTTATGATTTTCTACTAGGGCAATCGGAAAGGAGTTCGTATGAAAAGGACATTGTGGCCGCTCGCCGGCGCCGGCCTGGCGCTTTCGTTTTGGCTGATCGCGCGCGTGATGGCGCAGCCGGCGGCCGATCCGCTGATCGAAGGCTACCGGTTGGTCGAAGTCGCTTCCGTCTCCGACGCCATGGAGCAGCTCTACAAACAACGAGCGTACATGTCGCACGAGATGCGGGCCCTTTCCACCACTAAGTTCGCCGGCCCGGCAGTTACCGTGTTACTCAAGAAGGAAGAACACCAGGAGGGATCCAAGGCCTCGGAAGGCATGCTCGATGCCATCGATAATGCCAAGCCGGGTTCGGTCTACGTCATGGTGGTCGAAGACGGCGCCGATTACGCGGGCATTGGGGCGCTGATGGCGACGGCTATGAAGGTCCGCGGCTTTGCCGGAGCGGTGATCGACGGCGGGGTGCGGGACACTCCCCAGATTCGCCGGTTGCAATTCCCCGTGTACAGCCGCGGCGTGGTGCCTTCCACTACCATCAATCACTACCGTTTTGCCGGGGTAAACGTGCCCGTGATGTGCGCCGGAATCCGCGTCAACGGCGGCGATATCGTTGCCGCCGACGAAGACGGCGTGGCGGTGGTGCCGCGCGCCAGGGCGGAAGAAGTCCTCAGGAAGGCCCAGGCTCTCGACGACACCGAGCACAGCATGCTTCCCTTCATTGAGAAGTACCGCTCCATCAAGGAAGCGGTGGCCAAGTTCGGGCGGATTTGACAGGGAAAAAGAACGAAGACGGCAGCCGGAATAACAACGCCGCGCCGCGTCTTCTGACTTTTCTTTCCGGACTTCTGTCTCCCGTCTTGCCTACTGCTTCTTCTTATTCAACTCATCCAGCTTCTTCTTCAAGTAATCGTCGTACTCTTTCTGCAGGGCTGGGTCTTTTGGCGAGCTGTAGATGTCGCTCGACTTATACTTACCCTCGGCGAACTTCATGCGGGTCCACTCATCGTGGATGTGGATTCGGTCGGCGCTGTCGAGAACCTGCTGCACCATTTGCGGCGGAATGAAATAGACGCCTTCAGGATCGCCCACCACCAGGTCGCCAGGCATCACCGTGGCGTTGCCGATGCGGATCGGAATGTTGATGCCGCTCAAGGTGACGTTGGTTAGATAACTCGGATGGGAGTGCCGGTAATAGAGCGGCATATCCATTTCGGAGATGCCTTCCAGGTCGCGAATGCTTCCGTCCACCACAATGCCGCCGGTCTTAGTGGTCGTCATGATGTAGTAGAAGAGGTTATCGCCGACGATGGTGCCGTCCTCGGATTTTCCGAAGAGATCCACCACCAGCACGTCCCCGGCCTGCAGCATGTCGATGGCGGTCTGGTTGCTGAGGCGGCCGTATCCGGCGGCCTGGGAATGGGCCTGGGCAACGTCTTCGAGGTCCTGCCGCTGGGGCATGAACTGCACGGTGAACGCGCGGCCCACCAGCTTCTTGCCGGGATGCAGGATATGGAAGCCGTCGGCGTACTGGTTGCGGAAGCCGCCGCGCCCGCCGCCCAAAACCCCGAAGACCTCTTCCGCCGAAACGCCCCGCGCCCGCTCCAGCATGGCGTCGGGGATCTTGGGGCGGCCATCGGGGAACCGCTCGAATGGATTCTTGGCCGTTAATTCAGTCAGTTGTTCTTTGCTCAACGTGAAAACCTGCGCTTGCGCCAGGGTGGTCGCCAACATGGCCGCCGCGAACGCGCTCACCATCACCTGCGAGGTGCGAAACATGGGATCTCTCCGCCTTTCTGTGCGTCTCCGACGATGATGTAACTGGTCTAACTCCACTGCCGGTCGTTCGACCGGTCCACGTTCCACTGCGGCGTGGGCTCGAAATAGCCCGGCTCCGCCAGATGCTGCTTGACGAAGTCGTCGTTCAACTCCACTCCCAGGCCGGGCTTTTCGGGCACCGGAATGAAGCCCTTGTCGACGATCGGCTTGTCGACGCCGCTCACCAGGTCGCCCCACCACGGCACCTCAATGGAATGGTTCTCCATCGCCAGGAAATTCTCGGTCGCGGCGGCGCAGTGCACGCTGGCCATGCAGGATACGGGCGTTCCGGCGAAGTGCAGCACCATTGGCACGCCGAACTCCTGCGCGCCATCGCCGATCTTCTTGGTCTCCAGAATTCCGCCGGACGTGCCTAGATCCGGTTGGATGATATCCACGGCGTGCGTCCGGCACAGTTCCATGAAAGGCTCCTTGAGATAAATGTCCTCGCCCGTCAGGATGGGGATGTCCACGGCGTCCCTGATCTGCTTGAGCAGTTCGGTATTCTGCCACGGTATCATGTCCTCCAGCCATGCCATGTTGTGCTTAGTAAGTGCCTTGCCCAGGCGGATACAGCTATTGACGCCGATGTGACCGAAATGGTCGGCGGCAAGCGGGATGTCCATGCCTACCTCCTCGCGGACCTGGGCCACATAATCAGCCATCAAGGCGGCTCCCTTTTCGGTGATTTCGATGCCGGTGAACATGTGCTGGGTGGGATCGCCGTATGCAAGGCTGGCGCCTTGCGGCCGCGTGACCGCACCGGGAGTGTTGGCCACCATTTCCACTCCCAGGTCCATCTTGAGCCACGTGAAACCCTGGTCCATGCGGGCCTTCAGCCGCTGGCCGAAAACCTTGGGATCTCGCGACTCGGTGGTGTCGGCGTAGATGCGGATGCGGTCGCGAAACTTGCCGCCGAGCATCTGGTAGATAGGGACGTTGTAGGCTTTGCCGGCTAAGTCCCATAGCGCCATCTCCACCGCGCATACACCTCCGCCTTGCCGCGAGTGACTTCCGAATTGCTTGATCTTACGGAAGACCTTGTCGATGTTACAAGGGTTCTCGCCCAAGATACGGCTCTTCAGCATCAGGGCATAATTCTTACTGGCGCCATCGCGAACCTCGCCGAGGCCGTAGATACCCTGGTTGGTATCAATGCGGATCAGCGGACAGGTCATGGGCGCGCGCGCCACCGTGGCCACCCGCAGGTCCGTGATCTTCAACTCCGAGGGCTTGGAGTTGGTGTTGGTGTTTTGCGGATAGGCGTCGAGCGGCACGTCCGCCCACAATCCCGCTCCGACCGCCGCCGCGCTGCCTTGGAGGAAAGTTCGCCTCTTGCCGCCGTCCGTCGAACTTGGTTCCATATCCGGCCTCCTGAGTTGTTCTTCAGCCCGCCAGCGCCGCCTGCAACATGGCGCGGGTGTAACCCACCTGGAATGCAAACGACGCGTATCCGCCGCCGCCCGGGTATCCGCCGATGCGGCCGCGTTCGCGATCGTAATCGAGCGCGCGCGGATGTTCGGGATAAATCAGGCGGGCGTATTTGTGCTTCACCAGTTGCTTCATCACCGCAAACATGTTGTTCTCGCCCTCATCGATGAAGACTTCCGAATAGCGCTGGTTGGGCTTCTGGACGCGCACGTTGCGGAAGTGCACGTGGTTGATCCGGTCGCGCGACGCGAAGTAGGCGGCCACTTCCACCGGGTCGTGCCCCATCTCGCGCGTCACGCCGCAATCGAAGGTGATGCCGTTGGCCGGGCTCCTCACGATTTCGATGAGGCGCTTCCAGCCCTCCACCGAGCCCATGATTTGCTGCGAACCGCGGCTGACGGGCGCCGGCGGATCGTTGGGGTGCAGGGCCAGCCGCACGCCGGCCTTTTCCGCCTCTGGAATGACGCGCTTCAGAAAGTAGGTGATGGTGGCCCACATTTCATCCAGCGTGTGGGCGCCTTCATTCGCCAGCGGAGGCAGGTCCTTGAACTTCATGGCGCTTTCCGCGTCGCTCAGGCGGTTCATGTACGCGCGTCCCGGGGTATGGACAAGCTCATAATCGAAGCCCGTCCAGCTCGCGCCGGTGCGCACGTCATCGAATTCCTCGAAATAGCCTTCGGTGGCGCGGTGCGCGTACCAGTTGTATTCGACTACCGGCAGGCCCACCTTGCCGGCCGCGTGGATGGATTGAATCACCGCGTCGATCTCTTGGTCGCGGCCCTGGCGCCCGTAGATAGCGTTGTTGAAGCCCTGGATCATCAAATTCCCCAGCGTCAAACCGTAGGACTTCTGCGTGTCCGTCATGGTCTTTAGCGCTGTCTCGTCCCAGGGAATCCGCGGACCGCCGGTGAGCACGTAATTCACGCCGAGCTGCTTGATGCGCCGCGCGCTGGCTTCCTGGGGGCTCAGAGCAGGCGTAGCCGGCGCCGCTCCGGCTGGCGGGTTCTGCGCCGGCTGGGTACCTGCCTGAGCGGCGCCGGCGGTTTGAGCAGCCGCGCCACCCGGCCCACCGCCGCCTCCATCGCCGGTGGCAAGACAAATCTTCGGAGTGTCCTTTCCTTCGAAACGCGGCTCCGGCATGGCGCCCGCGCCGCTCGTCGGACCCGCCAAGGCTGCCAGGCCGGCCGTCTGGATTATCGTTCTGCGAGATAAGGAAACGCTCATTTGGTGTACCTCTCCACGTTCCGAATGGTTCTTCAACCGCGCACCCCGAACGGAGGCGGCTACGCGCCGCGGCGCTGCTTGCGGATGGCTGCGAAATCAAACTTGGCTTCGGCGATCGGCGTACCCACCACCTCGATGCGCTGGAGATCGCGCGTGCCCAGGCCGGCCTCTTCGGCCAGCTTCAGGGTGCTGTCGCAGCGCTCGAAGGGCGGCGTGCCGCGGTCCGCCATGGGATCGAACCCCATCACCGCCATGGCCACGGCATCGGTGTTGACCGGATTCAGGCCGGCCACCATCACGCCGGGAGCGGCCGGCTTGAGGCCCGCGCCGATCCACGGCCCCTCACCGCCGGTCATGGTTTTAATACCCTCGACGATGGCCAGGTGAATGGGACGCGACGCCACCAGGTCCACTACCACCCGCGGTACGCGCCAGGTTTCCTGCCGCGGCGTGGTGCGATCTTTCTCAGCGGGCGCGCTCTTCGATGGCTGGCGATTGCCCATGTGAATCGACTGGCGGCCGCCTCTGGGCGTGTCCGACGGCTCCTCGATGCCCGAGTCCGTGCCGTAAATGGTGCACGGCGTGATGCCGAAACAGTTCTTCATGGAAAGCGTCACGCCGGCGGTGCCGTGCTCTTTCAACTTGGCGATGCTGACGAAGACGTCGCAATCTTCGTAGGAATGGTTCAAGTCGAAAGCCGGATAGATGTAACCGCCGAAGGGCGGAGCCAGCCGGGAGTACTTTTTCCCCTGGCCCAGGTAATTGGTATTTTCGAACTCCACGTTCGACGCCGCGCTCAAAATGTCGCGCGGCTCCCAATGCGCCTGCAGCAGGCACTCCTCAATGGGGTTGGCGGTGTTCGAAGCGCTTTCCAGGATGCGGATGCGGCGCGCTCCGGCCTTGCCCATCAAGTGGACCGCGGCGGCGATCACGTGCGGATGCGTGTAGTGCGTTTCTTCGACCGGCAGGTTGCCGAGCCGGTTGGTGGGCCCGCCGGTCAGGTTGATCTTCACGGCCACGGTTTTGCCGTTGACCAGCCGTCCCAAGCCGCCCAACTGGTCGAACATCTTTTCCATAACCGGCAACAGTTCCGCCGGATCGTAGGTTTTTGACCGGCCCACGGCCACCGGCAATGCGCGCGCCGCAGCGGCCCGGCCGAGCGACGAGCCTGCCAGATAAGCGCCGGACAATGCCGACGCCGTCTTCCATAACCACTCTCTGCGTGTATGACAATTCTGCATCTTTCCCTCCTTCACTAAACTGGAATTTCCAGTGCCACGTGCATGGGTCTCCTGTTTCTTAAGATCCCGGGCGGATGCGGATGGCTTGTCCGCCGCCGCTGACCATGGTGGTCGTAAGACTTACCGAACGATTCACTTTTCTCTGTTCCAACACCGTGTGGGTCGGGTTACTGGCCGCGTCCGGCGCGTCCGAATAGACTTCCGCGGTGAAGTCGCCGGGCGGCAGGAATTCGAGCGAGATCTCCACTTGCGCCCCGTGGGAACCGGCGATGCTGCCCACATACCATTCCCGGCCATGCCGCCGGGCGATGGTGATATAGTCGCCCACCTTGGCATTGAGCACCCGCGTTTCATCCCAGCTCGCCGGCACCGCGCTCAAGAAGGCCAGCTCCTTCTGTCCCTGGTAGGCCTCCGGGTAATCCGAAACCATCATGAGTGGGCTATCGAAGACCACGAACAGGGCGGTCTGGTGTGCGCGCGTCCCCATCACCATAGGCTGGTCATTGCGCGGGACGAAATCCGCGGCGGTGGCGTTGTGGAAGCCGCCGGGGGTGTAATCCATCGGGCCAGCCAGCATGCGCGTAAAGGCCAGCATGACGTTGTGGTCGGGCGTCACCCGGGCGCTCCATTTGTTGTACTCGAGCCCCAGCACGCCCTCGCGCGTCAGGAGGTTGGGGTAAGTTCGGCTGATGCCGTCGGGCTTGAAGGCGCCGTGAAAATCGACCATCAGATGGTGGTCGGCGGCTTTCTTCGCCACCGTTCGGTAGAAATCCACCATCTGCTGGTCGTCGCGATCCATGAAATCGATCTTCACCCCGGCGATGCCCCATTTCTCGTACAGCGGAAAGACCTGGTCGATCTGGCGGTTCATGTCGGTCCAATGGGCCCATAGCCAGATCTTGACGTTCTTCGACTGCGCGTAGCTGAGCAACTCCGGCATGTCGATATTGGGGTTGGCCTGCGAGAGGTCGCTTCCGGAATCGTAGGGTCCTGGCGTGACCGGGCGGGCCCAGCCGCCATCCAGCATGAAGTATTCGAAGCCGGCTTGCGAGGCGAAATCCACGTAGTGCTTGGCGGTGGCTGTGTTCTTGCCGGGCTGAAAGTTCACGTGCTCGTCATAGGGGCCGGACCACCAGTCCCAGGCGGCCTTGCCGGGCTTGATCCAGGAGGTATCGGCGATCGCCGACGGAGGATTGAGGTTGTCGACAATGTGCGATTCAATCAGCCGCCCCGGCGCGCTCGCGATCATCAGCACGCGCCACGGCGACGGGGCCGGAGTGGCCACGGCCACCGAGAGGTTCGGGTCGTCGATATGGGGGGAGAGACGCGCCTCCAGGGCTTTCGGGTTCCGGTCCGAGTGCGTCAGATACATGCCCGAATAGTTTTCGATATGCGCCTCGGTGATGGCCAGGAACCCGACGCCGGGCAATTCGGTGAGCAGGGGTAGGGCGATGAGCGACTCCGGGTGGATGGCGCTTAACGGAAGGACCTGGTAGTTGTCCTCCCAGGAAGTTCGAAAGTTCCGCAGGATCAGCGGGTAAGTGGTAGCGTCCTTGGCGATTACGAACTGGGTCTTCTCGTTGACGATGCGCAGCTCGGTCACCGCGTCCTGGCGGGGAATCAGGTAGCGGAAGGCCACGCCATCGTCGTAGGCCCGCGCTTCCACCGTGAATTGCCGCGAAGGCTCCGCGGTCTCGCGCAGGTCGATCGAGATGGCGTTCGAGAAGTTGCGTATCGATTTGGATTTCCCCGCCGGGACTTCGTAGGTTTCATCGATTTTGGAGGACCGCGCGGCTTCGATCCGCACGGCGGCGCCCAGGACCGGCTGGCCCTGCAGGTCGAGCCCGAGGTTCGAGCGTTCGATCATGGGCTTGCCGCGATAGGTCACCTCATAGACCAACTGGCCGCCGGTGGGTTGCTCCGCGCGCCCGGCCACGGTTGAGAACGTCGCCTGGATTGCGCCATCCGGGGAAGATACGGTTGCCGGCCCGGTTTGAGCGGACGCCAGACGGGCTGACAGAAGAAGACAGGCACAGAGGGCGGGACAGTTCTTCATGATCACTCTATTCTGACCTAGTTTTGACTTTACATGGGCGGCGACCGCATCCTGCCGGCGGTTTTCAGCCTTCAGCGGCCGGCTATCGGCGATCAGCCACCCGGTCCCAACGGAACGCTGATCGCTGGACGGTTGATCGCTTACACTAACAACTATGAAGTTGCGCGTCTTGCCGGTCTTCCTGGCCTTTCTGGCGATGGGATTCGCCGATGCCGTCGGACCTTTCGTTTCGCTCGCCAAGAACGAATTCCAACTGAGCAACAGCGTGGCGACGCTGATCCCGTTCGTGGGCTTCATCATGTTTGGCCTGCTCTCCGTGCCGGTGGGCGTGTTTCAGGACAAGCGCGGCAAGAAGTTCGTCCTGGTGATGGGACTGTTGGTGACCCTGGCCGGCCTGCTCAACGCCAGCTTCGGGTTGACTTCCTTCGGCCGTTTCCTGGTGACAGTGCTGTTGGTGGGCGCGGGCGCGGCCATCCTGCAGGTGGCCGGGAACCCCATCATGCGCGACGTTTCGGGTGAAGGCAAATATGCGCGCAACCTGTCGCTCGGCCAATTCGTGAAAGCCATCGGGTCGCTTTCGGGGCCGGTCATTCCGGTTGTCGCAGCCCGCTTTTTCGGCGTCAGTTGGGAGGTGATTTTCCCGATTTACGCGGTCGCCATCCTGGTCACTGTTCTGGCGGTCTCCGCCTTGCGGGTGGAACGCGGCCAGGCGGAGCGCAAGGCCGCCACGCTGCGCTCCTGCGTGGCGTTGCTGAAGAACGGTTTTGTCCTGGCCATGGTTGCCGCCATCTTCCTGTATGTCGGCGCGGAGGTCTGCGTAAGCGCGGGAATCCCGCTCTTTCTGAAGGAACGGTTCGATATCGATATCAACAGCGTGGGACTGCTCGGCACCGGACTTTTTTTCACCGCGCTGACTATCGGGCGGCTGTCCGGCGGAGTGATTCTGAACTGGATGTCTCCGCGCAAGTTCTTCCTGGCGACGTGCGCCGTGTCGGTGGCCGGACTGCTGGGCCTCTGGCTGCCCGATCGCACCCTGGCGGTGGCCAGTTTCTTCCTGGTGGGCCTGGGCTTCGCCAACATCTTCCCGCTGGTGTTTTCGCGGGCCGTCGAGAGCCTGCCGGAGCGCACCAACGAGTTGTCCGGCCTGATGGTGACCGCCATTGTCGGCGGAGCCTTCTTGCCTCCCATTATGGGCTTCGTCGCCGACCACAGCACCGTGCAGATCAGCTTCCTGGTGCCGCTGGCAGCGATTCTCTATGTGAGCGTTACGGCCATGCGCAATCTACGCCAGGCATAGCGCGCACCAAGCCACTCCATCCCCCGAAGAGCTGATGGCTGCTACCATGCAAATTCCCGCTACGCTTGCACCAGCCCGGCGCACAGGCCAGAATGGGGTGAGCGTCAAGCCTGCGATATTTTAACGGAGCATCTTACAATGAAACCTCGCATTATAATTCGCACCGCCGTATTTTCGGTGGCCTTGCTGGCCGGAACTGTCTGGCTGGCCCTCGCCGCCGCCACGCCCACGCGGTTCACCGCATTCGACCCCCAGGCCAGGGCGCTGGTCGAGCGCATGACCCTGGAGGAAAAGATCGGCCAGATGACCCAGCCGGACCAGGAAAACGTCCGCGATCTGTCCGATATTGAAAACTACTTCTTCGGATCCATCCTCAGCGGCGGCAGCTCCGATCCCCGGGAAGGCAACAGCCTGGAGGCCTGGACCAACCTGTACGATCGGCTACAGCAGCATGCCCTGAAAACGCGCCTGCGGATCCCCATCCTCTACGGGATCGACGCCGTGCACGGCCATAACAACGTACTCGGCGCGGTAATCTTCCCCCATAACATCGGCCTCGGTTGCACCCGCAATCCCGCGCTCGTGAAACAGGTGGAGCGCATCACGGCGGAGGAAGTGCGGGCCACCGGAATACAGTGGGTGTTCGCGCCGTGCGTCGCCGTGCCGCAGGATATCCGGTGGGGCCGCTCTTACGAGGGCTTCTCGGAAGATCCTCAACTGGTGGCCCAGATGAGTGAAGCGGCCGTCAGCGGCTTCCAGGGCGACGATCTGCTCAACCCGCTCTCCGTTCTCGCCTGCGCCAAGCACTACGTGGGCGACGGAGGCACCACCTTCGGTTCGGCGCGCGGTGGCCGGGGCCTGGACCAGGGCGACACGCGCGTGGATGAGGCCACGCTGCGGCGCATCCACCTGCCGGGTTATGTCGCGGCGGTTCGCGCGGGGGTCGGTTCCATCATGCCTTCCTATTCGAGTTGGAACGGCGTGAAGTCCTCCGCCAGCAAACATCTCCTGACGGAGATTCTGAAACAGGAATTGGGCTTCGACGGTTTTCTGATTTCCGACTACAACGCCATCGACCAGATCGACCCGGATTACAAGAAGGCCATCGGGATCTCCATCAATGCCGGCATGGACATGGCGATGGTGCCGGACCATTACAAGGAGTACATCGCCGATCTTAAGAAGCTGGTCGAAGAAGGCGCCGTGCCGATGTCGCGAATAAACGACGCGGTGACTCGCATCCTGCGCGTGAAATTCGCCATGGGCCTCATGGATCCGGCGAGGTCGCAGTTGGCCGACCGGAATCTGCACAAGAGTTTCGGCTCGGCCGAGCACCGCGGCGTGGCGCGCGAAGCCGTCCGGCAATCGCTGGTTCTGCTCAAGAACCAGAACCAGGTGCTGCCGCTTTCCAAGTCCGCGGCGCGGATTCACGTGGCGGGCGAGAGCGCCGACGATATCGGCAACCAGTGCGGCGGCTGGACCATCGATTGGCAGGGCCGCAGCGGCGCGGTCACTCCCGGAGGCACTACCGTGCTGGCGGCCATCCGCAATGCCGTGGGCCCGCATACGCAAGTCACGTTTTCGCGCGATGGAAGCGGCGCGGCAGGCGCAGCCGCGGCGGTCGTGGTGATCGGTGAGCGCCCCTACGCCGAAACCGCGGGCGACCGCGCCGACTTGCGCCTGACCCAGGAAGATCTCGATATCGTAAAACGCGTGAAGGCCGCGGGCGTCCCGCTGGCGGTGGTGCTGTTTTCCGGGCGCCCCATGATTGTTGGCGATGCGCTGGACCAGAGCGATGCCTTGCTCGCCGCCTGGCTGCCCGGTACCGAGGGGGCCGGCGTCGCCGACGTGCTCTTCGGAGACTATAAACCTAGCGGCAAGCTTTCGTTTGCCTGGCCTCGGTCCATGGATCGGGTCGCCGCGCACGGCGGGCCGGATTACAGCCCGCTGTTCCCTTATGGCTTTGGCCTCACTTACTGACAAGGCGGACAGGGCGTCGAAGCCGGGGACGGCGCCCCGGCATTCGAGATGGCGCCCCAGCTCAATAGCCGGTGGATTTATGTAGTACCCAGGGAGACACCCCGATAATGCGATTTGCACTGTTCGCGTCTTTCATCCTGGCGCTGCCACTCGGCGCCCAGGTCAAGATTACACAGGCGGCGCCCGACCGGATCCTCGTGGAGATCGACGGCAAGCCTTATACCACCTTCTACCTCGCCCCCGGAGGTAACAAACCGTATGTATGGCCGTTGAGCACCGCCTCCGGAGCCGTCGTCACACGGCACTTTCCCATGGAGGAGTTCCCCGGCGAAACCAAGGATCACCCGCACCACCGCGGCTTGTTTTTTGCCCACGGCGACATCAACGGCATCGATTTCTGGCAGACCGAGCCCGGGAACGGGCCGCCCCAGGCCGTGCCCCAGAAGAATGCCGGCACCGGCCTGTGGCAGGGCAGCATGAAATTGAAGCAGGTGGTGGAGGCCAGGGGCGGGGCAAAGTCAGGCGCCATCAAGGCCGTATTCGAAGGCCTGGACGCCTTCGGCAAGCCCATCATGACCGACACCCGCGTCATCACCTTCTACTCGGATCCGCTCCTGCGGACCATCGATTACGAGGTGGTGATTCATCCGCTCGAGAAGCTCACCTTCCACGACACCAAGGAAGGCACTTTTGGTATTCGCCTCGCGACGTCCATGACCGAAGAGAAGGGCGGCGGCCGCATGAGGAACGCCGAAGGCAAGGAAACCGAGAAGAACGTCTGGGGAAAGCGCTCCGCGTGGGTGGACTATTGCGGACCGGTGGACGGACAAACCGTGGGCGTGGCCATTTTCGATAATCCCGCCAACCCGCGGTATCCCACCTACTGGCACTCGCGGGGGTACGGCCTGCACGCTGCGAACATTTTCGGCCTACACGATTTCACCGGCGACAAATCGCAGGATGGCAGCATGACCGTCGAGCCCGGCAGCGAGCTTCACTTCCGCTTTCGCGTGGTCATACACGCCGGTGACACAGCTTCCGCCGGAATCGCGGAATTGTACGGGAAATACATAGCCGG
>Ga0181536_10002474_pt1 | contig 20862 bp, 16 predicted proteins | sample PEATcosm2014_Bin_41_FD_121105 | JGI IMG/M metagenome (GOLD analysis project Ga0181536, IMG submission 121105) | Peatland microbial communities from MTU Mesocosm Facility, Houghton, MI, USA - PEATcosm2014_Bin17_60_metaG | ecosystem: Environmental > Terrestrial > Soil > Wetlands > Peat | place...
CGGAACTCGAACTGTTCGATACCGGGAACGTCCGGTTGGCGCTGCGGCTCATCGAGGAAGGCGTGTTGAAAACGCCGGCCATGTTCCAACTTTGTCTCGGCGTCCCCTGGGGCGCGCCGGCCACGGTCCAGGCGATGATTTTGATGCGCGACATGCTCCCGCACGGCGCGTTCTGGACCGGCTTCGGCATCGGCGGACAGCAGTTTCCCATGCTTGCGCAAGCGATTCTGCTCGGGGGACATGTCCGGGTCGGTCTGGAAGACAATCTCTATATCGAGCGCGGAGTGTTTGCGAAGAACAACGCCGAATTGGTGGAGAAAGCGGTCAGGGTTGTTCGTACGCTCGATTGCGTTCCGGCGACGCCCGACGATGCCCGGACCATCCTCGGTCTAAAGGCTCACGCCGCGAAATAGGCACAAGCATCATCACGGATGCCGGGCAGGCCCGGCGAGGGTTGCATCGTGGGTGTCATTGCTGAGCTTGCTTCCTTCGTCGCCGGGGCAAAGGCGTCCGCCTTGCCGGCGGCGGAGCGGGAGCGGCTGCGGCTGCATCTCACCGATACGGCGGTTGCTGCGCTTGCGGGCGCGTGCATTCCGGAGGGCAAGGCGTTGCAAAACCTCGGCGACGAGGGTGCGCTTGCCGGCCGGATCGGGCGGCAAGCGGCGGCGATCCGGCTCACCGAAATCGACGACATCCACCTTCCGTCGTGCACCACGCCGAGCGCCGGCGTCGTTCCAGTGGCGCTGGCGCTCGCGGCGCATCGACAAAAATTCGAACCAGGCGAAATCGCAAGCGCGATCTGGGTCGGCAGCGAAATTGCGACCCGTATCGGTATGGCGGTACGCGGACCGCAAATACTTTATCGCGGCATCTGGCCGACTTATCTCGCGGCGCCCGTGGCGGCGGCGGCAACGGCGGCGCGTCTTATGGGATTGTCCGAGACGCGCACCGGCCACGCTTTGTCGCTCGCCGTGATGCTGATGGCGGGAGGGGTCGGCCGCATCCACGGCGCGCCGTCCGGGCGGTGGTTTCTGTACGCCAATGCCGTGGCCGGCGGGGTCGCCGTAGCCGAGGCGGCGTACGCGGATTATCGCGGCGATCCGGATATTTTGGACAAAGACTGGCTCGCGGATACCCATGGCCTCGCGCTTGATCGCGATCGTCTGACCGAAAAACTCGGCGTGAGCTCCGTTTATTCCGCGCTCAGCCTCAAACCGTTCTGCTCGGCCAAACAGGCGATCGCCGCCGTCGAGGCATTCCGTGCAGTCCTCCACCGGGGTGTTCGCTGCGAGGCGATCACCAAGGTGCGCGTGCGCGTGCCGCCGTCCTATGCCGCGATGATCGCGACGCGCGCCGAAGCGGGCGCGCGGCAATCGACGCTGGTGAGCGTCGCTCACCAGATCGCGCTCGCCGCGCTTGCGCCCGAGCGCCTCTACGATGTCGACCGCAGCGCCGTGGCGCACGGCGCGATCGACGCGGCCGTGACGCAGTTCGCCGCCAAGGTCGAGGTGATCGCAGATGCAACGCTCGAGGCGTTCTATCCGCAGCACTGGCCCGCGGATGTGGAGGTCGAGGCCGGCGGCGAGATCTTTCGGCATCGTGTCGTGGCGGCAAACGGCGATCCCGAGCATCCGCTCGACCACGCCGGGATCGTGGAGAAAGCGCATCGCGTGCTCGATCCCCTGGTCGGCGGCGAACGCGCGGCCGACTGGTTGAAGACTTGCGGTGCCGCGCTCGATGATGGAACTGCGTGCCGCAACCTTGCCGCGGCGTTCGCTGCCGGATTTTAGAGCATGATAACGTGCGCATGGCGTGACAAGCCCCGCGCGGTCGGGCGCCGCCGTCCGCATTGACGGCAAGAGCACGCTACGGATTCTGATTCTTCTTCTGCGGCGGCGCCTTTTTCTGCCCGCCCGGCGCTCTCGGAAGGCCTGGCGGTGTCGGTAACGCGCGACGCTGTTGCAGTGTTGGCAGACCCGGTCGACCAGCCCGTGGCAGCGTGCCGGGCCGCTGTTGCAGCATCGGCCGCGCGCCGGGCGACGGCAAAGGCTGAGCACCGGGCGGCGTCCTCAGTCCAGGCCGCGGCAGGTTGGGTTGCGGTCGATTAGGCCGTAGCTGATTGGGTCGCTGTAGGTTTGGCTGCCGCAGGTTCGGATTACGGCGCTGAATGTTGATCTGGCGGCCCACAAGCTGAGCCGAGAATGCCTGGTGCACGAAGGAACGGTCGCGCGCGGCCTCCTGCGCGGAAATCTGCAACGGCACGGCGGTGAAGCGCTGCGCTGCGCCGGGTGTTCCCGGCCGGATCGCAAATCCGGTCGTGCCGCGGGACAGGATGCCGAGCTGGGTGCCATCCCGGCCAAAGACTTCGATCCGCCCGACCCTGCCGTCGGCATCCGGATAGAGCTTGATGGAAACCTGGCCGTTGGTGCCGGCCGTCGCGCCTGCCGGAATCTCGACGAGGCCGGTCGTGCCGCGAATACCCATGGTCGCCGTCGGCGTGTCGATCTTCATATCGCCGGTCTTGGCGACCTCGGCAGCAACGAACGCGACGGTGCCGCGAAAAATGTTGAACACAGCCGCGTTGTTGGCGCCGCCCTCCCGATAAACGAAATCGTCCACTGTGATGCGCGAGTTCGGCTTCAACGTGAAGGTCGTCTCGTCGTCGAACGTGATGCCGAGCGTGCCGTCGATGCCGGTTTGCAAATCGTCGCCCTTGTATATCGCATCGCGGACCGTAAGAGCGCTCCCCGCGTTATTGCGCGTAACCGAGGCAGTGCCCTGCAGCGTCGCGACGCTGCCGATCGGGTTAGCGGCACCCGTGGCTGGCGCCGCGGGTTGGGTCGCGACCGGCGGCGACGGCGGTGTCGGAGCGGATGGCGCCGACGGTGGCGTCGGCGGTGTAGGGGCTTGAGCCAGCCGGTCCTGGCCCGGGGTGTCGGCTTGCGCGGGCGCATTCGTGCTGCAAGCCACCACGCTTGCCAAGATCAGAATCGCAAATGCAATCTTGGGGCAAGCCATGCGCGGACTCTATCGATCTGTCGGAATTCTTGTTCGATGCGGTCGTGGTGCGCCAAAAAACAACTTATCCAGCACCATGCGTCTCAATTCCGGCGACAGTTGGACCCCTCGTGCGAACGATCGCGCTGCTGGTATAATCATGCCGGAACCCGCTGCAACATGAGCCCGCGGCTGCGCCGGGCGAGGAAACACGATGGACCAGCCCAATTTCACCGGCGACTACGACGTCCTGCTCGACCTCGTCAGGACGCGGGCGAGCGTGCGCAAGCTCAAGCCCGATCCCATTCCCGACGAGCACATCACCCGCATCCTCGAAGTCGGACGCTGGGCGATGTCGGGCGCCAACGGGCAGCCGTGGGACTTCATCGTGGTGAAGGATCCGGCCGTCAAGAAGGAGCTGTTTCGCGCCTATATCGAGGAGAACGAGGATTTCATCTACTGGATGGAGCAGCAGCGCGACATGAAGCTGCGCCATCCGTCATTTCAGATGACCGACGACGAGGTGCTGCAGAAGCAACGCACCGAGGTCGGCTGGTCGATCGCCCCGGTGCTCATCGTGATCACGGGCGACGGGCGCCGCCAATGGGCGACCGTGCAGGGCGCGCACACGTTCGGACGCGATCAGTCGCATCTCACCGACGGTCTCTCCAATACGGCGATGATGATGCATCTCGCCGCGGCTGCGCTCGGCCTCGGCAGCCAGCACGTGACCATCCATATCCAGGAGCCGTTCAAGCGCATCCTCGGCGTGCCCGATCTGATGACGTTCTCGCTCATCATGCCGATCGGGTATCCGGCGGTGCCGCCCAAGGAAGGCGTGCGGCGGCCGCTCGAGGACATGGTGCATCACGAGAAATTCGACATGTCGAAGTATATGAGCAACAAGGACGTCATCGAATATTTGTCGAAGCTTCGGGAAAAAACGGTGCCGGTCTACAGCCATTCCTATGCCGGACGGCCGCCGATAGATAAGCCGCCGATAGACAAGAAGAGCTGACAACGGCGGCGGATCGTAATTGGGAGGACGCCATGGATGACACGAAGCGCGCGTTGGTCGCGCGCTTAGGCGGTGCACTCGGCGCGCTGGTGGCGCTTGCGCTGTCGAGCAGCGCGGCCTTTGCACTCGATACCGTGCGGCTCGGCAAGGCGGTGCCCAACTCCTTTGCCTTCGGCGCCGCCGAAATCGGAAAACAGGCCAAGATTTACGAGCAGGAGGGAATTGACCTGCTTGTCACCAGCTTCCGCGGCGACGCGCAGTTGCAGCAAGGGTTGGCCGCCGGCGGCGTTGATGTCGGCCTTGGCTCGGGGCCCAGCATGGGCTTTCGCGCCAAGGGCGCGCCGGCCATCGCAGTCGCGGCCATGTATGGACCACCCGCGAACCTCGCGCTTGTGCTGCCGATGAACACGCCGGTGAAAGCGATTGCGGACCTCAAAGGAAAGCGCATCGGCGTTACCACGACCGGATCGCTCACCGAGTGGCTGGTGCGCGAACTGTCGCGCCAGCAGGGCTGGGGCAACGACGGCATTCAAGTTCTGGCGCTCGGCGGCGTACCGGCTCGCCTCGCCGCGATCCAGCGTGGCGAGCTCGACGGCCTGGTGATCGAATCGGCGACCGGCTACCAGCTCGAAGAAGAGGGCAAGGCCAGGAATTTTCTGCTGTTCGGTGACATTGCCAAGGATTTCTACACCCACGTCATCTTCGCCACCGACGACATGGTCGACAAGCGATCGGGCTTGCTCACGCGGTTCCTGCGCGGCTGGTTCAAGACCGTCGCCTTCATGAAGACCCATAAGGATTTTGTCGTGACGTCCGAGGCCGAGACCATCGGCGTGCAGCCGAGCATCGCGGCGAAAATCTACGATACGCAAATGTCGGGCTTTTCGACTGACGGCTCGTGGAGCAAGGCCTCAATCGACGTGATCCGCCGCTCGCTCAAGGACCTCGGAATTCTCGATTACGTTCCCGATGCGAAGGTGCTTTACAACGACCAGTTCGTGCCGGTGCGATTCTGACGACGGATGACAGAAGACGGACGACAGAGAAGACAAACAGAAACATGTCGAATCATCTTTCGGGCGCTCGTCCTGATCCGTCCTCCGTCGTCTATCCTGCGTCGTCCATTGTCGGTATCGACATTGGCGGTACCTTTACCGACCTCGTGGGCTACCGGGACGGCGCCATTATTACCTCGAAAATATCGACCGTGCCTGGCGACCCGACCGAAGGTGTTGCGACGGCGCTCAGCCTCGCCGGCTGCGATCTCGCCGCCATGGACGAGCTCATCCACGGCTCGACCATCGCCATCAACACCGTGCTGGAGCATAACGGCGCAAAAACCGCGCTGCTCACCACGATGGGCATGCGCGATGTTTACGCCATGGGCCGCGGCAACCGGCCGGACGCCTTCAATTTGTTTTTTCACCGTCCGCGCCCACTGGTACCGCGCGATCTGACGTTCGAAGTGCGCGAGCGCATCAATGCCGCCGGCGCGGTGCTGGCGCCGCTCGATCAGGCCGAGGTGGCGGCGCTGGCGCAAAAACTCAGCAGCCTCGGCATTGAGGCGGTGGCAATATGCTTCCTGCACGCTTACGCCAGTCCGGCGCACGAGATTATCGCCGGCGAAGTGTTGCGGCGCGCCCTGCCGAACCTGTTCGTCACGCTGAGCCACGAAATTTTGCGCGAATTCCGCGAGTACGAGCGCACTTCGACGACGGTGCTGAATGCCTTCGTCGGCCCCCGCGTCAGCCGCTATCTCAGCCGCATCGAGGGATTTGCCAACGCCGCGCGCTTTGGCGGGCAGATCGCCATCATGCGCTCGAACGGCGGCACCATGTCGGTCGGCGAAGCGCGCCGTGCGCCCGTAGCGATGATGGAATCCGGGCCGGTCGCCGGCATGATCGGCGCCGGACGGATCGCGCAGCTTCTTGGTATCGAGCGCGCAATCGGCTTCGACATGGGAGGCACCACGGCGAAGACCGCGCTGATCACCGGCGGCATCCCGCCGATCGAAGAGGGTTATGTCATCGGCGATGCGTTCACCGGCCAGCCGATGCAATTGCCGGTGGTCGATATCGTCGAGGTCGGCGCGGGCGGCGGTTCAATTGCCTGGTGCGACGGTCTCGGCGGCCTGCACGTCGGCCCGGTCAGCGCCGGCGCCGATCCGGGACCCGCCTGCTACAGCCGTGGCGGCGTGGAGCCGACCGTCACCGATGCCGATCTCGTGCTCGGCCGGCTCAATGACGCGCGGTTTCTCGGCGGCCACATGCGGCTCGACCGCGCCCGCGCCGAAGCGGCGATCGGCAGGATCGGGATAAAGCTCGGGCTCGACGCCGTGGCGGCGGCGCGCGGCGTCGCCACCATCGTCGACAGTGCCATGTCGCTTGCCGTGCGGGCTGTCTCGGTCAAGCGCGGCATCGACCCGCGCGAGACGACGCTGATCGCCTTCGGCGGCGCTGGGCCGCTGCACGCCGTCGCCATTGCCCGCGAGATTTCCATTCCAAAAGTCGTCATCCCGAAACTGCCGGGCGCGTTCTCGGCGCTCGGCATGCTGATGGCGGAATGGCGCCAGGATTTCGTGCGTACGGTGATCGCCGAATTGGGAAAAGTCGACCCGGAAGGTGCCAGAATCGCGTTTAAAGAGCTTCGCGACGCCGGCGAACGGGCGCTGGCGCGCGATCGTCTGAGCGGTGGAGAATTCAACTTCGCTGCCGATCTGCGCTACCGCGGCCAGGAGCATACTATTCCCATCGGCGTGACCGGCGCGGCGGATTTGACGACTGCGACCGACGGCACGCGCGCCCGTTTCGATGCGCAGCATGACAGTCGCTACGGTCATGCCGCACCCGATCAGTCGATCGAGGTCGTCAATCTGCGCCTCGTCGTCACTGTGCCGCGCATGCAGGACGCGATCGGGTGCTGGCTGTCCGAGCCCTGGAAACCCGACGGCGCGGGTGAGGAGCAGCGCCGGCTCGTGGTGTACGATGATCCCAAACGGGCGGTCGAGACGCGCATTCTGTGGCGGCCGCAGCTTGCCGCCGGCAGCGAAATCGCCGGCCCCGCCTTGATCGAGGAGCCCAATTCCACCACGCTGATCGGTCCCGGTGATCGGGCGCTGATCGACCGTTGCGGGAACATCATCATCACGCTGCAGGACGGCGAGGACCAATAATGAAAGTCGATCCGATCACCGTCGAGGTCGTGCGCAACGCGGTCAACGCCTATGCCGACGAAATGGCGACGGCGTTGTGCAAATCCGCCTACAACATGATGATCTACGAGGTGCGGGATTTTTGCTGCGGCCTCGTCGACGGCGAAGGCCGCATGATTTCGCAGAACCAAGGCGGATTGCCGATTTTTTTGGCCGATCTCGGGGTGGCGGTGAAGGACGGCATCGCGCGCTACGGGCTCGATGGCTTCGCGCCGGGCGACGTGGTGATCATGAATCACGGCCAAGTCTGCGGCCAGCACCTCAACAACATCGTGATCTACGCGCCCTGCTTTCACGACGGCAAGGTGGTGGCGTTCGCGGCAAGCCGCGCCCATTGGGTCGATATCGGCGGCATGCGCGTCGGCTTCGGTTCCGTCGAGACCACCGAGATTTATCAGGAGGGCGTGCAGTTCCGCTCGCTCAAGATCTACGAAGCGGGCAAGCGCAACGAGACGCTGTGGCAGATCATCAACGACAATGTGCGCTTTCCTGAAGCCGCGCTTGGCGATCTGCGCGCGCAGATCGCGTGTTGCCAGCTCGGCATCAGGCGTTTCGGCGAATTGCTGCGGCGCTATGGACGCGACACGGTCGAAGAGTGCATTCATGCGCTGTGGGACGCCACGGAGCATGAGGCGCGCGCCTTCATCGCCAAGATACCGGACGGCAGCTATGAGGCGGAGAGTTTTCTCGACAACGACGGACGCACTCTCGACGTGAAGCTGCGGATCAAGGTCAGGGTGACGATCGACGGCGAGCGCATGATCGTCGACTTTTCGCAAATGAACGATCAGGCGCCGGGCCCGACCAATTCGGGCTATTCCGGCGGACTTGCCGCCGCGCGCGTCGCCTTCAAATGTCTCACCCAGCCGCACGCGCCAGTCAACGAAGGCTGTTTCCGGCCGCTCGAGCTCATTTTGCCGGAAGGCAAAATCCTCAATGCCAAGCCGCCGGCCGCGCTCGGGCTGTGGAGTATTCCGCTGCCCACCGTCATCGATACCATCCTCAAGGCGTTGGCGCCGGTGCTGCCGGAGCAAATTCCGGCCGCGCACAAGGGCGACATGGGCGGCTGCTCGATCAGCGGCTACAAGCCCGACGGCCGGCGCTTTTTGCTCATGAACATTTTCGGCGGCGGCTGGGGCGGGCGCCCGCACGAGGATGGCGAGTCCGCCTCGGTATCGATCTGCCAGGGCGATGTACGCAGCGCGCCGATCGAGCTGCAGGAGATTCAATATCCGTTTTTGATCGAGCGCTTTGCGTTGCGCACGGATTCAGGCGGCGCCGGCCGCTATCGCGGCGGGCTCGGCGTCGATCTCAGCTACCGCGCGCTGCAAGACTGCGTCGCCAATGTGAATTGCGAGCGCACCATAGATCCGCCATGGGGCCTCAACGGCGGCAAGCCCGGCGCCGTCAATGACGCGACGCTCATTCGCCGCGACGGCAGCGAACGCAAGCTCAAGAAAGCGACCGGTGTGACCATGGCGGCGGGCGACCGGCTCATCTTCTCAACGGCCGGCGGCGGCGGCTGGGGCGATCCGCGACAGCGCGAGCGGCAGGCCATCGCGGACGACGTGCGCGCGGGTTACGTATCGCCTGAAGCAGCACGGCGCGACTATGGCTTTGACGCCGCGCAGGACCAAGAAGCGGAGTAGGGGCGAAAAATGCTCGCAGAAGAACGGCGACAACGCCTGTTGGCCGCCATGCGCGAGGCCGGCATCGGCTACATGGCGCTCTACGGCAACGCCTGGCAGGGCGATTACCTGCGCTACGGCGCCGATTTCGGCATTCTCGAAGGCCACGGCATCGCGCTGATTTCCGCCGGAGGTGACGTCGAACTGTTTCTCGACAGCGCCGTCGAGGCCGAACGCGCGGAACTCGAAGCGCCGCTCGTGCGGGTGCATTTTGCGGCGGATATTGTGCGCGCGGTCGGCGCGCGGCTCGATGACGTTGCCAACGGTCGCACCGCCGCGGCGCCGCGGCGCTTCCTGCCACGCTGGCTCACCGACGCGACCCGCAGCTTCAAGCTCGCCGACGCAACGGCGCTCCTGGACAAGCTCCTGATGCACAAAAGCACGGGCGAGATCGCGGCGGTACGGCGCGCCGCGCAGATTGCGGACGAGGCTTATGGCGAGTTCCGGCGTGCGGTGCGGCCAGGGCGGCGCCAATTCGAGATCGTGGCCGACATCGAAGCCCATTTGCGCCGTCGCGGCTGCCCGGACAATTTCATGATCATCGGTTCGGGCGGCAAGGATGTTTTCGGCATGACGCCGCCGTCCGAGCGCCAGATCGCCGCGGGCGATCTCGTCACCACGGAACTCACGCCCGCGGTCGAAGGCTATTTCGCCCAGATCTGCCGTACGCTGGTGGTGGGGAGCGCGAGCAAGCCGCAGCGACGCGCCTTCGGCGTGTTCGTCGAAGCGCTGGAGGCGGGCATCGCCGCGGTGCGGCCCGGCGCGCGCGCCGCGGACGTGGCGCGGGCCGAGAACGACGTGTTCCGCAAACATGGTCTTGGGGAATACACCACCAGCCAATGGACCCGCGTGCGCGGCCACGGCATGGGCCTGTTCGCCGATTCCAAGCCGCATATCCTCGAAGACGTGACCACCGTGCTCGAGCCGGGCATGGCGCTCATCGTGCATCCCAACACCTATCACCCGGAGGTCGGCTACATCGTGTTGGGCGATGCCGTCGTTGTGACCGAGCTTGGCGCCGAGGTGTTGTGCCAGACGCCGCGCGAATTGTTCGAAGTCGCCGCGTGAGAAATAAGAGGCAAAAACAATGCGCCGCGGCCTGATCGCTCGCTCTCTTGTGGAATTACCCGACGCGGTGTTCGACGCGCGGCTTGATCGCGTGCGCACGGCGATGCAGGGGGCGCATTTCGACGCGCTCGTTATCTATACCAACATCACGCGGCCGGCCGGGGTATCCTGGCTCGTCGGATTTGTGCCGTACTGGTCGGAAGCGCTGTTGGTGGTGCCGCGCAAGGGCGCGCCTTATCTCGTGGCGGCACTGAGCTTTCGCGTCAAATCCTGGATCGAGCGCACGAGCCGCGTTGGCGAGGTTGTTCATACGCCGCGCATCGGGCTCAAGGCGGCGCAACAGATTGCAGCGACGCGGCCTGATACGGCCGTGGGCATTGTCGATTTCGATGGTCTTCCCGCCGGCATTGCCGACGATTTGCGCGAAGGCGGTCCCGGCCTGGCGTTGCGCGACGCGAGCGCGCTATTCGCAGCCCTTCGCGCCAAGGCCGACCCGGCGGAGGTTGCGCTTGCGGTAACAGCCGCCGCGATCGCCCATAAGGCGCTTACCGCCGCGCGAGGCGATACTCTCAATGCAATGATCGCCGGTGTCGAGAGTGAGGCGCGTCAGCTTGAGGCGGAAGAGATTTATATCGCTGCGGCTCCCGATCTTGAGCGGGAATCGCGGCTCATGCGCGTCGAGGGCGAGGCGGCGTTGGGCAAAACCTTCGCGCTGCGCGCCACGGTCGCCTATAAGGGAACGTGGGTTCGTCTTGTGCGCTCTGTTTGCCAGGACTCGATTGCGCAGAAGGCGGCAGCGCGGCTTGCTCAGGCCGTCGCGTCATTGCCGAGCGATCGCGGATTTTCCGGCTTTCGCTCCTGGCTGGTCGAAGGCTGCAGGATGGCGCAGCCGCTCGACCCGCTCATCGGATCGCGCCTCGACGCCGCAAAACCGCCGCCGCCGGGAGCCCTCGTCTCGGTGCAGGGGGTGTTGATGATCGACGGCCGAACCGTGCTGGTCGGCGCTCCGGCCTTGATCGGTCAAAGCGGCGAAGCCGCAAGCCTTATCGTCGATCCTTTATACGATTGAGAAAGTGCTGCCGAGCGTCGATCACGACGGCGACGCGCCGCCGTGCAACTGCAATTCGTGCAATTGCTGGTTCTCGTTCATGCGCCGCTTGCCCTCGGCGTCGATGGCGCGCGCGAGCTCGGGATGATGCGCTGTCAGGGTGCGGAAATCGGCAAGGTCGAGGATGAGCAGCGTCGAAGGCTGCGTCGTGAACACATTGGCGGTGCGAATTGAGTCGCCGAGCAAAGCAAGCTCGCCGAAGAACGCGCCGGTGGCAAGACGAACCGGCGTGGGTTTGATTTCCACTTGGACTTCCCCATCAGCGATGAAGTACATGCAATCGCCGACCTTGCCGCGCCGAATGACGGCGGTCCTCGCCGGCACTTCGAGGCGGCGCAGCATGTGGGTGATTTCGGCAATCGCCGATGGGTCGAGCGATTGAAAAAACGGCACCTTGCTCACGAGGTCCCAGGTCTGAATGAAATTGCGCCGCCGGCTTTCCGCGGCAAAACCGGTAGCCAAGATACCGGTCCATAAGCCAAAGGTGGCGATGCCGCAGATCATGGCGAAGGAGCCGAGTAGACGGCCCAAAGGCGTTATCGGCACCTCGTCGCCATAGCCGGTCGTCGTCAGCGTGACCACCGCCCACCACAGCGCCTGGGGCAGCGTACCGAATGCTTTAGGCTGCTCGCCGCGCTCGGCAAGATGCATGCCGGCCGAAGAGAGGAAAAGTAGGATCAGGAACAGCCCGAAGACGCTCGCGAGCGGCTTCGCTTCGAGCATGAACACCCTTCCAAGCTGGGCAAATCCGGGCGAATTCTGCGCGAGCTTGAGCACCCAGAATGATGCCAAGAGCCACGCCGTCGGCTGCGCCACGCCGCCAGCGAGCGCAATCGGAACGGGAAAAATTGCGATGAGGTCCACTATTCCTGATGGCGAGAGCAGATAGGTCCTCGCTTTCCCGGCTTGAACTGCCGCCTGGGCGCGCACGAAGGCCTCGACCGCGAAGTATGCGAGACAGCACCACAGACATGCGCTCAGCCAGACGCTGGCCGATTCCGCCAAATCCGATATCGTGAACGCCGTCATGGCACAAAGCCCGACGGCGAGAACGACGATACGAGCAAGCGACGATGCACCGAAGCGGCGGAGCGGCGCGGTATAATGCGCAAGTTTCGTGGCTGCGCCTTTCGAGATCACGCGTCCTCGCAAGCGGCGTCGGTATGGAGCTTTAGCCCGTGCTCCGCGATAAATTACGCTGTCGGGGTTCGAACGGCCAGTCGAAATTGCACGCGCGACCGGTCAGACGCCGGTCATCGGCCGGCATTAACCTAATTTTGCTTGGAGCATGATCCTGGCAGCCTGTCGCGGATTTGATCCGGCATGAGGACTGGTTTTCAGCAAGATCATGCTCGAATAAAGCAGCGCCCTGATCCCGTTCCATCAGAGGCGACAAGGCTCTAGATTCTGAATTCCACGCTGCATCGTCGCGACCATGATGCAAGCAAGTGGCGGAGGGGACCATGCATTGGACTAACCTTTTCAACAGTGTCGGATCGCTCTTCATCGTGGCGACCGCTTCGACGAAGACGATGGTCCCGCTGCGAAGCCTCGCCATCGTCGCCAATTGCTTCCTGATCGCCCTTTGCGCCGTGGAGCACCAGTGGGTTCCGATGGCGCTGCAAGCTGTCGCTCTGCCGCTCAACGCCTATCGCCTCTATCAGATGATCCTCTTGATCAAAAACGTGCGCGGAGCGATTCGCGGCGACGCCTCGATGGACTGGCTCAAGCCGTTCATGATTGGTCGCCGCTTCAGGAAGGGCGACATCCTGTTCGCGAAAGGCGAGTCCGCCGACGAGATGTTCTGCACCGTGACGGGACGCTATCTGCTCATCGAGCTTGGAATCGAAGTCAAGCCAGGCCAGGTCGTCGGCGAACTCGCGATGCTGGCGCCCGACAATCGGCGCACGGCGACGCTTGAATGCATTGAAGAGGGCGACGCCCTGTCGATCACCTACGAGCAGGTCGAGCAGCTCTACTACCAGAACCCGACGTTCGGCTTCTACTTGCTGCGGCTGACGACGGCGCGGCTGTTCGACAACATCAGCCGGCTGGAAAGCCAACTTGCGCGGCAACATTCCGCCCAAGCGTGAGGCCGTGGCCGGCTGCGGCGCCGGCGTGCGAGTGGCGGGCGGCGGACAGCTTCCGGCAAATCCCGAAACTCTTGACAAAACGGGTGAATTCGCGCCATGGCGCGTCGCACACGCGCTTAATTTCCAGTCGCAATGCCGTTACACTGAACGACCGACTCGGTTTTTACGCTCTAAAATACTCATTGCGGGACCGCCATGACGACAAAGCAGATTTCACGCTTCGAGCTGGCGAGCTTTTTGCTCAGCCCCTCGTTGTTCGTGATGGTGGTCCTGATGGTGGTCGAGGCGATGCTGGCCGCCGCGACGACGTGGTTCGTCATCAATGCCGGGCGCAAGGTCGCAGTGGGTCAGTTCCTGGCCAGCGATCTCATCTGGATTCTGACGGCGCAATCGGCCTCCTATGTGGTCGGCGTCGTCAGTTGGGTCTTCGCCGAGCGGGCCGGCTACCGCGGCTTCGGCAAATTCATGCTGCGCTTCGCGCGCGAGAACCGCGGCAAGGTCAAGCTGCTCAACGAGAAGCCGGCACGGGAACAGGTCGAGCCGTTCCTTACCGGCGAGACCTTCCAGTGCTTCTTCAACGTGATGTATGAGCTCGAATTCGCGCTGAAGCTGTTTCTCGGTCTCGTGTTCAACTCCATCGTGCTGGGCGCGGAAATCGACATCAGCCTGCCGTTCGCCTATGTCGGCGCGTTCGCGGTTTTGTTGTTGATGCAATGGGTGCTGCAGAATCCGATCGCGCACGCGTATCTGGAAAACCAGCGCATGAACAATCGCGTCACCGCGCAGGGTTATACCGCGTGGGACAACATCTTCAGCGGTAACAGCTACAATCTCAGACTGTGGCTGTCCGGCTTTAAGACCCGGTTGCGCGAAGGGTTGACGGCGCAGATCCGCGCCATCGTGGCGCGCGAAGGCATGAGCGCGATGAGCGGCATCGTCAGCCTCGCCATCGTGTTCGCCACCGTGACCGCGGTCGCCGTGCACGATGCCGGCCAGACCGCGTTGTTGGTCGGGTTGGCGACGACGCTGCCGCGGCAGATCGAGATGACCTACGAGCTGCATCTGCTCGCCACCGGCTGGAACGACTTCATCGCCATCTGGACGCGTTTCGGCGGCGTCGCCGCCAACATGCTGCCGCAACCCGAAGCGGACTTCGACAAGCGCATCAAGTTCGATCGGCTGGTGCTGCGGGAAGGCGAGGATGCCAATGTCGTCTCGTCGGTCGGCGATGCGGTGCAGATTGTGCTGGCGCATCCGACCGGCCGCATCAACGTGCGCGGCAGCAATGGCTCGGGAAAGTCTTCGCTGCTGGCGAGCCTAAAGACCGAGATGAAAAAGCGGGCCTATTTTTGGCCGACGTCGGACCGCCTCGCTTTCAAGTTCACCGGCGGCTTGGTGCCGGTCGATGTCGAACATGATCACGAGGGCGAGCCGGTCGTTGTCGCCGAATCCATGGACAAGAAGCTCGGCTTCTCCTCGGGCGAGCGGCAGCTCAAGTCGCTCGAGGAGATTGTCAATTCGACCGACGCGCAGGTTTACCTGCTCGACGAATGGGACGCCAATCTCGACGCGGCGAACAAGGCCAAGGCGGACGCGCTGGTCGATGAGCTTGCCGCGCGCGCGCGGGTCGTCGAAATCTCGCACCGCGATCGCGCGGCGTAGGGTTGAGCTTGCGGATTTGCTGGGACGCCGAAGGCAGCCGGCCGGCGCTGCCGTACCATGGGGACCGATTGTGACCGATAAACTGACCGATATCATCGAGGAGCTTGCGCTCGCCAATCGCATCCTCGCCCACGAAGGCGTGCTCGACGCCTTCGGCCACGTCAGCGTGCGCCATCCGACCGATCCCGGACGCTATCTGCTGTCGCGCTCGCGCTCGCCGTTGCTGATCGAGCCCGACGACATTTTGCAATACACGCTCGATTCGAGCCCGGTGAAGCCGGCCAAGGTGCATCTCTACGCCGAGCGCGTCATCCACGGCTGCATCTATCAGGCGCGCAAGGACGTCATGGCGGTCTGCCATCATCACGCGCCGGCGGTCATGCCGTTCTGCATTGCCGGCAAACCGATCCTGCCGGTCTTTCATCTCGGCGCGGCGATGGGCGAGGAGGCGCCGTTCTGGGACCAGCACGACGAGTTCGGCGACACGAACCTTTTGGTCGTGAAGCAGGAGGAGGGCCATTCGCTGGCGCGAACGCTCGGGCAGCATTCGGCGGTGTTGATGAATCGCCATGGCGCGACCGTCGTCGGCGGCGGATTGAAGGAGCTGGTCTCGCGCTCGATCTTCATGTGCCAGAACGCCGAGTACCAGATGCGCGCGCTGACGCTCGGCGCGGCGACTCCGTTGCATCGCGGCGAAATCAAGCTCGCGGGCGCCATCAGCCTGATGCCGACCGTCGTGGCACGGACGTGGGAATATTGGAGCATGCGGGTGCAAGGAAGCGGCGCTACGCCGCCGCGCCGCCGCGCCTCGAAAGCGCCGCGCCAGCGCAGCAAAGGCAAGAGCAGGCGATGAGACCGCCGCTGATTAATCCGCTCATTCCCGCGCAAGCGGGAATCCAGCAGCTGGGTCCCCGCTTTCGCGGGGACGAGCGGAAATAGGTCATCAATGCCGGTCACCGGCGGCCGCGCTGATGGCGCTCAGCATCGCGGCGCGGTCTTTGTTGAGAACGCCGCGCACGGATTGCTGGGCGCCGAGCTGACCCATTTCGCGCTGGCGCTTGACCGTGGCCGATGTCATCAGCGGCTCGACGCCAAGTTCGCGCAACGTGTCGGCGACTTCTTCCATTTCAGCGGCGCGGCGTTCGCCATGGTTCGCCATGCGCTCAAGATTGTAGGACACGATCTTCGCCCAATCGAGACCGGGATAATTGTTCTTCATCGACGCCGCGACCTCGTCGATGACGCCGGCGCGTGCGGCGGCCAAGAAACACTCCAGCGTCAGCGCCTCGATGCCCTTGATCATGACGCTGCGCACCATCTTGATGGCGGCGGCCGCGCCGGTTTCAGCTCCGGCAATGCTGACACGCATGCCGAGTGCGGCGAGCGCGGGCGCGATCGCCTCGGCATGAGGGCCGGCGAGCAGCATCGGCGTTTGATGTCGCGCCGGATGAATCGGCGCGAGCACGGCGACGTCCACATAACGGCCGGCATCGCCGAGAAGTTTTGCCGTCTCCTGCTTGCGGCCGGGCGAAACCGAGTTGATGTCGAGGAAGTGCGGTGTGCCGGCAAGGTGCGCTTTGACCGAATGTGCCGCTTCGACGCTGGAAGCGGCGGTGACCGCGCAGACGATCATGTCCGCCTCGCGCACCGCATCCGCAGCCGACCGCGCGCAGCGCACGCCGACTTCTTCGCCGGCCTGCCGGAGTTTGTCACCCTCGCGTTGCGGGAACAAAATATCCCACGCCGAGATCTTCTCCACGCCGGCCTCGCGCAGTCCGGCAGCGATGGCTTGGCCGGCTTCGCCAAAGCCGATGAACGAGATCGTCGGCCTCTCATTTGGCATCGTCAAAATTCCCACGATGACGTCGGTATTCGCCAATGATGGCAGGTTCGGTGCGAGGTTTGCAATGGCGTTTGGCCATGGGGGCAACTGCGCCGGTTTTCATCCGCGCGTGTGCCCGGTAGGATGCGGGCCATAAAATGTTCGGGGAGGAGCATCCGTCATGACGCTGATCGTCGATCAGGCCACCAGCCGCCGCCACTTTATAAAGTTTCTCGCCGCTAGCCCGCTGTTCGCCGGCACGAGCCTTTCAGCCTTCGCGCAGGAAGGCATGTTCCCGGAGCGGCGGCCCGATCCCTATGTATGGGCGCCACGCGACTACGAGCACCTTATTTCGAGCCCGAAGGAGGCGCTCGACGTCTTCGATTTCGAGCCGGTGATGCACAACAACGTGCCGGCAGCCCATTTCGGCTACATGGCTTCGGGCGTCGATGACGATGTCACCTTGCGCGCCAACCGTGAGGGCTTTTTGAAATTTCAGCTCCGGCCGCGCCGGTTGGTCGACGTCAGCAAGGTCGACATGAGCACCGAGATCCTCGGACAGCGATATGAATCGCCGATCATCATCGATCCGACCGGCGGTCACAAAGGCTACCATCCGGAGGGCGAGGAAGGCGTTGCGCGAGCGGCGAAGATCGGCGATCACCTGATGATCCTCTCGACGCAGGCATCGACCTCGGTCGCCGATGTGATCGCCGCGCGCGGCCGGCCGATCTGGTCGCAGCTTTATGCGACCAACAAGTTTGAAGTGGCCAAGCACCACGTCGAGAGCATGGAACGGCAGGGATCGATCGCGGTCGCCGTTACCGTCGACCGCAGCGGCGCCCGCAATCAGGAGACGGCGTTGCGCATGGCGAGAACTGACACGCGACAATGTTCGGCGTGCCACGACCATTCCAGCCTCGCGGCTTCGATGCGCAACGATCCGATGTACCAAGGCGCCGATCTCAGTGGGCTCGAGAATATTCAGGCGTCGGCCTTGACCTGGGACTACATCAAAAGATTACGCGACCTGACCAAGATGAAAATGGTGATCAAGGGCATTTTGGCTTGGGAGGACGCCAAGATCGCCGCCGCGACCGGCATCGACGCCATCATCGTTTCCAATCACGGCGGCCGCGCCGACGAGTCCGGGCGCTCGACCATCGAAACACTGCCCGAGATCATGGAAGTCTCCGGCACTATGCCGGTGCTGATCGATTCCGGCTTCCGCCGCGGCACCGACGTCGTCAAGGCGCTGTGCATGGGCGCCAAGGGCGTCGCCGTTGGCCGGCCGTATTTGTGGGGCCTCGGCGCCTTCGGCCAGCCGGGCGTGGAGCGCGTGCTGCAGATCCTGCGCACCGAGCTTTTGGTGGCCATGCAGCAAATCGGCGCGCCGTCGCTCAAAGATCTCAAGCCATCGATGGTGGTGAAGGCGTAGCAAGTCGCACGGTGCCTGAAATGAATCGTCCCTCCTGCCGCGACCGCCTCGAACAGGCGCTCTCCCGTATCGCCGACCCGAACGGGGAAGGGTCGCGCGCCTGCCTCACGGTCTATGCCGACGCGGCCCGTGCGGCGGCCGATGCCGCCGACGCGCGGGCGGCGCTTGGCGCTTCGCTCGGCCCGCTCGACGGCACGATCGTGAGCATCAAGGATTTGTTCGATGTCGCCGGCGAGCCGACCCGCGCCGGCTCAAAAATCCTCGCCGAGGAAGCGGCGCCGGCAACGTCCGACGCGGCGATCGTGCGCCGGCTGCGCGCGGGCGGCGCGGTGATCGTCGCCAAGACCAACATGACCGAGTTCGCCTTCTCCGGGATCGGCGCCAATCCGCATTTCGGCACGCCGGGCAATCCGCGCGACCGCACGCGGGTGCCCGGCGGCTCCTCGGCGGGCGCGGCCGTCGCCGCCGCCGACGGCATGTGCGAGATCGCGATCGGCACGGATACTGGCGGCTCGGTGCGGATTCCGGCGGCGCTCTGCGGCCTTGTCGGCTTCAAGCCGAGCCGGCAGCGCATCCCGACCGAAGGCGCCTTTCCGCTGAGCACCACCCTCGATTCGGTCGGGCCGATCGGGTGCACCGTCGCCGATTGCGCCAAAGCCGACGCCGTCATGGCCGGCGAGGACTTTTTGCCGCTCCAGCCGGTCGCGCTCGCCGGCCTTCGCTTCGGCGTCGCCGAGGGACTGCCGCTCGACAGGTTGGACGACACGGTCGCTGCGGCCTTCGGCACGGCAACCGCGCGGCTCGACGGCGCCGGTATGCGTATTTCGCGCGAAACGCTGTCGCTGTTCGACGACATGGGTGAGGTCAATGCCAAGGGCGGCATTTCGCCGCCCGAGGCCTGCGCCATCCATCGCGACCGGCTAAGCCGGCGCGCCGCCGATATCGATTCGAACGTCCGCGTGCGTATCGAGCGCGGCTGCGCCGTATCGGCGGCGGATTACGCCGAGATGGTGCGGGAACGCGGGCGGCTGGTGCGCGCCATGGATGCGCGGCTTGCCGCGCTCGATGTGCTGGTGATGCCGACGACGTCGATCGTCGCGCCGACGATCGCCGAGGTGGCGGACCCGAAGATTTTCGCCGCGCGCAATGCCGCAGTGCTGCGCAATACCGCTATCGTCAACTTCTTCGACCTCTGCGCCATCTCGCTGCCACTGAAGGCGCCCCTTCCGGTCGGGCTCATGCTGGTTGCCCGCAACGGCCACGACCGCCGGCTGCTGCGCATCGCCGCGGCAACCGCGCAGCTTTTTGGCGCATGATCAACGCTTGCGGCAGGCCGGGCATCGCCCTAGCATTTCGGAAACCCTGGGGGAGGATAGTGCCATGACTCGCGTTCGCATGCTGCCCAACCGCCGGCACCTGCTTGCCGGCGCCGCCGCGACCGCCGCGGCACTCGCGGCGCCGTCGCTCGTGCGCGCGCAGGCGCAGGCGCTGAAGATCGCGGTCGTGCTGCCGCGCTCCGGCTATCTCGCGCCGGCCGGCCAGTCCTGCTATCGCGGCGCCGTGATCGCGCCCAAGGTGCTTTCCGACTACGGCTACAAAGTCGAGCTCACCCATATCGATTGCGAATCGAATGCCGATGTCGCGCGCACGCAGACCGAGCGAGCGATCGACGAGGGCGCGCAGGCTCTCGTCGGCGCCTTCGATTCCGCCTCGACGCTGGCGATGGCGCAGGTGTGCGAGCCACGCAAGGTGCCGCTGGTGGTCAATATCGGCGCCGCGCCCCAGCTCACCGAACAGGGCTATCAATATCTGGTCCGCAACTTCCCGACCGGCGGGATGCTGGTCACCAACGGGCTGCGGCTGATCAATGACGTGCTGGCTGCGACCAAGTTCGACGCCAAGACTGCGGTGTTCCTGCACGCCAACGACACCTTCGGCACCGCGCAGCGCGCGGCCATGGACAAGCTCTTCCCGACTGCCGGCCTGCCGTTCCAATTGCTCGACTCGATCGCCTACGATCCGAAGGCGCAGGATCTTTCGGTCGAGGTCACCAAGGTGCGCGCGCTCAATCCCGACCTGTTGCTGGTGGTGACGCGCGCGACCGATGCGATCAAGCTGGTGCGCGACATGGTGCGCCAGCGCTTCGAGCCGAAAGGCATCATTTCGCCCGGCTCGCCCGGCCTCTATGACGAGGAATTCTATCAGGCGCTCGGACCGCTCTCCGATTACGCAATCTACAACATCCCGTGGGCCAATCCGAAGGCGCAAATGACCCAGGCGCTGGAGGCGGCGTTCAAGCCGGCCAACCCGAATTTCCGTTTCCCGGTCGAATGCTTCAATGTCGGCTTCACCTTTGAAGCCTTGCTGGTCGCCGCCGCAGCCTTCAAGAAGGCCGGCAGCGCGGACGGAACCGAGTTGATGAAGGCGATCCGGGAAACCAACATCACCGATCACTTCATGATCGGTCCGGCCATCAAGTTCGACGCCAAGGGCCAGAACGTCGGTATTCCCTCGGCGGCGGTGCAGAACCGCGACAGGACGCCGACGGTGACACTGCCGGCCGAGGTTGCGACCGCGGCGCCGGTGCTGCCGATGCCGGGCTGGCAAAACCGCAGCTGATCTGCGAGGAACGGTCGGCTTGGAAGACCGTCAGGCGGCTGTTCCATGACCTTTGCGATCGTCCTCAACGTGCTCGCCGAGGGCGTGCTGACCGGCCTCGTCTACGGGTTGATGGCGCTCGGGCTGTCCGTCATCTTC
>Ga0181536_10002477_pt1 | contig 20844 bp, 15 predicted proteins | sample PEATcosm2014_Bin_41_FD_121105 | JGI IMG/M metagenome (GOLD analysis project Ga0181536, IMG submission 121105) | Peatland microbial communities from MTU Mesocosm Facility, Houghton, MI, USA - PEATcosm2014_Bin17_60_metaG | ecosystem: Environmental > Terrestrial > Soil > Wetlands > Peat | place...
GCCCTTCTCATCAGGCTCGCGATACTGAAACGCAACGTCAGCGCCGACGTCGATGCCGGGCACGCCGTAGTATCGAAGGCCCGCGGCCTGCGTGAGTCCCGTCCACACGTAGACCATATTGGGCACCGCGGCGTCCCACTCGAAATCCCTGCAACACCGGATCACAGCCTCGAAAGCCTTCCGGTAGTCGTGCGTGATTTCCTGGCACGTAAAGCCAGCGTACTTCGCGGTGATCTCCGCTGCCAGCGGCCGGACGGGCACGCGGTCGGGTTGCCCGTTCCGCATGGCCGTAACGTAGCGGTTCAGGCGCTGAGCATAGAGTTCATTGCGATCGGTTGGCATGATCCTTCCACGCCGCCCCGGAGCCTCGCAGGTTCTTACCGGGCTCTATCCGCAGATGGTTGGCGGCATCGTTGCTGCTACGCCCGAGCCGCGGTGCGAGAACGGCTTCGGCCCGGGAGTACTGTCCGTCAGGCCGTGGGCGCGTGTGCCACTAATTCGAGTCCGCGCTCCCGGATCTCCTGCTCACGGATGAGGAACTTCTGCACCTTCTTGGTAACTGTCATCGGGAACGAATCAACAAAACGAATGTACTGTGGAACCTTGAAATACGCGATGTTGCGGCGGCAAAACTCGCGGATCTCCTCTTCGCCCGCCTCGACGCCCGGTTTGAGCTGGACCCATGCCAGCACGGTCTCGCCCAGCTTGGCATCGGGCAGCCCGACCACGTACACGTCAGCGATCTTCGGGTGCGTGTGCAGAAAGTCCTCCACCTCGCGCGGATAGATGTTCTCACCCCCGCGAATGATGGTGTCTTTGGCCCGTCCCTTAAAGCTGAAGTAACCATCGGGCCGCATGACTGCGAGGTCGCCCGTGTGCACCCACCCCTCGGCGTCGATCGTCTCGGCCGTGGCGGCCGGATCCTCGTCGTAGCCTTTCATCACCATGTAGCCGCGCGCGCACAGCTCGCCCATTTCGCCCACCGGCAGACGCGCTCCGGTCTCGGGGTGGACAATCTGAATCTCGGTGTTTGGCAACGCCTTTCCCACGGTGGTCACACGGATCTCTAGCGGATCGTCCACCGCCGACATGGTCAGCCCGGGCGACGTCTCTGTTTGCCCATAGATGATGGTCAGTTCCGGGATGTGCATACGCTCCACCACGTGGCGCATGGTCTCGATGGGGCACGGTGCGCCCGCCATCACCCCAGTGCGCAGACTCGTGAGGTCGAAGCTATCGAACTCGGGGTGCGTTAGCTGTGCGATGAACATGGTCGGCACACCATAGAGCGCGGTGGCACGCTCAGCGTGCACTGCTTCCAAAGTGGCGTGCGCGTCGAATTGCGCCGAAGGAAGTATCAACGCCGCACCGCTCGTCACCGACACCATCGACCCAATGACTGACCCGAAACAGTGATAGAGCGGCACTGGCGCGCAGATGCGGTCGTGCTCCGTAGCCTTGAGGCCCAACGCCATCCCCATCCCGTTGTTGAGCAGGTTGTGATGCGTCAGCATCACGCCTTTGGGCGACCCCATCGTGCCCGAGGTGTATTGAATATTAGCGACGTCGTGCGGCCCGGCAGCCTCGTCAGCGATGTCCGGCCCGCCCGCGATCATCGCCTCCCAAGACTGTGTCCCCAGCCAGATGACGTGCTCCAGCGGCAGCGCGTCGCCGTTGCGCGATTCGCTGAGGATGTCGCGGTAACTGGCGCGGGCATCCTTTTCGTATAGGAACAGAGCGCGAATCTTCGATTTCTTCAGTACATAGCGCAGTTCGTGGGAACGATAAGCCGGGTTGACGTTCACCAGTTCCACGCCCGCGCGCGCCGCGGCGTATTGCAACAGTACCCATTCCACACAGTTGCTGGCCCAGATGCCGGCTCGTTCGCCCGGTCGCAAACCCAGCCCTGCCAGCCCGCGGGCAGTGCGCGTGACCTCACCGTCGAGCTCACGCCAAGTCAGCCGGGTGTTTTGGTGACGGACGATCAGAGCTTCGTGGTCGGGGAACTTCGTAGCCGTATCGCGCAATGCCTGCGAAATCGTCTTCTCGATCAGGGGCACGGCAGCCCCGCGCGTGTAACTTAGCCCCATAATCAGCCAGACCCAGTGTAACCTCACGCAGCGCGATGGGTGTATTTGAAGCGCTTATGCGGCGATAAAGCAAAGTGCTTCCTCTCAAAAGTACTCGATGACGGTCCTAGACCATTGTGAGAGTCTTTACAGAACCTCCCCCCGATTCCGAAAATCGTCAGCGTTCTGGTTAGTAACTCATGGTACGATATGCCAAATTGGAGACCGACTGATGGCTCACTGCTCCCGACGCGATTTCTTGAAGACCGGACTCACCGCAGGTGTACTCGCGGGAACCGGAAGGCTGCCATTGCGGGCGGCGCGCGGCTCCGCAACGGATTGGGTGACGCTTGGGAAGTCCCGTGTCAAGGTAACGCGGCTCGCGTTCGGCACTGGCACGTTCAGCGGCCAGACGCAGCGCGAACTGGGGCAGGATCAGTTTACGAGGCTGGTGCGCCACGCGTACGACCGGGGCATTCGCTTCTTCGAAACCGCCGAGGGTTACGGCGGGATGCACAAGATGCTGGGCGTGGCTCTCAAGGGCATTCCGCGCGATTCGTACCGGCTGATGTCCAAGGTAACGACGCGCGAGGGGGTAAATCCGCAGGCAAAGATCGACGAGCTGCGCAAGTTGGCGAATACCGATTACTTCGACGTGATGCTCCTGCACTGGCAGCACACACCAACGTGGCCGACGGACACCGTGCGGTGGCAAGACGGCATTCTGGAAGCACAGTCGAAGAAGGTCGTGGTGGGGCACGGTGCATCGGTGCACGGTCTGCCCGCGCTGCGCCGGTTTCCGGGAAATAAGTGGCTCGATATCGCCATGATCCGGATGAACCACAATGGCACCAGAATGGACGCAGAGGATTACGACACGAACGGGCTGGGGAACGTGAGCGAGGTGATTGCACATGTGAAGCAGGTCCACGCGGAAGGGATGGGCGTGATCAGCATGAAGCTGGTGGGAGAAGGTGCGTTCACGACCCGTGAGGACCGGCGGGTAGCGATGCGGTTCGCGTTCAACAATGCGGGCGTCGATTGCGTGACGCTTGGCTACAAAAATACGGCGGAGATCGACGAGGCGATTGAGAATTTGAATCTGGCGCTGGCGTAGGCCGCGAGCGTCGACGAATCAGTGCTTTCCACTGTCCCAGTGCGCCATGGCGTCCTTGTCGGCCGCCAACTTTATGAATAGCCCGCCGACTACCGAACGGGTCTGAAAACCTTCCTGCTTGCCACTCAGCGTGTCGAACCAGTCAGTCAAGGGAACACGGCTAGAGGTGTGTCGTTGGCCCATTTGTAAATCGGCGCCACCAGATTTTCGAAGTCTGTTGGTGGGTCTACCAGCGTCGCGGTCCACAAAACCCAATCAACCTTGGTGTATAACTCTGGCGATTATCCAGAGGCAGACCATACTGATTCTGCCGGCCCTCATACGAAGCAATTTCGTTGTGAGCTAAAGATGCGGGAAACAGGTGCACGTCCAGAAACCGATCCCACACGAGATTATACTTCTGGCTCCATGTATCAGGCCGGTCGAACGCCAGCCGGGAGTGCCGGCCATCGAGCGCCATCTTCATCCAACGGCTAGCGAACTCCTCCGCCTGCTTTCGATAGGCCACAGCATCGGCGTTGCGTCGCGTCTGCTCACACAACCCGCTGTAGGCCACCAGCCCTTCGATGGCCTTAATTGAAAGGTTCGCGTTGTGAGCCAGATGCCCGGCAAAGTCATCGGTGCAGAGCTGGTTCTCGGGATCGAAACCTTTCTCGTTGAGATATCGGGCCCGTTTCTCAAGCAACGCCAATACTTCTCCGCGTAGGCTGCGCTCCCCTCGATTTTCGCCACAGCCGCAACCAGGAGCAGAAGATTCGCACTCTCCTCCACCGGCATCTGGTCCTCCTCTATCCGCTCTCCACCTCCGTAGACCTGACCATTGGCCAGAGGGTATGTACCAAGGTCGTGCGGAGCAAATGGAAACTTCCAGCGGCCTGACCGCGCATATTCGAGAGCCGGCGTTAGTGAGGCCTTGAGCAGAGTCGCTGAGAACAGCATCAACAGTGGCGACTGTGGGTAAATCACGTCCACCGTGCCAATGCATCCATTGCTGAAGTTCTCTTTCGGAAACAGGTAACGTGTGCCGTCGATGTCGGCCACCAGCTTCTGCGCCGCCATCCTGCGCCATCGCTGGCAGTACCAGCAGCACAAGCGGTAAGCCGCACTTAGCCAAGACGTGCATACGATTAGTTCTACTGTGGCACAGCCGTGGTTCAATTCGCCGCTGGAACGCCGGAGGTTTCCCACCTAGGATTAGGACTGGGTTCTCAGGTGGCCATCGGTTTCGGGCCGCTGACCCTTGTTAGCTCAGTCTAAGAAGTGCGCGCTTCGCCTCGGAAAAGTTTTAACGGAACGCAACAGTCTAAGACATTTCTTTTCAAGCTGAAACGAACGCCTGAATGCCGTATTGCAATTCCCACTTACTGGCCGTATAAAGAATTCACTGCCGGAGCTTTGACGGCAATTTGGGGAGGGAACCCGGTTTGTCTTTAATTCAAGAACACGCCAGAGGTGGTGTCGGCGGAAGGAGATACTAACGTGCTTCGCTGGATACGGCTGCTTTCTATCGCTGTTCTCCTGATGGCTTTTGGTGGCTTGGTCTGGGGCCAGCAACGCAACACGGCGGGATTGTATGGGCGCGTGACGGACCAGCAGGCGGCTGGCGTTCCGGGCGCCACGCTCACGCTCGTTCAGGTGGAGACCGGGATCGCGCGCACGGCTCAGTCCAACGACAGTGGCGAGTTCGAGTTTGCGACGATCCCGGTGGGTGAGTACAATCTGACGGTACGCAAGCAGGGTTTCACAACGGTGGATCAAAAGGGAATCGTGTTGCAGGTGAATGATAATCGCCGCGTGGACGTCGCTTTGGCCGTTGGCGAGGTGAGCACTACTGTAAACGTCGAAGCGCAGGCTGCCGCGGTAGACACGAGCAGCGCAACCCTGAAGGACACCGTGGACACGCAGCGCGTGGCCGATCTGCCGCTCAACGGCAGAAATCTGGCGGACCTGGCATTCCTGGTGCCTGGAGTGCAATCGGCCTCGGGCGCGGCCGGCGGAAACGGCGATGGGGCCAAGGCCCCTGTCACCACGCGGTATTTTTCGGTGAACGGCTCCCGCCAAAACGTGTTGAAATATACGCTCGACGGCGGCGATAACGAAGACACTCTCCAAAATACCGGACTGCCGTTTCCCTTCCCCGACGCGGTTGAGGAGTTCAGTGTCGAGACCGCGAACGCGAGTGCGGAATTCGGACGGGCCTCGGGTGGTTCGGTCAACATCGTGACCAAGAGCGGTACCAATGCCTTCCACGGCGACGCTTTCTGGTTCGTGCGGAACACGGCTTTCGACGCCACTAACTTCTTTTCGCACTCCCCAGACCAACTCAAGCGGAACCAGACTGGCGGGACGGTTGGCGGCCCCGCCATCAAGAACAGGCTTTTTTTCTTCGGCGGATTTCAGCAGACCTGGGTGCGGCAGCAAAGCGGCAGCGGCACGGCTCTGAGTGTTCCGGCGGCGTTTCGCACCGGAGATTTTTCTAGTCTGCTAACCGGGTCAAGCCCGGTCGTGATCACCGACCCCACTACGGGGCTGCCATACCCGAACAATCAAATCCCCGCTTCGCAGTTATCGCCCGCCGCGCAGAACCTGCTGAAATACGCGCCCGTGCCTGGTCCGGACGGCTTTGTCTACTTCGCCACGCCGTCACAGCAAAATGTCAACGAATGGATCGCGCGCGGCGACTACCGGATCAACGACCGGAACAACTTCTACGTCAGGCTCTACCGCAACGTGAATCAAGCGCCCGCCGAAATGGATGCCGGCAACATTTTTTCCAACCAGCGCGGCGTCACAGGCACTAGCGACACAGGGACCGTGGCCGAGACCTTCACCGCATCGCCCAACCTGGTGATTGACACTCACTTCACCGCCAACCGTTACGGCGGCAACCGGACGAACGACTTCCCCGGCAGTATTCAGACCCTCGGCGTAAACATCAATCCTTCATCGAGCGAAATCGCCGTGGCGATCGACGGAACTAGTAACATCAACCTAACCAGCGCACGTCCCGCCGTTTTCGCCCGCGCCAACTTCGAACTGACGCACTCCTGGCAGTGGGTGAAGGGCCGGCACAGCCTGATGTTTGGCGCCGAGATTGAGGATTCACGCTACAACGAGTACAACACCTACCTCGGCTCGGGACAGTTCCAGTTCAACGGGCGCTGGACGGGATTCGACCAGGCTGATTACATGATCGGGGACATGTCGGATTTCCAGCAGGGCAATGGCGAGATTGAGTTCAAGCGCTATCACTATTTCGGCTTCTACGCCGGCGACACTTTCCGCGTGACGCCGCGGTTGACTTTCAATTACGGATTACGGTACGAACCGTACTTTCCCATGACCGATATCAACGACCGCATCGCGGTGTGGGAGCAACAGGCGTATGCGGCCAATTTCGTATCGCAGCGCTATGTCAATGCGCCACCCGGATTGCTCTTCCCCGGGGACACATTTGGGGGCGAGACGATTCCACGGAGCGGTTATAAGAGCCAATTAAAGGGTGTGACGCCGCGCATCGGATTCGCCTATGACGTTTTGGGCGATGGCAAGACGAGCGTGCGCGGCGGCTATGGAATGTATTACGACACGCCCGAAATGTTTCAGTTAAACAATATGAACGACCAGTCGCCGTTCAGTTTTACAGTCGAGTTCCTCAACGGTTCCTTCGACAACCCCTACGCTGGGCGAACGCAATACAACATTTTTCCTTTTTCGGGAGACTTCAGCAAGAATTCGCCATTTGCGCTTCCCGACGATGCCGTAGCGGTGCAGCCCACCATGCCCAGGGCTTATTCGCAAAACTGGAATCTAACCGTCGAGCATCAATTCCGCCAAGACTGGATTTTGCGGTTGAGTTACGTCGGCACCAAGGGCACGCATCTTTGGGCAGACTACGACACCAACGCCCCTATTTACGATTTCTCCGAGTCTTTGAGTGCCAACCAGCAGAGCTATGACCCGCGCCGGCCGCGGCAACAGTATGAGAGTGTCGATTTGCTGTTCGCGGGCCTGAACCAGTCCTACAACTCACTCCAGGTCTCGTTGAACCAGAGACTTCTACACGGCCTTAGCAATCAGCTCAGCTATACGTGGTCCAAGAATCTCGACTACATGTCGTCCAATTTCGAAGCCACTTCGAACACGATTCCGGACCCATTCAATCCCTTCGAGTTCCGAGGCCCATCGGATTTTGATCACCGCCAGCGATTCGTGGACTCGTTCGTGTGGCAGATTCCCGACGTGGGGCAAAAGATGCAATCGCAGGTAGCCAGCGCGATCCTGCGCGATTGGCAGGCGGGTGGAATCATCACGTTGCAATCCGGAAGTCCGTTCAGCATCTACAGCACCGACGACGCAGTGGCCGGCGCAGGAACCGCCAATGCGGACGTGATCGGCCAGGTGGCACTCTCCAGCTCGCGGAGCCGGGGCGCGCAGATCGCCGAGTATTTCAACACAAGCGCCGTCACGCAGGCCGCTCCGGGCACATACGGAACCTTGGGGCGCAATTCTCTGGTTGGCCCCGGTTTTGCGAACGTGGATTTCTCGGTGTCACGCGCCTTCCCGCTTCGCTTTCTGGGAGAACGCGGCAAGCTGCTATTCCGCAGCGAGTTCTTCAATCTGTTCAACCGTCCGAATCTGGACAATCCGGGCGATCCGAATCTGAACAATCCAGGCAATCTGGTCGGAACGGGCAGTTTCGGACAGCTGACGGCCACTGCGAACGATGCGCGGATTCTCCAGTTCTCACTCAAAGTGCTGTTCTAAGTTTGCAGCTCAAAAATCCTGGAGCAGCCCTCGCGGATCGGGCCGTTTGGATGAGCGCACGAGGCTGACGAACATGAGTGTGGCCAGGCAGGGGATGATCGCCGCACCGGCAATCACCGGGGCGAACGAAGTCACATCGGTGACGCGGCCGATCACGTAAGTGGAGATCATGGTGCCGATGCCGGCCCCGGTTCCCGCCATCCCGGCAACGGTACCGACGGCGCGGGAGTGAAACACATCTGTGGGTAACGACAGAAACATGGTCGAGCAGGCAGCGTAAGCGAATGAGGCGTAGGCGAACAGCAGAAGCGCGAGGAAGTAATTCGACGTGTACAGAACGAACACCAGAGACACCATGCTTGGCCCGAAGATAAGGAGCACCGTGCGGCGCGCCTTGCCGGTGGGCCAGCCGCGCGAGATCCAATAACTCGACAACCCGCCACCGGCGAAATTTCCCAGGTCGGCGCCCAGGAACGGCATCCAGAAACCCAGAATACTGAACTCCAGACGGAAGCCCTTGCTCGAAAGGTACAGCGCGAACCATTCGGCGATAAAGAACCAGAACGGATCGAGAAGAAAACGCCCCAGCACGATACCCCAAGTCTGGCGATAGCGAACGAGGTCGCGCCAACGCGGGGCGGGACCGGCCTGCACTGGATTGGAGCGTCCTTCCCGGATGTATGCCAGCTCTTCGGCCGATACCTTCGGGTGGCTCGCCGGGTCGCGGTAGAAGCGCAGCCAGACGATCAGCCAGATCAGCCCCAAGCAACCGGTGAGCGCAAAGGCAGGCCGCCAAGTTCCCAGAAACTTGTAGGCATACAGCACGATGAACGGCGCGACGGCACCGCCGATCGACGTTCCGCTATCGAAAAGCGCCACCGCCCAGCCACGCTCGCGGCTCGGGAACCATTCGGCAACCGTCTTCGTGGCGCCGGGAAAGTTCGGGCCTTCACCCAGTCCCAGCAGAAAGCGAAAGATTCGAAAACTGGCGAGTCCCTGGGCAAAGGAAGTCGTCATGGCGACCACCGAATAGAACGCGACCACCAGCGCGAAGCCGAGGCGCGACCCCAGAACATCGATCAACCGGCCGCCGACCCCCTGCATGATCGTGTACGCGAGCCGGAAGGCGATCAAGAGAGATGCGAAGTCGGAGTTGGTCCAGTGAAAATGGATTTTTAGGATCGGCGCGAGAGCGCTGAGCGTTTGGCGGTCGATGTAATTGATGATGGTGGAAGCAAACAGGAGCGCGCCGATCGACCAACGGACTCGCGACCGGTGTTTTCCAGAACTAGGCGGTGTCACTCGTCACCGGCTGTGCGACGGAGCGGGCCGCCGCGCCAGATGGTGCGCCACTTTGGCTATGGCAAAGGCGATCTCGTCTACGTTCTGTTCGGTGTAATTCTCCGTCAATTCCAGCGTGATCCAGCGGGAGAAGGCATCCTCGGCGACGGGGCACAGGCCGCGTGGATAGCTGCGATCGACCCCGGTGTCTTGCGACTGGAATGGGTACTGGGAAAAAGGATAGGCCGAGCGCTTCTGAAAGACGTCATACAAATAGACTGGCCGGCCTCCGGTGATCAAGTGAGCTTTGGCGTTTACGCCCTCGCGCTGGAGAGCCGCGACAAACTCGTCCGCCGGGCACCGCAACGTTTCCACGTCGAGTTTGAACAGATACAAGAAATACGAATGCTTCGAGCCGGGAGCAATGCGCTGCAACGTGATCCCCTGGATTTCCGCCAACTGCTCAGAAAGTCTCGTACCCAGCATTGAGCGGTGTTGGGTGAATTCGGAGAGGCGCTCGAGTTGCGCGAGGGCGACGGCCCCTTGCAGCTCGGTCATCTGGTAGTTCGGCGCGAGGAAGAAGGGATTGCGGATACCCTCTTCCCGCTGGTAACACTTATCGAGGAACAAGGAGGCATGGTACCGCAAGCGATCGTCATCGGTGAGGATCATGCCACCGGAACCCGTTGTGATGTGCTTGAAATGGTTGAGCGAAAAACACGAGACGCAACCTCGCTTTCCCACAAGCTCATCAGCGTACTCGCAGCCGCAAGCCTGCGCGCAATCTTCGATCACCCGAATCCCGGTTTCCTGGCTGATTTTCAGAAAGGCGTCCGTGTCCGCGGCCAATCCGGCGTGGTGGACCAGGACAATGGCTCCGGTTCGTGAAGTGATTGCAGCGCGCGCCGAACGGGCGTCCAGGTTGAGTGTATCGGGATCGACGTCGGCGAACACCGGAACGAGGCCCTGGTACAGAATGCCCGTCAGCGTGCCCATATCAGTGATCGGAGACGTGATGACCTCGCTGCCAGGCGGAAGTTGCAGTGCCGCGACGGCGATGTGCACCGCGGCCGTTCCGCTGGCGCAGGCGACACAGTATTTCTTTCCGTACAGGGCGGCGAAACGGCGTTCCAACTCCCGGACCTTGACGCCCAGATAGAAGAACAGCGTGTCCGAGTCGATCACTTCATTGAGATAGCGCTTTTCGAGCTCGCCGTGCCGCTTCCGAGGCGGAATGGGCGTCTGCACGGCCGGCTGGCCGCCGTCGATCGCCAGACTTTGCGTGACATCGAATTTCAAGTTGACTCGAGTCATAGAAGAGTTAATGAGCAGCGTCCGTGTCGGTCGATATCGCTGTTCGCGGCACTTCCGCAGACTGCTGGATCGCTTGCCGAGCCAGCCGGAGGTCGTTTCCGCGAAGTGCAATATCACTGCTCTTCCCTCCCAGAATACTGAGAAAGACATCCGCCGCGGAGGAGAGACGGTTTCCGGACAACAATGCTCCGGCGACGTTCTGGAATAGCAGCATGGGATGATGGGGCGGTACGTTGGTGGAATCGAATGCAGAAATCTCCAGGTGGGTGACATCATCCAGCACGAAGGCCGGACGCCCGTCCGGCTCCGCCGCGTGAACCTTCACGTTGCGCAGCGTGAGCCCGTCGACATGCCTGCCATACAAGGCCAGCGCGGGCAATTCCCCAAACAGGTCCGGGTCCGGATACTTCGCGGCAGCCTCTGGAACGTTCAGATCCCGGGCCGCGACGCCTCCGGCACCGGTAACATTGAGGCCGTCAATCGTCACATTCTGGACGCGCCCGTTCTCGACTCCGGTAATCGAACTGGCGAGCGACGCGCCGTGTGCCACCACGTTTTGAATCGAGATGTTTTTGAGTGAACCGGGCGCCGGCTTGTCCATTCCCCGGCCGCGGTTGCCCAGCCGAATGAAAATCGGGGAGACCACATTGTCCATCGAAATATTCGAGACAACCACGCCGTCGATGTTCGCGCCGTCGACCGACTCGATCGCGATGCCCCCAAGCGCCTTCCGGCCAGAGGAGCGGCTTGACATCACGCAATTAGTGACCGACACGTCTCGCAGGTCGCCAGAGGTTTCGGTTCCGAACTTAAAGTTGGCGCAAGAAGTGCGCAGGACGCAGTTCGCCACGACAAGATGTTCGGTGGCGCGCGGCTTTCCCAACGCCATGCTGGCTTTAGGGCAGACCGCGTCATCCCACACGTCGATGTAGCAATTGGTAATGCGAATGTAGCGGCAGCCGTCCGTATCAATACCATCCGCGTATCCGTTGATCAGCTTCACTCCCTCGACTTCGATGTAATCGGTCCCGCCAAAGCTAATGTTGTAATTGGGTGCGTTGCGAATCGTGATCCCGCGGACCGAAATCCACTCGGAATTCTTGATGGCAATAGGCTTCGGGCCACCGCGCCGGGGACGGTTGCCGTCAATTGTGCCCGTGCCTTCGATGGCGACGTGGTGGACACCGTCGCCGGAAAGCAGCGCGTAATGAAAGTAACTGGTCTCCGTATCGTCCCAAGCTGGAGGCGCGGAAAGCCGTCTGCGTTCTGGAACCGTGTGAGCCACGAAGGTGACTTGCGATTCCACCTTCTTGGGAGGCGCGGCCATATGATATGGCAGGTCTTCATAGGGATCGAAGTCCCCATCATCCGGACTGAACATTAGCGTGGCACCCCCCTCGATCCGTAGCGTCAGATTGCTACGCAGGTGGATGGTGCCGCTCACGTACTTGCCAGGCGGAATCACCACGGTGCCGCCCACTTCGGAGGCTTTATCGATGGCCGCCTGGATCGCTTTCGTATCCTTGGTGGCGCCATCGCCTTTCGCGCCGAAATCGCGGACATCCAGGGCTGCTACCAGGCACGGCAAACCAAGCGCTACCAGGACTGCGACTCTGAGTGCTGTGTGTGCCCGCTTCAGATAATGAGAGATGTAGGAACGGTTCAATCGTCACTCCAGCCGGCGTCAACGCCGGAAACTTGCGACGACACTCATTAGAAGGCTGACTACTCCCAGATTTCAAGAGCCATCGCCAAAATTCCTTGCAGGTTGAAATTAACGCGGGGGCACGAACAGCGCGCGCTGAATGAATTCCTTGGCCACGTCCAACGAAGCCAGGAGTGCGCAACCCACCGGCGCGGCGTCTTTGCGGAACGGCGCCACGCGGATTTCGAGACCGCGCGCGATGGTCTCAAAACACTGGTCGTGAACGGCCCGGGTGACCGCTTCGAGGAAAAAATCGCTGGCCGCGTTGGCGAATTTGCCGGCGAGCACCACTAGAGACGGATTTAACAGTTGCACGGCGTTCGCAATTCCGATTCCCAGCGCCTCGCCAGCTTCGGTGAGAGCGGTGCGCGCCAGCGGATCCCCCCGCCGGGCGGCCGAAACAATCATCTCCAGCGTCAATTGCGCGGGAGCCTTAACCAAGTCGCGCAGCGAAGTCTTCACACCCTTTTCAAGCCCCTGGCGCACACGCGTCATGGTAGCGCCGAGTGAGGCAAATGCTTCCACGCAACCTCGCCTGCCGCAGGCACATAACGGGCCATTGCGATCGATCACAATGTGGCCAATCTCGCCGCCAGCCAGAGTTGCTCCCCGCAGCATTCTGCCATCCACGAAAATGCCGGCGCCAATGCCGGTGCCGATTTGTACATACATGGCCGAACGGTGGCGGCGATTTTCCGGCCAGAGCAGGTGCTGAGCAAGGGCGACGGCGCGCGCCCGATCATCCAGGGTAATGTCGTTGTCGAAGGTTTCGCGCAAGGCGTCCCGCAGATTCACACCCCGCCAGTGTGGGGCGCCCTCCCATTCCATACACAGGCCGTTCTCGACATCGAGTGTGCCGCCGAGTCCGACGCCGATGCGCGAGATCACAATGCGGCGCCCTCCAGCGTCCGCCACCGCAACACGCATGGCCTTCCGGCAGTCGCGCAGAGTCCGGCGCACCGGATTGCTCGCGCTGGCAGCAATAGCGCCGCGACCAAGCAGGTTCCCCGCCATGTCCGTGACCACCGCGGTGATCCGGTCCCGATCAATCTCAATTCCCGCTACGTGCGCGAGTTCCGGATTCACTTGCAGCAGGGCCGGCCGCCGCCCGCGCGAAGCGCTGGTCGCGCCTGTTTCCAGAACCAGGTGCTTGGCCAACAGGACCCCAGCGGAACGCGAGATCGTAGCCGCGCTCACATCGAACAGACGCGCCAGTTCCGACCGCACCGCCTGATGCCGGTACAAGATTTCCCAAAACAGAGACTCTTCGAGGTTTCTCATGCAACGTGCTCAAGGGACGCGCCGGCTAGACATCCCTTATTGTCGCAATTGTTTCAGACTGCACCAAAGTCGTTTCTTGCATGCGGAAATTCGTGGATAATGGCAGCGAGGTGAATGCTTGAACGGACGAACGCTCGCGGCATCCCTGCTGTTCGCGGCCAGGCTAGCGACGGCACAAGACATCTCCGGCGAGTGGCATGGCTCGGTGGAAGTGACCAACGATGCGCCGTTGCGGCTCGCCTTGCACATCTCGAATCGAAACGCAGCCAGTGTCGACAGTGCCGATGAAGGGGTTACTGCTTTACCGATCGATTCCGTCGATGTGAACCGCACCACGCTCAGATTCGAGATAAAAAGTATCGCTGGCGTATACGAGGGCAAGATTGCGCCCGATGGCTCGCGCATCGCCGGAGCCTGGAGCCAGGATGGCGGCGTTTGGCCGTTAGTTTGGGAAAAGGGAGAGGACCCAGAGTATGTCACGCAGCCCATTCGTGAGACGGAGGCGCAGCAGAACGGGCAAGCCTACACACAGTGGTTCTACGAAGGGAAGCTGGCCGAGCTTTGGCGTAAACTCTCGCCCGTAGTGCAGCAGGCGCTGGAAAGCGAAGCGAAGTTAACCGAGTACCGCGATCAAACAATGCGTCAACTGGGATCGGAAACTAAGATCGTGGGCGAAGGCGTCAAACCGGACGGAGTGCTGCAGGTTTACCGGCGGATCGCAAAGTTTCAGAGGGCCGAAGGAAATGTCCAGGTGAAGTTCGCTTTCGGTCCCCGCGGCACTGTCGCCGTGTTCTCGATTGGCGCGGCCACTGAGAACGCCTCGCGCTAGCGGCGGAGTTCGGAACGGCATATCGAGGTACCACGGACACACAGCGTTTCGGCAATACATGAACGGGGTAATTACGAGCCTTCGACCTTGTCAGGGTCCGCCGCCAATATCAAACTTCGTCGTTCTGGGAACAAAATCCTAGCCCGAGCCGGGCCGTTCTTTCCTTTCACCGTATGTTAACCTTTGGGGCCGGAATTTTACTTTACCTTTTGCAGTATTGCTGGTACACCTGTAAACCGTTAACCTATCTTTCGGTGGTGACGGCAGCCGGAGATCCGGGGCGTGGCAGCTTCTGGAAACCAATTTAAACCGTTAGAGCAAGAGGATCGCGTGCAAAACAAGTGGCTTTCGTCCTGGCGCGGCCAGGACAACTCAAGTGAACACATCAACGGTGCGGCGAAGCCAGCCAACGGTGTGCAAACCGAGGCTTCGGGGGACAGCCTGGTGCCTTCCGCACACTCGTCAGGCAACGGATTCGCAGCTTCTTGCTTGGACTTGCTGACCCTCGACGAGATTTACCGCGCGGCAGGCATTAAGGGTCCCCGCCTGGGCTACACCATCGGAAAAGTCATCGAGATGCTCCAGAGCGAGCACATCAAGGCGCTGCCCCTGGAGACGAGGCTCTCCTCGCTGCTGATGGCTCTCGATGCCGCCGGCGTGCAGGTCGATGAAGTGTTGCAGGACGCGACCCTCCGCCAGCATGCCATCAGGTCTCACGAAGCCGTCCAGCACAAACGCCTTGAAGAGTACGCGGCGCGCAAGGCGCAGGAAAATGTCACCATCCAGGCAGAAGCGGACCGTGCGGCCGCTGAGTACGCAGCACGGATTTCTCACAACCTCGACGAGGTGGCCCGCGAGAAAGAGAACTTCCGCAAGTGGCAGACGAAGCAGCAGTACGAAGCCAAACGCATTGGCGATGCGGTGGCGTGTCTCACACAGAGTGACGTCCCCAAGAGCAACGGAAAGCCGCCAGCTGATCGGATGGCAGCGTTTCGTAAACTTGCCGCCGCCTACAACGATCCAGAGTTTGTGCATCGGAGCTAGCAGACGATGATGACTACGATTGAACAACGCCTTGCGCGAAGGGGCTCGCTCCTTCAATTACTTAACCCGCTAGGGGTACAGACCCGCACTTAGGAGGGGCGGTGGAGAATTTATGACGACGACGGAACAATCACCGGTGCTCGGTCTCGACATCGGCACCAGCCACATCGTGGCCGCGCGATATTTTGAAGAGAACTTTCAATACGAACGGCAGCTCAACGCTTTTGTCAGCATCCCTTACACCAAGCTGGCCGAGAGCCTGATGGCCAAGGAGCGCATCAATCACGCGGTCCGAGGCAAAGAGATTCTGGTGTTCGGCAATGAGGCCGAACAATTTGCCGAGCTGTTTCATGTCGAAACTCGCCGGCCCATGATGGACGGCATTCTCAACCCGGCCGAGGCCGACGGCGTGCTGGTCATCCGGCAGATCATCACACATCTGCTTGGCCGCGCCAAGAAACCCGGACAGCGGCTGTATTTTAGCGTTCCCGCGCCGGCCGCGGGCGTGAACGATGACAAATTCACCTTCCACGAAACCACGCTGCGGGAGTGCCTGCGCGACCTGGGCTACGAGCCGAAGAGCATCAGCGAAGGCCTAGCGGTGGTCTATGGCGAATTGGGGGACTCCAACTTTACTGGAATCGGCGTCAGTTGCGGCGGCGGCATGTGCAACGTCTGCCTGGCGTATCTCTCGGTTCCGGTGATCAGCTTCAGCGTCCCGAAGGGTGGCGATTACATCGATGCCAACTCCGCCGCTGCTATCCGTGATCTGGCCACGAGCGTCCGGGTGGAGAAGGAGAAGGGATTTCGCTTCAACGGATTCTTCGAGAATAAGACCTATCATGCATTGAGTGTTTACTACGACGACGTGATTCAGTCACTCGTCAAGTCTATGCACGATGCGTTCTCCAATACCTCGAAGCTGCCCAAACTTAAACAGCCGGTACCGCTGCTGCTGAGCGGTGGGACGGCGATGCCTCCCGGGTTCCAGGAGCGCTTCGAAAAAGCTCTTCGCGCCTCCGACTTCCCGATCGAGCTGGCCCAAATCCGCACCGCTGCCGACCCGTTGCACTCGACCGCCAAGGGCACGGTCATCGCCACGTTGTGTGAGTCGTAGACAGTCACCGGGACATTTCCGGTCCTCCCTGAAAAAAGCCTGGAATCGGTCGAGTGGCTTAGCGAACCAAGGCATTCACATACTGAGGCCACCACTCGCCTCGCTTCGGTACACTGACGAAGATGGGTCTCGGTATCGAACTTCAGGATGAATTCAGTGGCCGGATCGAAAGTATTGAAGACCATACGAACCTGCTAGGCGATCTGCTGCCCTCATTCGGGGTGACCGGCGCTTATCCGATCCTGGCAGGGATTGACCCGCATGGCGACACGGTTTTCAATCGCCTCCAAATTCCACGTTTCCTGTCTGAGTGGGTAGACGTTGTTTCAAAGGCACGGACGCAGAAGGAGCAGGAGTTAGTGTCGGAAATCGAGAGATTGGCCTGCCGATGCTCCGCTGAGGTCCATACTTACCTGAAGTTCATCGGCGACTAGCCCATTTGGTGGCATCAGGTATAGCGATACCCTAACTACGGCCGGTCGGCCGCCGTGTCTTCTTGGAATGCGCTATCTTGGTTCGCCTTCCAGGCATGAAACCTCTGGCGCAGCCCCCGCTGGTAAAGGTTGAGAGTGGTGCCCTGAGCAGCCGCTTCGCGGACGAGTTGTTCCTCGGCCGTAACGAGCCCCTGCCAGACGCGCCGCCCGTTAGCGTGCAGGAATGCGGAATCGTAGTCGAACCCAAACAGTGTCAAGGCCGCGATCGGTGTGCCGTATCCGTCGCCCAAGCCGACTTCACGGAACGGGAAGTTGGCGGCCCAATCGGTGTGGTAACCCAGGCGCATGGTCTGCGGGTTGACCGAAACCTGCGCGTGCGTGACGCAATTCATCGCGGCAATGTGGTATTTCGCCCGCAACATTTCGGTAAGTACCCGTGCGGCGTCGATCTGAGCCCGCGTAGCAATGTCATTGGAGTCGCCGGTCTCCGTTTCTGTCTGCGCTTCGAAGGCCACGCCAAGAAAGCTCTGGTTCAGTCCCCAGTAGATGTTCTTTTCGTCGGCCCAAATGGACTGCCCGGCATGATTGGCATAGTCCGTCTCTGCCACCACGCGAAAAACCCGGCCGAAGCGATCTATCACGAAGTGATAAAAGTGATGTTGCACGATGTAGGCCAGCAGATTCCGCCCGTCACGCTGCAGGCGTGAATTCTGGTTGGGCTCAAACGGATCCATACGGCTTTCGGTAGTATGAAAGACAATCCCGGCGGGCTGAGTTTCCATTGCGGACGTGCGCCACTCCGCCCGGTCAAAAGGACGGAACGAGCGGGCTCGGGTGCGGGTGAGAAATTCGTTATCAACGCGGAGGCCATTGCTGTAGATCTCTACCGAACCCTGGCGAGCCACCAGCCACACTTTGGGGACGGCAACTTCAGTCGCGATCTTGCGCGGAAGCGTGAGTGGCACGGGTAGGGTCCGAAGCAGCATCCGGCGCGGCGCTTGCGGGACCACTGCGACGGCAAATAACATCGCCATAAAGAGGATACGGACTGACAGATAGAACCGGCGGCGGGAGGCATCACGCGCCGCCAAGGCGCGCTGGGCCCGGCGCCTGGCTGCAGCTTCGTGCTCGGCGATTGACTGGCGAACGAATCGCAAGCGCGCCACCTCGTCCTCGATCACAGCGGCGCGCCTCTCCACCCTGCGCACCACCGCATCGGTTACCAGCGGTTCAGATTCTTGGGAAACGGGGTCGGTCAGCAGAGTCCTCACAAGGCAAATTCAGGCAATTTTCTCGCCTGTAAATGTACTAGCGGCTTTTCCTTTCACGAATTTGACGGCGAAACGTCGACACCGAAAGATAGGTTAACGGTTTATAGGTCTAACCAGCAATACTGCCAAAGGTAATGTAAAATTTCGGGCCTAACGGCAAGGTGCAGTGATTTTGGATTCACTCACGGCCCGTGCGGCTACCACGGATATTCGTCGTCGGCCGGCTACGTGGGGATTTCTGAACATGTAGCCGGCCGTCTCTGCCCGACACTTCTGATGATTGTCGCGGGCCGATCGTCGGCTGCTCGGAAACTATCGATTCCACGGCGTTCGTTCGTCCGGCGTGAACGTGTTATCAACATCGTCTTGGGTACGGGTTAACGGGGCCGAACGTTCCGAGTCAACAATCGCGACAGACGGCGGATCGCGCCGGCGAGCCGAGAGGCGGCACGGTCCGGCCATCGCCTCAGAAGAGCAAGACGGTAGAGCGTGAGCCGCCTGGAGAGCGAGTCCCACGTCTGCTGGAAAGCCGGTAGGTACTCGGCGTCGAGGCACTGGAAGGCTTCGGCATAGACGAGGTCGTAGGTGAGATTGAGAAAGCCGAGTATCCCGGCTTCGAGTATCGGCACGCACGCCCGGGCCAGCCGGGATTTTTTTTTCGCGGTCACGCGACCGCACATAGCGTGCCAGGAAGCGGACAGTGGCGTTCGCCCAGTGGCGAGGGGACAGAGAGACCTGCTCCGCTGATGTCTGGTTTGCGAGTGCGGCAAAGCGCTCGAAAGCCGTCACCCCGAGAGTTTGCCTGATGTCGTGTGCGGCAGCCCGGAACCGCGTGGCCATGTCGGTGTGGAGCTCCTGGCGGAAGTCGGAGCCAATCAGGTCGCGCATGTGGCTTGGCGTGGCGAGAATCTCAGGTGGCTGAACTGACGCGGCCGTGCGGGGCCATCTCAGAACTACGGAAAGATGCGTGTCTACGTCGTCGAAGACGGAGTGGACCAGACTCTGGAGCCGATTGAAAAGGTTAAGCCGCGTGATTGGCTCATGCTCCTTCGCGCCCAACCAGATAGACTCGATGTGGCCGCCGCGGCGTACCACGTGCGCCATCACAGCGCTGTCCATGGTGTAAGCCCGCTCGCGCATGATGGAGACATCGTCGAGAATGCCCGGCAGGAGCTTGTGGGAGATCGCATAGTCGCCGCCATGGCGAAAGGCGATCCACTTTCGAAACACCGCACCGAAGATAAGACGGTCCCATATGTGGACGATGGCATCATCCTCATCGAAGCGCCGGACGTAGTTTGCGACCGCGAGACCGGCGCCCCGGTGCTGAATGGCGTCAAGATATTGATTGACCCAGCCTTGAGAGTTGCGGACGTCAGCGTCGATGAAGACCACATCGGCGGCAAGGCGGCTCGCGACTTGAAGGATGGCCCAGTGCGACCAGGAGCGGCGAGTGAGTCCTGGGCGTTGGGCGAAGCCGAAAGGCTTGAAGAAGGTCACGACCTTGACGCGAGCGGAAGAAGGGGGCAACGCAGCCTCAAGCAGGACCGAGCGTGTCTTGCGTTCTCCCACGATGAGGATCGCAGCGTCCTGCATGCGCGATTCAAGATCACACTGAGTCTTCTCGACGAGGGCAGCTATGTTGCCAGTTTCATTGTGGAATGGGATGCCGACGATCACGCTGGCGGAGCGGATGCTTCCCACTGCCGACACGACATCCGGATGGATGAGCCTATTGAATTTGTCGATCTTCCAGGGACGGAGACCAATGACCAGCCCCGCGGCTTCCGCCACCCGAAGCGAGGCGACTGTCATGCGGCGCAGAGTGCGGAACACAGAGTACGTTCAAAACGAGGGTAGCATTTCCCACGACGTTTGCGGCCAACTTCCAGCGACCGGCGATGCAGGAATTTTCGCTGCCAAGTAGGTCTTACTGGCTGAGCCAATCCGCCTGTTGCATCGATCGTTGCTTCGGGGTGCAAACGCTTGCAGTGATCGGGCAGCGGACGGAGATGCTGTTGACAGCACTCGTAACACAACATATCTCACGCGACCGGCCGGCCCGGCTGCGAGCAGCGAAAACCGCTAAGCGAATCTGTTACTTTGAAACCCGGAGAAGAAACATGGAGCCATTCCGGTTTCACGTGTTTGTCTGCGACCAACAGAAGCCCGAGGGCGCGCCTTGCTGCGCGGCGCGGGGCTCAGGCCAGGTGCTGGAGGCGCTGCGGCGCGAAATCATCGCGCACGGGCTGGAAGACGAAGTCCAGGTGACTTCGTGCGGCTCACTGGGCTTGTGTGAGCACGGGCCGAACCTGGTCGTTTATCCCGAAGGCATCTGGTACTCCGGCGTGACCCCGGCGGACGTGGCGGGGATCGTTCGCTCGCATTTCCAGCAGGACATGCCCCTCGAGCGCTTGGCACGCACTGATCTCGCAGCGCTGCGCGCGGAGATCCTGGACAACCGCGAAAAGATGTTCGCGGCGCGCCGCGCCCGGGAAGCCGCCGGGGTCCTCCCTGACGGCCTGAACGAGCGCATCCGGGCGTTTCAGGAGAGCCGTGCCATCCTCACGGCGTTGGAACTCGACCTGTTCACAGCAGTTGGGGACGGCGCCGGC
>Ga0181536_10002478_pt1 | contig 20843 bp, 13 predicted proteins | sample PEATcosm2014_Bin_41_FD_121105 | JGI IMG/M metagenome (GOLD analysis project Ga0181536, IMG submission 121105) | Peatland microbial communities from MTU Mesocosm Facility, Houghton, MI, USA - PEATcosm2014_Bin17_60_metaG | ecosystem: Environmental > Terrestrial > Soil > Wetlands > Peat | place...
AGTGCCGCAGGTCGGTGGGCTGCATCACCGCTACGAACGACGGGCTGCCTGAAAAGCCACAGTCTACCAGGTTGTGCGCTGTCCCTCCTGGGGCTTTGAAATCAGTGTCCGGACTGTGCTCCCTTGCACGCCCGTGCCTCGGCGGATTTCATTCGCCAGACTCAAGCTGGGCTGCAAACTTCTCCGGCTTTGCGGTTCGTCTCGGGGAACGGCATGTGAAGTAGGCTGCACGGACTTTTCGTTAGGGACAATTAGAATAACTTCCGCATAGCCCGTCACTCGGGATGAATACGTGCGAGTTCACTCAAAGGTAATATTTCTCATGCCTACCTTTACGGTTTCTGTTCGGCAGCCCGCCAGCCTCGGCAAACTCACCAAGGAATAAATCGCGATAACCGTGTAACAAACAAGCGGGATCGTATATGCCAAAGAGACGCTATGAAGCCGCTCCGACACGAGACCCATCAACGAAGTCAGGACCGCGCCCCCAATGATGGCCATCACAACTAGAGAGCCACCGATTTTTGTATTCGGCCCCAGTTCCTTCAGGCCCAGAGCAAAAATTGTTGGAAACATGAGAGACATAAAGAAGCTAGTGAGAAAAGTGCCCAGACACCTAAGAACTTATTCACCGACACTACGGCGTCACGCGCAGGTTGTCGAACTGGATAAGATCCCACTCCGTCCCCAATCCAAACATACCGTGTGTATGTGCTGAGTTCTCAACCGAAGTGAGCGGCGCTCCATCCAGCGATGCCACGATCTCCTTGCCGAGGAAACGTAATTCCAGATGATGCCATTGGCCGTGATCGATCTTCACGGAACCGGATGCGAGCGTTACGACAGGCTTTTTGACTTCCGCAGAAAAGATTTCCCACGCGCCGTTGGGTTTCACACGCAACACATAGCCGCTTGGCCAGCGCGCGTTCTCGTCGTCGAACACGTTTGCAGAGTCAATGCGCCCCATGATGGTCGCCGGGGCTGCCGTGAGGAATCGTACATCTGCAGCAACGCTATAGTCGGTCCAACTCGCATCGCCAGCAAGAGTAAACGGATCCGGCAATGGTCCCCAGGGAATCGGCTTGCTGGAAATCACCTGCTCCAGGCACTGGCCCAGGCGTCCTGTACAAGGCTGGACCTCAAAAGCACCATCCTGGTCCGAAAGATACTTCGGTGTGTGTTTCAGCAGGGTCTTCTCAAAGTTATCCGCATAAGGAAACGGAAAGGCCGCTGGAGCCGGAGGTCGCGCCGTTCCTTTGCCCTGCCCCGTGGTCGTGGTCAACGAATACAGCGAATCCGGGTCGAAGGTGTACTCAAATGTGCCATTGAGCAGCGTCACGCTGGCGACTTGCTCGAAGGTGCGGGAGTTATTCGTTTCCCAAATGTGAACCTCGGTCGCGGCCAGACCGCCGGCCAGCCGGAAGGAGACGGTCTGCGGGTGTTTTGCATCGATCGTCTCCAGGATCACGCTCCAATTTTTCCTGTCGGTGGAGCGAAGAGCTACAAAACTTCCCTTTTCCGGAAGAAAGCCGGATCCGGAGTCAAGATACTGCCATCCCGGCTGGGCAAACTGGGTGGTGTGGGCCGTGGCCCAGATGGTTCCCTGAACGTCGTAGTACCCGGACCAGGGAGTATTTGCATACATCAATCCAGAGTTGGGGGCAGCGAGATTGTCATAATAGGAGGTAATCGGACTCCATATCTCTGTCGATGTCAGCGAACCCTCGAGATAGTTCTGGTTATAGAGATGGGCAAGAATGCGCCCTCCGATGGCCCATTCGCGGCTGACGAAGGGGCCCCCTCCGTCATTCGGCTGGTCTTCGCTCGACCACAGGGGCTTGCCCGTCCTTCGCGCTGCGTCCGTACTCGTAATCTTCCCGGCCTGACGCGGATAGTGCACGCCGATTACTTCAATTGCGGCGGCCAGCTCAGGGTCCTTCAGAATCTCCTCGGCGATCGACCATTGGCCGGCTCCCTGGCCGGCGTACTCATCGCAGCAGATAATCCTGGTGGCGAGGTGGTCTGCCTTGAAGCGCCGATGAAGTTCCTTGATATAAGCAATGTCATAGACTTTCTCATTCCACGGCCCTGCAAACTCGATATCCAGAGAGTAATCCCGCTTCGCTGTCTGTATAAAGTCCGCTACATACTCAGCCATCTTGGGGGTGTAGAGTGTATCCTTGCCAACCCATCCCGGCGCACCCCAGGGGAGAATCTCCAGGATGATGTTGGGATTTCGCTTGTGCGCCTCTGCCATCAGCCACCATTCGTAGCCACGCGTGGCGTCGTGATCTGAAGCAGAGCGCATGTGGCTTGGCTCAGAGCCATCGGTCGAGTTCACATCCGCACCTATCTCCACCTTGAGATGTTGCAGAGCCGCTCCATAACCAGGCTTGAACAGGTAATCGAGAATCTGGCTCCGCTGCGGTTCGGAATAATCAATCAACAGGCGGGAAGAGGCTCCGGCGCTGACAGCCCCTAGACCGTCAAACACTCTGCCCCGACTGTTGCCATCCAGTACGATTTGCGTCTGCTGGCCGCTCGCCGCGGCGCAGGTCAACCAGAGCGCCATCCCCAGCAGAGGGATCGCAAAGATCGTCCCACGATGTTTTGCTGCAATTCGTTCAAATACCCTGTGCCCAATGCGCATCTTCTTCCTCCTATGACTTGCCCATTCACAAGTCTGTCTCAATCTCTTAGAGCGTTCTTTGGGAGGAACTTTGCCGTACAGCCGTTTACGCCAGGATTTCCATTTTGTCCCAGCCGTGAGCGCCTATGCTTCCGTTCCCTTTCCCGCCCTTTCAGTTGTGAGAAGAGATCTGACTTCCACGATGGCCGCGTTTCCCGAGGCCCCCTATCATCCCGGACAGCCAGATTTCCCACGTCCAGCTTGAAACCTGGGCCTGTCCTCCATGGGCCTTCCCAACTTCGGCGGGGTTAAGCGCTGGTCCGCGTACGCCCCAACTGCCCCGGTAGCCCATAGCTTTGCCCCTTCGCAATCGTCAGCTAGGCCTTCACGGTAGGGCTCAAATCGTGATGGTTATCTCTTACGGGAGGTTCGATGACGCGCCAAAGGCTGTCTACTTCGCGGCAGCGCCCGAATGTTCGCCAAGTTCCGGAAACGCCGTTATCCTCAGTTTGGCGGCGCCGTAGGGCACAAGCCTCAAAGTCTCCTGGGGTTCCGCGCTTGTCGTTGGACTTTGTGGCAGTTCTCCAGCCCAACCATGCTCTTCCTGCCATTGAGGAATCTTCTTTCCTTGGACCTCGATGTGAATCGGAACTCCCTCCGCAGTGAACACGCCTCGCTCCGAACTAGTTCTCTTTACCTCCCGGGCAGACCCGATAGTGCGTTCATTGATATCCAGGGCATAATTCCAAGCGGATTTCGGATACGCTTCCCAGTCCGCGGTCATGCCTCGGGTTCTTAACTTTCGCCACTCTGTCAAAATGTCGAGAGAAAAGATAATCGGACCACGCTCAATCACCACAGAGTTTTGATATGACCGGGAGACGCTTGGCCTCATGGGGAAGTGTAATTCAACCTGGTCGCGCGGTTTCCATTCCCGATTTATCACCGCAAAGCTGCCAGGGCACACAGATTCAATGGGCTTGCCATTTACTCGAATGCTTGGTTCCGCCGCCCAAGCAGGGATGCGGAGGCTGAGAGGGAATTGCACAGAACGGTTAGGGCTAATAGCGAGGAGAATATTCCCATCAAAAGGGTAGCCAGTCTGTTCTGCGATGGTCACGCACACATTGCGTATCTTTGTGCTGAGTTCGCATGGCGCATACACAACAGCCGCAACACCACCATCTGCACTCGACATCCACAGGTGCGAGGTAAACTTGGGCCATCCTTGATGCATGTTTGCCGTGCAGCAGCCAAAATTCGGGTCCAAACCATACAGATTCGATTCCGGCCCGTTTGTCGTCCACGGACGTTGACTCAGACTGCATTGAATCTGGTTAGGTTCCTGATCGTACTGATGAGCCCACATGTCATCCGTGAAGGTCCCAGGGAGAGCATTGAAGGCAATTTTTTCGAGACGATCGCCTAGCAGAGGATCACCAAGTATGGCCATCGCATGCTCAAGCGAAAACATGTTTTCGACCACGGCGCACAGTTCTATTCCCTGCGAGGGATTCTTGCCTGCTAAGTGTTCGTCGGCACTGAACATGCCATTCGGAATGCCATGATGCGCGTCCAGCGCGGCGAGTTGCTGGTTGACTCCTGCGCGATAGGACTGGTCCTTCGAAAGTAGCCACCATAGCGCGGATGACTTCAGAGCCATTGCGTTATTTACGCCATGGGTCTGCATGGCGCGATCCGAAATAGGCGCCCCCTCGTGAAGTCCGAGTTCTTTTGCGTTCGTTTTGCTCGTGTAGGCAAAATTCTCAAACTCTCCCCTCCAGTCGTATCCTTGCTGATGGAGGATCTCCGCAAGATGCAGCAGACCTGAGTCTCCAGTCCGGTTATAGAGCCAAAGCACGCTGACCACTTCGTCTTGCCACCGGTATCTGCCCCAGTCGCGCAGCAGACGGTTTGGCAATTCCCGGAGTTGGTAAGTAAAATAACGCTGCATAAGCGGTACGACGCGGGGGTCTGCCGTGGCTTCCTGATACTGCGTCAGGACCTTCAGCATGACGATACGTGGCCACCAGTCGTCGTTTCTTGCTGGACCGATCATGCCGTCCGCTTGTTGATGCTCGAGAACCCAATTGACCCACTTCTGGGACTTCGCAATTAATCTCTTGTCCTGGAGCAAGTAAGCGAGGGGCACAAGTCCATCCAGGAAATACGGGCCGCGCTCCCAGGATTCGCCATTGCCACCAAGCCATCCGCTCTCAGAGCCCACATCCGGCCAAAACTCGTCAAGGTGGCCACTCAATCCGTTGGCTTGGATTTCAAGCTGGTTCAACAGCCAGCGCTTTGGTCGAATTGATGTTAAGGGAAGCGGGTAAAAACTGCTTTTGGCAAGAGGGTCGCGGTTGGTGAAAAAATCTGTGGGGGGAAGCCGGTCCTCCGCAGCCATTGGGAATGCGACGCAGGAATTGAAGTCCGTCGCAGAGACTGCCGCCGCAGCACTAAAGGTCTTGAGGAAATCACGTCGGCTAGCGAACGCCATAGGGCACCTACTATTGAGGAAAGCTTGTCATGCTACGATCCGCCCACGTCAGTTTTTCATGCCGTTACCCCTCGCGAAGGAATGCCGGGGGGTGAGCCGGCATTCCTTCCTGTGTGGGGGCTCTTATCAGAAACGCAGAGTGATACCCAGTTGGAGCCAGCGCGGATTGAACTGCGAGGTGGCTTTGCCAAATGTGCTACTGTCCGCAAGATTGCCATCCATACCGGTCAGGTTTGGGTGATTGAAGATGTTAAAGAAGTCGAATCGGAACTGAAGATTTAACCGCTCGTAGATCTTCGTGTTTTTCGCCAAGCTCATATCGCTACTGAAGTAATTCGGGCCACGGTAGCGATTTGGAACCTCATTTCCTTCAGTTCCGAGGGTGGTGGGGGTGGTGAAATTGCTTGCTGGGAATACGCCGTTGAGGAAGGCACTACGGCTTGTCCCCTGCGAGTAGCTTGAGACATTGGGGAAATCGTAGTTATACCCGTCTGCATTGTAGTCCCCGCTCCCAGGTGCCAAGGCAACGATTGGATATATGACATTGCCTTCTGCATCTCGCGCAGGTTGGAAGGAAGCACTCGTGAAGACCGTGAAAGGATAGCCCGACTGGAAAATGGTGACGTCACTGAATACCCAACCGTTGGTCGCTCTGCTCACAAAGGCATTGCCGGAACTGAGACCCGGAATCTCATACGACAGGGACAATGAGAACCGATTGGGCGCGTCAAAGACCGATGAGCCGTAGTACTGATGTAAATTTGTGAACGTTGGATAAAGCTGTGCGTCGTCCTTGGAACTGGAACGAGTGTAGGAAGCATTGAAGTACCCTCGGTGGCTGAGGCGGCCACGCACATCAAGAATAAGGGCGTTATAGCCGCTCTCTGCGCCGTTTTGGGCATACGTAATTGTTCCGAAGCTAGGGTTGAGCCGTGCTGGAGTCGGATAGTTAGTAATTAGGTCTCCAGCAAAACGGTTGATATCCGTGCCATATTCAATGGCATTCTGCACTCCGCCTCCTATGTATAGATCCCTTGCCTGAGACCCCGAATAGGCGACGCTAGCTACCAGATCGTGGAAGAGCTTCTTCTCAAGGGTTGCGGTATAGTTATAGATGCTAGGTGTTTTGAGGTTGCCATCTATACCTCCGACACTAATTTCAGAGCCAACGACTCCACCGTGCGAGTCAAGCGCGCCGCTCGGCACCGCCGGGTACGGGAATCCGGAGGGTGTACTAGCGCTCGAACCAAAGGCAAAGATAGGGGGCGTGGCTGATCCACTATAAAACGTTGGGACGACGAAACCTGGAGGATTTCCGGTCAGATTATGCTCTTGGCTGCCCAACGTTAGCCAATCACGAAAAATACCGAAGCCCCCTCGAATGACCCAATCGGCTTTACCGGTAGGATCCCAGGAAAAACCAAAGCGCGGGCTGAAAGCGGTCAACGCATGATTGAATACATGTCCTTGTTGCGTCATGATTCCATTGGCTATTTGCTCGTTCAGAGTTGTCCCTGGCCCGAAGTGGAAATTTGCCAGCGTTGTGCCAGAAATCGGGTAGGAGTTGCCAAAATCATCCCACCGTAACCCCATCGTCAGCGTCAGATTTTTTTTCGCTCTCCATGTGTCCCCAGCAAATAAACCGTTCGTAATAACGTCGAACCCATAGTTGTACGGGGTTGGTTTACCGGTGAGAAGGTCATATGACAAATTTGACTCCGTATGGGGACTGTCCTGGACGAGATCCAGCAGGTTGTCAAAACTGAAGCTTGGCTGATTGAAGACGGGCGCAAAAAGCGCCAGATCATCGCCTCGGAGGCCCTCGTACCCAAATTTCAGAGTGTGCGTGCCGTGAATGTGCGTCAAAACGTCGCGCCAATGATAGTTATGCTGAATGAAGTTGCCTTGGGCGAATCCGACCCCCCAGCCTACCCCTTGCCCAGTTACGCTGACGCTCGGTACCGTAAAATCTCCGGTCTGGTCTTGGATTCCTTGCACTCGCAGGTAGCCAAACATCGCTTCGTTCAGAGTAGTCGGCGTGAAAGTATGAGTCTCGTTAACCTGCAAAGAATCGATAACAAAGGTGTTCGTCGTCGCAAAAGCAGGGCGGATGTTTGGCCCGCCTGTGTCTAAGGTCGTCCGGTAGAAATTCCCATAAATGCGATCCTTGCTGAAATACTTGTCAATTCGGGCATTCCACTGCAATCCGTTCCGGTAATTGGAGGCGTTGAACACGCCCGTATCAATCATCGGAGTGCTGCAAGGTAGATTGAATGTAGCTGCAGTTCCACAGGTAGTTGGAAAGATATCCGCGGCAGTCTGCGAGACGCCCGTCACGGTCGCCCCGGTCGGGGCATACTTTGTCAGCAAAGTCGTACCCACTGTATTTGGAAAATTCTGCTTAGCCCATGAAGTAAACGCTGCATCCTCGAACGTGTTAGTCGATAAACCCGCAGAAGCGGTAGAGCGCAGCGGTTCGATCGCAAAGAAAAAGAAAAATTGGTGGTGCGGGATCACGGGTCCACCAATGGATCCCGAAAGGTTGTTGCTATGAAAGGGAGCGTAGCTGTGAACGAATTCCGTACCAGCCCAGAACTCCTGAGAAGTGTAGTAAAGGCTTGCGTTCCCGTGGAATTGGTCGCTGCCGGACCTGCTGGTCATAACCATTTGCACGGAACTGGCGCGCCCGTAATCGACACTGAATGTATTGGTCTGAATCGTCGTCTCTTGGATCGAATCAGGGTTGGGAGTCATGTTAAGGACGCCCGGACGAATATTACTTGTGACGTCCAATCCGTCTACAACGTACATATTCGCCTCGTTGCCCCGTCCATTAGCGTTAGTGTCGACTGCAGTCTCCGTCGAAAAATTATCGGCGGCGGAACCAGGAGCGCCCCCAACAAGACCCAACCCAGACACGCCTGGGGCGGTATTGGTCAGAGCCAGCAAGTTGCGTCCCTGCAGGGGAAGGTTCGCGACCGCCTGAGACTCTAAGGTGAGCTCCGTTCGAGAATCTGCGGTGTTCACGATAGGAACCTCACCAGTCACCTCAGTCTTCTCAATAACGCTACCCACGGAAAGCTGTACGGGCACGTTCAAGTTTTGTTCAGTGAGCAAAGCAACAGAAGTGCTTGCATTTGCGAAACCCGAAGCAGAGACCGCAATGTTGTAGTTGCCGGGAGCCAGACTAACAAAGCGAAAAAGTCCATCGTTGTTCGTTTTCGTTGTTAGCGTCGCATCGGTCGAGACATTCTTGAGCAGAACGGTAGCGCCCGGAATGCTGGCGCCTGAGGGATCTTGGACGTTACCGGAGATACTGCCATTGAACTGGGCCCAGGCCCCATCAGCGGCCATCGCAAGTAAGCAGAGAATAAAAACGAATCGTAATGTGGTATTTCTCATTGCAGAAAACCCCCTTCGCGAATCCATTTCGAACTAACCGCAAGTCAGGAGCGCTCGGCTAAGTAGTCGAAGGGACTACACTCATCACGCAGGAGTTTGGATGAAGAGCTTGGCTCTGTCAAGTCTTTTTTTTCTTTACATTCTTTGCGTTAACGTACACATCAGGCGTTTGCTCATGCCATCACGGCGACAATTTCTGACTGGATCCGCAGGAACAATTGCGGCAACGCTCGCCGCTTCTCAGGTTCAGGCAACAGACGCGGCATTAGAAGCGTTTTTCACAAATCTCGCCAGCCTCTGTGGAGAGTGGCTATTTCGCACGAATTCAACGGACTCTGGGACGAGCCAACATTGGTATGATGCCCACGTGCCAAGCACCGGTTGGCGACAAGTAAAGGTCCCCCACAGGTGGCAGATCGAGGCCCCGCTGGCTGAGTATTACGGGGTTGCGTGGTATTGCTGAACCTTTGATGTCTCAGCGGACTGGCAAACTGGCGCTGTGCGCGTTGAGTTCGAGGCGGTCTTTCACACGGCGACCGTTTGGATTAAAGGCCAAATCGTCGGGGAACACCGATCAATTGCCCTCATCCTACCACAACGATTTGCGCAAACACGCACGTGCATTTTCGCCTGTCTCTCGAGGCAGCAACACCGCGACCATCTGGTATGATAATTGCTGTCGAGGAAATCCACCGATGACCAGAATCATTCGCGATCGTGACGCGGAAGAACCCGCCGGAATCAGGGATATTGCCGGGGCGCTCGGTGTTTCCATTGGTACGGTGGACCGGGCTTTGCACGGCAGGCCGCGTATCAATGCGGAGACCCGCGCGCGTGTTCTCAAGATGGCACGAAAGCTTGGATATCGCCCAAACCTGGCCGCGCGTCATTTGAAACTGAAACGGAAGTGGAAGATCTCAGTACATTTACCAAGTGAGATCGCAGCTTTTTTTGATTTGCTTCGCGACGGGATTCAGGCGGCAGCAGCTCCCTTTTCCTCTTATATTGAGCTGCAATTCCGGAGCTATCCGCGTCTCGGTGTAGGAGACGTGAGCCTATTCAAGAAGGCGATACGCGAAAACATTCATGGAATGATCATCGCACCCGGCCATCCCTCTGCACTCAAGTATTGGATCGGGCAGGCAGCTAAAAAGAGGATACCGGTAGTATGTGTGGCAACGGACGCACCTGGAACGGAGCGCGTGAGTTCCGTTTCGGCCGATCCATATATGAGCGGGGCCTTGGCTGCCGAACTGATGGCAAAGTACAGCCACGAGCCGGGATCCACACTCGTAGTTACCGGCGATTTGAACACCTACGATCACGCCGAAAAGCTGCGTGGGTTCCAAGAAACCTTCCAAACAGATCGCGGTGGCGCACGGGCGTTAGCCGTACTGGAAGCCCACGACGATCCCGACCAGGCCTATCGCAAGACACGAAGGTATCTGACGGAAAACCGCGATGTTCGCTCGATCTACGTCAGCACTTCAAACTCCTTGCCTGTGATAAAAGCACTCAGCGACACCGGCGGCGTGGAACGGACTTGCGTCGTCACGACCGATTTATTTCCTGCGCTAGCCCGTCTGATTCGTAGCGGCAAAGTACTGGCAACAATCTACCAGCGGCCTCGTGCCCAGGGTCGCATGGCCTTCCAACTGCTGTATGAATTGCTCGTCGAAGGTAGTTCCCCGGCATCGAGCTACACGCTACGTCCCTTTGTAATTCTGCGGAGCAATTTGCGACCGTCGGCAAATCGCTTGCCCGACGATTTGGAGCGGCCGATGACTTCTCTCGTGCTACATGGAAACTAGTCGCCGGAGGCGGTTTGCGCGACACCATGGGCAGAACATTGCCATGTGTTCGAGTTTACCGTTGACATCTGGCAGAGATCCTGTTTAACTGATTGCGTTAACGTACACATCAGGCGTTTGCTCATGCCATCACGGCGACAATTTCTGACTGGATCCGCAGGAACAATTGCGGCAACGCTCGCCGCTTCTCAGGTTCAGGCGCCCGCTAGTGTGGCGAGGCTCCAACTGAAGTTCACCCAGTCCGAGGTACCCACTTGCATTCGATTTGATGTGATGAGGCCCACGGGATTCTCAGCACATTCGTTGGATTGGCAACCTTGGCCTACGCTGTAGTTTCGGCAAGGGGACGAGCGATGACACGCTTGAAACTTCCAGATGCACCCGCGAGTCAGACAGGTCCCGTGAAGGCATGGACGGAGCCTGTCGTGATCCCGACGTATCACCCGCTGCCCCCAGACAAGAACCCGATGTTTCTTGAAAAAAGGGTCTATCAGGGCAGCAGTGGGCGCGTGTATCCATTGCCTTTCACGGACCGCATTGCGACGAAGGCGGTGGAGCACACCTGGCAGGCGGTTCATCTGGAGAACGAGTTTCTGCGTGTCATGGTCCTGCCGGAGATTGGAGGACGCATCCATGTGGGCATGGACAAGACGAACGGATATGACTTCTTCTACCGCCAGAACGTCATCAAACCCGCGCTCGTTGGACTGGCCGGGCCGTGGATTTCCGGCGGCGTGGAGTTCAATTGGCCACAGCACCATCGACCAGCGACGTTTATGCCGGTGAGTTTTAAGATCGAAGAGCATGCAGATGGGTCCAGGACAATCTGGTGCAGTGATCATGACCCGATGAATCGGCTAAAGGGCATGCATGGCGTCTGCCTATACCCAGGAAAGGCCTATATTGAGTTGAAGGTGCGGCTATTCAATCGCACTCCTCTCATTCATACATTCCTGTGGTGGGCCAACATTGGCACGCATGTCCATGAGCTCTACCAGTCCTTCTTTCCACCAGATGTTCAGTACGTGGCGGATCATGCCAAGCGGGCCATGAGCAGGTTTCCTCTCTGCGACGGCTACTACTATGGAGTGAATTACGGCCAACGCGCACGCGAGGGCGTGCCCGCCGAGGAGCAGCCGCCGAAGTTCATTCCGCCCGGAAGTTACCCCCCGAACGACCTGAGTTGGTACGCGAATATCCCTGTCCCGACCAGTTACATGGCGATGGGCTCGAGCGAAGACTTCCACGGCGGGTACGACCACAAGCGCAAAGCTGGACTGGTTCTTGTCGCCAATCACCACATTGCGCCAGGAAAGAAACAGTGGACTTGGGGCAACCACCCGTTTGGTTACGCGTGGGATCGAAATCTCACGGATGAAGACGGCCCGTACATCGAACTGATGGCTGGCGCCTATACGGATAATCAGCCGGATTTTTCGTTTCTCGCTCCAGGAGAAACGAAAACGTTCAGGCATTTTTGGTACCCCATTCGGGAGATTGGCCCCGCGCACAAAGCGAATCAGGATGTGGCTCTCAGCTTAACAATTTCGACGCGTGAGGCGCGTATTGGTGTCTGCGCAACGCAAGCATTTCCGGCTGCCAAAGTCCGCTTGGAGGCCGTGACCGGAAAAATTGCGGAGTGGCAGTGCGATCTGAAACCTGGAAGTACTTTTCTGGAAGTAGCCGAGTTGCCTACTGGAATCAAGGAGAGCGAACTCAGCGCCGTCGTCGAATCCCGAGAGGGACGGGTACTGCTTCGTTACACACCGACCCCACCCACAAAACTCGAAGTGCCCTCGGCCGCGACCGAGCCGTGGCTGCCAGAAGAAATCCAGAGCAACGACGAACTCTACATCACGGGCCTGCACCTCGATCAGTATCGTCATGCCACGCGCCATGCTGACGCGTATTGGCGCGAGGCGCTCCGCCGCGACCCCGCCGACAGTCGCTGTAACAATGCGATGGGTTCCTGGCATATGCGCCGGGCTGAATTTGCGGAAGCTGAGAAGTGTTTTCGCCGGGCGATCCAAAGACTGACCATTCATAACTCCAACCCATCGGATGGGGAAGTATTCTACAACCTGGGACTCACGCTTCGTTATTTGGGTCGCAACGAGGAAGCCTACGCTTCTTTCTATAAAGCCAGTTGGAATCACGCGTGGCACTCTGCTGCCTGCTTGGCGTTGGCTGAGTTGGATGCGAAGAAGGGCAATTGGAATGCCTCAGTCGAGCACCTTGAATCATCACTACGCATGAACGCGGATAATCTGAATGCCAGGAATTTGTCGGTGGTAGTCTTGCGTAAACTTGACAGAGGGGCAGAAGCAAACAGACTACTGGAAGAGACGCTAGCGCTTGATCCACTGGATTCTTGGGCCTGCCACCTCGCAACCAACTTGTTACCAAGCGACAACCAGATGCTCTTCGATTTGGCTTTGGACTATGCACGCGGGGGTCTCTACCCAGAGGCTGCCGAGATCTTAGAACGTACGGACCGAAACGCCAGGGACGGTTCCGTGCCGGCTCTTTTGTATGCCCTTGGCCATACATATCTGCAACTGGGGAATCCTGCCGCCGCGAGGCGCGCGTATTCAGAAGCCTCTGCGGTACCGCCCGACTATTGCTTCCCTAACCGGTTGGAAGAATTTGTCGTCCTTCAAGAAGCAGTTTCTGCCCATCCCGAAGACGCCAGGGCAGCGTATTACTTGGGCAATCTGTTGTACGACCGCCGGCGGCATCGTGAAGCGATCGCCTTGTGGGAGCAGGCCGCGCGCCTAGAGCCCTCCTTCTCCACGGTCTGGCGCAATCTCGGAATCGGTTATTTCAATGTGCTCGGAGATGCGGAGCTAGCATGCTCGGCGTTCGACAAGGCAATGCAGGCAAATCCTGCGGACGCCCGCATCCTCTATGAGAGGGATCAACTTTGGAAGCGCCTTGGGGAATCGCCGGAACGACGCTTGGCCGAAATCGAAAAGTACCCCGAAATGGCGCGCCTGCGCGACGATCTGTCGGTCGAACTCGCCACCCTACTTAACCAGACGCGGCAACACGAGAAAGCCCTCGCACTGCTTAAGTCACATAAATTCCAACCATGGGAGGGTGGAGAGGGCTTGGCGCTCGGCCAGTATGTGCGTGCGAATTTGGCTCTCGGACGGCGCGCGTTGGCTCAGGGTGACTGGCTCGCAGCCCGGCGCTTTTTTGAGGCCGCGCTCCGCTGCCCCGAGAACCTCGGTGAAGCTACTCACCCTCTTGCAAACCGAAGTGATGTGTATTTCTTCCTGGGCAGTGCTTTTGAAGCCGCGGGTGATCACGCATCAGCTCAACAGTGGTGCGGACGCGCTGCCAGGCACAATGGTGACTTCCAGGGAATGAGCGTCAAGTCACTCTCGGAGATGTCATACTACAATGCACTGGCTTTGAAACAGCTCAATCGGGTGGGAGAGGCTGAAGAGTTGTTACGTTCCTTGCTTGCGTATGCCGAGGCCCTTACGCGGCAAAAAACGGAAATCGATTATTTTGCAACATCGCTTCCCACAATGCTGTTGTTTGAAGATGATCTGCAAAAGCGAAACACTGTGACTTCCACTTTTCTGCGCGCGCAAGCCTGCCTGGGTCTCGGCGATAGCCAAAAGGCGCAAGAACTGCTTCATCAGGTGCTGTACCTGGACCAAAACCACGCGCTGGCGTCAGACCTTCTGGCCGATTTGGAATTGTACGCGGCACCGATTCGACCTTGAGGAGTCTCATGAAAGCCAGAACCAAGCCTCGCACATGAAAGCCGGGGAACACTACAACACAGCTTACGTCTGGAGCATCTCCGCGGTCGCTGCCTTGGGCGGACTTCTATTTGGTTACGACTGGGTGGTAATCGGCGGCGCAAAGCCATTTTACGAGAAATTCTTTCAACTGGGCTCCGAAGAACTGATCGGATGGGCAAACAGTTGCGCCCTGATCGGTTGCCTGGTTGGCTCCGTCGTTTCTGGAGCTATGAGCGACCGCTTCGGACGCAAAAGACTTCTCATTCTTGCCGCTGTTTTGTTCGCGGTGAGTTCCGTCCTTACAGGGTGGGCGGGCCATTTTCCATCCTTTGTGAGTTGGCGAATCATCGGTGGGGTGGCGATCGGCATAGCTTCCAACGTTTCTCCGACCTACATTGCGGAAACCAGTCCTGCACCCTGGCGTGGACGGATGGTGACGCTAAATCAACTGACCATTGTTGTGGGGATTTTGGCGGCACAAATCGTCAATTGGGTGATTGCCAAAAAGGTTCCCGATGGTGCCACTGCGGAAATGATCCGGCAATCGTGGAACGGGCAATATGGCTGGCGATGGATGTTCACGGTCGTCGCTATTCCCGCAGTCATCTTCTTTGTCACCGCATTGTTTATACCCGAGAGTCCGCGATGGCTGGCGAAAAACGGGGAGAGCGAGCAGGCTCGCCGCACATTGGCACGCATTGGCGGAGAACAATATGGGGCACAAACCCTGACGGAAATTCAAGAGGCGCTTGGCAGCGAGGCTGAAGGCAGGGTCGCGTGGCGAGAGCTGTTGGCGCCAGGCATCTTGAAAGTGCTGCTGATCGGAGTTGTGCTCGCCGTGCTTCAGCAATGGAGCGGCATCAATATTATTTTCAACTATGCGGAGGAGATTTACCGGGGCGCGGGCTATGGAGTCAGCGGCATTCTGTTCAACATCGTAATCACCGGCACGATCAATCTGGTGCTTACTCTGGTTGCACTGACCTTGGTAGACCGTGTTGGGCGCCGCTCGCTGATGCTGTTTGGGTGTGCCGGAATTGCGTTGTCTCACCTGGTGCTGGGACTCACGTATCGTGAGGGGATCAAAGGACTTCCGGTACTTCTGATCACGCTGTGCACGATCGGATGTTACGCACTTTCCCTCGCCCCGGTGACCTGGGTCTTGATCTCGGAAATCTTCCCAAATCGCGTGCGCGGCATGGGGGTCTCGATATCAGTGTCTGCTCTGTGGAGCGCTTCGTTTGTTTTGACCTTTACCTTTCCCATTCTGAATCGCGTACTCGGCTCCGCAGGGACGTTCTGGACCTACGCTGGGATTTGCCTCGCAGGCCTTTTCTTTGTACTTCTCCGTGTTCCTGAAACTAAGGGCAAAACTCTGGAGCAAATCGAGCGTGAACTCACGAGGACGCGTGACAGACTGCCCAGCGCGGAGTAACGAGAATGTACGAAGTTTGATCCGGCAGTCGTTGTTGCTTGGCTTGCTGAATCTTTTCTTCTTCATGGAACGCATACAGAAACTTCCGACCTGCATCCGGCGAAGGCACTTCGTGCCCGATCAGTTCCTCCATCCCAGAGTCCACCCGCGGTGGCTTAAAATCGTCCAGGCACTCATCCCTCGCTGCATTCAGAACCACGAAGCTCTCGACAAAGGTGGCCTGGTCGTAACCCCGTTGGCGTTCCTTAACCAGCAAATTTTGCTTCACACTGCCTGGTAATCCCGGAGAACGAAATGCTTGCACCACCAGGGGTAACCTCTCAGCGCGGTCAGGATCTCTTCCGTTGGCCTAGGATCGGTTCGAACAATAAAGGGATTCGGTCGATGAGGGCTTCTCGATTTTGCGCATGCGAGCCACCCTACTCGAATAACGCACCGGACAGGCGCGAATTCTCAAGCTCTCGTTCGCGGCTCTAGCTGTATTTTTGCTTAGCATCCAGGGCCTCAACAATCATCCTTGACAAATTCATTTCCATAAGAGTATTTTGAGCGTTAACGTACACGGTAAAGTGATTCGAGTGCCGGGAGGGATAAGCTCGCTTGGGATTTGATAGATATGCGATTATATGTCGCGTTAGATCTTTGCGGCTCCCCAAAAGAGCTAACTCGATGATGCTGGGAGTGCACAGCAGGCAACACTCCACAATTTCGAAATGAAAAGGACAAACACCTTGGATCGGCGCGACTTCCTCAAAATATTATCAGCAGCAGGCTTTTCCGTTAGCCTGACTCCCGAAGCTTTCCCATTTAGCCCAGATGAGTCTGCGCTGCCGAAGTCGCCCTACCATCCGGGTCGTATCGAAAATGAATACTCGTTGCTCCTGCCTGGCGAGCGAGAAGCTCTTGCCACGCTGCCCGTGGCGAAAGAAATCGACCGCGACTTCGTTGTTGCGAATCATGGTCGAAAAGAAGATAGCCTCAACATCGGGCAAAGCATAGAGGGTTGGGTGCTTCTCTGTATCGGTGACATAAATGGTGTGACCACTGCCGTATTCGAGAAGCACGTCACCCATCGCGGTGTTATCGCCTACGTTACAGAACGAGGAGGCACGATCGCCCGAATACCGAAGTATGTCGGTGACCTCTCTAAGATCCGGCCCCGCCTAACGAATACACCTCATGGAATTAAACTCGAACGTCCGCAGAAGATGGTGCCAGGCCCCGATACACCCGGCGAATACATCCTCCATTCCGAGGAAGATCCCAGCTACGAAAACGTCGCAGCGCTTGGAGAGGAATACATAGGCTGGTCACTAGTAGCCAATGAGCAGGGTGGCTCGCTGCGTTCTGTTTATCTCGAAGCAGATGCGAAGAGTCGTCAGCGCAAGCCAGATATGCAATCTGAATGGGTGCCCATGGGAGGAGCACTCTTCGATCCCGAAGACTTCTTCCCCGCCGCGAATCCTGAGAACTACGCATACAACCATGGCTTCAGCAAGCGAACTCTTCTTGGCGGCTACCTGCCAGTTGCTGACACTGGCGTGTGGAATGAGCAGTACCAGTGTGGCTATGAGGTGATGATGCTTCTGCCGCCAGGGACAGACGCTCATCCTATGGCACGCCTACGCATGCTTGTTCCTGCGGCCGATGTAGAGAACTATGAAGGAAAATCTGCGCTCATCCACGATCCGGATGGTCGCATATACACCGAGTATTACTGGAATACTTCCCGTGAATCATTCTTCGAAGAACTGGTAGGCATTTGGAATCACTGGAGCGGCTTTTATGAGGACTCCATGCCTGTCGACATTCCGGATGAGTGGTTATTGAATGCAGCGCGTGCAGGCATCACACTCTCGCGCTGCAGCTACCGCGGCCTCGAGCCTACGTACCAGATTGGTGAGGGAGGCTATACAAAGGTTCCCGAGCGTAGTCATGCCATTTTCCCCGTAGCTCATTATGAGTTCATCTGGGCGCACCAGCTTTGGAATCAGACAGCCTCAAGTGACGAGTATTTTCAGCATTATCTAGATCACTATATCCTGCCGGATGGCAATTTTCTCTACAACACGCAGGACCAGGTTGAAGCTCCCTTGAACGTCGGTATCTTCCTGATGAACTCGTCGCGTGCATATTCCTATACGGGCGACCTGCACAGCTTCGAAAAGCGCCTACCGATCCTTGAGCGAATGCTCGGATACGTACTACACCGCTACGAATTCGGCAAGGAGCATTACCCGCTTCCGGATCGTCGATACGGTCTCATCTGGGGCTCCCCCGAGGCCGATCTTGGGTCACCAAGGAATGATTATCCTTCCTCTCACCCTTTCTACTTCCAGAATGCCGCATGCATCTGGCGTGGCTTGGTTGAGCATGCCAAAACACTATGGAAGGCAGGTGCCTCGTCGAACAACGCAACCTACACACGCATGGCCGAGCGCTATGAGTCGTTGGCTGCAGAAATGCGTGCCAATATTCAGCGATCACTGGAAGCTACGATCGCAGCGTGCAATGCAGACATGCGCCGATCTGGCGTAACCCCATTCGAGCCAAACGACACTGTCCGCCGACCTGTACAGCTCTCCAGTTACGAGAATCATCGCTTCATGGAGGACTGGTTTCTTGCCGACTGGGGCGTTCCTTCACTCGACCTTGGACACCTCAGACACAGAGAGATAGCGGGTCAGCAGATTTGTGGCCTCAATACCGACGGCGATTATCCCAGGACCAGCAATTTCATGTCGCATGGCACACTGGCGGTAAAAATTCGGCAGGACAATTATCAGTCTTTCTTGCTTACTCTTTATTCTCTCGTGTGCTACGCCGCAGATTGTGGCAACCGGTACGCCCCCGAAGATGCGTATATCCCGGGCAGCTACCCTGGCGAAGGGTCGGCCTGGACCTGGTCTGCGGTAATTAACAGCACTTTGCAACCTACACTTGGTCTACGTTGGCTCTTATGCTACGAAGAGGCTGACCGCGATATCTGCCACATTCAGAAGGCTGCACCAAAGCATTGGTTTGCGAAAGGCGAGCACATCTCTGTCCAGCATTGCCCAACGCGGTTTGGCCGGGTCAGTTGGCGGACAGAGGCAATCGAGGCACGTAAGTGGAAGACGATCATCGATGTGCCGAAAGGCTTCTCTGGAGACATCGTTTTGCATATTCATCCAGAGGATCGGCGCCCATTAAAGAAAACTTCCTTGGGCGCGCTGGATGGAAACCAAATCGTTCTGGCTCGAAGTCTATTTGCCAATACTGCCCATTTCGAACTGGACATATCTTGATGCTGCAGATCGTCCACTATCACAGTTTTATTGCATCAACCGTCGTTCCTAGGCTGGCGATTAGACGCAGTGTTTCCAAAAGACAATTTGGCGGCCTATGGTGGGAGCAAAAGACTGCCTCGAAAGTACTCGCTGGAGATGGCCATAGCTGCTGGCGACTACAGTCTCCTATTGATGCGATCAAACGGAAGCGCCGAGCCGTCCGATCGAGCGGGGTGTTGCTGGGCCAGGCTTGTTGGCGCATGTGTTGGTGTCGAGATACTGTGACCGCCGTGTGCTACGAAGGGGCGCAACTCGCCGGCCTGGCTCTGGCTGAGGCGACCTTCGTTGCGTCAGCCTAACCTAGTCCCGCATTGGCAACTTGCCGCCACGGTTGGACGATAGGAGCCAGATGTGCCGAGAGGTTCACGTCCGATTCTGGGAGAGCGCGGCGGTGTGATTCCGCCGCGCCACTCGACTGCCATTGTATCAGCAGTCAGAAATCTACCCGCGTGAAGGGGTGGAGTTGGAACGCTCGACGCTGGCGGACTGGGTGGGCGGCACGAGCGCATTGCTCGCGCCGCTGGTGGAAGCACTGCGACGTCACGTGATGAGTGCCTACAAGTTGCACGCCGACGATACACCGGTCCCGATGCTGCCGCCGGACAACGGCAAAACAAAACCAGGCGGCTGTGGACCTGCGTGCGCGGTGATCGTCCTGCGGGCAACGAGACGCCGCCAGCGGTCTGGTACTCTTACACGCCGGACCGCGAGGAGGAGCATCCGAGAATGCATTTGAGCAGTTCCACAGGCACGCTGCAGGCAGATGGTTACGCGGGGTTCGACCGGATCTACGAAGCAGGACGCATTCGGGAAGCGCCCTGCTGTGCGCACGTACAGCGCAGGTTTTGCGATTTGCAGCAGGCGCACGCTTTGCCGGTGGTGAGCGAAGCGCTGGAGCGAATCGCAGCCCCGCACGGGATCGAGAAACGGATTTGCGGACGACCAGCGGAAGAACGCCAGCAAGTTCGCAACGCGCGTGCCAAGCCGTTGCTCGAATCCCTGCGACAGTGGTTCGAGGCGACGCTGCCCAGGCTTTCGCTCAAGTCTGATACGACGGCGGCGATTCGCTACGCTCTCTCACGCTGGGATGCGTTGCTGCTCTATTCGAACAAGGGAACCATCGAGATCGACAACAACGCTGCGGAAAGCGTTCTACGTGCGGTCGCCTTGGGCCGCAAGAATCATCTATTTGAGGGATCCGATACCGGAGGCGGGCGCGCGACGGCCATCTACAGCTTGATCGGCTCGGCCAAACTCAACGCACGGTCCCGGAAGGCTATCTGTGCGAGGTGCTGTTGCGCATCCCCAGCCATCCCATTACTCGCGTCGAGGAGGTGCTGCCTTGGAACATCGCCGCAAGCCTGCCAGTCGTAAGGCATCCCGCAGCGTAGGCCAGAAGGTCGTCGCAGAGAAGGCCATCGCAAAGAACTCCGTCGCGAAGAACTCCGCCGCCGTTCCGTTGTCCCTACCCAATATCTTGGACTTAATTAGCTTTGGCGAGATCACCGTCGGCGCGCTAGATCTGGCCGGCTGCATCGCAACGGCCGCCGACCGAGATCGGACTCTGGCCATGCTGGTCCGCCGCCGGGGCGAGACCTTGACCCAGTTGCTCACTCGCCTCGACCAAGCCATCCACAAAGCGATTAGCGAAGAAATCTACACCGACGAAATCAGCCCGTGTGCTTCGCCAATACTCTGTCTGCCTTTGAAATCAACAGTCTAGGCCGTTGCTCTGCACAGGCAACCTGGGATAACACCCAGCCATGTTACACAGCATCGGACTCTTGCTGGCCTCGATTCTTCGCCTCTGCCGCACGCGCCGGAGCCTCCTTCTTGAAAACCTAGCTCTTCGGCAACATCTCGCAGTTCTGAAGCGCAAGCACCCCAGGCCGAGATTGGTAGCTCTCGACAGACTGTTCTGGGTGCTTGCGCGAAGGTTCTGGTCTGGCTGGAAACAAGCCCTCATCATTGTGAGCCCGGCG
>Ga0181536_10002479_pt1 | contig 20835 bp, 16 predicted proteins | sample PEATcosm2014_Bin_41_FD_121105 | JGI IMG/M metagenome (GOLD analysis project Ga0181536, IMG submission 121105) | Peatland microbial communities from MTU Mesocosm Facility, Houghton, MI, USA - PEATcosm2014_Bin17_60_metaG | ecosystem: Environmental > Terrestrial > Soil > Wetlands > Peat | place...
ACGGGGTCGCGCGTGTCGCCGTTGTTGGAGGGATTGAAGCCCAACTGCGGCGTAAACGGGAAACCCGATTGCACCGTGGCGATGCTGCTGAGCGACCAGCCGCTGGCCAGCTTATCCTGCCAGCCGCTCACGCCGCGCAAGAATGTCCGCCCGCGGCCAAACGGCAGTTCGTAGGTTCCGTTGATGATGCCGGAGTTGCGGACGTTGAAGGTCGAGAGCCCCCAGTCCACCTTCGGGTACGCCGGGTGCATGACGAAACCCGGCGCGTTGGTTCCCACGCTGCTGTTCAACGTCGCGCCGTCATCCAGGCTCTTGGAGAACGTGTAGACGCCGCGCAGTTGCACGCCGCGGCTGAAGCGGTGGTTCACGTCGACTTCAAGCGCATTGTAGTTGCTATCGGCGTCGGAGAACCAGCTCGTCGTGTTGGCGAGCTTCGGGTTGGCCAGCTTTGCGCCAGTCGGATAGTAGGCGGTTCCCGCGGCGAGACTAGCCGGGCACGGAGCAGCAGGGCAAATGGTGGGTGTTGGTTCGTTGGCATCTTCGGCCAGGATCTCGTGGTAGCCCTTCGACCCCACATATCCCAAAGTGAGCGAAGTGTTCGGCGCAATCTTCTGTTCAATCTTGAACGTGTAGGACTGGATGGTGGCGGTTTGCAGATCGGGCTGCACTCCGGAGGGCGAGATCAGACCGCCCGCGGGAAGCGGCGCACCCGGAACCAGGTCAATGCTGCCGCTCGCCACTTTCTTAAGCGACAGAGTCGTATTGAAGGGAGCGTTTTGATCCATGCGGTAGCTCAGGTCATCCAGCAGGTTGTGATAGATGCCGTATCCCGCGTGAATCACGGTGTTACCTTTGCCGAACGGGTCCCACGCGATCCCGGCGCGAGGCTCGGGCAGGAACAGCGCGTTATTCGTGGTGAATGCCGAATTGCCCACGTTCGGCTGGGTCTCGATCACGCCGTTGGTACCGAACAGGTAGTTCGAGGCACGGCCGTGCACTTCGTTCCATCCGTTGGTGGATTCGAAGCGGAAGCCGGCCGTCAGTTCCAGCCGGGGCGATAGCTTGATGGTGTCCTGCACAAATGCCGCGGATTCGATCGACCTCCAGCCAAGCAGCGTCGGACTCGGAACTGCTGTGAATGTGTTTACGGTACCAGCGAGAAAGCTCGCCAAACTGCTGAACGACGCCTGCCCGTTCTGCGCCTGGGCCATGTTGTCATTGGCTTGCACTCGCTGGACCCAAACGCCGACCTGCAACTGGTGGATGCCGCGGTTGATGCTGATATTGTCGTCAACGGTGAATAGATTCCGCGCGGCCGTGAGGTTGCTACCTGCATTCGTGCCCGCCTGCGTGATTTGCGAAGCACCGTTAGAAGCCGTACCACCGCCGATGATCAGCGTGCCGATGGGTTTACCCTCCACCCATCCCGGCACATCGACCAGCGACTCTCCATTGAAGAAGTACGACGCTCGTGAAAACCCGAGTCGCGCCGTGTTGAGAACGGTAGGAGAGAAGACGTGCGTCTCTTCTACGCTCGCCACCTGCTCGCGCAGGCTTTCGATGTCGAGGCTGAGCGGATTGGCGGTGGGGGTGTGATCGAAGCTGTCATCGATAGTGTAAACGTCGAAGAGTGTGTCATTTGCAGAAAACGTGTGGTCCACGCGCGTGGTGCCGAAATCTTCGCGGATGTTCTGCAAGGGATGGCTGAACGCTTCGCCGATGCCGGCGCCGAGAGACGGCCCGTTTTGCACCGGCCACAGGGATAGGAGCGGCTCGACAGCAGGTGCAACACCGACATGGACCAGCTTTCCGCTTGAATTGGGCAAATAACCGTCGCGCGCGTTGGTGTCGGGAACGAGGGTGACGTCACTGAGCCCGAGGTGTTGGTCGAATCCTTCGAAGTTGCCAAAAATAAAGGTTTTATCCCTCTGGATCGGCCCGCCCAACGCGGCACCGTATTCGTTCCGCTGGAATTGAGGAATGTTTCCCTGGTCGAAGAAATTGCGCGCATCGAGATCGCTATTGCGAAGAAATTCGTAGACGCTGCCGTGTAACTGGTTGGTGCCTGAGGCGGTCACGATGCCGATCTGCGCGCCGGGGCGTTTTCCGTACTCCGCGCCATAGGCATCCGTAACGACGTTGAATTCGCGAACGGCGTCGACGCCCAAGAGTTGGCCGCTCGCGCCACCCGGTGTGAGGTTGATTTCGGAAGCGCTGGTGTACTCTATCCCGTTGAGTAGAAACAGGTTTTCCTGCGGACGATGGCCTGAAACAGCGAACATATTGCCGATGGCGGAGTTCGATACACCGACGCCGCCAGATCGCTCGGAGGTGTAGTTGACGATGCCCGGATTCAGGTTCACGAGCTCGTCGTAACTTCGGCCGTTGAGCGGCAAGTCCTTCACCTGGCGCTCACCAACCAGGCCGGAAGTGTCTTTGGTTGACGGGTTTACGACTGGCGGAGCCTCCTCGACCTCGACCATTTGGCGCAACTCGCCGACCGGGAGGGTGAGGTTGACCTCGGCATGCTGCCCAACGACCAGCGCTATCCCCTTCTTTAATTGGGAGTTAAAGCCAGTCTTCTCGGCCGAGACCTCGTACGGGCCTATGACCAGCGAAGCAGCGGCGTAGCGACCGGCATCGTCGGTCACCACTGTGCGGACGGCACCGGTTTCGACGTTTTTGACTCGGACGGTCGCCTCGGGCAGTCCAGCGCCGGTTGCGTCGACGACGGTACCGGAAATTGAAGCATCCACCTGCCCCCAAGCAATAGAAGCCAAGCCGAATGTGGCAGTCAACAGTAGGGTCCTAATCATAGTAATGTCTATAGAGATTAGTATAATTGAAAAAGGAACGCAAGTTCTATTGCCCAAAAGTCCGGGCATCAACGCGAACGTTGTCGCGAACCTGATCGGTGGGATTGAGGATGACCAGATCTCCGGCGGCGAGACCCGAATCAACATCAAGATCGGCGCCGTAATCGTGGGCGATATGGATGCGGCGCAAGTGGATGGTGTGGTCCGGGGTGACTACGGCAACTCGGGGGCCTTCCTTACCGAGCAACAGAGCATCACCGGGCACGAGCAGTCCGGTTTTGTCTCCCGGAAACGAGAACTTCACTTGCGAATACATACCTGGCAGGAGAGAGGCGCGTGGATTAGGGGTTTCTAGAATAGCGAGCATGGTGCGAGCGCTGGAGTCCACGGAATGAGCGGTACGGATGACGGTAGCGGCGAAAAGTTGGCCGGGCAGCTCCTGCACGCGGAGCTCAGCGCGCAAGCCATCATGCACCAGAGGTGCGTAGGTCTGCGGAACGTTGACGAAAATGCGCATGGTCTGAACCTGGGCGATGCGGAATATTTCCCGATTGGGGCCGCCGTTGCCGGAATTGATGAGCGTACCTGGATCTATGCTCATGTTCCGGCTGGTGACCACGCCATCGAAAGGCGCGACGACGCGGGCGAACGATTTCAGATCTTCCAGGCGGCGAACGTTGGCAGCGTTAGCGTCGACCAATTTGCGTGTGGCGTCGACGCTGGCGATGGCGGCATCGACGTCGGCTTTACGCGCGTCGAACGCTGACTCCTTTTCATCGGCATCCTGGCGGGAGAAGACGCCGCGATCGGCGAGACGTTTCCAGCGATCCCAAGTGACCTGGGCGAGTTTGAGGTTGGCACGCGCCTGGGCGAGATTCGCCTGCAATTGCACGAGCGACGCCTGGGATTGAGCGAGACTCGCCTGTGCCTGACTCAACTGCTGGTCGAGCTCGGGCGTTTCGATTTCCGCGAGAAGCTGGCCGGTGCGGACATGGTCGCCGATGTCGACCAGGCGCGTGCGCAGGTAGCCGTCGGCGCGGGCGAAGATGGGGGATTCCACCTTCGCTTGCAAATCACCGGGGAGTTCCAGCTCGGTTTTGGCCGGGGACTGGCGCACGGGCGCGACATGAACCACAGGTAAATTGTCTTGGACCGCTTCAGAGGCCGCGGCGAGGGCCTTCTCGCGCGCGAGGCGGGGACGCAAGCCCAGTGCAATGGCGACGACGATCACGGCCGCGAGAACTACGAAAACACCGAGAAGCGCGCGGCGGCTGGCGTGCCGTGGCGGCGTGGTTTGCTTCTGTTCCGGGACTATGGGTTCGTGGATCGCCAAACGAGCTCCTTAACCTTCCGCGTCGACTTCGAGTTCATCGAAGCTATGAGGCGGCTTGCGCCGCAACACGCTATAAACCACAGGGACGAAGAACAGCGTCGCAAACGTCGCCATGAGCAAACCACCGATCACGGCGCGTCCAAGGGGCGCATTCTGCTCGCCGCCTTCGCCCATCCCGAGCGCCATCGGCACCATGCCCACGATCATGGCGAGCGCGGTCATGATCACCGGGCGGAGGCGCGTGAAACCGGCTTCCAAAGCGGCTGTGCGAGCATCTTCGCCGGCGCGCCGCAGATCGTTGGCGAAGTTCACCAACAGGATACTGTTGGCGGTGGCCACCCCAATGCTCATGATAGCGCCCATCAAGGAAGGGACGTTCACGGTGGTCTGAGTCAAGAACAGCATGAGCAGGATACCGGAGAGCGCGCCGGGAAGAGCCATCAGAATGATGAACGGGTCGAGCCACGATTGGAAATTGACGACCATCACGAAATAGACCAGGAGGACGGCGAAGAGCAGCCCGACACCCATACCGATGAAAGAGGTTCGCATGGTTTCGACCTGGCCGCGAGTCGAGAAAAAGCTGCCGCGCGGGAGCTTGGGGCGGAACTCGTCGAGCACGCGATCGACCTCGCCGGCCACGCCGCCTAGATCGCGATCCTGGACGCCAGCGAACACGTCATACACAGGCTGCACGTTGTAGTGATCGACTACAGAAGCAGTAGTTCCGCGATCGAGCTGCGCCAGATTGCTCAATAGCTGCGTCGAGCGGTTGCCGGCGGTGTGCACGGGAGTGGAGAGCAGAGCTTCGGTGGAATCGACGCGATACTCCGGAGTCTGCACGGCGACGGGGTAGTCGATTTGATTCGCGGGATTGATCCAGTAGTTCGGGGAGACTTGCAGGCTGGAGCTGAGCGCGACCAGGAGGCTGTTGGCGACGCCGCGCTGGGTGAGGCCCATTTGCTCGGCGCGCGTCCGATCGACGTTGAGGCGCAGTTCGGGGACATTGAGGACCTGGTGCACGTGGACATCCACCGCGCCCGGAATCAGCGCCAGACGCCGCTCGAGCTGCTTCGCGATCTTGTAATTGCCCGGAGCGTTGCCCAAGGGTCCCGCCACCTGCACATCGATGGGAGCGGGCAGGCCGAAGTTCAGTGTTTGACCCACGATATCGGCGGGTTGAAAAAAGATGGTGAGATCGGGGTATTCGGCCTTCAGACGACGGCGCAGAGTGCGGATGTAGCCGGCGGTGGAGCCGTGGTCTCCGGGCCTCAACGAGACCAGAATTTCGCCATCGAAGTCGCCAATGATTCCGGAGTCGCTGAACGCGACATTGAAGCCGCTATAGGGGAGGCCGATGTCGTCAAGGATGTCAGACAGCTCGTCGGCGGGAATCACACTGCGGATGGTTTTCTCCACGCGCGCGTAAATCTGTTCGGTCTCTTCGACGCGCGTACCGGCGGGCGCGCGTACGTGCACCCGGAGCTGGCCCGCGTCCACCTGGGGGAAAAAGTCGGTGCCGATGAACGGATATAGCGACACACACGCAACAGTGATGAGGAAAAAGCAGAAAGCGACCAGTTTGCGATGACGCAGGGCCGTGGCCAACAAACGCTTGTAACCGTCACGCATGCGCTCGAAGCGGCGATTAAAGGCGTGGTGCACCTCCCAGAAAACGCCTCCGCCGTGCTGCTCGCCGCCTTCGTGCACCCGGTAACGATCGACCTCATTACGGACGAGGTACTTTACCATGGTCGGCACGAGCGTTCGCGAAAGGATATAGGAGGCCATCATCGCCATGGCGACTGCGAGCGCGAGCGGCGTGAACAGATACTTGGCCGCGCCAGTCAGGAAAACGACGGGCACGAAAACGATGCAGATACAAAGCGTGGAAACAAAGGCAGGGACGGCGATTTGCTGGGCGCCGTCGAGAATGGCGCGGACGATGGGTTTTCCCTGCCCGAGGTTGCGGTGAATATTTTCGATTTCGACAGTGGCGTCGTCAACCAGGATGCCCACGGCGAGCGCGAGGCCCCCGAGCGTCATGACATTGACGGTCTCATTCAACAAGTGCAGGACGGCCAGCGAAGCGAGGATGGAAAGCGGGATGGAGATGCAAACGATGAGCGTGCTGCGCCAGCTACCCAGGAAAAGCAGAATCATGAGGGCGGTGAGCAGCGCCGCGGTGATAGCTTCCTTAAGGACGCCGTTGATAGCGGCGCGGACGAAAATGGACTGGTCGAACAGTAGCTTGATGCGTAACTCAGGGGGCAGGGTGGAGCGGATGCGCGGCAAAATTTGCTTGAGCCGCCGCACGATTTCAAGTGTAGAGGCGCCGCCGCTCTTCAGTACGGTGAGCAGAGCGCCGCGCGTGCCGTTGTGCCTCACGATGTTGGTTTGCACGGCGTAGCCATCGCGCACGTGGGCCACGTCGCGGATATAGACGGTTGAGCCGTTCGTCTGCTTGACAGGCAGATTATTGAACGCCTCGACGACATCCGGGCTGCCATTCAAGCGAACGTTGTACTCGCGAGTGCCGATCTTCGCGGTGCCGGAGGGGAGGATGATGTTCTGCGCGTCGATGGCGGCGGCGATGTCGGCCGCAGAGAGCCCTTGCGCGTAAAGCGCCCGGGGATCGATGTCCACCATGATCTGCCGCGGGCGGCCGCCGAAGGGCAGCGGAAAGCTCGCGCCCTGCACGTTGGCCATCTGCGTGCGGATGTAGTTGTAGCCGTAATCGTAGATGGCCTGCTCGCTCATGGTGTCGCTCGAGAGGCTCAGTTGCAGGATCGGCACGCTGGACGCGTTGTAACGGAGAATGGAGGGCGGAAAAATGCCTTCCGGCAGCGAATGCAAGACCGACTGCGAACTGGCGGCGAGCTGCGCGACAGCGGCCTCGATCTTGGCATTGGGATGGAAAAAGACTTTGATAATGGAGAGTCCGGGGAGGGACTGCGATTCCATGTGCTCGATGTCATTCACCGAGGTAGTGAAGCTGCGCTCGCACCGGATGGTGATGACTTCGGCGACCTCTTCAGGGGAGAGACCGGTGTAACTCCAGATCACGCTGGCCACCGGAATATCGATATCGGGAAAGATATCGGTGGGCATGCGCAGGACGGCCAACACACCCAGGATGACGATGACCATGGACATGACGACGAAGGTGTAGGGGCGTTTTAGCGCGAGCCGTACGATCCACATAGTGCGACGATTCTTCTATTACATGCTAGCGCAGTGCTAAGTGTCCACTATGTCAGAATGATGAGCTAGTCCAGCGCGAGCGCCACGATGGCGCTGCCGGCAGCGATGGCGACAAACTGCTTGCCTTCGCTGACGTAAGTGATGGGCGCGGCCCAAACGGCGCCACCAGTCTGCAATCGCCAGAGCAGTTTGCCGTCCGCGGCATCGAGCGCAAAGAAGTTGCCTTCCATGTCGCCCGAGAACACCAGACCACCGGCTGTCGAAAGGATTCCGGACCAGGGCGGCGTCGGCAGTGGAAACTCCCACCTTTTCTCGCCGGTCAGGGCATCGAGCGCACGAAGGGCACCCCAGGGCTCTACTCCAGCCAGCGAGCGCCGGCTTGCACCCAAGAATTGCCGGCCGGGTATGTACGGCGCCTCGGTCAGAAAGTAAGTCGCACCTTTTTCACGGCAGTTTTGATAGAAGAGTCCAGTCTGTGGATTGTAAGACGGGCTGAACCAGTTGGTGGCGCCGTCGTCATCGGGATAAACAGTAGCACCTTCCGGGCTGGGCGCGGTCGCAGGGTTGGGGATGGGGCGGCCGTGCTCGTCGATACTCTTTGCCCATGTCTGGGTGGCAAACTGCTTGGCGAGAAGAAACTCGCCAGTCAGACGGTCGAGAATATAGTAAAAACCGTTCCGATTGCCAAATAGAACTAACTTACGTGGCTTGCCGCGGAACTGGATATCAACTAATACAGGAATCTCATTGGCATCGATGTCATTCACATCATGCGGAGTAAATTGGAAGTGCCACTTTAACTTACCCGTGTCCGCGTCGAGTGCGAGAAGGCAATCAGAATATAAGTTATCTCCCTTGCGTAGGTTTCCTCTATAGTTTGGGCCAGGGTTACCTGTGCCCCAGTAGAGTAAGTTCGCTTCGGGGTCGTAAGATCCAGTTAACCAGGTTGGCGCACCGCCATGCTGCCAACTGTCTCCGGACCAAGTTTCATTGCCGGATTCGCCTGGCCCGGGAACCGTCCAGAAACGCCAGGCGCGCTTGCCGGTCTTGGCATCGTACGCATCCAGAAATCCGCGGATACCGTATTCGGCCCCGGCGATTCCGATGATGACTTTGTCTTTAATCGCCAGCGGCGCGAGAGTGATCGAGTTGGCGGTCTTGTAGTCGGCAACCTCGACGTCCCAGCGCACGCGGCCGGTCTTCATGTCGAGGGCGACCAAATGAGAATCCAGCGTGCCGATGAATAGCTGGTCGTCGAGAGCCGCCACACCGCGATTGACTTGGCCGCAGCAAACAGGGACCTGCGGAATAGGACGGCGATAGGTCCAGATTGGCCGGCCCGTGCGGAGGTCGAGGGCAGTTACGTCGCTCGGAGGTTCGCTGATGTACATGACGCCGTCAAATACGAGCGGCGAGGTCTCCACCTTGTGTAGGGCTTTGATCTGATACATCCAGGCGACCTTGAGGTGGTTTATATTGGCGCGAGTGATTTGATCCAACGTGGAGTAACGTTGTGAATGATAGGCGCCGGAGTAAGTGAGCCAATTCTCAGGCTGAGCAGCCGACTGTAGAATTCTTTCGTAAGGTACCTGGGCGCTCAAACGTAACGCAAAAAGTAAATATAGGGTCGCCCACTTCATCGGTTACCTCGCAGGGAATCAAGATAGAAAACTAGGTCATCCAGTTCGCTGGCAGTGAAGGTGTTTTGATAACTCGGCATGGGCGACTTACCGGGCTGCTTATTTATTTCTACGAGTTCTCTTCTGAAGAAGGAATGGAAGTTACCGGCTAAGTCGCGTATCTGGATGGAGAACGTATCTTCATTGAGGCGAACTCCTTTGATCCGGCGGCCGTCGCGGGTGAGCAGCTCCAATTGCAGGAAACCATCGGGCACGGCCGCTTCGGGCTCGATCAGGGACTCGCGCAGGTAGGATGGGCTGCGGCGCGCGCCGATATCGGTCAAGTCGGCTCCGACGGCGCCGCCGTGGCCGTTTACCGTGTGGCAGTGCGAGCAGCCGCCTTTGCCCGCGTAGAGTGTTGCGCCGCGTGTGGGATCGCCCGCGATCTTCTGCGGCGCCACACGGCCCAAACTTTCGACAAAAGCCACCACCTGCCAGATTTCGCGTGGGGTGAACCAGTGGCCAGGCATCTCCGTGCCGGGGATGCCGTGCTCGATAACTTCAAACAGCGACTGAGCATCCGGTGCATGCGAAAGGCGGGGGCGCGTGAGAGTGGCACCGCGCCCACCTTCGCCGCGGGGACCATGACAGTAACTGCACTGGGTGCTGTAAAGGCGCTCGCCGGCCGCGAGATCTTCAGGTGTGGCGGGAGCCTGCGCCGAAGCGACGCAAACGCCGAACAGCATCGCGGCGATGGGCAAAGTGATGCGCATCGAATGGAAGGCAGTATAGCATCGGCAAGGGGGGCACACGCATCGCGTATGCTGGCAGAGTGGCGCCTCACCGTAAGACAGTCGCGCTGAAGGCCCGGCAGCCCTCGCGACGCGGCCAATCGCTTCGCCGCCTACTCTGGCTTGCTGTAGCGCTGGTTCTGGGATTTTACTTACTGGCAGCGCTGGCGCTGGCGGGGCTGCGCTGGGTCAACCCGCCGTTCACCGCCGTGCAGGCGCAACGCCGCATCGAGGCAGGGCTGCACAAGACGCCGTATCGCAAGCGATACAGTTTCGTTTCTCTTGACCGCATCTCCCGCAATTTTCAGCACGCCGTGATCGCCGCCGAAGATGCGCGTTTCTATGAACACCACGGGTTTGATTGGGACCAAGTGCAGATTGCTTTCGATGAAAGCATGGAGGGCGGCCGCACGCGCGGCGCGTCAACGATCACGCAGCAGCTTGTGAAGAATCTGTTTCTGACGACGAGCCGCTCCGCCGTTCGCAAGGGCATCGAATTCACTCTGGTGCCGATGGCGGAACACATCCTCGGCAAGCGGCGCATACTGGAGCTTTACTTGAACGTGATCGAATGGGGGCCGGGAATTTATGGCGCGGAAGCAGCCGCCCAGTATCATTACGGGACCAGCGCCGCGCGAGTCAGTCGGGAGCAGGGAGCTCGCCTCGCGGCCATCCTGCCCGCGCCTCTACGGCGCAAGCCCGCACGCATGAACGATTACAGTGCACGCATCCTGGAACGTATGCGCCAGATGGGGTGGTAGCCGGCCACGCTCAGAACGGGAAACGGCGCGCGGGAATGATGCCGGAATTCTTCTTGCCGGATGACGGACCCTCATCGGAAACCTGCACTGGCTGCACAGGACCGAAGTTCAGCTCACTGTCCTGAAAGTGCAACTGACGATCGAGGATCATCTCGATAGTGCTTCCCTTGGCCAGCACGGCATCCGGCCCGCGCGTGAGCAGCACGCCCATGAGCCCCGCGGCAGCGCCCGCAGCAGCTCCGATGCCGGCGCCCATTCCGTAGTGGCCTGTGGCCGCACCCGCGATTACGCCAACCGAGGCACCAGCGGCAGCGGCCTCACCCACCGTGCGCGCATCGCCGCTCTTGTTCCCTTCGCTCTTGATTTTGCCCTCCGCGCGGTCAAAATCCTCGCTGGCGCGCCCGTCCATCGTGCCGATGCGTGCCCGGAAGTCGCGCGTGACGCCATTCGGAAGCGTGAGCGAATCGAAACGCAGAAACAGCTCGCCGCGGCCCTTGACTTTGCCCGGACGTTTGACTTCGGTGACCGTGCCGGCAACGTAACTGCCGGGCGGGATCACGATACGGCCGTTCGCCATGATGGGAAATACAGTTTCGAGATAAACGCGGTCGCCTTCGGCCGAATGCTTGGTGCTGATGCTGTTGATGAGAGTCAGGGGAACCTTTGTTCCGGTCTCAATCACGTACTCATTGGTTTTCGCCGCTTCCGCCTGCTGCGGGTTTGGAGCCGGCACGGCGGGGTCCTGTGCGAGCAGGCTGCCAGCAGCCAATGCCATCGCCGTGAACCAGATGGAAAACCGCATGAAAGCTCCTTCCTTACATTCTAGCCCAACTGCTGGGCGCAGCCGCGCGGTTTACAGTTACGGATGCGCGGCCCTTATTGAACAGGCAACTTAAGGCCCGCCGGGCTGGACTGGTCTCCAATCGCAATACGGATTTCCGGATTGGCGGTTACTGACTTGGGTAACTGGAACTTCACTTGATAAAGGCCGGGCCATTGCGGCACCAGTCCGGCATAAAGGACACTCGCGGAGGGCAGAGGCGCCCCGTTGACGAGTACCTGGAAGTCGTTCAGGCCGGCGAGCGGTGCAGGAACTGCGCTGGCCTGGCCATTGATGGCGGGGGGCGTGGTTTGCCCCCAGCCTGTGCCGTAAATTAATACCGTTTCGCCGGGCTGCGCCGGATGGCTTGTCGTGATCGCGCTGCCGTTGGCGTGGATCGCGGAGATGAGTCCTGGCTGGAACTGAAAAAGCCCGAGGCCGACCGTCGCGACCGTGATTGACACCTGCGGACCGGCGGTTCCGTCCAGCGTTACGAAACAATCCGTTGTGCCGGGGCGGAGGTTGGCGGGGATCAGGAAGTTAATCTGTTTTGGCGAAACGTAGTAGAGGCCGGCGGTGGTTCCCCCCACGTATACGTGCACTCCCGCCAATTCCTGGGGCAGGGTGTCAATCGTGCCACCGGGAAGGCCGGCTGTATCGAAAGAAAGATTTGTGCCGTAGATGCTCCCGATGGCGTTAGGCGCCAAGGCGCCGGGCGTGGAAGTTGCGGAGTTTACGATGCTGGCTGCGGTATATGCCGGTGATGTGGAACCCGGGGAGCCTTGGGCGCACAACGGCAGCCCGCAAGCCAGCACCGCCAGCAATGGCAGGGTGCGATGCATAGGAATTTGTGGTCTTCAGCAACAGAGTGCCGGGGAGGAATCTAAATTCTCTTATCCGGCCCCAACGTCGCTCCGTTCGCCTTTCGCAGCCAACTGCAGAGCCTTGCGGGTGACCGTGGTGAGAGGAATCCGGGTCAGCATGCGCGTGCGCCTCCAACGAAAGCCCTTCGGCACCGCCGGGATTTTTCCTGTCAACACCGTGATGCTGTAGTCATGGTGCGTGATGGTATGGCGAAATGATCCGAGGGTTTCGCCGGGATGCCAGCCGGGCAAGTCCTCCGGGGCCGGCAGTTCCCAGAAACCGGGCATCAGTGAAGCCGTGGCTGCGCGGCGCCGCAACAAAACGTTTCCATTGTTCCTGACAACGGCTACTGTCAGGGCAATGCGGCGCACAGCCGGTTTGCGGCCCTTGATGGGAAGTTCCAGTTGGCGGCCCGTCTCCCGCGCGCGGCAGAATGGAGCGACCGGGCAAGCGGTACACAGCGGGGCGCGTGGCAGGCACACGGTTGCGCCCAGTTCCATCATGGCCTGATTGAATTGGCTGGGATGCCGGCGGTCGAGCAAAGTATCCGCGATCTGCTGAAAACGCATCCGCGTCCGGGCCGCTTGGATGTCGGCCGCGTCAGCTTGGAGGCGCGCGATTACGCGCAGCACGTTACCATCGACGACGGCGTGCGGCGCTCCGAACGCAATGCTCGCTACCGCGGCGGCGGTGTAGGGTCCGACCCCGGGCAGTTTGCGGATGGACTCGTAGCCACGGGGGAATTCCCCCTGGGCCACAATCGCCAGAGCCGCACGTTGCAGGTTGCGAGCGCGCGAATAGTAACCGAGGCCGCTCCACGCCGCGAGCACGTCCGCCTCACGCGCCGCAGCCAGCGTCTGGACGTCGGGAAACCGGTCTAGGAAGCGCTGGTAATACGGAATCACCGCCTGCGCGCGCGTCTGCTGCAACATCACTTCCGAAATCAGAATGCGGAAGGGATCCCGTGTCGCGCGCCAGGGCAGCTCGCGGTGTTCGCGCTCGTACCAGCGGACCAGTGCCGAAGCGAACCGGCGCGATTGGTTTTCGAGCTTGCCTGTTGCCTGGATCTTGGGCAGCGTTACTCCAGCACCTGAATGAATTCGGCGATCACGCGGGCTTCGCCTTCTTTCAGCTCGAACCCTTCGAATTCCGGATTGAGGGGCTCCAGCCGCACCGAAGAGTGCTCCCATTGCTCCTCGCCGGATGGCACCTTCTTGCTGGTGTACCTTTTGATGGTGTATCGCGCACTGGTCTCCGTGGTTCCGAACCGCTCTACCAGCACCAGCTTACCCTGCCGCGAACCCACCACTCCATGCCGGAACACACACAGACTGCCGTCTGGAATGCGAGGCTCCATGGAGCGGCCCACTACGCGCGCTACGAACATGTCGGAGGTGAGCCGCAGTTTTGGCGGGGCCTTCACCCAACCCTCTGCTTCCACTTCCTCGTCGGCGCCGAATTTTGTGGCCGCTGCGCGGAGCGAGTAGAGCGGCAGATGGGTGACAAACGGTTGCGCCTGCTCGGCCTCCACGTGCTCTTCGTAAAGGCGGGCGAGAGTGCGGGGAAAATCATCCACCGCGACCGCCGTGCGCTCGCTCAACCGCAGTGAGTTAGAGAGGGAATCTTCGAGCTGCCGCAGAAATTCGTCGCCGCCCATTTCGCGGATCTTGGCTTCAAAATCCTGATCGAGTGCCTCAAGCAGCTCCGCTTCCCCGGCATCGGGGATGTCGTCCCAATGGCCGCGAATCTTGGAATACACTTCGCCTGTAACAGAGTCGCGCAAAAGCACTCCGATGTTCCGCAGCGGCGCATCCGGCAGCGCCAGCTCAACCAGAAGGTACTCGCCTTGGCGCTGGGGCCGCGGCCTGCGCCCGGTGGTGATGGAAACGACGGAGGGCATCTCAGGCCATCTTATTTCTTTTCGGCCGAGCCAGCGGATTTATGAGCCGCCCGGCACGGGCACGCCCAGTGGGTAGTACCCCTTGCGCGCCCGGATCCTCACATTGGCCAGATTCACCGACACACGGATGTTCCGGTAGGCCTTGCCTTCGTTTTTCGGGTCCACCGTGGGTATGTAGCGCAAGATGTATTGTGTGGTCACTTCCCCGGCAATGTGGGCCACCGCCCGGAAAATGCCGCCGGAAACTTCGGACGTATAACCGCCGGTGCCCACCTGAATCGCGTAGTTGCCTTCGTCGGACGGCGTGGAGAGATAGCCCGAGACATCCGAGTACAGTCCCTGCAAGGGATACTCGACGCGACCGCCGGTCGCCTCTGCCAGGCGGATGAGGTTTTGGTCGCCATCGTTGCTGAAACCAAAGGCCACTGTGCTCATCCCGTAGATGGTAACGAGGTTCCGCTGCGCAATCTCCAGAACCTCGTCCAGTGTCTTCTTGCTCGCGCTATCATGCCCGTCACCAATAATGATCAGAATGCGGCGGGGGTCGTAGGGCTCCCCATTGACGATGTGACGTTTTTGGCAGGCCAGATAAATTGCGTCAAACAAGGCCGCACCGCCGCCAGGTTTCACTTTGCGCAGTTTTTCCACGATGGGCTCCGCGTCGCCGGTAGTGTCAACCGCCAGTTCCGCCTCATTGCCATAGGTGACCAGATAGCCGCTGAACTTGGGATCGCCCGGCAGCATATTCAGAGCCATCTCAATGGCCGCATCCTGAAAGTTTTTCCAGTGGACACGGGTCGCGTTGCTCAAATCAATCAGGAAACCGACCACCACTGGTTGGTTGCGTTCGCGGTTGAAGTACTGCAGCGTCTGTTCCTTGCCCTCGTCGAAAATGCGAAAATCATTGGCGTCCAGATTGGACACGAACCGGCCTTTATCGTCTGTCACGGTCACCGGCACGATGACCTCGTTCACCTGGACCTGAATCGGCCGGGGCTCGGGTGTGGTGGCCGGTTTCTGGGCCTCGGCGGAGGCGGCTGGTTTAGGCTGCTCGGGAGCCGGCACAGGCGGTTTCTGCTCCGCACTTTGCGAAAAAGCCAACGCCACCAGCGTTAATACGATCGGAAAACGGCCCACCATAGATTCGCTTTCCTGCTATTTTAACTCACGCGCGGTGCGAACCGGGCGCGCCCGTGCATTAACGCTGCACGCGTCCTGAGCCCCCGCCTTTCACGAGAGCCTGCACCTCGTCCACGCTGAAGCGGTTGAAGTCGCCGGGAATGGAATGCTTCAAACAGGACGCGGCCACCGCGAACTCCAGCGCTTCCTGATGGTTTCCGAGCGCCTGCAAACCGTAAATCAAGCCTCCCGCGAAACAATCTCCCCCGCCCACCCGGTCGACAATATGCGTGATGTCGTAGTGCCGGCTGGTAAGGAACTGTTTGCCATCCGCGAGACAGGCGGACCACCCGTTGTGCGAGGCGCTGAACGATTCGCGCAGCGTGATGGCGATCAATTTCAGATTGCCGAACTCCCGAAGCACTTTCTCCGCCAGCCCGCGGTATTGTTCGCGATCCAGCTTGCCCGAGTGCACATCCACATCCGCCTGGATGCCGAGCGCCATTTGCACATCCTCTTCATTGGCAATGGCCACGTCGACGAACTTCACCAGCTCGCGCATCACTTCCGATGCCGGTTTCCCGTACTTCCAAAGGTTCTTGCGGTAATTCAGATCACAGGAAACCGTCAGACCTTTCTCCCGCGCCTTGCGCACCGCTTCCAGCGATAGCTCCGCCGCCGAAGCGCTTAGAGCAGGCGTGATTCCGGTGATGTGAAACCAGCCGGCGCCATCGAGGGCGCTGTCCCAATCGATATCTCCGGGCTTGGCGAGCGCAATGGCGGCGCCGTCGCGGTCGTATTGGACCTTGGAGGGCCGCTGATTGGCGCCGGTCTCAACGTAATACACGCCCATGCGTCCTTTGCCCCGCACGATACGCGACGTATCCACACCAAACCGCCGCAGCTCGCCGATGACTGCCTCGGCGATCACATGATTTGCCGGAAGCACCGTGACGTACGCGGCCGGCCAGCCGAAGCCCGCCAACGCCACCGCGACGTTAGCCTCTCCGCCACCGAAGGTCGCCACGAACTGCGGCGACTGCAGGAAGCGCTCAAAGCCCGGCGGTGCCAGGCGCAACATGATTTCTCCAAAGGTAACGACTGTTTTCTTCATTTATCTGCTCACAGCGGCAATGGCGTCCACCGCAAAACTCGCATCGAGCGAGGGCAGTCCCTCAAAGGGGACGAGCGTGCTCGCCGGCGGCCGCGCCGCATCGTAATACTCGAAGCGGATCTTGCGCACCTCATCCGCCATCGCATTCGACAATGGATAAATGCTGGACCACGCGATCTCCTTGATGGATCCCCCTACCCCTTCCAGTGCCTTTTGCAGACGGCCAAAAGCCAGCCGCACGTCCGTATCCTGGCTCCCAAATGCCACCTGCGTGCCCGTAAGCGCTACTCGCGGCGCGCCAACGAGAGCGATCTGCGAGTAATTGGGAGACTTCGCCAAGCCTTCGGGATTCAAGAACTCGACGGCCTGATCGATCTTGACCCGCGCGCGCGCTACCGCCTCGCACTCCACCACGGCATTGGATGGCGCCCTTTGGATTTGCACGAAATCCCACGCCGCGCCCCGGTACTCCGCCGCCACGAGTTCCCGCACTTTCGCGAATCCCTCGAGCGAACTGAGAAAGCAGGTGCCACGGAGAACATCCTCGGCTTCGGACCCCGCGCCACGCAGCGCCGTTCGCAAACCCGCCAGAGACTGCTCGGCCAGAGGTAGAACCGGCTCCATGGGATTGGGCGCGGAGGCCTGCTGGCCCGCGATAAATACCAGCCCGTTCGGATTCACTTCTTTCTTTGCCACCGAAGTGGCTTCCAGCACAACCTGCGCACCTTCCAAGGGCAACCCGCCGACTTGCACCACGCTCAGAGCCGGCAGCGGCTGGTGACGGTCGGTGAAGGTTTCGCTAACAATCGCTTGCACGCGGCGGACGTCGCCCGAACCCGCCACAAATGCCCGCAGCTTCACAACTGTCGCGCCGCCTACGTTGCGCTGCAATGCCTTCAACGCCTCGCGCACTTGTGGCGAAAGTAAACCCTTGGAGGAAAGCGGCGATACGTGAAATGCCAGGCGCTTGGTCTCGGCCACCACGGCGCTCGGAGGATCTTTCGGCAGTTGCAGGACCTGGGTGGTGTCGTCCGATTTTTTCTTCTTGTCAAAGGGCCCGGCGTGGGCAGACAGTGCGCACAGCACCAACACGCCAATCGTTCTCATATTCGGGTGAACATCAAATTCTAACAAACGCTGACGAGAGGGCTGTCTTATCGCTCGCCGGTCACGCGCGGAATGGATCCCGAATAGTTTGGCGCGGCGCTCTCGCTGCCGTCGCCGATGGGCACCGATCCGGTCGCTCCGGGATTACTCGTGGTCTCCGTTGCGGCCGCAGTCAGGTGGTCTGGCGGGGCTGGCGTCCGCCCTTTGTACGGATCGGCCGAGCAGCCTGCCATAGCGGCCGCAAGAATAAGAATGAGACCAAGCTTTCGGATGTGCAAACGAACTCCTTTCTCTTTAACCATACTCGAAACCCGCGGTCGCGAAGACCAACGCGTCCTTGTTGTTGAGGGGCACCGCGTCGCTCGCGCCGGCTAGTGTCATTCGCACGAGCTCTCTCACCCGCTCGAATCCATATTCGCAAGCGATCTGGACGGCTTCGCCGTTTCCCGGCAGGATGTCCCAATAGACGCTTTCTTCGGCGTGCCTTTCGAGGAACCAGGCAAGCAGATCCCGCGCTGCATCGGCCGATCGCACGACGCAAGGTCCGAAATACGCCGCCCGCGACCCAGCACGTCCCATGGCAAATCCCGCCCCGGCGATGGATGTCGATTCGATCCCGGCCAGAACTCGCAGCAGTTGGGAACGATCGGCGCCGAATGCCTCGCGGTCGAGTGCCGAGTCCAACACGAAAGGGCCCGGTGATACGCTGCGCATTGTAAATGGCTGCGGTTTTCGAATCCAGCGCTCGATGGCTGCCTCATCCCGGAAGCCGAACTGCGCATAAAGAGGCCGCCCCATATCGGTGGCATCCAGCTTGATCCAATTCACTCGCCGGCCGCGCAGGTACTCAATCGCATGTTCCATCAAACGGCGCGCGAAACCTTGCCCGCGATACGCCGCATCGGTCAGCACCATGCCAATCCAAGCCAGTTCGCGCCCGAAACATACAGCCGTGGCCGTCGCCCGCAGGTCTCCGTCGCACTCAATCCCAAAGCTGCCATCCGGCGCCAAGCTCAGCACGTTACGCCAGTCGGTTTCCGTCTGGTTCCAGCCGGCGGCTTCCTTGAGACGCATCCCGGCGGGAATGTCGGCGACAGTGAGGAGGTGCGGGGTCAGCTTATCGGCCGGTACCATTACTCTTTCGGTACCGGCACGGATGCCCATTTCTTGCCGACTCGAATTATATGCTGTCCGTATGGGAGGAAATGGGTTGGCTCTTTGACACGGGCATTGTCGATGCTAACCGCTCCCTCCATGCGTTTACGCGCCGCGTCACTGGTGGATTCCACCAGGTTGGTGCTTACCAGTAATCGGTCGACTCGAACGGTAAGCCCGTCTATGTTCGGAGCACCGCCAACTATCGCGTTCTGCGGGACCGAGTAGCTGACAACGTCCGCCGGCATCTCGCCTTGCCGCACCACGCGCGTGAACTCCTCCGCCGCCCGCGCCGCATCTGCCGCTGAATGAAAATCGGTCACGATCTGACGCCCCAAATCCATCTTGGCGTCCATCGGATTCATCTCGCCCGCCGACGCCCGCCGTTTCAGCTCTTCAATTTCCGCTACGTTCCGGTCCGTGAGCAGCTCCCAGTACTCCCACATCAGCTCGTCCGAGATTTGCATCACCTTCCGGAACATGATTTCCGGCGCCTCGGTAATACCGATGTAGTTGCCCAGCGATTTCGACATCTTGTTCACGCCGTCGAGGCCGCGAAGGATTGGCATGGTGGCCACGATCTGCGCCGGTTGCCCGTAGTCCTTTTGGATCTCACGCCCCACCAGCAGATTGAACTTTTGGTCCGTGCCGCCCATCTCGACATCGCACTTGAGCATCACCGAATCGTAGGCCTGTGCCAGCGGATAGAGCAGCTCATGCATGGAAATCGGCGTGCCTTCTTTATAGCGCTTCGCAAAATCGTCCCGCTCCAAAATGCGCGCCACGGTGTAATGCGAAGCCAGCCGCACCAAATCGTAGAACCCCAATGGTTGGAGCCACTCGCTGTTGAACCGCACTTCCGTCTTCTCGCGATCGAGAATCTTGAAAACTTGGGTCTTATAGGTTTCCGCGTTGGCAACAATCTGTTCGTGGGTCATCGGCGGACGAGTCACGTTGCGCCCCGAAGGATCGCCGATCATGGCCGTCGTCTCCCCGATGAGAAAAATAACGGTGTGGCCCAGGTCCTGAAAGTGCTTCATCTTGCGCAACAGAACCGTATGGCCCAGGTGCAAATCGGGCGCCGTCGGGTCAAACCCGGCTTTCACGCGCAACGGCCGGCCCTGCTTTTCGGCCTCCACCAGCCGCTCGCGCAAATCTTCTTCGCGAATCAGCTCCGCTAGGCCTTTTTTGAGATAGATAAGTTGTTCGTCAACTGACACAGTTCTATTGTACGGGCCGCGCAGCATGGGAATGAGAAACGCGAGGCGGGTGAAGATCGCTTCATCCGCCCCAAGAGTTGACGGTGCTACGACCTGTCTTACGACGTTTTCCTCGCCGAATACTTATCCAGCAGCGAATTCAACTTCGCCGCTGCGGGAGGCGTGGGCACCTTTCCGCTCAGAATGTCCCGATTCTCGTAGGCCTGGCCGTAGAGTTCCTTGTTGTCGTCCAGATCCTCGCGGAGCGTCGCGCCTTGCAACGAAACGCCGGCGAACGCGCCACGTTCGCGGGACCACGAAAGGATCTCGGCATTCATCAGCGCGTCGGTCTGCGCCGAAGCGCTGCGGCCTACCGGGCCTCCGGCCACTTCGCCTTCCGCACCCAAAGTGAACTTGCTGGTCAGCAGCTTTTTCATGCCGCGCTCATTCATAACCAGCAGCACGACGTCTGTCTCTGCGCCGCCAATCTGAAATCCGAAGCTGCCTCCCTCCACCCGAACGGCGGCCGGCGCAGTCCATCCCTCACCACCTTCCTTGCGGCAGTTCACGAAACCTTTCCCGTATTTGCCACCGACGATGAACGCGCCCTTCTTCAGACCAGGGACAATGACGATGCACTGGGACTTATCTAACAGATCTTGCGGGATGCCCTTGTCGGGTGTCCCCATAATCTCTGAGATCACCGAGGCGGCATCGTCCAAGCGGTCAGCGGTCTTATTCTTGTCTTTGGCCAGCGCGACGGAGCCGGCGGCCAGCGTTATCAGTAGAGCAACTTGCAATCGCATGTGTTTTTCACTCCTTCGAAACTCGTGAGTATCCCCCCATCGAGCAGCGGCTCCTTGATGGTTGGGGAATTCCCTAGTGTAGCTATTTTGCGCCTCCAGTTTGGTACTTGAGAGTACCGAGTTCCAGCCCGTCAGTTAGCCTTAGCCTTAGGTCCCGCGATTTGCACGGTCAAGTGATTGCGCTTCCATGCGCTCAAGAGGTTGCACAGCAGTTCTTGAACTTCTTG
>Ga0181536_10002480_pt1 | contig 20835 bp, 19 predicted proteins | sample PEATcosm2014_Bin_41_FD_121105 | JGI IMG/M metagenome (GOLD analysis project Ga0181536, IMG submission 121105) | Peatland microbial communities from MTU Mesocosm Facility, Houghton, MI, USA - PEATcosm2014_Bin17_60_metaG | ecosystem: Environmental > Terrestrial > Soil > Wetlands > Peat | place...
CGGATGAAGGCAGATGCACGCTGAACACGCAGATGGTTCGGCGTGGTTCACAGGCCGTGGACCACGCGTTTGATCTCCAGACGCGGCTTGCCGAAATTAAGTAACAGGCAGAGCCGCGGGCCGGTCGCCTTGAGATAATTGGCGCATTGCATCCGATCCCCGTCGTCCAGCGCTTTGACGGTCTTCAGTTCAACCAGCAGCACGTCCTCGACCAACAAGTCCGCGAAGTACTCGCCGACCACCACGTCATTGTAGTGCACCCTGACGCTACGTTGCCGCACAACCGCGAGGCCGGCGGCACGTATTTCATTTGCCAGCGCATTCTCATAGACCTTTTCCAGGAATCCGGCCCCAAGCGAATTGAGTACAGTGAACGCGCAGCCGATCACACGTCCCGAGAGATCATTCAACCTGGCGCTATCTGCGTGCATCAGCGTGAATCTTCTTGCATCCGCGTTTAAAACCTTGCTTCGCGATGCTGCCAACAAATGGTTACTGACGTGTTGACGGACCGGCGATACACCAGATGCGCAAGGGTTCCCAGCGCTGGACTCAAGCCAGGAGCAAGCGGTCAGAACCTCTGTGCGGCGGTACTAGGTTTGGCGGAGCCAGTTCTCGCGAGAAAGGCCGTTCACGCGGGCAAACCCGGCTTCGTTGTCCGTGACCATGGTATAGCCGAGGGCGATGGCCTGAGCAGCGATGAGCAAATCGTTGCCGCCGATTGGGATTCCGGCCTGTTCGAGGCTGGTGCGGATCCGACCGTAGACCGCGTCAGCGGGCGCCTCGAAGGGGAGTACGTCGAGGGCCCCGAGCACGGCCTCAACCTGGGTGGTGAGCCGTGGCGATCCCTTTTTCATGGCCCCGTAACGTAATTCCGCCGCGACGATGATGCTGGTGCAGACCCGCGCTTCACCGACCTCCCGGATATGCTCGGCGACGCGTCCCTGAGGATCGCGGATGAGGTCGGAGACGATGTTGGTATCAAGCAGATAACGCATCAAAGTTCGACAGGACCGGGGGCCAGGTCGGAGATCGGCGGGAAATCCTCGTCGAGCGGGGTGAGGGTCGCCAGCAGCGCCAGGAGAGATTTCGGCGGGATGGCTCAATGATCAGGCGTTCGCCCTCCTTGCGCATGATCGCGTCCTCACCGGGAAGTTCGAACTCGCGGGGGATGCGGACGGCCTGGTTGCGGCCGTTCTTGAAGAGTTTGACGTGGCGTTCGGGAGTCACTGGCGCCTTCAGAGGCATATGCTGAAGCCTATGCCAATTGGGTTTGCTTGTCTATCGATTCAAGCGCCGAGACCGGCTGAGCGGGAAACCATCGACCGCACACCGCGGACGACAACGGGACCGCCCGTCAGTGCGTAACCAAATATACCTCTTGTCCGTCATAACCCATGGTCTCGTCATCTATTCGAAATAAGAATCTTCACCACAAAGACACTAAGGCACAGAGATTAGGATCAGTCCACTATTCAGTCTTTCCGTCTCTGTGTCTCTGTGTTTCTGTGGTGAAGCTTTTCTTTTGCTTGCATCTCATCGCAGATTGCCACGGCGATTGGGTATACCAACGCCCGTATGCCGGCGATCGCGCCCTGCCAACTTATGGCTTGTGAGCATCTTCGCCAAAGGGCCCCCCTGGGCACCGCTGCCCCTGATCACACCGACGAATGGTTCGTCAGTCAGCCCTTCCGCGGTCCGGAGTTTGTACAGGAGCTTCAATGCCGCGGACCGGTATCTATCCGGTGCCGCCGTTGTTTCAGCGTCCTCGCTCAGAGCCTTGAAGGCTGCCACGGCGGGAACGGCTGGAAGATGCTCATCAATTTTGTCGTCCATCTGTTTAAGTAGCCTGTAGCGCACGTGACGGAGATGGGATATATCAGTCAACAGCCAACCTGGGGATTTCCGGTCCTGGGTTTACGTTTATCAAACGTAATGAGTATTTTTTCTTGTCCTTGATCGCCAGCGCGTAGCCCAGTTCCAGAACAACGTTTGGCCGGAAAGCCGATACGTCGAAGATCGCCTGGGCGCTTTTCGTGATTTCATCGCGCATCCGCCGCCAGAAATCCCGCGACGCATCGCGGGATTTCTTGTCAATCGGAACAACCTCGATCGGCCAGTCCTTTTTCAGGTCGCTCTCGCAGCCTGTTAAAGTGATCTTTCACTTTCTTATTGGAGTCATTACAGGCGAGAAAAATACGGTCTGTCGCCGTCCGCGGCGCCCCCGCTTCCGTTTTGTGGCTTGTTTGTTGGTGGCTTTGGTGCGTCCGAAAGTCGGCGTCGAAACCTACGGTCGCACGAGACGTGTTTTAACCGGCTAACAGCGGTCGACGACAAAGGGCCCGTTGGCGGGGCCATTGCCTCGTGATATTGGAGGCTTCAGCCATGGCGTCGGTACCACGGTAGCACACCAGCGGTTTTGTATCTCAATCGCCGGGCGTGAAAACCCCAACCAGAACAGGAGCGGACCATGCAACCAATCGTCGCCGTCATCGCACCAGGCATGATGGGCAGCGCGGTGGCGAAACGCCTCATCGCCAGCGGGCTCGAGGTCCGCACCTTGCTGGACGGTCGCGGTCCCGACACGCTGGCCCGCGCCAAGGCGGCCGGCATGATTGGCGCGACCGATGCGCAAATCGCCGCCTGCGACATCATCCTGTCGATCCTGCCCCCCGGCAGCGCGCTGGACCTGGCCGAGAAACTCGCGCCCGCGCTGCGCGCCGCGGCGAAGAAGCCGATCTATGTCGACTGCAACGCGCTCGACCCCGCCACGGTGCTGCGCATCGCCCGGGTCGTCGAGGAAACCGGCGCCACCTTCGTCGATGGCGGCATCATCGGCGGGCCGCCGGAGCAGGACTCGAAAAACACCCGCATCTATCTGTCCGGTCCCGCCGCGGCGAAGGTCACGGTGCTGGAACAATACGGCTTGAACATGCCGGTGCAGCCGGGCCCGATCGGCGCCGCCTCGGCGATGAAGATGTCGTATGCCGGCATCACCAAGGGATTTACCGCGTTGGGCGCGGCGATGATGCTCGCCGCCACCCGGGCCGGAACGGCGGAGGCGTTGAAGGCGGAACTGTCCGGCAGTCAACCGGCGTTGTATGGCTGGCTCACCCGGCAGATGCCGAAAATGTATTCCAAAGCGTATCGTTGGGTCGCCGAGATGGAAGAAATCGCCGCCTTCGTGGGCGAGGATCCGGCGGCCGCCAAATTCTACCAGGGCGCCGCCGAACTTTATGCGCGCATCGCCGCCGACTTCGAGGGGCCGAACAAAGAAACCGCGATGCTCGACGCGTTTTGCGCCAAAAAGGGCTGATCCCCCATGGCCCAGATCATGCCGCGCGGCACGCATCGTTTCCCGCCGATGGACCGCGTCGTCTACGGCGTGCCGTTGGCGGAGGCGTTGGCGGAGGAAATCCGCATTCGGGAATCACGGGCCGTTTACGTGATGGCGAGCGGGACCCTCGCGCGCCAGACCGGTGTCGTCGATTCCGTGCGCGATGTTTTGGGTAACCGGCTGGCGGGCGTGTGCGCGAAGATCGGTGCGCACACGCCGCGCGCCGACGTGGTCGCGGCGGCGAACGAGGCGCGCGCGGCGAAAGCGGACCTCGTGCTCACGGTCGGCGGCGGCTCGGTCACCGACGCTGCGAAGATGGTCGGGTTGTGTCTGGGCAACGATGTCACCGCGCCGGAGCAGCTCGACGCGTTCCGCGCCTGGATCACGCCCGAGGGCAACAACGAGCGGCCGCCCACGAAGCCGCCCGGCGTGCGGTTCGTCGCGGTGCCGACCACGCTGTCGGCGGGCGAGTTCACCTCGTTCGCCGGCTGCACCGATACCACGCGGCACGTGAAGGAAAGTTTTGGTACCGAACTGATGATGGCGTCGGCGGTAATCCTCGATCCGGCGGTGACGGTGCACACGCCGGAGTGGCTGTTCCTGTCGACCGGCATCCGCGCCGTGGATCACGCCGTGGAAGATATTTGCTCGATCAATCCGGCGCCCTTCTCCGACGGGGCGTCGTTGCACGCGTTGCGGTTGCTGTCGCGCGGGTTGCCGGCGGTGAAGGCTCGGCCGGGGGACATGGCGGCGCGGCTGGACTGCCAGTTGGGCGCGTGGCTGTCGATCATGGGGTCGCAGAACGGGGTGAGCAAAGGGGCGAGCCACGGGATCGGCCACGTGTTGGGCGGCACGGCGAATGTGCCGCACGGCTACACGTCGTGCGTCATGCTGCCGCACGTGCTGCGGTTCAACGAACCGGTGAACGCGGCGCGGCAGGCGATGGTGGCCGAGGCTCTGGGTCACCCGGGGATGCCGGCCGCCGACGCGGTGGCGGCGCTGATCGCGAGCCTGGGGTTGCCGGCGACTCTTCGAAGTGTGGGGGTGAAGCCGGAGCAACTGGACGCGATCGCGCGGCAGTCGATGCATGACCGGTGGGTACACACCAATCCGCGGAAGATCGACGGGCCGCCGGCGGTCAGGGAGTTGCTGGACGCGGCGTGGTAGGGGGGGCGGCGGGACCGCCCCATCCGCCGTAATGCCGCGACCAAACCGCAAGCCGGAAAATCCGTCGAGCGCGCTCCGGTGAAACCCGGCGGATCCTTGTTGGCCGGGCGTCATCAGAGCCTGGATCTGAAGGGAAGCCCAGACCGGCGCGACCGGCCACCGCTCCTGTAGCGCCCGCCGCGTTTGGCGCGGCAACGCCTCGCGCTTCGGGGCATCGATCCCGATTGCCCACCAATGCGGGTCGTTGGCGTCTGAGGCCCCGCCGCGGGCGAGCGTCCTCCCACCGTCCCCGGTCTGCAACAGGCGCGATCCGCCTCAGCCGCGGCTGGTTCGATGCGCGGTCCGGCCTGACGAAGGAACTCCGGCGTGGTTTCCGCATTGTAAAAAGGGGGTTGCCATTCAAATCAAACGAGTCCATTCCTGGTTGGTTGGCCCGTTGGGCAAGCACTGATTGGGCCGCAATGTCGACACAATGCCACTAACCAGAGGACATCACAGGTCGTTACGGGAACGATCAATTGAGGGGGACTTCACCATGACCGACCGCGGAACGCGAGAAGTGTCTGTTACTAAAGCTTTTCCCGCTAAACTGCGCGGCAAGATTCACCAGTACTTGAGTTCGGCCGTTATCTTATCGGTGGCGCTCTGTTCGAGCCTCACGCGGGAGGCGCACGCCTGCTCGGCGTGGGACGGGCAGACCGGCGTGGCGTCCTGGTACGGCCCAGGCATGCAGGGAAGGCGGACGGCGAGCGGGACGGCATTCGATATGTGGGCCATGACCGCGGCACACCCGTGCTTGCCGATGGGTACCAAAATCCGCGTCACCGTGCTCAGAACCGGTCGCAGCCTGATTGTCACCGTGAACGACCGCTTGCCGTCGCGGCGGCGGATCCTCGATTTGTCGAACGGCGCCGCGCGCGTCCTCGGCATCGCGAGCCAGGGTGTGGCCTGGGTTCAACTGTCGCCGACGACCGCGGGCGTACTCGCCGCCCGGTAACTCCTTTCCTCGCCCGGCGTGCTCCGCGAAGGCGGTCGGCGATTCGTACCCGCCTGGATACGGAACAAGTGCCCGGTTCGATCGGGTCGCGCCGGTGCGACTGCCTCCGCGTCACCGCGAGACGCGAACCGACCCTTCGGTCTGCCCGCGGCAGGTCGCACGAATTCAGTGCCCCTGCATCGGGAGATTGCTTCGCTTCGCTCGCAATGACAGGGGCGGGCCGTACCGGCTGGCTCGATTTGACAACAAATTGCTCTGCAGTCCTCAGCCGGGCGAAGGGGCGTTCAAACCGCGTCGCAACCGTAATCCCGCGCCGCCGCCTCGGCGGACACGTAGCCGTCGAGCAAGTCTTCGGCCAAACGTGCGCGGTCCCGGCCGTCCGGCGGGCCGTAGCCGCCTGACCCAGGCGCCTCCACCTCCAGCAGTGCCCCGGCCGGCGCGGTGAAGCCCCCTTTGCTGGTCAGCTTCCGCGCGGTGCCGTCCGGCAGCCGCAACGTCAGCTTCGCCGGAGCGCCCGGCAGCCCGCCCGCCAGCCCGAACGGCGGCGTCACCGTCCGCTCGCAACACACCGCGGCATGAGCGTCCCGCTCCAGCACCCGCCAGACCCGCCGCACGCCCAGTCCGCCGCGCCAGGTGCCGGCGCCGCCGCTGTCGGGGACCAGAGCGTATTCCTCGACCCGCAACGGAAAGCTCATCTCGAGGATTTCGATCGGCGTGTTCATCATGTTGCTGATGGTGCTCGCCACCCCGTTGATGCCGTCCTTGACCGGGCGCGCGCCGAAGCCGCCTTTCACCGACTCGTAACTCACGTACCGCTCGCCGCTGCGATAATCGGTGCCGCCGAACGTTACTACCGCCGAGGTCCCCTGCGAGCCCGCCATCACCGTCCGCGGCGTGATCTGAAACATCGCCGCCATCACCATGTCGGCGATCCGGTGCGACATCTCATGATTGGCGTAGACCACCGGCGCGGGCAGCCGTGCGTTCACCACGCAGCCCTCCGGCGCGGTGACGGACACCGGCCGCCAGCACCCCGAATTGGGCGGAATCAGACTTTTCGGATCGACAATCATTTTCAGCGCGCAGAACACGCCCGACGCGGTCACCGTCAGCGGCGCGTTCATCGGTCCCGCCACCTGGGGGTCCGAGCCGGTGAAATCCACGCTGATCGTATCGCCGGACTTCCGCACGCACAGGCGGACCGAGAAGGTCCGGTCCTCGGTGTCGCCCGCCGCGATGACGCCGTCCCCGTCGAACACATCCTCAAAGGAGGCCTCGCCATCGGGCAACCGGCGCAAGGCGGCGCGCATCATGGTTTCGGAGTAGTCCTGCACCTCCGCCATGATCCCCAGCAGCACGTCGGCGCCATATTTTTCCGACAATGCCACCAGCCGGACCTCCGCCCTTTGGTTCGCCGCCACCTGGGCGCGCAAGTCGCCCAGTCGCTCGGACGGGGTGCGGACATTGGCGAAGATGATGGCCTCGATGCCGGGGTCCGGCTTGCCCGCGCGATACAGCCGCACCGGCGGCAGGCGCAGGCCCTCGCCGTAGATTTCCGTCACGGCGCCGTAACTGCCGGGCGTGGCGCTGCCGATATCCGGCCAGTGCGCCCGCACGCAACCGAACCCGAGTAGCCGATCGCCAAAATACGCCGGCGCCACCACGTTCACATCCGGCAAATGCGAACCGCCCTGATACGGATCGTTGTGAATGAACACGTCCCCCGGCGCGACATCGGGAAACGCGCGCACCACCGCGCGCACCGCGTCGGGCATCGAGCCGAGATGGATCGGCAAATCCGGCCCCTGCGCCACCATGTTGCCCACGACGTCGAAAATTCCGCAGGAATAATCTCCGGCGACTTTCAGCAGCGGCGAATAGGCGGTTTTCGCCAGCACGATCTTCATTTCCTCGGCCGCCGAGGTCAGCGCGTTCTTCACCACCTCGAAGCGCGCCGGATCGGTCTTCAGGGTGCGCACAACAGCGTCGTCCATCGGTCAGCTCCTGGCCATGCGGAGAAAGCCCATATCGTCCACGCGCGCGGTCCAGCCGGGCGGCACGACCGTGGTCGAATCCACCGCCTCGATGATCGCCGGTCCGGTAACGACAGTGCCGGCGGCGAGGCCAGGCCGCCAATGCACCGGCGTCGGCGCGAACCCGGTCGCGGCGAACCAGACATCACGCGACCGCGTCCGCGCCTCGCTGGCATCGCCGCGCTGCGCCAACAGCAGCGCGGGCAGCCGGCCGACCGCGGTCAGCCGCAGATTGACCAACTGCACCGGTTCGCTCCGGTTGGCGTGGCCGTAGGTCAGTTCGTGTTTGGCATGAAACGCCGCCATCGCCGCATCGAGACCGGCGCGCGTGATCTCGCCGTCGGCGATCGGCACGGTCAGCTCGTAGGCCTGGCGGCGATAGCGCAGATCGGCCTGCCGGGGCAGCGCGCGGCGCTCCGGCGGCACGTGCGCGGCGTCCAGCATGGCCCGGCCGGATGCCGCCATGGCGGCGAACACGGCGGCGACGCGGGCCGGATCGACGGTGCCGAGATCGGCATACAGGGTGCGCACGTAATCCCGTTTCAGGTCGCTCGCCACCAGGCCGAGCGCCGAGAAAGCGCCGGGGACAGGCGGCACGATGACCTCGGGAATTTGCAGTTCCTCCGCCAGCGCGGCGGCATGCACCGGACCGGCGCCGCCGAACGCGATCAGGCTGAAGCCGCGGGCGTCGTGGCCACGCTCGATGGAGACGATGCGCAGCGCCTCGGCCATGTTGGCATTGACGATCTCGGCGATGCGCGCGGCGGCCTCCGGCACGGTCAGGCCCAGAGGCCGCGCGATGGCCTGATCGATCGCCCGCTCGGCGGCGGCGATGTCGACCGCCAGTGCGCCGCCCAGTAACGACTGGCGATCGAGGTAACCCAGTACCAGGTCGGCGTCGGTCACCGTCGGTTGCGTGCCGCCCGCGCCATAGCCGGCCGGCCCAGGATCGGCGCCGGCACTGTGGGGGCCGACGCGAAGGGAGAAGCCGGGGTCGATCCAGGCGATGCTGCCGCCTCCGGCGCTGACCTCGGCCAGATCGATCACCGGCACGCGGATCGGATGCGCGGTGCCATTCTGCCAACGGCTGCCGCTGCCGGAGCCGCCGACCTCATACTCCGCCGTCACCGCGATCTCGCCGCCGGCGATCACGCTGGCCTTCGCCGTGGTGCCGCCCATGTCGAACGAGATCACATCGGCCAGGCCGAGCTGCCGTCCCGCCAGTGCCGCCGCGATCACTCCGGCGGCGGGTCCGGATTCCACGACGGCGGCGGGCATGCGCAACGCCTCGGGGATGTCGATGACGCCGCCGCTGGAGCCCATCACATGCAAATCCGGCAGACCGAGTGAGGTCGTGGCGCGCCGCAGCCGGTCCAGATATCCCGCCAGCAGCGGCCCGACATAGGCGCAGACAGCGGTCGTGCTGGCGCGCTCGAACTCGCGGATCTCCGGCAGCACATCGCAGGACAGGTACACCGTGACATCGGGCAGGGCCTCACGGAGCAGCGCGCCCAGACGGCGTTCATGGGAGTCATTGAGGAAGGAAAACAGCAGCGAGACGGCGACGGTCTCCAGCCCAGCGCTGCGGATCGCGGCGGCGATGCCGGCGATCTCGGCCTCGGCCAACGGCGTGACCACCGCGCCCTGGGCGTCGATGCGTTCGGTGATCTCGAAGCGCCAGCGGCGCGGCACCAGCACCGAGGGGGCGTCCTGGAACAGATCGTACAGGTCGATGCGCGACGAGCGGCGCAGTTCCAGCAGGTCGCGAAAGCCGCTTGTGGCGATGAAGCCGGCTTTCGCGCCCTTGTGCTCGAGCAGCGCGTTGGTCACCACGGTGGTGGCGTGCGACAGCAGCGACACGTCGCCTGGGTCGATGCCATGCCGGTGCAGGCCCTGGCGGATGCCCTCGATCACCGCCTGGCCGAAATCGTGCGGCGTGGTCAGGACTTTGGCGATGCCGATGCGGCCGCCGGTTTCCTCGACCAGGGCCACGTCGGTGAAAGTGCCGCCAATGTCGATGCCGATCCGCCAGGCCATGCCGTCACCCCTCACCCCGGTTCACCTATTCTGACGGAGGTTGCTGACCCCGCAAGCCTGGAGCGCATCCGTCCCGCCGGATTTTCGCGGCATGAGCCGGAGAGGGGCATGGACCGTCCTGCATGGTCATCCTCGGCCTGGCCCCATCAGCGCTCAATGAACCGCCGTGGAATGCCATGGCATCCCCGGGAACGGTTGGACCGAACCATCCGTGTTTATCTGTGTTCATCCGCGTTTATCCGCGGTAAAATTTACTTTCGCCGAAGCTGGACTGGCCGCGGCCGGTGCGGTATTCAGGCAAAGAAAGAAGGATTCAACCGCGGATAAACGCGGATGAACGCAGATGTGCCCGTGCGGTTTGGAGTGAACCCCACCCCTGAGACACGAAAATTAAGCAGCCCGCGAATGCTGCGTCCGTGACCGCGGTCTTCGCACGTTACGATGGCGGTCTGTCGACGCGACGTGGGACCGCACTCCTCGGGACATGGGACACGGCGAGGAAATGTGGCGCCACTCAAATCTTAGCTTGATGCTTATGGGGCGTCGCCTACCGGCGCGTGCCGGTGCGGATCACCGCATGCGGGAGAGATAAACGAACCCTGTCATGACGACCGCGAGCGGGAAGACCAATAGCGCCGAGAATTCCCATGTCCCCATCACCACCAGCAGGAGTTGGCCCAGCACGAAGACGGCCGCGTAAAGGTACACCGCCCACTTGCGCATGAACCAGAAGCCCACGGCGCAAACGAGGCCGTTGACGATGCTCAGAGCGGTGAAAACCGGGTACCGCGGGCTAATGCCGCGCATCGCCCCGACGACGATCAGCGGGATCGCGGCCACCGCGCCGATCGCGCAAATCATGCAGATCAGGGTAATCGCGACCGGCCGGCCGGCAGGCGCCAGTTCTCTCGATTGCACGGCCATCATGGTTCTTCCCGTTCTGCTTTCGATATAGGATGGAATCCCGGCGAAAGGTCAACCGGCTGTCGAGGTGACGCAGTAACACAGGCTCTGGTTACAGCCGCATCGCGGTACTGCGCTCACGGCATGGTTGCCTGGTCCGGCGCGGCCGGTTCGGCGAGCGCCGCGCTCCCCGCCGCCGTCCTGCTCGGACCGCCGATGAACGGCACGGGAACCGGCGCGGTTCGCTTTCGGACAATGGTGCTGGCATAATGCGGCGGACCGCGCGGTCCGGAACCATGTCTCGGCACCAACGAGTCACGCCCCGGGGCCGATCGGAACGACGACCAGGGATGCCCAATGACCACACGCGCCAGTATCGAAGTCGGAACGGGCCAATATGGCTGACGTGACAGCGCCCGCCGCGGAGTCCGTCCCGGCCAGCCAGAAGGCAAGCGGCGAAACGGTCCCCACGGCGGAGATCCGTCTCGCGCAGGACCTGCTGTTCTTCGCCTACCGCGACTTCACCAACGCGGCGGATGTGATCCTGGAGGAACTCGGCCTCGGCCGGGCGCACCACCGGGCGATGCATTTCATCGGCCGCCATCCCGGCATCACCGTGTCCGAACTGTTGTCGATCCTGCGCATCACCAAGCAGTCCCTCGCCCGGGTGCTGAGCGAACTCATCGACCGCGGCTACGTGGCGCAGGCCCAGGGGGTGGGCGACCGGCGGCAGCGGCTGTTGCGCCTGACCGGCGCGGGCGAAGCGCTCGAACGGCGGCTGTTCGAGCGGCAAAAAGCCCGCCTCGCCGAGGCGTTCCACGCGGCGGGTCCGACCGCGCTCGCGGGATTTCGCCAGGTCATGCGCGGCATCATGGACGAAAGCGCCCGCGCCTGGGTCGACCTGGGCTTGCGCGACGCCGACAACCTTACCGGACGGTGACGCACACCTGGCCTGGCCCGCCGCCGAGGCTCAGAAGTAACGGCTGGCGCGCAGCAACACGCTCGCCACCCCTGGCAGGCTGCCGTATTCCGAACGCCGTCCGCCATAGGTCCCGCTCACCAACCCGGCGATCGTCCACGCGCGCGACAGGTGATACTCCGCCGTCGCCTGCGAGAACCAGGACGCATCCTGCAAATTGACGGCCGCCAGCGCGGTCAGTTCCAGATCCGTCACGAACGCGTCCTGCCAGTCCATGCGCAGGAACGCGGTGTGCCGCGACTCCGGCTCCTGCTGGTCCTGCGCGTAGGAACGCAAATACCACAAGGCCGAATTGACGCCGGGAATGAAGCCGCGCCTCGCCGACGCGTTGAACCAGTTGCTCCAGTCGGTCGAGGAAAACCCGGCTTCATGGAAATGATATTCCAGGTTGAAGGTGACGCGGCTCTCGGTGGTGTAGGACGCGCCAAGCGAAAGATCGTTCATGAAGCGCGCGTCCGCGCTGTTCGGCAGCAACGCGGTCACCGCGGCGGGCAGCGCTCCGGTCATCCGGCCATAATGGAACGCGTCGGCGATCAGGTCCGGCCGCGAGCCGCCCGCCCATTCCAGATACGCCACGATATTCCGGCCGACCGGCGTGGTCAGATTCGCACCGATCTGGGTTCGGCTGCCGGCATGATAATACAGCAACTCCGGATTGAACCGCTCCGCCAGGTTCAGGCTGGTCTTCAGCAGGACGCGGTCCTCCGCGTTCGTTCGATCGAACCCCGGATCGAAATTCTGCTCATTCCGAATGTTATAAATCGCCGTCGGCGTCGTCACCCTGGGCGCGTACGCCACGGTGACGGAGCCGTAGCGCCAGAGCGCCTGGCCGGTCAGCATCAGCACGCCCAGCCGATCCTCGCGCAGGACGGAGGGGTCGCCGGTGAGCGGTTCGATGACGGTACGGGGGCGAAAGAAATCGGTCGGATTGAAACCCAGCGCGACACCGTTGCGGATATTGACCCGGCCAAGCTCGATCCACACGGTCTCCGTGGGCTGCCATTCAACGAACAGCTCGCGTAAATCGTTGCGCGCATTCTCATGGGTGGGGAACGGAATGCTGTTGGAGGTCCGAAGATTCAGCCGGCCGCTGTAATTCAGCCGCCATGCCTCGCCGAGCCGCCATTCGTCGCGCGTGTCGAGGAACAGCCAGTTCTCCCAGGTCGCCGGCCGCGGCGACGGATAGGGCACCGCGAGGCCGTGCCGCGTGCCGGAAATCTCCAATGCTTCGCCAAGATAGTTGACGTCTTTCGACGACGAAGTCGGTTGTTCGGGTGCCGTATCGGCTGGCGTCTGGGCCGGGATCCGCTCAAGGTCGGAGTCCTCGCCGGCGCTGAAAGCCGGGGTGGCGGCGACCAGACCGGCGACCAGACCGGCGAACAGCATGGCGCCGCACCACCGCATCACTCGGGCCGCAGTCTGGGCAGGTAATCGCGCTGGTACCAGAAGTCCGGGATGTCCTGGAACGCCGGGTTGTCGAACCGCACCGTCGTCACCAGCGTCGAGTCAACCGCGTCGATGATCACCGCCGCGCCGGGCCTGACCGCTCCCAACCGCTGCGTGAAGCCGCGGTAGTAGAGCACTTTCAGCACCCGTCCGCTGTCGGAATAAAATTTGGTTTTGATCGGCCAGAACGAGCCATGCTCCACCCAATATTCCGCCCGGCTGTACACCGCCGTCGGGGTCGCGGCGCGCAGATCGAGGTGCCAGCAGTCGCGTGTCTGGTGCTCGGCGTCGGTGATCGTTTCGTCGCCGAGCAAAGTGCCGGTGTAATCGACCGCGAAATTAATGGTCAGCACGTCGCCGATCGACGCCTGCCCGACCAGCCGCTGCTTGGTGGAAATCCGCACGCTGGATTTCGCCGCCGGGTCGTAGAACCACAGGTTTTGCCCGTCCAGCAGCGCCATCTTGCCCGCGTCGCGCGGCGGCTCCACGTAGCGCACCAAATTGCGGAACTGGCCACTCGCGTTATCCTCTTTGGAATAGACCGTCAGCACGGTCTGATCCCGCGGCTGGCCCCGCACATATTCCGTCAACACCGAGGTCGTTCGAAATGGTTCGCCCGGGTTCCGCACCCGATCGGCACCGGCGATGATATCGTGCGCGGTTTGTGCCCTCGCCGCACCGGCGGCGGCGGCGAGCACGAGGGCGATCAGCAGGAACCGCCGGGTCATGGTCTTAAACATGGCGCAGCGCATCCACGATCCGGCTGCGCGCCGCCCGGTTCGCCGGCGGCAAGGTGGCCAGGGTCGCCACCAAAACCAGACCAAGCCAGGTGCCGAGCAACAGCACCGGGCGCGTCGGCCACGCCAACTGGAACGGCACCGGATCGGTATTGCCGGGCGGCATCCACTGCAATCCGCTGTGATTGACCAGCGCGATCACGATGAACGCCAGCACCACGCCGAGGGCCGCGCCCAGAGCACCCAATACCGCGCCCTCCGCCAGGAACAGCCGCCGCACGCTGCCCCGGCGCACGCCCATCGCGCGGATCGTGCCGATTTCCGCGGTGCGCTCCAGCACATTCATCGTCATCGTGTTCACCACCGCGAACAGCACGATCACGATCATGATCAGCGCCAGGAACAAGAAGATCAGGCTGAACAATCCGACCACCTGCACGAAGAACGGGTTCAGTTCCTGAAAGTCGCGCACTTCCAACGGCAGATGCCGTTCGGCGATCAGCGACAGCAGGCGGGCCCGCGCCGCCGGCACGTCCTCGGTACGATGCAGTTGCAAAACAATGCCGGTGACCTTGTGCTCGCCGCGGCCGTAGACCAGTTGCTGCGCCAGCGCCAACGGCATCGCGACGTAGTTGTCGTCGAGTTCCTTCACCGGCTGCGTATCGACGCCGGCGACATCCAGGCTGACGATATTCGGCGCGCCATTGGCCGTCGCGGAGAGCAGTTGGACCTGTGGTACCGCGCCCGCCGCCGGTTGCGACTCTTGTTCCTCATGCGCCAGATCGGCCAGCGCCGGCTCGAGCGGCGCGGCGGTGGCGGCGGGCGCCGCCGCGGCCTCCGGTACCGGGCAATTGGGCACATGCAGCGGACCGCACAGACCCAACATGCGGGCCACGCCGCGGCCGATCACGCCGCGCGATGCGTTGGGATCGCTCAGCCGGTCGTCGGCGACATAGGGCCGGCTGGCGCCATGCTCGTTCCACTGGCGCATCCGTTCCTGATCCGCCCCCACCAGGCCGATGCCGAAGAAGGTCTTCGAGGCGCTGGTGTCGCCGGAAAAGTTGCCCGCGATCCCGACCACCGCCTGGGTTGGGGTCATCGCGTTGATCATGCCGCGCAGCACCGGATCGTCGCCGAAACCCCGCATGACGGCCGGGTAATCGTCGATCCCGTAAGCGGCCGGATTGCCCGGTCCAAACAGGAAATATCCCGAGCGATAGACGGCGAGATGGCCGCCTCGCTGCACCAGCCCGGTCTCCAGGCCGGCGAAAATATACGTCGTGAAGGCGCCGAACAGCAGCAGTGCCAGCGCGCCCATGGCGACCAGCGAGGCGGTCATGACCGACCGGCGGCGGTTGCGGGAGATATTGCGAATGGCCAGACGGAACAGCATCACAGCAACATCCCATCGTGAATGGAAAACGTCTGATCGGCTTCCGCCATCAACCGCGGATCGTGGGTGCAGAAGATGAAACTGGTGTGGAACGTCTCCTGCATCCGCCGCATCAGCGCGATGATCGCCGCGCCGGTGACGCTGTCGAGGTTCGCCGTCGGCTCATCGGCCAGGACCAGCGCGGGTTCCTTGATCAACGCGCGCGCGATCGCCACCCGCTGCTTCTGTCCGCCGGATAATTCGTTCGGCCGTTGCCTGGCCTGCGCCGCCAGCCCCACCGCGTCCAGCATCGCCGCCGTTCGCCGCCGCCGTTCGGCCGCCGGCACGTTCAGCAGCAGCAACGGATACTCCACGTTCTCGAACGCCGACAGCACCGGGATCAAATTGAACGACTGGAAGACGTAACCGATGGTCCGCGCCCGGAAATCGGCGAGCGCGTTGTCGGACAGACGCAGCACGTCCTCACCGCGGATTTCCACCCGGCCGCTGTCCGGCACGTCGATGCAGCCGATCATGTTCAGCAGCGTCGTCTTGCCGCTGCCCGACGGCCCGACGATCACGCTGAACACTCTGGGTTGGATCTCCAGGGTGATGTCCCGCACCGCCGGGATCGACACCGTGCCGGTGTGATAGGCGCGGGCGATGTGCTCCAACCGGACGACAGGCGGTGTGGCGGTTTCGCTCATCTTGCGCTATAGCCTCCTGGTACTGGTTGGTACCGCTGCCGCCATGCTTACGGTACCGTCTGGTACCATGTCAAGGAGCTTTATGTCCGCTGGCCTTCCCTCGATCCGCGAACGCATTCTGGACGCCGCGTTCAACGCCTTCATGCGGTTTGGCTATGGCGGGGCCAGCACGTCGCGGATCGCGCGCCTCGCGCGGGTGTCGAAGCGCGACCTGTATGCCCATTTCGGCAGTAAACAGGCGATGCTGGCCGGCTGCGTGGCCGAGCGGGCGGAGCGGATGCGCCAGCCGCTCACGCTGCCGACGCCTACCGATCAGGACAGTCTGCAGCGGACCCTGGTCGCGTTCGGCATGGCGGTCGTGCGCGAACTCAGCCGGCCCGAGGTCCTGGCGACCTATCGCCTCGCCATCCTGGAGGCGGAAAATGCGCCGGACGTCGCGATCACGCTCGACCGGCAGGGGCGGGGGGCCAACGCCGAGGCGCTGACCGGCCTGCTGACGGTCGCGCGCGCGCAAGGCCTGCTGGCTGGCGGCGAGCCCACCGAGATGGCCGGATTGTTTCTGTCTCTGCTCATGGGCGGCGGACTTTTGGTCCGGATGCTGATGCGGGTGGCGGCGGCACCCACCGAAGCGGAGGCGAGGCAACGGGCCGAGACAGCCGCCGGCAGCCTGTTTGGGCTGTATGGCGTAGCCGGCTGAACCGCGGGCGGGGCAGGCCGGGCGAGGATGGGGATCAGCGGTTGACGGCCGAGCCCCCGTAAGGCTATTCCCCGCGGCTTCCGGACGGATGGCGGCGTAGCTCAGCGGTAGAGCAGGGGAATCATAATCCCTTGGTCGGTGGTTCAAATCCGCCCGCCGCTACCATCTTTTCAATGAGTTATGGGAAAGCCCAACCGCTGTTTGGCAACAGCGACGTCCTTCGTTTGGCACTTCTTGTATCGGAATAGTTCTCATCCTCGCAGTCTGAGGTGGCCGTGACCCGCTATGAATGAAGGATTCGCTCAATCGGCGGGTGTAGGTACTTCATTCCTTCACGCCGTTGATCGGAACCACGATCGACCGCACTGCGGCCGATGCCAACCGCCGCTGCTCGGCGCCCCTTGCATAATGCTGGCTTGCCGCCGGCGTCAGGTGGCCCAGCAGAGCCTGGATCATTTTTTCGGTTGCTCCACCCTCGGCTGCCCAACTGGCGGCGCTGCCGCGCAGCCCGTGCCAAACGACGCCAGTCAACCCCGCCGCCCGGATTGCCTTTCCCGCCGCCTTCTGAAACGCGTTAACCTTCCATGGCTTGCCGTCTGAGCGCGCCAGTATGGTCAACGGCACTGGCGTACGTCCGGCCAGTTCGGATCGGCGCAAATTCAGTGCTGCAAGTAGCATTGGGTGGCACTCAACCCATAGCTTCACACGTCCACGGCCCTTCTGCTGCTCGACATAAAGATTAGTGCCGTCATAATCTGTCCAGAGCATTGCCACTTGGTCCTGTCCGCGCTGACCGCTCAACAGACCGAATAGAACATTGAACCGCCATTCGGCGTTGGCGCGTTCCCAGAAATGGATGAATTCAGTCGGCTTCCAAGGACGAAACCCCTCACCTTCGGTGCGAAGGCGCTTCGGACGGAGTGCGGGGTTATCGGCGCGCCATTCCAACGGATCGACGGCATAGCTCAGCAGAATGGACAGAGTGGTGACAAGGCGATTTGCCTGTCTGGCGTTGGATACCTCTGCTGTCTCACCTGTCGGTCTGCCCTTGACCGAAATCAAGCGCCTGGCATAGCGGTTGCGTATTGCGGCTACATGGCCACGGCGAAGACCCACTACCGGCAGATGACCCCAGTCGGCCTCCAACGGCCGGAGGCCCTTTTCGTAATCTGTCTTCGTGGCAGGCTTTAACTGGCCGTAAGCGGTAGGATCTGCTCGGTAGCGACTAATGAGGTCAGCGAGGCTGCCGGGCCGAACGGAACGCGCATGGCCTGCGGACGCCGCGGCTGCGTCGGCCGCCTCATGTTCAGCATGTGCACGCGTCCAAGCCTCGATCAGCGCTATTGCATCTGCGGGATCGACAGGCCGACCGGCCTCATCGCGAAGCCGCCGGCGCTGACCGTCGCGGCGATAGTATGCGACTGGTTTTCCGCGGGCGCGGAATGTCTCCAGGTACTTTAAGTCTACCGATGCCAAGGGCGACGTCCCATTCGCTGACGGGGTCGGGATCAGATTGCAGGGAGGCAGCGTTGCCCTGTTCAAATAGCCGGTCAAGATACTCATCCAAATCGTCCCGTAGGTAAACGATTCGACCGGGGGAATGTCGACGCGGCGGCCGTATTTCCCCAGTCCCGACCTTCGCTCGCAAGCCGTTGACAGACAGACCTGCGTAGGCAGCGGCTAAGTCCTCACGGAGCCCGCGAGGCCAACCGGGTAAGGGTCGCTCGGCCATTACGTCCTCAGATCAGAGTGTCCGGCACAGCACTCGCCCGATCATCTCGCATCTATATTGCTGGCTTCGGATTGGAGCCGAGGGGTGACGCGGCTTTTCCCTATCTGATGTGCGTCAGTCCTCGTCGGCCAACAACCAAGGCAAGCGGGGATCGTTTTCTTCGACAAAATGGAGTCCCGTCGCCGAAGTGGCCAGATCATTCATGAGGATCACCAACTTATGGAACCTGGCGGCTTCTTCCAGATCATCGGTGAACAGAAACTCTGGCCCTTCCTTTATCTCCCTAACAAAGCGACCCTTCCGGTCCGTAAGTATCCACTCTGCGTCGCCTTCGCCGCGAATTCCATACCGAATTGACACCGTTATCATAGACATAGGATTTCCTCATGTGGGATTGGAGTTCATCGCATAATCAACGGTCGGTACGGTGACGAACGAGGCCCCGACGTAATTCCGCGATGGCGCTGAATTCGGACTCAAAGGGTCTTAGGTCAAGACTAAATTTTAAATAGCATGAAAAAATCTTCAATGTTTTTAAGTTCTTAGGCGAACTCGAAACCCCTCGATATAGAAACCACGAACTCAGTCGAAATGATGTCGATCTCTACAAGTCCATGATGGAGGCGTAGGTGTATCACGGAAGATTAACCTCCATCTTTTTTGGCGGTCGTCCCATCACAGGCGCCTTCCAACCATGCTTTCGGTCCGACGCCCAGCAGGACATCTCGGTTGGCTCGTAACTCTGGACGACCACGAACCAAATCACGTAGCATGAATTCGGTCTCGACCCGAGGTGACGGTGAAGAATTGGTCTCTACGAATTGCCAAGGCGCACATAATCCGCGAACTCGCATCTGCCGAACAGAGCGAGTTGCAGGCCCTTCGGCACCTCAGAAATGCCGGTGAGGAATGGGTCAGCATTAAGGCCGAACTTGGCGAGCGCGGTATCAATATAGGTGAGTGGTGCCGCGATAATATGCCGATATCCCGACAGTGGCTCGATCGTCATGCAGAACTGTTCAAGCACTGGAAGGAGTTCCTCGCCGCAAGGAAATGGGCAGGGGAAGTCGGGTATGCCTCTCGGCGACAAAGCGGCCTGGAATATGCACTTGAACTGATCTCTGCAAAAGACCGTTCCGAGTTGTTGTCGAAGGAAAGCAGACTTGCCCTTGATGCCGAGGTGGAATCTTCCAGCACCGACGTCTTGGTAGGCGATAAATCCTTGTTGAACAGGACCACTACCTTGTATCGCGGTGACTGCCGCGAGCTTCTCAGGCGCATCCCGGCCGGAACCATCGACGTGGTGATCGCTGATCCGCCGTTCTACCTCGATGTGCCGAACGAGGAGACAGTCATCGATCACTACATCAAGAAGAATGGAATGAAACCCCGGTTCCGCCAAGAATGGGACAAGTTCGTCGACGCCGACGATTACCAGCAGTTCAGCGACAGTTTGTTTGAGCAGCTACAGCGGGTCGTGGCCCCAACCGGATCAGTCTTTGTCTTCACGGTCCATAACAACCTTGGGCTGATCGACCTCGCAGTGCGTAGAGCAGGGCTGACGGTGCTGCACCACATCGTCTGGGCAAAACGCAACCCGGCCCCGGTCCTGTCCACTCGCCGGCTGCAATTCAGTCATGAGACCATCGTCTGGTGCGCCAAAACCCCGGACTACGTCTTCAACTACAACACACTCAAGGCTTCCGGCTTTGAGGGCGATCGCTTCAAGGCCAAGGGGAAGCAACATCGAGACATCATCGAGGCGAGTACCTCAAACGCTGAGTCGGTTGGTCACCCTGCCCAAAAGCCGATTGGCGTTTATCGCCGCCTGCTGGAGATCGCAGGCCGGCAGGGCGGCATCCTGCTTGATCCGCTGGCGGGTTCCGGCACGGCTGCTATCGCTGCCATGGAGTTCGGTATGCGATGCATCATGATCGAGCTTGACGATCGGTATGTCGAGATCATAAAACGCAGAGTTTCACGCAATGACAACGGGCGCGGTCGGTAAAACAGCTACAATATATTAGAGTTCGTATGAACGTCACTGATTGAAAATGGCACTACAGACACGAAGAGTTCTCGGTATAATGAGTGATGCTCGCCTGTGAACTATTTAATTTCGAATATCCGCTTTTCTTCTCTTGCAGCGACCATTCACGGTCGATATTAGTCGCGGCGACAGATTGGGACGGTGTGCACCAAAAATCCTGCCTACGCACCGTCAGAAGCACTGCTCCGATGCCTGAACTGGAGACCGACATGAGTGTCGATACCGAGTATGTCCCAGACCAGACAATCATCGTCGGGATACCGTACGACAAACTAATGACCGACGAGGTTTTCTACGGCCTGAAAGAACTTATGAAAAGGCTTGGGTGTACCTACATATCCGCCGACGACTATGATCGGAACACCGAGTTCCCCAATGTCGTGAGGGTAGCATTCTCGTTGGAACGCGAACCAGACGATATTCGCCTGCTGGCGATCCTCCAAGCCGTTATGCACTTCCACGAAATCCCCGTCATGGTGGTCGAAAAACTGAGCGACGGACTGGAGCCGGTGGTAGAGTGGCGTCGCACATTCTGCCGGTGCTGGCCCAGTTTGGGCCACTATGAGGGCTAGTTCAAAACAGCCCCTTTTGATTCGGACCCATACCTTTGACCGTCATATCGTTGCATAATAGGGCCGACC